>TARA_R100000935_G_scaffold43816_1_pt1 | contig 80589 bp, 97 predicted proteins | sample TARA_R100000935 | Tara Oceans TARA_R100000935 (sample SAMEA2621502) | marine metagenome | biome: marine biome (ENVO:00000447); feature: surface water layer (ENVO:00002042); material: "saline water (ENVO:00002010), including plankton (ENVO:xxxxxxxx)" | depth 5 m
AACACGGTCCTGGACGGGCCCACCCGATCCCGGCGCTCCTTGGAAGATTCGCCGCTATGGGCGGCTACGAAGCCAGCTCTGTGGGAGCGGTTTTGTGGGAGCTTGCCTTGCAAGCGAAAGGGTGGCGCCAGCCACCCGGCGGGATTCCAGAGACCTTGTTTGTGCGGTCGTTAGAGGTCTTTCTGGGATCCTGCCGGGAGCTTCGCTCCCTTTCGCGGGCTGGGCCCGCTCCCACAGGTCTGCTCCTACACGCTCGATTCGGTGGCCGGGGCGGGGTCTTTGCTGGGTTCGGGGTGGCAGCCGGCCTGGCCGCGCCAGTCGGGGGCCAGGCCGAAGCGCAGTTCGCCGGTGGTGATGGTGCTGGTGCCGGAGAAAAAGAACATGCCCAGGGTGATCAGCTGCAGGCTGAGGATCACGCCCGGGCGCCACAGCGCTTCCAGGCCGGCGCCGAGGGAGGGCGCGGCCGCCGTGGTGGCCGGCAGCAGCAGGCTGATCAATACGCCGTAGCCGGCGGCCAGCAGCGCCATGGTCTGGTAGGCGGAGAAGCGGCGGCTGCCGCCGCGGTAGTCGGCGCGCAGGAATTCCGAGTAGACCCGCCACAGCTGGCTGCCCACCAGGGCGAGGGCGAACGCCGCCGCGTAGAGGCCGTGGAAGAACAGGCAGGTGCAGAGCAGCGCCAGGGCGGTGTGCAGCACGCAGGTGACGGCCTGGATCGGCACCACGCTGACCGCTTCCATGTCGCCGGCGAAGGCGATCTTCTTGGTTTTGCCCAGGAACACGTGGTTCAGCCGGCCGAAGCAGCGCTTGGCCCAGCGTGGCGCCAGGTGCACCGGCTTGCCGTAGCAACAGCCGAAGCTGATGCAGGCCAGGCGGCCGACGCCTTCGCCGAGCACATAGGCGATCGCCATGGCGGCGAGCAGCGGCATGATCGGCAGGGCGGTCTGCCAGGTGGCGCGGGCGATGGCGTCCGCGCCCCATAGAAGCAGGGGCGCCAGCAGGATACCGATGAAGCTGGCGCCGCCGACGGTGAAGCCGTGGCGGTTCTTCTCCACCACGCTGGCGATGATCTTGGCCGCCGGCAGGCAGATGGCGAGCACCCCGGCGGTGAGCCCCAGGGCGATGGCCAGCGGCACCCGCGAGGCGCCGGTGAGCACGATGAAGGTGGCCACCCCCAGGCCGCCGGCGAGGCCGGTGAACAGGCCATAGAAGGTGAGGTTGAGGCCGCGCCAGGAGCCGTCGCTGTTTTTCGCCAGGGGCAGGGAAGCGACGAATTGCCAGCGTTCGCGGGGCAGCTCCCGGAACAGCACCCGGTAGACGACGGCGAACACCACGGCCAGGGCCAGTATCAACAGATCCGCGTGCATGGTTTTCTCCCGTGAACGTTGTCCCTTGATCGGTACCGGCAGGCTAGGTCGGCGTTGCGGACGCGCCGGTGACAGGGGGGTGACGGTTCGGTGACCGCCGCCGCGTGGACAAGGCGCGGTGACCGAATTATGGTGCATAAAAAAGCACTGGTGCCCCGCACGGGCACACGGGGGATAAACCATGGAAAGGGTAAGCACGCTGATTATCGGCAGCGGCTTCGGCGGTGCCGTGATGGCCTGCCGGCTGGCGGAAAAAGGGGACAAGGTGGTGGTGCTGGAACGCGGACGGCGCTGGCTGCCGGAGGACTACCCCAGCGTCAGCCAGCGCGACTGGTTGTGGGACGAAGATCAGCCGGAGCAGCAGAACGGCTGGCTGGATTTCCGCTATTTCGGCGACATGAGCGTGGCGCTGGGCGCGGGGGTCGGCGGCGGCTCGCTGATCTACGCCAATGTCAGCGTGGCGCCGCCGCCGGAGGTGTTCGAGCACGGCTGGCCGGAGGCGATCCGCTTCGACACCCTGCGCGAGCATTTCCGGGTCAGCGGCGAAATGCTCAATGTGCAGACCCTGCCGGACCATCAATGGACTCCGCGTACCCGCCTGATGCACGAAGCCGCCGACAAGCTCGGCCAGCGGCACCGCTTTCGCGTGGTGCCCCAGGCGATCAGCTTCGATCCGGACTGGCACGACGGCCTGGACAACGCCTACAGCTATTCGCGCAGCAAGACCTGGACCAACGCCCAGGGGCGCACCCAGGGCACCTGCGTGCACTGCGGCAACTGCGACCTGGGCTGCCCGGTGCAGGCCAAGAACACCCTGGACCTTAACTATCTGGCGCGGGCCGAGCAGAAGGGCGCGGAGATCCGCCCGCTGCACCACGTGCGCTGGATCCGGCCGCTGCAGGGCGGCGGTTACGAGGTCGGCGTCAATGACCTGGACGCCCGCGCCTGGCGGCTGGTCCGCGCCGACAAGGTGATCGTCGCCGCCGGCAGTGTCGGCTCCACCGAGTTGCTGCTGCGCTGCCGCGATCAGTACAAGACGCTGCCCAAGCTGAGCCGGGCGCTGGGGCGGGGCTGGACCAGCAACGGCGACTTTTTCACCCCGGCGTTTTATCCCGACCGCGATCTGGCGCCGAGCCGGGGACCGACCATTACCTCCGCCATCGATTATCTGGACGGCAGCGATGGGGGGGCACGCTATTTCGTCGAGGATGGCGGCATCCCGGATCTGCTCGGCAACCTGCTGCGCCATGCCGGCAAACACCCCAAGCTGGCGCGCACCCGGCTGGCGGCGGCGCTGCTGGAATACCGCCGCGACAACACCCCGTTCGAGAACATGATGCCCTGGTTCGGGCAGGCCCGGGACGAGCCGGGCGGCCGCTTCTACCTGGGACGCCGCTGGTACGCGCCCTGGAAGCGCGACCGCCTGCGTCTGAGCTGGGATTACCGCAAGGCGGAGCAGGCGGTGCAGGGGCTGGCGGACCGCCATCTGGCGCTCACCGAGGTCACCGGCGGGCGCGCCAACACGCCGGCCACCTGGCGCTGGTTCAAGAACCTGATCACGCCGCACCCGCTGGGCGGCTGCAATATGGCCGATACCGTGAAACAGGGTGTGGTCAACCACGCCGGTGAAGTGTTCAATTATCCTCAGTTGTTCGTGGTCGACGGCGCCACGGTGCCCGGCTCCCTGGGGCTGAACCCGTCGCGGACCATCGCCGCGCTGGCGGAGCACGCCGCCGCGCAATGGCGCTGAACCTTATCCGGCAGCAAGCGAGACCTTATGAGTGACGACAACCGATACCATGTACGCCTGACCGGCGAGCTGATGGGCGGCGCCGACGCCGACCGGGTGGCGGCGAACCTGGCGCGCCTGTTCAAGATGCCGGAAGAGAAGGCCGCCTTGCTGGTCAGCGGTAAACCACGGGTGGTCAAGAAGGACGCGGACGAAGCCACGGCGCGCAAATTCCAGGTGGCCCTGCGGCAGGCCGGCGCCCGCTGCGAGCTGCTGCCGGTGGACGGTGAAGCCGCTACAGCCGCGCCGCAACCCACCGCTGCCGCCCCGGCCGCCCCGCAAGCGGAGGCCTCAGAGGCCGCTGTAGCCCCGGCGGCGAGCGCCGATCAGCGCAGCGGTGATATTGAAACGGTGGGCACGATTCGTACCGGCGGCACCGGTTTCAGTGGTGCCTTCGAGGTCGCGCCGGTGGGGGCCGACCTGGACACTTCAGAGCGTGGTCAGCCGGCGGCGGCGCCGGATATCAGTCATCTGTCCATGGCTGAACCGGGCGCTGATTTGGAGCCGCTCAAACAGGAGCAGGCGGTGGTGGTGCCGGATATCAGCCACCTGTCGATCAAGCCGGATTAGCCCTGGGGGCCGTCCGGCCCCTGGAAGTGCAGCATCATTTCTTCCAGCACGTCGGGGATGCCGTTGGCCATCTGCCGCACCAGCTGGCTGTCGTTCCAGACTTCGTCCAGGGCCGGGTCGTCGTCGACGCCGGAGATCAGCAGCATGGGCAGCAACCAGGTGGCCATGGGGTCGTCGTCCTCGTCGCTGTGCCAGCGCTCTTCATGCAGCAGCATGCCGCTCAGGAAACCGGCGCACCAGGACGCCAGGTCGGCGCCGTCGTCTTCGCGGTAGGGGTCGAGCAGGCAGGGCAGGGTGATGCGCTCGCCGCCCAGGGTGTCGGTGAGCAGGCGGCCGCGCAGTTCGTCCAGCGCCCCGGCTACCGCCTCCGGCAAGGACATCTCCAGCGCCAGGCCGAAATCCGCCGGGCCGTCGTAGGGCCCCACGGTGAAGGCGCAAATCAGGCCGTGGGTCTCCACCCAGGAGGGGGCCTCCTCGCCCTGGCCGGCGAAGTAGGTTTCCACGGTGTGTTTCAGGTGGGGGTTGGAAATTCCGCTCATACTGTCGCCGCTGCCGTTAATTGGGACGGCAAGGATACCCGCTTGCCGACGCCCCTGAAACCGGCGCCCGCGCGCAACTGCTGCGCAGGGTATCGCGGCCGGCGGCTTTGGCCTGGTAGAGCGCCTGGTCGGCCCGTTCGATGAACGCCAGCGCGGACTCGCCCCAGTGATGGCCGGCCAGCCCGCAGGACAGGGTGATCCGCAGGGACGGGTCGAAGTCATAGCGCTGCTCGGCGAACTTTTCCTTCAGGCGGGTCATGGCCGCCTCGCAATCCGCGTGGTCGGATTGCGGGAACAGCACCACGAACTCCTCGCCGCCGTAGCGGGCGAGCACGTCGGAGCGCCGCAGGCACTGGCTGGCGAGCGCGGCGAAGCGTTTCAGCACCTCGTCCCCGGCGGGGTGGCCGTAGGTGTCGTTGATGCTCTTGAAATGGTCCAGGTCCACCACCGCGATGTGCAGGGGAATGTGTTCGCGGTCGGTGCGGGACAGCTCCTCTTCCAGCCGCTCGAGGAAGTGGCGGCGGTTGAACAGGTCGGTGAGTTCGTCGCGGATGGCGATGCTGGCCAGCCGGTCGTGGGCCTGGCGCAGGGATTCACGCTGGGCGCGGAAGCGCTGCTGCAGATTGTGGATATAGCCGCCCATGTAGACGAACCAGGCGAGGATCAGCGCCAGCACGCCCCACTGGCTCAACGACAGGGCGAGAATCTGGGTCAGCGGCAACTGCACCCACTCATAGACCAGCAGCACCGTGAACGACAGCTGGGCGCTCGCCGCCATCACGATTTGCTGGCGGCGGTCCAGGGAAAATACCCCGAACGTCATCATGATCAGGTAGAGACTGAGCAGGGCGCCGCGCAGCTCGCGGGCGTAATAGAGCAGCAGGGTGATCACCACGATACCGGCGAACATCTGCACCATGGTCAGGCTGGGGTCCTTGAAGCGCTCGGTGAAGCCGCTGCGCACCAGTGCGAACACCACCAGGTTGGCGGCGAACAGGCTGCCGAAGATCAGCAGGTGGGGCGTGCGCGGATCGAAGGCGGCGATTTCCACGCCCACCACGGTGCCGGCCCAAAGCAGCAGATAGGAATAGATGGCCATGAGTTGCCGGCGCAGCCGCAGGGCGCGCTCGGGACGGTGGGAAAGAACCAGCTTTATGTTGTTATTCAATGCAAAGGCCCGCCTGGTTTTTGCCACCCCTGGCTGCTTCTCAAGGTGTCCGGCCCCTGAGATGAACGCTGCATCTCATACTTTATCATTGTGTCATAGTTCACACTTTAGTCTTTGCTGGTACCAAAGCAAGGGTATGACTTGCCGGTCACACCGAAATAGTGCCAGACTCGTCGAGTTAAACAAACGTTTGATTGGTTTATGAGGATGCCATGTCCACCGATTTGCCTATCGACCTGAGATTGTCCGAGGAGCAGCGCATCAGCCGCGAAGGCATGCGCCGCTTTGCCTCCCAAACAATGGCGCCCGGCGCCCGTGCCGCCGATGAAGCGGCCGCCGCCGACCCCGGGGTGCTGGCGGGCATCGCCGGCTTCGGCCTGACCCTGATGAGCCTGCCCGAAGCCCTGGGCGGTGCCGGCCTGCCGCGCTCGCCGATGGGCAATGTGCTCGCCTGCGAGGACCTGGGGGAGGGCGACCTGAGCCAGAGCCTGGCGGCGCTGGCGCCGCTGGGCGTGGTTAACGCGCTGCTGGACTTCGGCGACGAGGCCCAGCACGAGGCCTGGCTGCCCCGTTTCGCCAGCGAAGCGCCGGTGCCGGCGGCGGTGGCGCTGGCGGAGCCGCGCGCCACCTTTGAGCCCGGCGACCCGCACACCCGCGCCCGCCGCGACGGTGACGATTATATCCTGGATGGCGAAAAATGCCTGATCCCGCTGGTCGAACAATGTCAGTTGTTCCTGGTGGTGGCCGCCACCGACGACGGCCCGGCGGCGTTTATCGTCGAGGCGGACAGCCCCGGCCTGAGCCGGGCGCGGCAGGATTACATGGGCCTGCGCAGCGCCGAGCCGGGCACCCTGACCCTGGAAGGGGTGCGGGTGCCGGCGTCCCAGCGTCTCGCCAACTTCGATCTGGAGCGGCTGGTGAGCCTGTCGCGGATCGGTCTGGCGGCGCTGGCCACCGGGTGCTGCCAGGCGGTGCTGGAGCAGTGCGTGCCCTACGCCCTGGAGCGCAAGGCGTTCGGTGAAGCGATCGCCCGGCGCCAGTCGGTGGCGTTCATGATCGCCGACATGGGCATCGAGATCGAAGGCATGCGCCTTCTCACCTGGCGGGCCGCCAGCCGCGCGGAACAGGGCCTGCCGTTCCAGCGCGAAGCCTACCTGGCGTTTCTGCAGAGCATGGAAAAAGCCATGCGCATCGCCACCGACGGCGTGCAGGTGTTCGGCGGCGCCGGCTTCGTGCGCGACTACCCGCTGGAAATGTACTACCGGAACCTGCGTGGCCTGTCGGCCCTGCACGGCGCGCTGATGGTGTGAGGAGAGTTGCCATGATCAATTTCGAACTGCCCAAGTCCCTGAAAAATCTCCAGAACATGACCCACCAGCTCGCCGAGCAGGGGTTCCGGCCGATCTCGCGCAAATACGACCGCATCGAGCATGGCGACACCCCGGCGGAGCTCAAGCCGCTGGCGCAGATGATCGCCGCCGGCCGCCCCCGTGGCGGCGGCAAAAGCGACAAGGCGGACGCCGATCCGGAGGCGGTCAAGAACGGCAGCAACCTGATGGGCATCGTCAGCGTCGAGGAGATGTGCTGGGGCGACACCGGCCTGATGCTGTCCCTGCCGGCCTCCGGGCTGGGCAACGCGGCGATCCAGGCGGTCGGCACGGCGGAGCAGAAAGAGCAGTACGGCAAGCTCTACTGCGCCATGGCGATCACCGAGCCGGGCGCCGGCTCCGATTCGGCGGCGATCAGCACCACCGCCCGCCGCGACGGCGACGAGTGGGTGCTCAACGGCGAGAAAATCTACTGCACCGGCGGCCAGCGCTGTGACGCCGTGGTGGTGTGGGCGACCCTGGACAAGTCACTGGGCAAGGCGGCGATCAAGTCGTTCATCGTGCCCCGGGACAACCCCGGGATGCAGCTGGCGCGGGTCGAGGACAAGATGGGCCTGCGCATCTCCGATACCGCCGCCTTGTCCTTCACCGAGTGCCGGATTCCCCTGGACCATGTGCTCGGCTCGGCGGAGATCGCCGACACCGAGGCGGCCCGCAAGAAGGCCTTCGGCGGAGTCATGCAGACCTTCGACAACACCCGGCCGATGGTCGCCGCCATGGCCCTGGGCGTGGCCCGTGCCGCGCTGGAAATCACCACGGAAATCCTGGAAAAAGAAGGGGTTAAGGCAGATTTCTCGAAAACACCTTATAACTCCAGCGCCATTGAGCTGGAGCTCTACCGCCTGGAGGCGGACCTGGACGCGGCCCGTCTGATGACCTACAAGGCGGCCTGGATGGCGGACAACGGCCAGGCCAATTCCAAGGAAGCCTCCATGTGCAAGGCCAAGGCCGGCCGCATGGGCAACGACGTGACGCTCAAGTGCGTGGCGCTGTGCGGCGAGCTGGGCTACTCCGAGCGCTATCTGCTGGAGAAGCTGGCGCGGGATTCCAAGATCATCGACATCTTCGAAGGCACCCAGCAAATCCAGCAACTGATCGTCGCCCGCCATCTGCTGGGGCTGTCCTCCCGGGAACTGAAATGAGTCGCGGCGGCCGGCCGATCTGCTAGCATGCGGGACATTGATACGCATTCAATGTCCCATTGCAGGAGACCGGCATGTCGTCATCACTGGCCGATCAGGTGATCTGGATCACCGGTGCCTCTTCCGGCATCGGTGAAGCGGTGGCTTCCGAATACGCCCGCTACGGCGCCAAACTGGTGCTCTCGGCGCGCCGCCGCGAAGAGCTGGAGAGGGTGCGCGCCGGGCTGGTCAACGCCGACGAGCACCTGGTGCTGCCGCTGGACCTGACCGACCAGGACGCCATGGCGCCGGCCACGGAAACGGTGCTGCGGCATTTCGGCCGGCTCGACCAGGTGGTGCATAACGGCGGCATTTCCCAGCGCTCGCTGGTGCGCGACACCGACATGGCCGTGGACCGGCGCATCATGGAAGTGAACTACTTCGGCGCCGTGGCGCTCACCAAGGCGGTGCTGCCGGCGTTCATCCGCCAGGGCGGAGGCCGCTTCGTGGTGGTCACTTCGCTGGTGGGCGAGCTGCCCACCCCCAAACGCTCCGCCTACAGCGCCAGCAAGCACGCCCTGCACGGCTTCTTCGAGGCCCTGCGCGCCGAGGAATTCGACAACGGCGTGCGCGTGACCCTGGTGCTGCCGGGCTTTATCCGCACCCAGGTGTCGGTCAACGCGCTCACCGCCGACGGCAGCGCCCAGGGCCGCATGGACGACCTGCAGGCCAACGGCATGGACCCGGCGCTGTGCGCCCGGCGCCTGGTGGAGGCCGTGCAGCGCGGCCGCGATCAGGTTATCATCGCCGGCCGCGAGGGGGCCGGGCTCTATTTGAAACGCTGGTCACCGGCCCTGTATCGTCGCGTGATTCGCAAGGTCAAGGTGACCTGAGCCTTTTCCACCATTCGTTCTCCGCTATCCGACAGCCGACTATGAGCACCGCCGATACCTTCGCCGACACCCAAATGGACGCCAAGCACCGCACCCGTCTCAACAAGCTGCAGAAGAAGCTGCGCCGCGAGACCGGCCGGGCGATCGCCGACTTCAACATGATCCAGGACGGCGACAAGGTGATGGTCTGCCTGTCCGGCGGCAAGGATTCCTACACCATGCTGGAGATTCTGCGTAATCTGCAGCACTCCGCGCCGGTGGATTTCGAGCTGGTGGCGGTGAACCTGGACCAGAAGCAGCCCGGCTTCCCGGAGCATGTGCTGCCCGAATACCTGGAAAAAGAAGAGGTGAACTACCACATCCTGGAAAAGGACACCTATTCCATCGTCAAGGAGAAGGTGCCGGAGGGGAAAACCACCTGCGGCCTATGCTCGCGCCTGCGGCGCGGCAGCCTGTACGGCTTCGCCGAGGAGATCGGCGCCAACAAGATCGCCCTCGGCCACCACCGTGACGACATCGTGGAAACCCTGTTCCTGAACATGTTTTTCGGCGGCAAGATGAAAGCCATGCCGCCCAAGCTGCGCAGCGACGACAACCGTAACGTGGTGATCCGCCCGCTGGCCTACTGCCGGGAAAAGGACATTATCGAATTCGCGCGTTACAAGCAGTATCCGATTATTCCCTGCAACCTGTGCGGCTCCCAGGAGAACCTGCAGCGCCAGGCGGTGAAGGACATGCTGCGGCGCTGGGACAAGGAGCACCCGGGCCGGGTGGAGAGCATCTTTTCCTCGATCCAGAACATCGCCCCCTCGCAGCTGGCCGACACCAGCCTGTTCGACTTCGAGCACCTGGAACAAGGCCAGAACCAGGGCGGTGCCGGCGCCCACCGGCTGGATGTGGTGAACCTGTTCGGTTAGTGGTGACCGGCCAGCCGCGCGTGCCACATGATTCGCGCCGCCGTTTCCGCTAAAATACGCACCGCCCTGTGGCCGGCAGGGTGGCTGCCCGCCGCCCCGGCCCTCTCTCTTCGCACTCTCGACCTGAAAGGTAGGAGCACATGACCGATCGAATCAAAAAAGGTGGCCTTGAGATTGCCGCCGAACTCCATGACCTGGTAGCCAACGAGATCGCTCCCGGCACCGGTGTGGAGGCGGATCATTTCTGGACGCAGATGGAGAACATCCTGGCGGACCTGGTGCCGCGCAACGAGATGCTGCTGACCAAGCGCGACCAGATGCAGGAAGTGATCGACGTCTTTCACATGGAGAAGAAGGGCGCCAAGATCGACTTTCAGGAGTACAAGGAACTCCTCGAAGAGATCGGCTATCTGCTGCCCGAAGGCGAGGATTTCAAAGTGGGTACCGCCAATGTGGACGAGGAAATCGCCCATATCGCCGGCCCCCAGCTGGTGGTGCCGGTGCGCAACGCGCGCTTCGCCCTGAACGCGGCCAACGCCCGCTGGGGCAGTCTCTATGACGCCCTCTACGGCACCGACATGATTTCCGACGAAGGCGGGGCCGAGAAGGGCGGCGCCTACAATCCCAAGCGCGGCGACAAAGTGATCGCCTGGGCGCGCGATTTCCTGGACCAGTATTTCCCGCTGGCCGACGGCTCGCACAAGGACAGTACCGGCTACGCCATTGTTGACGGCAAACTGGTGGTGCGCCTGAAGGACGGCGAGAGCGGTCTGAAGGACGAAAGCCAGCTGCAAGGCTACCGCGGCGACGCGGGCAAGCCGGACGGCGTGCTGCTCAAGCACAACAACCTGCACGCGGAAATCCAGATCGACGATCAGCACCCGATCGGCGCCGAGGACCCGGCGCACGTGAAGGACGTGCTGATGGAGTCCGCCATCACCACGATTCAGGACTGCGAGGATTCCGTGGCCGCGGTGGACGCCGAAGAGAAGGTCGAGGTGTACCGCAACTGGCTGGGCCTGATGAAAGGCGACCTGAGCGAGAGCTTCGAGAAAGGCGGCCAGCGCGTCACCCGTGATCTCAACCCGGACCGCGAATACACCGCCCTGGACGGCTCCACCCTGACCCTGCAGGGCCGCTCCCTGCAGCTGGTGCGCAACGTGGGCCACCTGATGACCAACCCGGCGATCCTCTACAACGGCGAGGAAATCCCCGAGGGCATCATGGACGCCATGATCACCGTGCTGGCGGCCATGCACGACCTGAAGAAGACCGAAGGCCCGCGCAACAGCCGCACCGGCTCCGTGTACATCGTGAAGCCGAAGATGCACGGCCCCGAGGAAGTGGCCTTCGCGGTGGAGCTGTTCGAGCGCGTCGAGGACGCCCTCGGCCTGCCCGAGAACACCCTGAAGATCGGCATCATGGATGAAGAGCGCCGCACCACCGTCAACCTGAAGGAGTGCATCCGCGAAGCCAAGGACCGCGTGATCTTCATCAACACCGGCTTCCTGGACCGCACCGGCGACGAGATCCATACCTCCATGCAGGCCGGTCCGATGGCGCGCAAGGGCGACATGAAAGGTCTGCCCTGGATCAACGCCTACGAGAACTGGAACGTGGACATCGGTTTGGAGTGCGGCCTCAAGGGCGTGGCGCAGATCGGCAAGGGCATGTGGCCCAAGCCCGACGAAATGGCGGAAATGATGGCCACCAAGGCCGGCCACCCGAAAGCCGGCGCCAACTGCGCCTGGGTGCCGTCACCCACCGCCGCCACCCTGCACGCCACCCACTACCACGAGATCAACGTGCAGGACGTGCAGGATCAGATCGCCAAGCGCGAGCGCGCGTCCCTGGACGACATCCTCACCATCCCGCTGCTCGACCGCGAGCTCAGCGCCGAGGAAATCCAGCAGGAGCTGGACAACAACGCCCAGGGCATCCTCGGTTACGTGGTGCGCTGGATCGACCAGGGCGTGGGCTGCTCCAAGGTGCCCGACATCAACAACGTGGGCCTGATGGAAGACCGCGCCACCTGCCGGATCTCCAGCCAGCACATCGCCAACTGGTTGATGCATGACGTGGTCAGCAAGGACCAGGTGATGGAGACCATGAAGCGCATGGCCAAGGTGGTGGACGAGCAAAACGCCGGCGACCCGACCTACACCAACATGTCGGATGACTTCGACGGCAGCCTGGCCTTCAAGGCCTCCTGCGACCTGGTGTTCGAAGGCGCCGAGCAGCCCAGCGGCTACACCGAGCCGGTTCTGCACCGCCGTCGCCTGGAGCTGAAAGCCAAACGCGGCTGATTCTCCACGACGCTTGCAGCACCACGAAAAAGCCCGGCCTTGAGCCGGGCTTTTTTGTTCGCGGGAGCGGGCCCGCTCCCACAATTCGCTTTATTCGCCGCCGATCTCCACTTTGACTTCCAGGGGCAGGGAAAAGCGGTCGCTGCGCGTGCTGGCGCCGCCCAGGCCGGTGGCGGACTGGCTTTCGCTCACGGTGATCTGCCCGAGCGGCTGCCATTGCCCCGGCGTCACCACCAGGGTGCTGCTGGCTTCCTGGGTGCGGGCGCTCCGTCGGCCGGCGGGTTCGTCGAAACGCTGTTCGATGGTCAGGCGCACCCGGCCGTCGCTGGTGACCACCGGGGTGATGTCGATGCCCTGTTTGAGCGCCAGCAGCGCCGGGAACTGGGTGCCGGTGAGGGCCACCAGGCTGCCCTGGCTGATGCCCGCCGGGTGGCCGGACAGGGTGTTGATGCTGTAGCGGTCCTGGCGGCGGGTGGTGACGGTGTTGGCGCCGGCGCGCACGCTCTGGCCGTTGATGCGGATGTCGCCGCCGGCGCCGCTGCTGTCGCCCTGGCGGCGCAACTGCACGGTGACGGTGCGCGGCACCTCGGGCATGTCGCCGAGGGCGCCGAGAATCTCGTCGAAGTTGCGGTCGTTGGTGCGGATCACCAGCTTGCCCTGGTAGGCGTTGGCGTAGCCGCCTTCGGGCAGCAGCGGGCGGATCACCGGAAGCACCGCTTCGGCGTCGGCGCGCTGGATCACATGGATCGACATGTCGTCGGCGCGGGCGGCGCCGGACAGCGACAGCAGCACCAGCAGGGCCAGAGCAAGACGTCGGGCCCGGGAGCCGCCGGGTAGCGGTGGTGGTGGCAGTAACGGCATCACGAAAGTCCCTGTTCGGCTGGAACCCGCATCATAGCCATAAGCCGCCGTCGCTGAATACCGGTCGGGCAGGGCGCGCTCTAGGGCGTCACCCGGCGTCCGTCCTCCCAACGCGCTTTCACCAGCTCGCCGTCGCGGCCCCGCAGCCAGCCCTCGCCCTGGCGCTGGCCGTTCCGGTAGGGGGTAATGCGCTCCACGCGGCCCTGGGCGTTGTATTCGACGAAACGGCCATGACGCTGGCCGTCTTGGTAGTGGCCTTGCAGAAGCGGGTAGCCCTGCGGCGTGGTCTCCCGGTAAGGGCCGTCCAGCCGGCCGGCCTGGAAATGGGCAAAGGTGTGGTTGCCGTTGAGGCTGATCTCGAACACTTCGCCCTGGCGCTTACCGTCCTTGAAGGTGGCGCGGTAGCTCAGTTCGCCGTCCTGGAAGCGCTTCCAGGTGCCGGTGGCATCGCCATGGTCGTAGTGCCGCTCGGCGATCAGCGCCCCGGAGGCGGAACGCAGGCGCCACTCACCATGCAGTTCGCCGTCCACGTAGGTGGCGGTTTCCTGCTCGCCGGTGTCGCGCAGGGTGTGCCATTCACCGACCGGCACGCCATCGCGATAGCGGCCGGATTCGAGCACTTCGCCGTCGGCGTTTTCAGTGCGCCAGGGACCATGCTGTTTGTCTTGCCGGTAGTGCTTATAGGTCCAGCGTTCCCCTTCCGGGCCGCTGCGCTCGCGGACCTCGCCGTCCAATCGGCCCTTCTTGAAGTGCGACACCGAGATCAGACGGTCCTGGTCGTCGTAGCCGCGCCAGGTGCCGGTGCGCAGGCCGTCGACCATGCGGCCTTCTTCGCGGCCGCCACCGTATTGGCTGACGATTCGGTGCCCCTGGGGGATACTGTCCACGTCATGTTCCAGGCGTACCACCTTGCCGTTCCTGAAACCGGTGGTCCATTCGCTCTTTTCCCGGGGATAGCTCAAAACCACGCGTTCGGGCGGGCCGCCGCCGTCGTGATCGGCGATCACCCGCAGCCATACCGGCGCATCGTTGCGGTAGCGGCCCTGGGCGTCGCGCTGGAAGCTGGCTTCGCGCCGGCTGTAGCGCCCTTCGCGGTCCTTGCTCCAGGCCATGAACACGCCGGGGGCGGTGTAGCCGGCGTGGCCGATGCGCTGGCCGTCGCGGTCGTAGCGATTGTAGAAGTGGTCGTAATCGCCGTTTTTATAGCGACGTTCCTCGTAGATCTGGCCGCCTTCCGGGCCTCCGCCTTCGCCGTAATAATTGATCCGCATGCCGTGGCGGGCGCCGTCCCTATAGGGCAGCTCAAGCAGCAGGTCGCCGTCTTCGTCGTAGCGCTTTTCGGTGCCGTCCAGTTTGCCGGCGGTGTAGGGTTTGACCTTCTCAATCCGGCCGTTCTCGAAGTATGAGATAACATCGCCGTCGAGGCGGCCCTGGTCGTCACTGTGGCCGCGCTGTTTGATGTCGCCGTCGGGATACAGGTAGCGCCAGTCGCCGAACCAGTCCGCGCCCGGGCCGGCGCCGGCGCGGGCGCCTTCCGCGTAGAGCGCGTCGTTTTCCCGGTAATAGGCGCGGTACAGATAACCGGGGCCGTCGGGGTTTTCCGGTAACGGCAGATCCACGTAGTAGAGCGCCTGTTCCGGCGCTTTCGCCGGGGAGTCGTACTGGGTGAAATAGCGGCGCTCGGCGTGGCCGGTGGCGGCCAGCATCAGCAGCAGGGGCGCCAGCGCCAGCAAACAGCGGTGTTTCATTGTGGCAACTCCGGCAGTTCCGCGGTCAGGGTGCGGCTTTGCGGGTCCCGGCCACGCAGGAAGCGGACTTTCTTAACCGGGCCCCAGAAGCGGTGCACGCCGTTCTCGTCCTCGCCGAGCGGCTGCAGCGCCAGGCCGGTGTCGTCGACGGCGGCGAAGTCCAGGTGCGCGATACCGCCGCAGTCGTCGCCCAGCACCACGCCGTTGTCCCCCTCGAAGCGGGCGCAGCCGGGGGCGTCCGGGGTCAGCGTGACGGTCTCCACCCGGGTGGGGCAGCGCGCCTCGACGGTGATCCTGCGGTCGTAGAAATAGCGGATCTGGTCGTCCTCGGTGCGCAGCTCGAAGCCAGGCCGGGTGCCCCGATCCCGGTCGCCGCCGGCCCAGGTGAAGCGCAAGGGCGTGCCGTGGTGGGCGGCGCCGTCTTCCGGCGTCAGCGTGCACAGGCGCAGGCCCGCCGGGCCGGTGACGCGCAGCCGGTTCTGGTCCTGGCCGCTCAGTTCCATCCCTTCAAGCAGGCCGTCGAGCCGCTCCGGGACCGGCGGCAGCGGTGACGCTTCGTGCCGTACGCCGGCCGGGTCCTCTATCGGCTCGTCCGGCAGTGGCCGTACGGTGAAGGTCAGTGCCCGCTGTTCCCGGTGCAGCGGCGTCAGCCGCAGCGACGCGATGGGGGCCTCGGTCAGCAGGCTGACCTCCGCCGGCGGCGCGCCCAGGGTCAGGCGTTCGACAAAGGTGTCGGCGGAGGTGTCGCCCTGCTTGGGCGCCCGGTACACCACCGCGAAGTCCAGCGGCTTGTCGTCGGCGTCCAGCGGGCGGGCGCTCAGCCGCCCCTCGTTTTCCAGGTGCAGGTCCACGCGCCGTTCGTCCCATTCCAGTACCCGGGTGCCTTCGGGCAGGTCATCGCCCTGTTTCACGGTGATGGCTTCCCCTGGCACCCAGATACTCGCCTGGCCGTTCACGGTGATCGGCTCGTCGTCGGGCATCGGGTGGTTCGGGGTGGGGATCAGCAGGTCGCGGCCCTGGTCCTGCGGGCCCGGTTCCGCCAGGCCGTAGAAGCCGCCGGATTCCGCCAGGCGGTTCAAGGCCAGGCCCGCCGGCGCGTCGTCGCCGAGGCCGGTGAGATGGAAGCTGGTCTGCTGTTGCAGCGGGGCGGCGAGCGCCCAGTCCCCGGTGGTCACCAGGCGGTGCTCGTCGGTGTGATAAAAGAGGCTGTCCTCCAGGCTGTCGAGCAGGGTATTAACGTGCCCGGCGTCTCGCAGGGGTTGCAGCGATCCGGCCTCCATGAAGAACGGATCGGCCAGCCGGCGCTCGGTGTAATCCGCCTGCATTTCCGCCTGTATCGGATCCACATCCCAGTCCCTCACCGGGTAGGGGTAATGGCTTTGGCTGATCAGCAGCAGACGCTGCTCCACCCGCGCGTTCTGCTCCGGCAGGGTCACGGTGCTGTGCAGGCGCAGCGCTTCGGGCATGCCGGAGGGCCAGCGGGCGACCATGCGCGCCTGGCCGGTGACGCCGTCGCCGTCCAGGGTGAGGGCGATCAATACCCGGTCGCCGTCCCGGTCCAGCACCTCATAGTCGGCGGCGACGCTGGGCAGGCCCCACAGCGCGGCGTCCGCGTGCCAGGTGTCGCCGGGGCGCGGGTCCCGTGGCAGGGGGACCGCCGTGGCGGTGGCCTGATCCAGCAGCTGCTGCACCTTGTCGCCGAAGCGCTCCACCAGCGTCGCGTAGAGCGCCTGGTCGGCGATCCGGGTGTCGGTGATTTCACCGTCCTCGACGCGGCTCAGGGTGCCGGTGGAGAGAAATTTCATCAGCGGTTCGGCGCGCTCGCCGAGCCGGTCCAGGTCGCGGGTATCCAGCTCGCCGCTGCCCAGGCGCAGCCAGGGCAGGGTGGTGCGGATCCAGCGGCCGTCGTCGGACCCGTCCGCGATACGGTTGCGGACCAGGGCCTTGAGGTTCATGTCCTGGCTGTAGTCGTCGTCCAGAGGCGTCATGGTCTGGTGGGCGACGAGCAGGAAATCGTCCTCGTAGTCGCTGTCGGGGGCCGGATTGTCCTGGCAGGCGGTGATCAGGAAAAGGCAGAAAAAAACCAACAAAAAACGCATAATAGCAAACTCCGTAACGCGCGGAATTGTAGCCAATATCGTCGCGGCAGGGTGGTCCGCGGGCCGGAAATGTGAATCAAGTTGTCCTAAATAATGCCCCTTCTCGAGACACAGCATGTTTGCTAACAGCCGGGCGGTGACCACTAACCAGGAAGGGGTGCACCCCGCTCTGGAAGCGACGGTGCGTCGCCACCTGGCGCACCCCTGGCGGGCGCCGCTTGGCGACCATGACCGCGAGGCGTTTGCCCGGGCGCAGGCCTGGGTGGGGACTTCCCGGCGGCCCCTGATTCTGGATTCGGGCTGCGGCACCGGCCGCTCGTCGATGCTGTTGGCGCGACGGCATCCGGAGGCGCTGGTGCTGGGGCTGGACCAATCGGCCCACCGCTTGGCGCGCGCGGAGCGCCGTTTCGATCCGCCTGATAATCTGCTGCTGGTGCGCACCGACTGCGCCGGCTTCTGGCGCTTGGCGGAGGCGGCCGGCTGGCGGCCCTGGCGGCATTACCTCCTATACCCGAACCCCTGGCCGAAGAGCGCCCACTTGAAACGCCGCTGGCACGGTCACCCGGTGTTTCCGCATTTGTTGGCGTTGGGCGGTACCCTGGTGCTGCGCACCAACTGGGAGTTGTACGCCCGGGAAATGGCCGAGGCGCTGGCGTTCGCGGGCCTTTCGGCGTCGGTGAGAGAACTGACGACGGACGGCGAATCACTCACCGACTTCGAGAGCAAGTATCGGCATAGCGGTCACCGGCTCTGGGCGTTGACCGCAAACGCTGAAAAGACCGTCTAGAGCCGCAGTTCGCGCAGCTCCCGGTTGGCGCGGCCCCGTTCCCAGACGTGGGCGAACTCATCGGCCCGGCGTGGGCCCAGGGGCAGGGCGTGGGCGCACAGGGTCAGCCGCTCCGGGCGGGGCCAGCCGTGGGCCTCGAACAGACCGGTGCGGTCGGCGACCGCGAAGCACAGGCGCGGGTCCGCATCGTCCGCTTGTGTCTGGCGCAACTGAAGCCGTGATGGCAGCCGGCGGCCCAGGTGGATCAGGCCGTGGCCGGTTTTCACCGCATGCCCGGCGTCGTCGAACAGCACGCGCAGATCGGCGCGCGGCGATGACAGAGCCAGGCTTTTGAGGGCGTCCAGGACGTCGCCGTCGTTGCTGAGGGCGTCCAGTTGAGACACGCGCAGCCACAGGCGGCGCCGGCCGGCGCGGATCAGTGCCGCCAGGGCCGCCGTCGCGGAAGACGGATGGTGAAGGGTGCTGTCTTCGCCGATCCGGAGGTCCATGGCAGCGCCGCTTCAGGTGAGCAGCTTGAACATCTGGCGGTGGGGGATATGGGCGTCCATGAAAATCCCCCCGGAGGCGGAGAACCCGGCGCCTTCGTAGAAGCTGGTGGCGTGGGTCTGGGCGTAGAGGAAGATTTCCCGCATGCCGGCGGCGCGGGCGGCTTCCTCGGCGGCCACCAGCAGGGCGCGGCCGATGCCGCTGTTGCGGCGGGTTTCCAACACGCACAGCCGGCTGATCTGGCCGCTGCCCAGCAACCGGATGCAGCCGATCGGCTGCTGGTCGTCGTCGAGTGCCAGAAAATGACGAGAGGCCGGGTCGGCGCCGTCCCATTCCAGTTCTTCGGGGACGCCCTGTTCGCCGATGAAGATGCGCTCGCGCAGAGCGCTGAGTTCGGCGCGGTGTTCGTCCCAGGAGGTTTCGATAATGCTAAAGGCCATGGCGTTCTCGTTAAAGCTCGGCAAAGTAGCCCTGGTCTATCCAGTGGTTAAGCAGGTCGCGGCTGTCGGCGTTGAGCACCTCAGCCAGCTCGTCGTGTCGATAGCGGCGCTGGCGTGCAAGCAGCCGCGCCAGCGGCTTCTGGCCCTGATTGAGAGGCCAGGGTTCCCCGTTGAGCCAGGCGGTGTCGCCGTGGCAGAGAAGCCGCGCGCCGCCATGCCGGATCAGGGCCGTGGCGGGGTCGGCGGCGCGAATGTGCGCCGGGTCGATCAGAAAATCAAGTCCTGTCTGCCGCGGCGTGCTCAGCCAGCGGGCCAGGGCGCGCCCGGCGGCGCCGGGATCCAGCAGCCCGAAGGCGCGGTCGAGCATGGCGTCGCGGTCGGCGGCGCTCAGCTCGCCGGCGTCGTCCACCGGCGCCCGCCCCGGGTCGGTATACAGCTGCTCGTCGGTGTCGGCGAGGGTTTCGGCGACCATTTCCGCCAGCAGGTCCCGGTAGTCCGGGGCCCGGAACCCCACCGACCAGGTGATGCAGTCGCTGTCCAGCGCCACGCCGTGGTGGGCCATGCCGGGCGGCAGGTAGAGCACATCGCCGGGGCCGGCGGTGTGTTCCTGCTCCACGGGCATGTGGGCCAGCATTTTCAGGGGCACGTCGCCGCGCAGGCGGCTCTGTTCGTCGCACTGCGGGCCCAGCTGCCAGTGCCGCCGGCCGGCGGCCTGGATCAGGAAGACGTCGTACTGGTCGAAATGGGGGCCGACGCTGCCGCCTTCGGCGGCGTAGCTGATCATGATGTCGTCCAGGCGCCAGCCGGGCACGAAGCCGAAATCATCCAGCAGCAGCGACACCTCGGTGAGGTAGTGGTCCACCGACTGCACCAGCAGCGTCCAGTCCCGGTCGCCCAGTTCGGCGAAGCGCTGCTCGTCCAGCGGGCCCTGTTCCAGGTGCCAGGGACCGTTGCCGGCGCCACGGATCAGCCGGGACTCCACCTCCGGCTCCAGCGCCAGACCGGCCAGGGTATCGGCGTCCGGGTGGTCCAGGCCGCCGGCGGCGCCGGGCATGAACAGGGGCGCCCGCTGCCAGTGGCGCGCCAGGAAGTCCCGGGGCGCCATCGGCAGGTTGAAGCGGGGCAGAGCGGTGGCGGCAGACATGGTATCCGGCGGCGGCGCGCTGGCGCCTACTGGACGCCGCGCGCCTGCTGGCCGGCGTTGCCCACGTAGGTGGCCGGGGTCAGCGCCTTGAGGCGCTCCTTGGCGTCCTCGGGGATCGCCAGGTCGTCGATGAAGGCGGCGAGCGCCTCCTGGGTGATCGCCTTGCCGCGGGTCAGCGCCTTGAGTTTTTCATAGGGTTTTTCGATGCCGTAGCGGCGCATTACGGTCTGGATCGGCTCGGCCAGCACTTCCCAGGCGGCGTCCAGGTCGTGGTCGAGCCGTTCGGCGTTGATTTCCAGCTTGCCGATGCCTTTCAGGGCGGCTTCGTAGGCGATCAGGCTGTGCGCCAGGCCCACGCCCATGTTGCGCAGCACGGTGGAATCGGTGAGGTCACGCTGCCAGCGGGAGATCGGCAGCTTGCCGGCCAGGTGGTCCATGATCGCGTTGGCGATGCCCAGGTTGCCCTCGGAGTTCTCGAAGTCGATGGGGTTGACCTTGTGCGGCATGGTGGAGGAGCCCACTTCGCCCTCCACGGCGCGCTGCTTGAAATAGCCCAGGGAGATGTAGCCCCACAGGTCCCGGTCGAAATCCAGCAGGATGGTGTTGAAACGCATCAGGGCGTGGAAGTATTCGGCGATCCAGTCGTGCGGCTCGATCTGGGTGGTGAAGGGGTTGAAGCTCAGCCCCAGGCCTTCCACGAAGCGGCGGGCGAACGCCGGCCAGTCCACCTCCGGGTAGGCGGCCAGGTGGGCGTTGTAGTTGCCCACCGCGCCGTTGATCTTGCCGAGGATCTCCACCGCCGCGAACTGGTCGCGCTGGCGTTTCAGGCGTGCCACCACGTTGGCCATTTCCTTGCCCACGGTGGTGGGCGAGGCGGACTGGCCGTGGGTGCGCGACAGCATTGGGGTGTCGGCCAGGCCGTGGGCCAGCTTGCGGATGCCGCCGATCACCTGGTCCAGTTTGGGCAGCAGCTGTTCGCGGGCTTCGCGCATCATCAGCGCGTAGGACAGGTTGTTGATGTCCTCGCTGGTGCAGGCGAAGTGCACGAATTCGCTCATGGCGTCCAGCTCTTCGTGCTCGGCCATGCGCTCCTTGATGAAGTATTCCACCGCCTTGACGTCGTGGTTGGTGGTGGCTTCGATTTCCTTGATCCGCTCGGCGTCCTTCTCCTCGAAGTCGCGGGTCACGCCGCGCAGGTGCCAGGCGGCCTTGCCGCTCATCAGCGGCACTTCCGGGATCGCCTTGTCATGGGCCAGTTGTTCCAGCCAGCTCACTTCCACGTGGACCCGATAGCGAATCAGGCCGTATTCGCTGGTGATCGCGCGGAGGGATTCACACTTGCCGGCGTAGCGGCCGTCCACCGGGGAAATGGCGGTAAGGGAAGTAAAGCTGGACATGGGGCAACTCCTGAAGGGAATCCGATAGCGGCGCAATCATACAGCAAAATGGCGCCGCTCGCGTAGCGCCGGCGCGCGCCGGGAAGGCGCCCGGGAAAGGCGCGGATTTTAATTAAAGTTGATTATCAGGTTATAGCTATAACCCACTGAATTTTATGCTTTCCAGGATTTCCAGTTGCTGCTTGCGTTGGAACAGCAAGCGCCAGCGGCGGCCGCCCAGCTGGTGCCACAGGAAGGCGGCCCGCACGCCGGCCAGGAACAGGGCGCGAATGCGGGCGGCGTTGTCCTCGTCCTGCAGGCGCGCCGGCTCGCCCTGCACGCGGATGCGAAACCGGAAGGTGCCCAGGGTATCCAGGTAGATGCCCGCCAGGCGATGACAAAAAGTGACATTGGTGGTGCCGCCCTGGAAATGCTGGCGCTGGCCCTCCAGGGCGATCAGCCGGTGGCGCAGGATACTGATCACGTCGCTGTTCTTGCGCAGCTTGGAGGACAAATGCAGCAACGCCAGCGAGTAGCTGAGCGGCCGCGCCGCCTGGCGGGTCTGCTCCCGGTTGAGGCTCTGGCGCAGCAGGCGCAGGCCGTTCCGGAACAGGGCGGGGCGCGGGTAGATGGTGTCGAAGTCGGTGGCCTCCATGGTCATCACCCCGTCGAGCAGGGCCTCCATGGCGGCGTGGTCGCAGTCGCCGCTGGTGGCGATCTGATCAGCCAGGGTGGCGGCCTCGAACACCGCGGCCAGAGCCAGGGCTTGTTGCTGCTGCGAATTCATCGCGTCTCCTCGATGACGGCGCCGCCCAGACAGGCGTCGGCGTCGTAGAACACCACGGACTGGCCCGGCGTGACGGCCCGCTGGGGCTGGTCGAACACCACCCGCACGCGGCCCGCGCCGGCGTCTTCCACCCGGCAGGCCTGGTCCGGCTGCCGGTAGCGGGTCTTGGCGGTGAGCCGGGCGGGCAGCGCCGGCGGCGCGCCGGCGATCCAGTCCACCGGCCCGCTGGTCAGCTCGTCGCGGTAGAGCAGCGGGTGGTCCTGGCCCTGCACGGCGATCAGCACGTTGCGGTCCAGGTCCTTGCCGGCCACGTACCAGGGGGCGTCGCCGGCGTCGGCCAGGCCGCCGATGCCGAGGCCCTGGCGCTGGCCCAGGGTGTAGTACATCAGGCCGTCGTGGCGGCCGATGCGGTGCCCGGCGTCGTCCTCGATGTCGCCGGGCTGGGCGGGCAGGTAGGTTTCCAGGAAATCCTTGAAGCGCCGCTCGCCGATAAAGCAGATGCCGGTGGAGTCTTTCTTTTTATGGTTGGCGAAGCCGCGCTCGCCGGCCAGACGGCGCACTTCCGGCTTCTCCAGGTCGCCGAGCGGAAACAGGGTGCGGGCGAACTTGTCGCCGCCCACGGCGTGCAGGAAGTAGGTCTGGTCTTTATTGTCGTCCACCGCGCGCAGCAGCCGGGCGTGCTCGCCGGCGTGATCGACCCGGGCGTAGTGGCCGGTGGCGATATAGTCCGCGCCCAGGGTCAGGGCGTGGTCCAGGAAGGCGCGGAACTTGATTTCCTTATTGCAGAGGATGTCCGGGTTGGGGGTGCGCCCGGCGCGGTATTCGGCCAGGAAGTGCTCGAACACCCGGTCCCAGTATTCGGCGGCGAAGTTGGCGGTGTGCAGCTCGATGCCCAGCACCCCGGCCACCTGCATGGCGTCGAGCAGGTCGTCCCGGGCGGTGCAGTATTCGGTGCCGTCGTCCTCGTCCCAGTTCTTCATGAACAGGCCTTCCACCTGATAGCCGGCGTCCAGCAGGCGGGCGGCGGCCACGGAGGAATCGACACCGCCGGACATGCCGACGATGACGCGGGTGTTTTCGGGCGCTTGTGCGTTCATGGGGCTCTCTATATGGGCGCTTTAACGCGAATCAACCGCGCTGCAGCGGCCAGGGGTGCTGATAAATGGCGTCCAGCGGCAGGCGCCGGCCGCTTTGATAGTCTTCCACGCAGCGCGCCACCAGCGGGCTGCGGTGCTCGGCGCGGCGCTGCGCCAGCTCTTCGGGGGTCAGCCAGAGCGCTTCCAGAATGCCGGTGTCCAGCTTCTGGTGCGGGTCGTGCCCCCGGGGCTCGGCGATGAAACAGGTGCGGTAGTATACCCCGGCGCCTTTATAAGGCTGAAAAATGTACCAGCCGAGCAGGCCGGTGATCTCCACCCGCCAGGCGGTCTCCTCCAGGGTTTCCCGGTAGGCGGCCTGCATCAGGTCCTCGCCGAATTCGGCGTGGCCGGCGGGCTGGTTGATCACCGCTTCGCCGTTCTGGGTTTCGCGCACGAACAACAGGCGGCCTTCATGTTCCACCACGGTGGCGACTGTAATATGCGCTTGGAAGCTGTTCATCCGGTTCCTGATCCGTCTGTGGTTTGCTGCGGGCGCCGATGGTAGCGCACCCGGGCGCGCCGCGACAGCCGCGGGCGGTGCCTCAGCCACGAGGCCCGCGCGTACTCCGGGCCGGAGCCCGGCGCCGGCCTTTGCGCGCGGCCGGGCGGGGCGGCTTTTTGGGGGCGTGGATTTGCAGTTCACGCCATTCGCCGGGGGCCAGGCCGCCCAGGTCCCAGTCACCGATGCGCCAGCGTACCAGCCGCAGGGTGGGGTGGCCGATGGCGGCGGTCATGCGCCGGACCTGGCGGTTGCGACCTTCGTCTAGGGTGAGTTCCAGCCACTGGTCGGCTACCGTGAGCCGCGTGCGCACCGGCGGGTGCCGTGGCCACAGGGCCGGCGGCGGCACCGCTTCCACCGGTGCCGGACGGCAGGGACCGTCCTTCAGGGTGATGCCCTGACGCAGGCGCTGGAGGGCGTCTTCCGACGGCTCCCCCTCCACCTGCACCAGGTAGGTCTTGGCCTGGTGGAAGCGGGGGCTGGCGATGTGCGCCTGCAGGGCGCCGTCATCGGTCAGTAACAGCAGGCCCTCAGAGTCCCAGTCCAGCCGGCCGGCGGGGTAGACCCCCGGCACCGGAATGAAATCCTTCAGCGTGCGCCGTCCCCTTGGATCGGTGAACTGGGAGAGCACCTGAAAGGGTTTGTTAAACAAAATCAGTCTGGCCATGTCAAAAAACGCCTTAGTAGGCCCGTCAAGGCCAAGCAAGAATAACGGCTGAGTGCTATACTCGCCAGGCAACCGAATCCGACGGTTTTTTTCAGAGGGAGTAGTGTAGATGGGATACCAAAAGATCACGGTTCCGGCGGACGGTGACAAAATCACCGTTAATGCGGACCTATCCCTGAATGTCCCCAACCACCCGGTTATTCCGTACATTGAAGGGGACGGCATCGGCGTCGATATCACGCCGGTGATGATGAAAGTGGTTACCGCCGCTGTAGAAAAAGCCTACGGCACCAAACGTGGCATCACCTGGATGGAAGTCTACGCCGGTGAAAAAGCCACCAAGGTTTACGGCCCGGACACCTGGATGCCGGAAGAAACCCTGGAGGCCCTGCGGGAATACACCGTGGGCATCAAGGGCCCGCTGACCACCCCGGTGAGCGGCGGCATCCGGTCGTTGAACGTGGCCCTGCGCCAGGAGCTGGACCTGTACACCTGCATGCGTCCGGTGCGCTGGTTCGAGGGCGTGCCCAGCCCGGTACGTCACCCGGAGCTCACCGACATGGTGATCTTCCGCGAGAACTCCGAGGACATTTACGCCGGCATCGAGTGGGCGGCCGACAGCCCCGAAGCCACCAAGCTGATCCGCTTCCTGCGCGAGGAGATGGGTGTCACCCAGATCCGCTTCCCGGAAGGCTGCGGCATCGGCATCAAGCCGGTTTCCCGCGAGGGCAGCCAGCGCCTGGTGCGCAAGGCGATCCAGTTCGCCATCGACAATGACAAGGATTCGGTCACCCTGGTGCACAAAGGCAACATCATGAAGTACACCGAGGGTTCGTTTAAGAACTGGGGTTATGAGCTGGCGGTGGAGCGCTACGGCGCCGAGCCCCTGGACGGCGGCCCCTGGCACGTGATGAAGAACCCGCGTACCGGCAAGGACATCGTCATCAAGGACGTGATCGCCGACGCCTTCCTGCAGCAGATTCTGATGCGTCCCGCGGATTACAGCGTGATCGCCACTCTGAACCTGAACGGCGACTACATTTCCGACGCCCTGGCGGCGGAAGTGGGCGGCATCGGCATCGCGCCGGGCGCCAACATCGGCGGCTCGGTGGCCCTGTTCGAGGCCACCCACGGCACCGCGCCGAAGTACGCCGGCCAGGACAAGGTGAACCCGGGCTCGCTGATTCTCTCCGCGGAGATGATGCTGCGTCACATGGGCTGGAACGATGCCGCCGATCTGGTGATCACCGGCATGGAAGGCGCGATCGCCGCGAAGACCGTGACCTACGACTTCGAGCGTTTGATGCCCGACGCGACCCTGCTCAAGTGTTCTCAGTTCGGCGACGCCGTGATCGAGCACATGGGGGTCTGATCGGCCCCGGCCTTCGCGCGGTCCCGGCGTCAGCCGGAGACGGCGCTGTTTTCCCGGTCCCGTCGTCGTGGTTTCTGGCGGCGGGAAGTCGGGGACTCTCCGTCCTTGCCGTCTTTCCCGTTTTTGACCTCACCCGGTTTAAGATTGACCGCGTGGTAGCCTTTGCTGGCCTCGCGCAGCTCGTACTCCACGTTCTGGCCCGCGTACAGGGTTTTGTACCCTTCCTCCTGAATGTAGGAGTAATGCACGAAAAGGTCGTCACCGCCTTCATCGGGCCGCACGAAGCCGTAGCCCTTGGCGTTGTTAAACCATTTCACTGTTCCCGTTGCCATGGTCCTTCCCTCTGGCCGCTGGCTGTGATTGTTCTTATTTATCGCGGCTGCGATAGAATAGGCTGGTTTTTGATCAACTGTTCCCTAAGGCCGCGAGGGTGTCAACCCCCGGTGGGGATTGAAAAATACCCGGACACCCCTCATTTGTTCATTGCCCGCTGACGCCGGTGGGTATACAACCGTTAGAGATGGTTATGAAGAGGCAGCAACACCCGATATTTGTTCACATGAGCGACAGGCGCTCTACCGGCCACATCTGGGGCCCGGCGTCGGACCCTGGCAAGCCGGATGAGCCCGATCGTCATGGCGAGGCCACCGTTGAGGAAGCCAAGCCTCGACTCAAGCGCCCGCCGATGTACAAAGTATTGATGTTGAACGACGACTACACCCCCATGGATTTCGTCGTCGAGGTGCTGGAAACCTTCTTTCGCATGGACCGCGAGCAAGCCACCCGGGTTATGCTGACGGTGCATACCCGGGGGAAGGCGGTGTGCGGGGTGTTTCCCCAGGACATCGCCGAAACCAAGGCCGCGCAAGTGGTCGACTACGCCCGTGAAAATCAGCATCCGCTGATGTGCCAGGTCGAAAAGGCCTGATAGTCTCCGGCAACGGAGCGGGCAACAAGCAGTGAGGTAGCCTATGCTCAGCAAAGAACTGGAACTGACTCTCAACGAGGCTTTCCACCACGCACGCAGCCACCGGCATGAATTCATGACCGTGGAACACCTGTTGCTGGCGCTGCTCGATAACGAGGCGGCGGTGGAAGTGTTGCGCGCCTGCGGCGCCGATATGGAAGAGCTGCGCGAGGCCCTGACTCAGTTCATCGACGATTCCACCCCGTTACTGCCGGAAGACGGCGAACGCGACACGCAGCCCACCCTGGGTTTCCAGCGGGTGCTGCAGCGCGCCGTATTCAGCGTGCAGTCCTCGGGCAATAAGGAAGTCACCGGCGCCAACGTGCTGGTGGCGATCTTCAACGAACAGGAGAGCCAGGCGGTTTACCTGCTCAACAGTCAGGACGTGCACCGTCTGGACGTGGTCAATTTCATCGCCCACGGCATTTCCCAGGTGGAGGACAACGACCCGGCCGCGGAACAGCGCGAGGAAATGGACGGCGGCGCCGAAGGCGCACCGGCCAGTGCGCTGGAATCCTATGCCAGCAACCTCAACGAGCTGGCCCGCGCCGACCGTATCGACCCGCTGGTGGGCCGTGCGTTCGAGATTGAGCGCGCCGCGCAGATCCTCTGCCGCCGCCGCAAGAACAACCCCTTGCTGGTGGGCGAGCCGGGTGTCGGCAAGACCGCCATCGCCGAGGGGCTGGCGCGGATGATCGTGGAAGAGCGGGTGCCCGAGCCGCTGCTCGACGCCACCGTCTACTCCCTGGATCTGGGCGCGCTGCTGGCGGGCACCAAGTACCGGGGTGATTTCGAGAAGCGCCTGAAGAACCTGCTCTCGGAACTGCGCAAGCAGGACAACGCCATTCTGTTCATCGATGAGATCCACACCATCATCGGGGCCGGGGCGGCGTCCGGCGGCGTCATGGACGCCTCCAACCTGCTCAAGCCGATGCTGGCCTCCGGCGAGCTCAAGTGCATGGGCTCCACCACCTTCACCGAGTACCGCACCATCTTCGAGAAGGACCGGGCGCTGTCCCGCCGCTTCCAGAAGATCGACGTGGTGGAACCCTCGGTGGAAGACACGGTGGGCATCCTCAAGGGGCTCAAGAGCCGTTTCGAGGCGCACCACAACGTGGTCTACACCGACGCGGCCCTGAAGACGGCGGCGGAGCTGAGCGCGCGTTACATCAACGACCGCTTCCTGCCGGACAAGGCCATCGACGTGATCGACGAGGTCGGCGCCTGGCAGCGTCTGCGCCCGGAAGGCGAGCGCAAGGAAACCATCGATCAGGCGGACGTGGAAGCCATCGTGGCGAAAATCGCCCGGATTCCGCCCAAGCAGGTGTCCTCTTCCGATAAGGAAGTGCTGCAGAACCTGGAGCGGGATCTGAAGATGACCGTGTTCGGCCAGGAGGACGCCATCGACACCATTTCGGCGGCGATCAAACTGTCCCGTGCCGGTCTCAAGGCCGACCACAAACCGATCGGGTCCTTTATGTTCGCCGGCCCCACCGGGGTGGGCAAGACCGAGGTCAGCCGTCAGCTGGCCCGCGCCCTGGGCGTGGAGCTGGTGCGCTTCGACATGTCCGAGTACATGGAGCGGCACACCGTCAGCCGGCTGATCGGCGCGCCCCCGGGCTACGTGGGCTTCGACCAGGGCGGCCTGCTCACCGAGGCGGTCACCAAGACGCCGCACTGCGTGCTGCTGCTGGATGAGATCGAGAAGGCGCACCCGGAGGTGTTCAACATCCTGTTGCAGGTGATGGACAACGCCAGCCTCACCGACAACAACGGCCGCAAGGCGGACTTCCGCAATGTGATCGTGATCATGACCACCAACGCCGGCGCCGAGGTGCTCAACAAGCGCACCATCGGCTTCACCGAGCAGGACCAGTCCACGGACGGCATGGAAATGCTCAAGAAGGTGTTCTCGCCGGAGTTCCGCAACCGCCTGGACGGCATCATCCAGTTCAGCGCGCTCACCCCGGAAGTGATTCTGGGCGTGGTCGACAAGTTCCTGGTGGAGCTGCAGGCGCAACTGGACGAGAAAGCGGTGGTGCTCGACGTGGACGACGGCGCGCGCCGCTGGCTGGCGGAGAAGGGCTACGACAAGGACATGGGCGCCCGGCCCATGGCCCGCTTGATCCAGGAGCAGATCAAGAAGCCCCTGGCGGAGAAGCTGCTGTTCGGCGAATTGGCGGACCGCGGCGGCCAGGTACGCATTACCGCCGGCGACGATGGACTGGTGCTGACGGTGGATGCGTCCGAGGCGGAGGCGACCTGCTGAGGTCGCCCCTGAACGTAAAAAACCCGGCTTCGGCCGGGTTTTTTTTGCGGGCGCGTCGCTGGCGCCGGCGGCGGATTATTTCATCCGGAACGTGATGCGGCCCTTGCTCAGGTCATAGGGCGACATCTCCACCTTGACCCGGTCGCCGGTCAGGATGCGGATATAGAATTTGCGCATCTTCCCGGAAATATGGGCGGTGATAATGTGGTCATTGTCCAGCTTCACGCGGAACATGGTGTTCGGAAGGGTTTCCAGAACCACCCCTTCCAATTCAATCTGCTCTTCTTTCGCCATCCAGTAAAATTCCGATCTTCGGCTTCAGAGGGAGCGCAATTGTGCCGTAAATGGACTTATCGTGCAAAGGCTATTGACGGTTATCCACCGTCCGAGGTGTGCAGCCGCCAGCGTCCGTCACGCAGCAGCTCCAGCGGCTGGTACTGGCTCTTGTAGCTCATCTTCTGGCACTGGCGGATCCAGTAGCCGAGATAGAGATAGGGCAGCCCCAGACGGTGGCTGGCCCGAATCTGCCAGAGCAGGGCGTTGACACCCAGGCCGCGGGCTTCCTGGTCCGGGTCGAAAAAGGTGTAGACCGCCGACAGGCCGTCGTCCAGGTGGTCGGTGACCGCCACCGCCAGCAGCGTGTCGTCCGCGTCACGGAAACAGTGGAAGCGGGTGTCGGCCCAGTCGCAGGTGAGAAAGCCGGTGAACTGCTCCTCGGAGGGCGGAAACATGTCGCCGTCACCGTGGCGCTGGTCGATATAGCGGGCGTAGAGGCGGTAGATTTCCCGGGTGTAGCGCGCCGGTTCCTCGCTGACGGTAAGGTCGCTGTTGCGCTTGATCAGCCGGCGGTGGCGGCGGCGGGGCCGGAAATCCGCCACCCGTACCCGGGCCGGAATGCAGGCCTGGCAGCCCTCGCAGTGGGGCCGATAGAGATAGTCGCCGCTGCGGCGGAATCCGAGGCGCGACAATTCGCCGTAGAGCCTGGCATCCAGGGGCGTCTGCGGATCGACGAAAAGCGTGGCCGCCTGCCGGCCCTCCAGGTAACTGCAGGGGTGGGCGGGGGTGCGGAAAAAACGCAGTTCGGACAAATCGCTCATGGCGTCATTCTAGCCCAGCGGCGGCCTCCGGGAATACCGCTTCGGCGCTTTCCTCGCGGCCGCGCCTTGGCTAGTCTGTAGCCGGTTTGTATCCACATAATGACAATCAAAACAACGTCGGTGGCGGTTTAGGGGCTGTGTTGGCCTCCGCCGGGCACCGGCACGGGAGAGCCCATGAACAGCAACAACAACCCGCCGGCGCCGCTCTGGACGCCGGACGCCGACCGCGTGGCCAACAGCCGCCTGACCCACTACATGGACTGGCTGAAGGCCGAGAAAGGGCTGAGCTTCAGCGATTACCCGCAACTCTGGGACTGGTCGGTGGACCAGCTGGAGAGCTTCTACGCGTCGCTCTGGGAATACTTCGATATTCGCCATTCGCAGCCCTATACCCGGGTGCTGGACGGCCACGCCATGCCCGGCGCCAAATGGTTCGAGGGTGCCCGCCTGAATCTCGCCGAGCAGGTGTTCCGCTTTCATATCGGCGACCCGGGCCGCCCGGCCATTGAATCCCGTTCCGAGCTGCGCGGCCGCCAGACCCTCACCTGGGGCGAGCTGCACCGGCAGATCGCCGCCACCGCCGCCAGCCTGCGCGGCCTGGGCGTGGGCCCCGGCGACCGGGTGGTGGCCTACCTGCCCAATATTCCGGAAACGGTGGTGGCGTTCCTGGCCTGCGCCAGCATCGGCGCGGTCTGGTCCAGCTGTTCGCCGGACATGGGCACCCGCAGCGTGCTCGACCGCTTTCAGCAAATCGATCCGAAGGTGATGATCGCGGTGGACGGCTACCGCTACGGCGGCAAGGATTTCGACCGCCTGGATGTGGTCGCCGGCTTGCGCGACGACCTGCCCACCCTGGAGCACCTGGTGCTGCTGCCGTACCTGGATAACGGCGCGGCATTGCCGGGTGCCCGTTCCTGGGCCTCGATGATCCAGCGCGACGCGCCCATGGCGTTCGAGCAGCTGCCGTTCGATCACCCGATCTGGGTGGTCTACTCCTCCGGCACCACAGGCATGCCCAAGCCGATCGTGCACGGCCACGGCGGCGCCCTGATCAACGGGCTGCTCAATCATGCCCTGCATCTGGACCTGGGCCCGGACGACCGCTTCATGTGGTTCACCACCACCGGCTGGATCATGTGGAACTCGCAGATGTCCGGGCTGCTCACCGGCGCCACCATCTGTCTGTACGACGGCAACCCGGGCTATCCGGACCTGGGCACCCTGTGGCGTTTCGCCGAGGAGACCGGCATCACCGTGTTCGGCGCCGGCGCCGCCTATTTCCTGAACTGCAAGAAGGCGGAGATCGAACCGTCGCAATGGGTGGACACCGGACGCATCCGCACCGTGGGTTCCACCGGGTCACCGCTGCCGGAGGAGGGCTACCGCTGGATCATGGATCAGCTCGGCGATGTGCTGATCGCCGCCATCAGCGGCGGCACCGATGTGGCCGCCTCCTACGTGGGCGCCTGTCCGATCCAGCCGGTGTACGCCGGTGAAATGCAGTGCCGCTATCTGGGCACGGCGGTCTACGCCATGGACGACGACGGCCGCATTCTCGACGACGAAGTGGGCGAGCTGGTGGTCACCAAACCGATGCCCTCCATGCCGCTGTATTTCTGGAACGACGAGGGCGGCCACCGCTACCACGACAGCTACTTCGACGTGTTCCCCGGCATCTGGCGCCACGGCGACTGGATCCGCATCACGCCACGCGGCGGGGCGGTGATCTACGGCCGTTCCGACACCACCATCAACCGCCACGGCATTCGCATGGGCACCAGCGAGATCTACCGCGTGGTGGAGGAACTGCCGGAGGTGCTCGACAGCCTGGTGGTCGACCTGGAATACCTGGGGCGGGAGTCGTTCATGCCGCTGTTCGTGGTGCTGCGTGAGGGCGTGTCCCTGGACGAGGACCTGAAAGGCCGGATCAAGGCCGGCATTCGCGACAACCTCTCCGCCCGCCACGTGCCCAACGACATCGTCGCCGTGCCGGACGTGCCACGCACCCTGACCGGCAAGAAAATGGAGCTGCCGATCAAGAAGCTGCTGCTCGGCCAGAGCCTGGAGAAAGTCGCCAACCCGGACGCCATGGCCAACCCGGAGAGTATCCGGATCTACCAGGATTACGCGGAGCAGCGCGGCACCGCCGGGTAACCGGCTCAGGGGGCGGCGTCGTTCCAGCGGATCGGCGCCTTCGGCCAGGGCAGGGGCGTGGTGTCGGTGATCAGGGCGTCCAGTTGCCGCTGGAAATCCACCCGCGGCATCAGGAAGGCGCCCAGGCGCATCAGATGCTCGCTCTCCACCTGGGCGTCCAGCAGGCGGATGCCGAGCCGTGGCGCCAGCCGCCACAGCAGCGCCAGCACGCTTTTCGAGCCGTTGGTGCGGGTCGAAAACATGGATTCGCCGAACAGCACGCCGCCCAGCTGCACGCCGTACAGTCCGCCGGCCAGCTCGCCGTCCTCGAACACGGTGACGCAGTGGGCATGCCCGAGTGCGTGCAGCCGCAGGTAGGCGGCGCGCATTTCCGGTGTGATCCAGGTGCCGCCGTCGTCATCGCGGGGCGCCGCGCAGACGTCGATCACCCGCTCGAAATCACGGTCCAGGTAGAAGGTCAGGTCGGCATTGCGAAGGTGGCGGCCGAGCCGGCGGCTGATATGAAAATCCCCGGGGCGAAAAACGCACCGGGGATTGGGGGTCCACCACAGGACCGGCTGGCTGGGGTCGTACCAGGGGAAGATACCCCTGGTGTACGCGCTGATCAGCGTGTCCGGCGCCAGATCATTGCCGGCGGCGAGCAGGCCGTTGGGATCGTCCAGGGCCTCCTCGAGCGGCGGGAAGTCACTTCCCGGCGGCAGCCAGGGAATCACTCTCCGGTCACTCTTCCAGGCTTTCCAGGTACTTCTCCGCGTCCAGGGCCGACATGCAGCCGGCACCCGCGGAGGTGACCGCCTGACGGTAGACGTGGTCGGCCACGTCGCCGGCGGCGAACACACCGGGCACGCTGGTGGCGGTGGCGTTGCCTTCCAGACCGCTCTTGATCTTGATGTAGCCGTTGTTCATGTCCAGCTGGCCCTGGAAGATGTCCGTGTTGGGCTTATGGCCGATGGCGATGAACACGCCCTGCAGCTCCACGTTCTCGGTGGTGTCGTCCTTGGTGGACTTGACCCGCATGCCGGTCACGCCGGAGTCGTCGCCCAGCACTTCGTCCAGGGTGTGGTCCCACATCACCTTGATGTTGTCCTTGGCGAGCAGCTTGTCCTGCAGGATCTTCTCGGCGCGCAACTTGTCGCGGCGGTGCACCAGCACCACTTCCTCGGCGATGTTGGACAGATACAGCGCTTCTTCCACGGCGGTGTTGCCGCCGCCGATCACCGCCACTTTCTGGCCGCGATAGAAAAAGCCGTCGCAGGTGGCGCAGGCGGACACGCCCTTGCCCATGAACGCCTGCTCGGACTCCAGCCCCAGATACATGGCGGAGGCGCCGGTGGCGATGATAAGGGCGTCACAGGTGTAGGTGCCGGAGTCGCCTTCCAGCACGAAGGGGCGGTCGTTAATGTTTACGGTGTGGATGTGGTCGTAGACAATCTCGGTCTCGAACCGCTCGGCGTGCTGCTGCATGCGCACCATCAGGTCCGGACCCTGGAGACCCTCCACGTCACCGGGCCAGTTATCCACCTCGGTGGTGGTGGTGAGCTGGCCGCCAGGCTCGATGCCGGTGATCACCACGGGTTTCAGGTTGGCGCGGGCGGCATACACCGCCGCGGTGTAGCCCGCCGGGCCGGAACCCAGGATGATCAGTCGATGGTGCTGCGCGTCGCTCATTGATTCCTCCACCACGAATTCAGAATTGTTGCCGCGGGCCGCGTGACCCGTCCGGCTGATTGGGCAATAGTTGTGGCATGCACGCCACCTTTCAAGGCGCAAGCAAACTACAATAAATCCTATCGGCCGTGAAGGGCGTACACTCTATGACTTCGATAGGGAACGCCAAGGCCGGACCGCGGGCCGCGCGAAGCGTGGCGCCGCCGCTGGTTCATGGCGCCCGGATTGACTACAATCCTTGTAATTTCAGCTCTTTAGGAAGGATTCCTAAGAAATGGGTTTGACCAACGTAAGAGGCCTCGAGTGACCAAGGCAGCCGCCGGCGCGAAACCGTCCGGGTTTTCCCGCCATCTCAAGAAAGGCCTGATGGAAGGCATGGTGATCGCCCTGATCGCCCTGTCGCTGTATCTGCTGCTGGCTCTGATCACCTACGACAGCGGTGATCCGGGCTGGTCCTACGTGGGCGACGCCGGCCAGGTGAGCAACGCCGGCGGACGCGCCGGCGCCTTCTGCGCCGATCTGCTGCTCGGTCTGTTCGGCTACATGGCCTACGTATTCCCGGTGCTGGTGGCGTTCTGGGCCTTCAAGGTGCTGCGCGAGCGCCACGCCGGGCTGGCCGGCAGCTGGCCGCTGTTCAGCCTGCGGCTGGTGGGCTTCGTGCTGACCATGATGAGCGGCACCGCGCTGGCCTATATGCATTTCTCCGGCGCCGGCCTGTCGCTGCCCGAGGACGCCGGCGGCATCCTCGGCCAGGTGGTCGGGCAGGCGTCGCTGGCGGCGTTCAACGCCCTGGGCGGCACCCTGGTGATGGTGGCGCTGTTCCTGATCGGCGTCACCGTGTTCACCGACCTGTCCTGGATCGTCCTCGCCGAACGCCTGGGCGCGCTGGTGCTGGGCATCGGCCAGAAAGTGCCGGCCTGGTTCGCCCAGCGCCGCGAGCAGCGCGCCGAGCGTCAGGCCGCCCGCGAGGCGCGCCACAAGCGCGCCCAAGTGGTCACCGAAGCCAAGAAGAAACAGGAAAACCGCACCCCGCCCAAGATCGCCCAGCCCGCCAAGCCGGTGGAAAAGAGCGAGCGCGTCCAGAAAGAGAAGCAGCGCGCCCTGTTCACCGCCCAGGTGAGCGGCGACCTGCCGCCGCTGGAGCTGCTCGACGCGGTGGACGACCACAGCAAGGGCGGTTACTCCGAGGAAGCGCTGGACGCCATGTCCCGGCTGCTGGAGATCAAGCTCAAGGACTTCAACGTCGACGCCGAAGTGGTGGCGGTGCAGCCCGGACCGGTGATCACCCGCTTCGAGATTCAGCCGGCGGCGGGCATCAAGGTGTCCAAGATCAGCAACCTGGCCAAGGACCTGGCCCGCTCCCTGGCGGTGATCAGTGTGCGGGTGGTGGAAGTGATCCCCGGCAAGACCACGGTGGGCATCGAGATTCCCAACGAGCAGCGCGAGATGATCCGCCTCACCGAGGTGGTCGGCTCGCGCATGTTCGACGACGCCGCTTCGCCGCTGACCCTGGCGCTGGGCAAGGACATTTCCGGCAACCCGGTGATGGCGGATCTCGGCAAGATGCCGCACCTGCTGGTGGCCGGTACCACCGGTTCCGGTAAATCCGTGGGCCTGAACGCGATGCTGCTGTCGCTGATGTTCAAGGCCAATCCGGAAGACGTGCGGATGATCCTGATCGACCCCAAGATGCTGGAACTGGCGGTCTATGACGGCATCCCCCATCTGCTCACGCCGGTGGTCACCGACATGAAGGAGGCGGCCAGCGCGCTGCGCTGGGGCGTGGGTGAAATGGAACGCCGCTACCGGCTGATGGCCTCGGTGGGCGTGCGTAATATCGCCGGCTACAACCGCAAGCTGGCCGAGGCGGAGAAGAAGGGCGAGCCGCTCAAGGACCCGCTGTGGAAGCCCAACGACCCCATGGACCTGAACGAAGAGGCGCCGCTGGCGGTGAAGCTGCCGTACATCGTGATCGTGATCGACGAGTTCGCCGACATGATGATGATCGTCGGCAAGAAGGTGGAAGAGCTGATCGCCCGTATCGCCCAGAAGGCCCGGGCCGCCGGCATCCACCTGATTCTCGCCACCCAGCGCCCGTCGGTGGATGTGATCACCGGCCTGATCAAGGCCAACGTGCCGTCGCGGATCGGTTTCCAGGTGTCGTCCAAGATCGACTCGCGCACGGTGCTCGACCAGGGCGGGGCGGAGCAGCTGCTCGGCCACGGCGACATGCTTTATTTGCCCGCCGGCACCAGCATGCCGGAACGGGTGCACGGCGCCTTTGTCTCAGATGAAGAGGTGCACCGGGTTTGCGACGACTGGCGCAAGCGCGGCGAGCCGGATTATCTCGAGGAGATTCTCGAAGGGGGCACGGATTTGTCGGCGCCCCTGCCGGGCATGGAAAGCGCCGACGGCGGCGAGGAAGACGACCCGCTCTACGACGAGGCGGTGGCCTATGTCACCCAGTCCCGCCGCGCCTCCATCTCTTCGGTGCAACGTAAACTCAAGATCGGCTACAACCGGGCGGCCCGCCTGGTGGAAGCCATGGAAATGGCCGGCGTGGTGTCCGAAGCCGGACACAATGGCCAGCGCGAAGTGATCGCGCCGCCGCCGGTCTGACAAGGAACCCCTATGTACAAGCTTTTGATGTTGGTAACACTGCTGCCCTCCCTGGCCCTGGCGAACGCCGCCGAGGACCTGGTCGCCAAGCTGCAGGGGCTGGAGAGCCTGCGCGGCGGCTTCGAGCAGACCGTGCTCGACCAGGACGGGCGCCGCGCCCAGGAAGCCTCCGGCGCCATGGAAGTGGCGCGCGGCAACCGTTTTTACTGGCACACCGAGCGGCCCTACGAGCAGCTGGCGGTGTCCGACGGCGAAACCGTCTGGGTTTACGACGCCGATCTTGAGCAGGTGGTGGTGCGGCCGCTCAACGAAAACCTCAGTGAGACCCCGGCGCTGCTGTTCGGCGGCGATCCGTCGGCGGTGGGCAAGGCGTTCCGCGTTGAAGAGCAGGACCGCAACGGCGACAACATCACCTACCGGCTGAAGCCGCGCGGCAGCGACCCGCTGTTTGAAACCCTGGACGTGACCTTCGACGGGCAGCGCCCGGTATCCATGCGCCTGGAAGACGCCCTGGGCCAGAAAACGGTGATCGATTTCCGCGATCTCACCCTCAACAAGGCGCCCGCCGCGGACCGCTTCGACTTCCAGCCGCCGGAAGGCACCGACATTATCCGTCAGCAATGAACGACCTGTTCGAAACCGACAACCGTGCCGCCGCCCAGCCGCTGGCGGCGCGGCTGCGTCCCGCCGACCTGGACGAATACGTCGGCCAGAAACACCTGGTGGGCCCCGGCAAACCCCTGCGCCAGGCCAGCGAACGGGGCCAGCTGCACTCGATGATCCTGTGGGGCCCGCCGGGCACCGGCAAGACCACCCTGGCATTGATTCTCGCCCGCTCCGTGGACGCGGAGTTCATCACGCTGTCGGCGGTGCTGTCCGGGGTCAAGGACATCCGCGCCGCCGTCGATCAGGCCAAGGCGCGGCTGGGGCAGGGCCGGCGCACGGTGCTGTTCGTCGACGAGGTGCACCGTTTCAACAAGGCCCAGCAGGACGCCTTCCTGCCGCACGTGGAGGAGGGCACGGTGATCTTCATCGGCGCCACCACGGAAAACCCCTCCTTCGAATTGAACAACGCGCTGCTGTCCCGGGCCCGGGTGTACCGGTTGCGCGGCCTGGAACGGGCCGACCTGGACGGCCTGCTCAACCGCGCCCTGGCGGAGCCGGAACTGGCGGACACGGTGATCGAGGACGACGCCCGCGACCTGCTGCTCGGCTACGCCGACGGTGACGCCCGCCGGCTGCTGAATATGCTGGAGATCGCCCTGGACCTCACCGACGGGGAGCAACCGCGCATCGATCGGCCGCTGATGGAAGAGGTGCTGCGCGACGCGGTGCGGCGCTTCGACAAGGGCGGCGACGTTTTCTACGACCAGATCAGCGCGCTGCACAAGGCGGTGCGCGGCTCCGACCCGGACGCCGCGCTGTACTGGTTCGCGCGCATGCTCGACGGCGGCTGCGACCCGCTCTACATCGCCCGGCGGGTGGTGCGCATGGCCAGCGAGGAGATCGGCAACGCCGACCCGCGCGCGCTCACCCTGTGCCTCAATGCCTGGGACGTTCAGGAGCGCCTCGGCAGCCCCGAAGGCGAGCTGGCGGTGGCCCAGGCGATCGCCTATGTGGCGGTGGCGCCGAAGAGCAACGCGGTCTACAACGCCTATAACGCGGCGCGCGCCCTGGTGGCCGCCAACCCCAGCAACGACGTGCCGCTGCATCTGCGTAACGCGCCCACCAAGCTGATGAAGAACGAAGGCTACGGCGCCGAATACCACTACGCCCACGATTTTCCCGACGCCTTCGTCGACGGCGAGAACTATTTTCCCGTGGAGCTGCGCGACACCCGCCTCTACGAGCCGGTGGAGCGGGGGCTGGAAATCCGGATTGCCGACAAGCTGCGCACCCTGCGCCGCAAGAACGCGGACAGCGACTGGAAGCGCTACGGCGATTAGCCGCTAGCCTGCTAAGGAACGGCCTTGTGGGAGCGGGCCCAGCCCGCGAAAGGGTGGCCTCGGCCACCCGGCGGGATACCAGAGACCTGGTTGGCGCCGTCTCCCACAAGCTTGCGGCTTACGATTTTGCTAAACTTCGCGGCCCTGGCCGCTGGCCAGCGAGACGAACGACGATTTATTCCCAAGGGGACCGACCATGCTTGATATCCGTGCGCTGCGCCAGGACGGCGACGCCATCCGTGAAGCGTTGAAAAAACGGGGCTATGACCTGGACCTGGCCGGCTTCGAAAGCCTCGACGCCCGGCGCAAGGAGGCGGACATGCGCTCCCAGGACCTGCAGGCGCAGCGCAAGAAAGCCTCCAAGGAAGTGGGCGAGTTGATCAAGTCCGGCATGGACGTGGACGCCGCCAAGGCCAAGGTGGCGGAAACCCTGAAAACCCTGGACGCGGAACTGGACCAGGAAGTGGCCCGCGCCAAGGCGGTCCAGGAAGAGATTCGCGACTTTCTCATGGGCGTGCCCAACGTGCCGGTGGACGAAGTGCCCGCCGGCAACGACGAAGACGACAACGTGGAAGTGCGGCAGTGGGGCACCCCCACCGAGCTGTCGTTCACCGCCAAGGACCATGTGGATCTTGGCGAGGCGTTCAGCCAGGGCCACCTGGATTTCGAGCGCGCCAGCAAGCTGTCCGGCGCCCGGTTCGCGGTCATGAGCGGCCAGCTCGCGCGCCTGCACCGGGCGTTGATCGATTTCATGCTCGACACCCACGCCGTGGAGCACGGCTACCAGGAACTGTACGTGCCCTATCTGGTGGGCCCGGAGGCCCTGCGCGGCACCGGCCAGCTGCCCAAATTCGAGGAAGACCTGTTCAAGATGGAAGGCGAGCGGGAGCTCTATCTGATCCCCACCGCCGAGGTGCCGGTCACCAACCTGGCCGCCGATGAAATCCTCGAGGCGGACAGCATGCCGCGCCGTTACGTCTGCCACACGCCCTGTTTCCGCTCGGAAGCGGGCAGCCACGGCAAGGACACCCGCGGTATGATTCGCCAGCACCAGTTCGAGAAAGTGGAGCTGGTGCAGCTGGTGCCCGCCGACCAGTCCGACCAGGCGCTGGAAGACCTCACCGGTCACGCCGAGGCGATTCTCCAGAAGCTGGGCCTGCCTTACCGGGTGGTGATCCTGTGCGGCGGTGACCTGGGCTTCTCCGCCGCCAAGACCTACGATATTGAAGTGTGGTTGCCCAGCCAGGGCCGCTACCGGGAAATCTCCTCGTGCTCCAGCTTCCGGGATTATCAGGCCCGCCGCATGCAGGCGCGCTGGCGCAACCCGGAGACCGGCAAGCCGGAATTGGTACATACCTTGAATGGTTCCGGTCTGGCCGTGGGCCGCACCCTGGTGGCGATCCTGGAGAACTACCAGAACGAGGACGGTTCCGTGACCGTGCCCGAGGCCCTGCGGCCCTACATGAGAGGCCTGGAACGGCTGAGCTGACGGCACGCCGGGAGGACGCAACGCCATGGATTTTCTGCCCCTGGGGCTCAAGCTCGCCGGCCACACCGTGGTTGTGGTGGGCGGCGGCGACACCGCGCTGCGCAAGGCGCGCTTGCTGCACCGCGCCGGGGCCCGCCTGCGTCTGGTGGCGCCGCAATGGCGCGCCGAACTGCAGGCCCTGGTGGAGCGGGAAGGGGCCGGCGGTGAGTGTCACCGCCGCGCCTTCCAGGACGACGACCTGGACGGCGCCCGGCTGGTGGTGCTGGCCACCGACGACGGAGCGCTCAACGAGCGTGTCGCGGCCCTCTGCGCCGCCCGGGGCGTACCGGTCAACGTGGTCGACCGGCCGGACATCAGCAGTTTCGTGTTCCCCGCGCTGATCGACCGCGATCCCTTGTTCATCACCATCAGTTCCTCCGGCGTGTCGCCGGTGCTGACCCGGCGGCTGCGGGCGCGGCTGGAAGCCTGGCTGCCCAGCCGTTGGGGGCGCCTGGCCGGCATTCTGGGCCGTTTCCGGGCGCCGCTGGCGCGGGCGCTGCCGGACCGCAAGGCCCGCGAAGCCTTCTGGGAGCGGCAGCTGGACGGCCCGCTGGTGGAGCAGGTGCTCTCCGGGCATGAATCCGAAGCGGAGGCGGCGCTGCACGCCGCCGTGGCTCACGCCGACCAGGAGCGTCCGCCGCCGGTGGACGGTGAGGTCTATCTGGTGGGCGCCGGCCCCGGCGACCCGGACCTGCTCACCTTCCGTGGCCTGCATCTGCTGCGCAAGGCGGATACGGTGCTGTACGACCGGCTGGTGGCACCGGAGATTCTCGCCCTGGCCCGCGAGGACGCGGAGCTGATCTACGTGGGCAAGGCCCGGGACCGGCACACCTTGCCGCAGGACAACATCAACGACCTGCTGGTGCATTACGCCCGCGAGGGCAAGAAGGTGTGCCGGCTGAAGGGCGGCGACCCCTTTATTTTCGGCCGTGGCGGCGAGGAGTTGGAAGAGGTGGTGGCCGCCGGCATCCCGTTCCAGGTGGTGCCCGGCATCACCGCCGCCAGCGGCTGCGCCGCCTACGCCGGTATTCCGCTGACCCACCGGGACCACGCCCAGTCGGTGCGCTTCGTCACCGGCCACCGCAAGGACGGCAGCGTGGATCTGAACTGGGCCGGCCTGGTGGCGGAGCAGGAAACCCTGGTGTTCTACATGGGGCTGGTGGGGCTGCGCGAAATCTGCGCCCGGCTGATCGAGCACGGGCGCGCGGCGGATACCCCGGTGGCGCTGGTGTCACGCGGCACCACCGACGCCCAGGAAGTGATCACCGGCACCCTGGATGACCTGGCCGACCGCATCGAAGGCCGTGAAATCCACGCGCCCACCCTGATCATCGTCGGCAGCGTGGTCAGCCTGCACCCGCGCTACCGCTGGTTCGGCGCTGCTGATACCGGCGGCGCTTAGAGCCGGTCCCGGCGCCGCGCTTCCCACAGGGCGGCGGCCGCCTTTTCGCCTTCCTCCAGGCTGGCGACCTTTTCCAGCCCCCACAGCACCGCCGCCACGGTCTTGATCACCGCGGCCTCGCCGTAGGCATCGTCCGCCTGGCCGCGCCACAGCGCCTGCAGGGGCGCCACGGACACTTCGCCCGGCGGCGTCTGGCGACCCATGGCGGCGCTCAGCACGCCTTCCGCCGGCTCGCCGTGGCGCAGCCCGGTGAGGGCGGTGCGTGCGTCCGGGCGAATCTCCAGCTCGCCGCCTTCGCCCTTGAACAGCAGCAGGTTGCGGTCGCCGCAGGCGCTCGCCGCGCCCAGATGCAGCTCCAGATAGGCGGGGTGGAACACGCTCTGCATGCTCAGCGGCGCCGCCGCCGGGTTGAGGCTGCGCGCCAGCGTGTTGATCGGCGAGCGCAGGCCCAGTTGGAAGCGCATCATCAGCAGCTCCGGCAGGGCCGGGCAGAAGTGGCCCAGATCCAGATAGGTCAGGCCGTCGCTGTCCAGCTGCTCGCCGGCCTCGGCCACCGAGGCCGGCAACGCCAGGCCCAGCTCCGCCAGCATGTCGTCGCTGTAGCGGCGGTTGGGGGTATGCGCCGGGCCGCCGTGCATCAGAATGCGCAGACCGTTGTCGGCCAGCAGGCGGGCGGCCAGCAGGTACCAGGGGTGGTGTTTCTTCTTTCCCGCGTAGCTGGGCCAGTCCACGTCGACGGCGGGCAGGGCGGCGAGATGCTCCCGGCACACCGGCCGGCAGGCGTCCAGGAAGCCGGCCAGCTCTTCGGTGGTCTCCTCCTTGACGCGCAGCAGCATCAGGAAGGCGCCGACCTGGGCCGGTTCCGCCTCGCCGCGCAGGATCATCGCCATGGCGTCGGCGGCTTCTTCCCGGGTGAGGCTGCGCCGCGCCCGTTTGCCACGGCCCAGGGTGCGCACATAGGGCGCGAAAGGATGTTCGCTCATGAGCTCTCGGTGTCGTACCAGCCGGTGACCGGGCCCTGTTCGGCGATCAGGGCCACCAGCCGGTCGTAGTCAATGGTTTCCAGATCCGCCGGGCGTGCCGCCGGCGGGCCCTCGGCGAGCAGAAAGCCCGGCCCTTGCAGTGGAAAGTCGGCGGCCACCAGATGGCCCTGGTCGACGAACACGCACAGATCGCCGCTTTCGTAGACCGCCAGGCATTCGCGGCCGGTTTCGCTGTCCAGGTCGTCAAAGCCGATCAGGTGCAACATTATAAGATGACCAGTTGCGCGGCGCTGTGCCGCAGCCCGTGAAGCGCGCTGTCGTCCAGGCCCTCGATGCCGTCCAGCCCGGCGGGCAGATCGTCGCGCCGGGCCACGCAGCGCACGCCGAAGCCGGTGAGCTCTGCGAGCAGGTCCCCATGGTCGGCGCGCCGCGCCAGCACTTTCAAGGGCGCCGCCTCGAACCAGACCAGGGTGGTGACGCCGAAGGCGGCCCCGGTAAGCGCCATGTCCACGCTTTCGCGCCAACCGCCGCCGCGGCCCGGCGCATGGCGTACCAGATAAAGCACTGAATCAGCCAAAATGCACCACCCGGTCGCTCTGCGTCAGGGCGTCCACCCAGTCGCCGAGCCCCACCAGCGTGAAGCCGTCCGCCAGGGTGCCGCTGACGTCGTTCAGGCCGGCGCGGCGGGCCTCCTCGCTGTCACTGATACCGCGCTTGAGCGCCGCGCCCACGCACACCGACGCCGGCCAGCCGTGCTCGGCCACCAGCGTCTGCCAGCCGCGCTGGGCGTCACAGGCCAGATCGCCACGGCGGGCGAGCCGGTTGGCCAGATGGACACCGTCGCCGTAGAAGAAGATGCGATAGAGCTGGTGGGAGGAACGGGCCACCGCCTGGGCGGTGTGAAGGGCGGTGAGGGCGCCGGGCCGTTGCGGCCCGGCGGTCACGAGCAGACTGACTTTAATCATTCCCGCTGAGGGCGGTGAGAATATGCAGCAGGGACAGGAACAGGTTGTAGATCGACACGAACAGCGTGACCGTGGCCATGATGTAGTTGGTCTCGCCGCCGTGAATGATGGCGCTGGTCTGCCACAGAATCAGCAGGGACGAGAGCAGCACGAAGGCGGCGGACACGGCCAGTGACAGCGCCGGGATGTTGAAGAACATCGCCGCCAGGCCGGCCAGGAAGGCCACCAGAATGCCAACCATGATGAAGTTGGTCATGAAGCTGAAGTCCTTGCGGGTCACCAGCGCGATACCCGACATGGCCACGAAGATACTGGCGGTGCCGCCCAGGGCCAGTGACACGATTTCCATGCCGCCGTTGATCTGGGCGTACATGTTGATGATCGGTCCGGTGGTGAAACCCAGCCAGCCGGTCAGGCCGAACACGGCGAGAATGCCCCAGGAACTGTTGCGCAGCTTATTGGTGGCGAACAGCAGGCCGAAGTAGACGCCCAGTGTCACGAACACATTGACGTAGCCGATGCCCATTGCCATGGCGAACACCGCGGCGCCGGTGGCGACCATCAGGGAAAGCCCCAGCAGCATATAGGTGTTTTTCAGGACCTGAGCGGCGCGCTCGCCGGTGACCGCCGTTGCCGCGTGCTGACGGTGGGGGGCGGTGTACGGGTTCGGGTGGTTGCTCATACTCGGACTCATTGCTTGAGGGTGTTCCATGGATAATAGGGACACTCGCGCCAAAATCAAGATTTCCCTCTTGAATCACACGGTTATGGCAGCCTTATTGACCCGGGACCGTTGACTGCGAAAGCGTCTCAGGTATGATTGGCGCCCATCGGAGAGGTGGCAGAGTGGTCGAATGCAGCGGTCTTGAAAACCGCCGAGGATTTGCGTCCTCCGTGGGTTCGAATCCCACCCTCTCCGCCAAACAAAAGGGGCTGCCAAAAGGCAGCCCCTTTTTTTTGGTTCATCGCGGATTACCGGGAAAAGCGGCTTTGTGTAACGCGCTGCAAAATTTGCGACACAACGACGCTTGGTCTGAGACGAGGGTCACAGCGCTGGGGGCTCCGGAAGCGTCACATCGGGCCATGCCGGATCATCGGTGATGTCGCGCAGGGCCTGGCGGTGGTCCCGGTAGGCGTCCCGCTGGGCCTGAGAGAGCGGAGAATCAGGTAGCTGGGTCCAATCTGAAGCTCTCAGAAGCCCGTTCCGGCGCGAACGCTTTGACTCGGCCACCTGCTCTGGCGGCGGTGGCGGGGGAGCGTCCAGGGCGCCTGCCGGCGGCGCCTGATCCAGGGTATCGATTCGATGCTGCTGGCCATCCTCGGTCCAGTACTCATAGCCTCGCCAATCATCGACCAGTGACCACTCTTGACCTTCACGATCGAAGACTGCTGCCTGGTGCTCCCCGGACTCCGGCGGCGACTGGTCGGTGCTGTCCGCCGGCATCAGGAAATACTTTGGTTCGACCGGATCGCGGAGCGCCAAGCCGTCGCCGAGGTATTCGCCGGTTAAGGGGCTGAAGTGATAGATGGTTTTGCTCATGCGGCGCTCCGGTAGCGGATAAAGGCCGGAAAGGCGGCGTTGACGGTGCGGTTCTCTGAGGCAGTGGGCACTACATTGGACGCATCGAAATCGAGCTCGTATCTCGCATCCTGTACACTGAGGTCAAAGCCCTGAGAGATGCTGTCCTGTACATAGGTAAACGCCCCGGAGGTAGTGGGCGTGGAGTTGTAGACGGTCAAGGGCGCGATGCTACCGGTGATGTTTCTTATCGCATCCTCCTGCATCGTCATGGCTGTTCTGCCGTTGTCCCAGGTGCCGGCACCGCCCCACCAGCGAGGGAACAGGCCGCGAACGTCCGGGACGCGGAAGGTGCTGTAACCGTTTCCAGAGGAAAATGATGGCCGGTTGCTGAGTGATCCATTCCACGACGAATCCGACACCAGGCGGGCCTCTGTTTGCGCGAACTCCCATAGCTCCGGATAGCTAGACCGATTTAATAGGGCGCCATCCATCGGCAGGCAATTGGCGGGTGGATCTGAGAAGCCGGATTTTGCCATCGTGATGACTTCGCCGACCCGCCCGGCGCCGCCATTATTAATCAGCACCAGGATCGAGTTAAAGACCTGGTCGAGCTGTTCCCCGTCCAGGGTCAGGCCCGCTCCCTCTACGAGGTTGCAGAGCTCTGTGAGCAGCATGTTCATCACACTCGAGCGGAGGAGCGTGCGAGGTAACGGAGGTACTGCTTTGTCGTCGCCGTCGGTAAACAGGCCATTGGCGGTGGCGGTTTCGTGGAAATAGTATTGCATATCAGTATCCCATCCAGTTAACCAGAGGCGTTATCGGCTCTGGTTCCAGAAGAACTGCGGAAAGCGCTGCTCTGTAGTGGGCTTCTTCACTCTGGTGCACCAGAACATTGACGTGGTAACCCGGTACCTGTGTCATCTCCGGGTACTCGAAATCCTCGCCATCGTCAATCATTGCGCCGGTGGGCTCGTGAAGCGGGGGCAGCACCGTCACGCGGATGTGGAACGGATCACCGCCCACCACCTGGTCTCCGGTCTCGGGGTCGGTGCCGACCAGGCCGGCGGCGTCCAGGGTATTCTTCATTGCCGCTTCATCAGGGGCGCGCAGATATAGGGGTTGCCATTGGCTCACGATGCCACCTTTTTCAGCATCTCTTCATTAGCAAGAAATTGCTTTCCGAATCTGAGAGCCGCCACACTTGAATTAGTAGTTCTTGAAGGATTATTTCTCATTATCGGAAGGGCGGTCATGCCGGAAAAAGAGCCATTGTAAAGGCCTTCCAGAACCAACGGTTCTCCTGCAATTGCCAGTTTCATTTTTGACTCCGCCGCACTCCACGTGCCGCAAATGACATACTTCTTTCCTGGCTCGATTGTTGCTCCGGGGGAGGTAGTGTTTTCGCCGTCATACATTCGAAACCTACCCGCGGAGTTGTAAAGAAGTCTCTGGTTAACATCAGAATAAAGGTACCCGTCTTGGGTCTGATTTTGATAAGGGGTAACCCGAAGCAGAAACCAACCCGCTTCTTTACCGAACCACGGCGCAGTATCCACGTTCTCAATTGCAGCAACGTCAGCGGAGCGAGCGAGCGCCCCCCCATTGGTGATGATATGGCCCTCAAACTGATCAGAGTGGTTGTAGTTCCAAGCTGTGGTAAGAAAATAATCTTCTGGTTTTGCACCCGGAAGGGACCTGGGGGCGGCTACTACAGCGGTCAATTCAACGGTGCTGGGGTAATTTAACGTAGAGACCGAAAATTCGATAAAGCCGAACTTACGGATTTTTACGACAACATCATTGTCTGTTCTTTTGTTAATCTCTCCAGTGTCCACATCGTAGCGGAAATAGAGAGCCGCACTGGAAGATGTCTCCGAACCTATCGTCTTTATGCCTGGTCCCGGCTTAACCGCGAACGTAAATGTGTTGGCCCCGCCTTCTTGAGCCATCAGCCCGGTTTTATAAACATAAAATTGGCTGGCGCTGACAGCCTGGCTAACTTTTAGAACTGCATTGCCGTAGGGGTTCTGTTCTTCGACAGGCTCCAGGGTTGCTCCCGAATCTGTCCCACCACCACCCAACATAGACCAATCTGGTTGATAGTTCGTCGCGTCAGGCCACATGCGCTGCCCCAGGCGCTCGCCAGTAATCGGATCGTGATCCCACGCAGGCTGCCCCGCCGGCACCTCAACAAGCCGGCCCTGAGCGTTCCATACGCACCTTGGGCTTGGAGCCGAAAGCGAGATTATGCGCTCGAACGGCACCAGCCGACCGCCTACGCGGAACCTACGGTTCACAAAGTCCAGGTCCAGCCCGCTGTAACTGCCTCTCGGCGCGGGCTCGCGGAGTGGGTTGTTAAAGGGCGTTAGAACAGCATTCCTCAGCATGGCTTACGCCTCGTAGACGCGGTCTTGAGCGACGCTGTCGTCGGTTTCGATCCAGGCGTCGACAGAGGCCGCTGTGGCGCCTGAGAGAGATAAACGCCCAACGAAAGGCGCGGCGAACACCGCGTGCATGCCGGGCTCGATGATCTCGCCGCCGGCGAGCGGGACCCACTCCGCCTCGTCGGGGGTCTGGGCCTCGACCACGACCGTTCCGCCCCCCAGTGAGCCGGCCACGTAGACGTTAAGCACCCGGCTGCTGCCCAGGTGCTTAAAGGTGGTGCTGGTGCCGTCTGCGGTTTGGTTGTCGAACACCTTATTCATGTCAGTACCCTCATTGTGCGGTGAAGCCGGCGAGCAGATACCAGCTCTGCTGGTCGGTCGGCGGCGGTATCTCGAAGCGAACGGTGACGATGGTGTGGGCGGGCTTGTGCTTGTTGAGGATCCGCGTCATCGCCTGAACTGTTTCAGCAGGCACGTATTCCCGCAGCAGAACCCGCCAGATGTAGAGCCACTCCTCGCCGCCTACCGGGTCGCCCATGCCGTCGCGGCCCACCTCGAACGGCCGGCACTCCTGGATATCCGCCGGCACATTGAACTGGCGGATGATGTCCATGAAGTAAGAAACCGACTGGCCGCCGACGGCCGCCAGCGCGGACCTGATGCCGGCGACGCGCTCGGCGTTGGTGCCGGTACCCAGATCGCCGACCACGGGCTCCTGGACGATGGATTCCCAGGCGTCCAGCAGCTCGTTGGCGGTGGGCGCGAGCGTGACTTCCGCGACCAGGTCCTCCGACCGCGCATCGATGCGGGCGAACTCGGTGGCGACGCCTTCCAGCAGCTTGACCCACGCGGATTCCGGGTCGGTGGTCAGGGCCATGCCGGGTGGCTGCAGCTGCAGGAGCTGATCAACGTAAGCGTTCATAGCGCCAACCAGGTGATGTCGCCCAGCACCAGGATCTCACCGCTGGTGGTGGCGAGATCGGACTGCTGGAGGTTTATGGTGTGGTCGTATTCGCCGGTGGCGAGCGAGATGGCCTCAGTGACGTGGCTGAGAGGGATGGTCTCGCCCGGCGCCGCTTCCCGCTGGAACAGGTCCTTCAACGACTCCTGGACCGCCGTCCGTACCGCCTCAGTGTCGGGGTTGACGGCGATCGTCATGTCGATGCTCTTGAGCAGCGGCGCCAGCACATAGAATCGCGCTTGGACCGGCCGCTCCTGCTGGATGTAGTCCTCCACAGCCTGGATCACCGTCGGGTCCGGGGCGCCGGTTTCGGTGCTGCCGTACGCCATGCAGTAGATGGTGACGTAACCTGCGCTGGGCGTGGCATCGCGCGGCCAGACATCGGTGATCGAGGGGTGCGCGGCCCGGGCCCAGCTTTCGTAGTCGGCGATGCTGCCGCCTTGCGGTGGGCGCTGGATCCGCTGCAGCAGACGGGCGCGCCACGCTTCGACGCTCTCGAACTCGGCGCCGCCGGTCAGGCCGGGCGCTTTGACGACGATCTGGCTGTTCACCCCCGGCTCGGGGTCCAGCAGCGTCAGCGTCTGGCCGGAGTCGGCGTTGCCGGCGGCGCCAGGCTCAACGGCCGTGACGTCGCCGGTGGCAACGAACTGGCTCAGGGTGACGCCGGCGTCGAGCTGATATTGAATGCCGTCGCTGTCCTGCATCAGCTTGCCGCTAGGCAGGGTCAGCTCGTCCATTCCGTAAATCATTACCGGGCCGCGTGCGGTGGTGGCACCGAGACGCGGAACCCCGTAGATGGTCGCCCAGGCGGCCAGCATGTCGGGGTCCGAGGTGTTGGGCAGGAGGTTCTCCGCCAGCCATGCCAGGCGCCCGTGCAGGCCATGCGCAACCCCGGTTTCCATCTGCCCGAGGATGCGCACCAGGTCGCGCCGCAAACGCGGATCGCCCGCGACCAGGCGACCTTGGACGTCGGCCTCGATCCGGGCTTTGATCTGTGCGATGTGCGGGCGTTCAAAGGGCATTTACGGTCCTATAAAAACGTGATGTTGCGCCAGGTGTTTTGGTAGCGGCCGCCGTCCGGGGCGTCGATCACGGCCGTGAGGCGCATGGTGTAGGTGCCGTCGCGCTCGACCGTGACCTGAATCCGTGAGGCGACACCGTCGCGGAGCATCCATTCCAGCGCGTCCTCGGCGAAGGACTGGGCGTCTCGGATCACGTCGGGGATCGTCTTGCTGCGGTGCAGCAGCCACAGCTTCGAGCCGGTGTGATCGTTGTCCTCGTAGACGTCGGCCCAGAAGCCCCGGCGGTCCGCACCCTTGGGCACGTCGTCGTCGGCGTCCGCGCGACGGTCCAGAAACAGCGACAGCAGCACGCCGGTTTCAAGCGCCGTACCGGTCCCGTCCAGGCTGATATCAAACCGTGGTGGGGAACCATCGTCAGGACTGAACGACTTCAGGTGCAGCATGCCGGCTCCTAAATCGGGGTGGATGTGTTGCCGCCTTCGGAATCGGTATGGCGGTGGCCATCGACCGACGTGCCCTGCGCGGTGGTGAGGTTGCCGGCCTGGCTGATCGTGGCTTCGTTGATCGTCGCGGCCGCGCCGGAGACGTCCAAACCTTTCTCACCGGTGATCAGGTCCGCCACCCTCAGCGTCTTGAGGCAGCGCACGGGGCCGTCAAAGACGATGTCAGCCGATTTCACCGTCACCTGGTTGGCTGCGTACACCAGCACCTTGCGGCCCTTCTGCAGGTGCACCACGGTGCCCTCGTGGGTGTATAGGCAAGTGTCGCCCGGCTCCAGGTCCACCGGGCGGTGGCGGGCGTCGTCGGCTTTGATCATCACCGTGCGGCCGCGCTGGCCGTTCAGGGACAGCGCAATGCCTTCGGAGCCTGCCAGCGGCACGCTGGTGATGCCGTAGTCCTGCAGGCGCTGGACGTTGCGGATCTCGCCCCCAAGGATCTCCACCTGCACCACCTGGATCTGGGTGCTGTCGTCGGTGCGCAGAATGCGGGCCGCCGACGCCAGGCGCTGGATCAGCTGAAGCATGCGCATCACCAGGCCTCCGCTACGGGCTCGTCGCCTTCCGCCGGCGCCATAGCGATCAGGCTGTAGACGTCCTTGGGCACCACGGTGATCTCGGAGCGGGTGCCGCTTTCGTCCTTGGTGTTGGTCACCGTCTTGATCAGCAGCTCGGCGTTGATGTCCCAGCGCGGGATGCGCACAGGCACCCGCTCGTTGGGCTGCCAGAGGCGGCCGTTGGCGGACCAGCCGCTCACGGTGATGACGATGCTGCGGCCCCGGCCGCGCCGGACGTCGCGCTCCCAGGCGGCGCGATCGGCGAGGGTCACGCCGGTGGCCAGCGTCTCGGCGGTGACCAGCTTGAAGCGGTTGCGGCGCACGGCCGGGTCGTTGGCCGCGCCGCTGGCGTGCAGCGCCTGGGCGCCGTTCCAGCTCTCGGTGGATTCGCTCTGGCCGAGGGCCACGTACTGCGAGAAGCGCTCGCTGTCGTCGTCGTCCAGCTCGGCGTTTTCGATGTTCTCGCCCTCGATCAGGGCGTTGGGGTTGCGGTCGACGCCGGCGCGGGTGAGCAGCAGGCCGCCACGGCCGTCGCTCATCACCAGAACGGCGCGCTGGCGGGCGTAGCGCTCGATGCACTCCCACACGGATTCACCCGGGTCGATCGAGCAGTTGCCGAAGGCGGCGCCCACGTCCAGGCCGCTGGCCACGTTCACGCTCACGTTGTGCGGCTGGCAGAGCAGCCGGGCGAGCGCCGGCAGGGACAGTCTGCCCAAGTCGCCGGTCTTGTAGTCGCTGCCCGGCCGCCGCGCGGAACTGTCGACGATATCGGCGGCGCGGTCGCGGCCATTCACCGTCAAGCCGCTGGTCTCTTCCCCGAAGTTGGGACGGCGGCGGTCCACGTAGCCGGTGATCGCCGTGCTGCCGTCCAGGATCAGCTCACAGGCGTCGCCTTTGCGGATGGGCCACCGGTCCGGCTGACTGGGCCAGCGCTCTGTCACGTCCAGGGAGAAGGCGTTGGCGGCCTGCTCGATGCTGCGGGTGCAGCGGATGGACTTCCAGCCCGCGAAGCGGCGGCCGCCGACCTTGAGAATCGCCTCAGACATCGCGCAGCACCTCCAGCGGCTCGCCGCCCGGCACGAAGCCAGGGTGGCGGATCCGGTTACGGGTGACGATGTCGGCCTCGCGGGTGGCGTCACCGTACAGACGGTGGGCGATCAGCAATGCCGGCATGGTGGTGGCCGGGGTGTGGCTGGCCACCTCCGGCAGGCGCAGGCCACGCTCGCGGATATCCGCTACCACGGCCGCGCGCAGATCCTGCAGGCGGTAGTAGACGGTGTCGTCGATCGGGTTGCCTTCCGGGTCGGTGTTGCTCTGCACGCCGTCGATCACGTCGTTGATGGCGTCCAGCGCTTCGCCGGCCTCCTGCTGGCTGGGGAACTCGGTGTCGGCCAGGCTCTCCGCGCCGGAGGCCGCGCCCGCCACTTGCGCCAGGTCGCGGATGGCGGCCTGGTTACGGGCCTGCTGGCGGCGCAGCGGCGTGTTCAGGGTGATGGGTGGGAACTGCCGGCCCCAGTCCAGCGCCCGCAGGATGTTGCCGACGCCGCCGGCGCTTGTGTTGTAGAGGTTCACCACCGCGTCGACGATGCCGCCGGCCAGGTCCGCCGGCGACGAGATCCAGCCGGCCAGGTCGTCGCTGCTGGTGCGGATCTGGCCGCTCAGCTCGGTGAGCCGATCGCGGATCGCGTCGACGCTCCACTCCGGCGCGCCGGCGACGCTGAACTGGTCTTCGAACACGGCTTTAACGGCCGTTCGAACGGCCGCGGATTCCGCCCTCACTTGCTCCTGGGTGTCGGGGGCCTCGCTGGGTGTGGTGTTCTCGCCGGCCGGCGTGAAGGTGATCTGGAAGCGGCACATGCCGCCTTCACGGGTGGTCTCGCTGAGCGAGGATTCTTCCACCGCCACCTGCAGGCGGCCCAGCCAGGGATGCACCAGGGTGCCGGGGCCTTCCTGGTCCAGCGCCTCGATCAGCCGGTCCCGATCGGCCAGGTAGTTCTCGCCGACCAGGTAGGCCGGCAGGCTAAAGCTGCGGATCTGCGGGCCCAGGTCTTCGGCCCACTGTCCCGGCCGGCCCGGGTAGCGGTGCTTGGCGATGCGCCGGCCCAGGCCGCCGGTGTCGTGGGAGTCGACGAAGAACTCGACGCCCCGGAAGCTCGCCTTCTCGCGGATCTGTTCGCGCCAGCTCATGCTACACTCCCGATTTCAACGAACGACGGGGGTCGGTTATGGATGACCAAACGCTTTCTAAAAAAGAAATCATTGCGGGCCTGGCACTTGCAGCGCTTATGGTCTTCGGCCTGGCGTGGTGCCAGTTGAGAGACGACTCGCCGGATTATGTCGAGCTGCGCGACATCAGAGAGCGCGCCCAATGGGACGTGCCGGAAGGCGCCCGCGCCACGGTGGAACAGGCTGTGCAGAACTACCTGCTCTTTTGCCGCATTCCCCCCCACAGACTTTCCGATATTCAGCAGCTGCGTATAACGCTGGTGAGCGATCTCGACCAGAACAGCTATTGGGCTGAGGCGTATGGCTGGCGTGATCGCGTCGACGTGAGCTTTAAGGTCAGGGACAACGTCAAAGGCCGCGCGGCCGGGCATCGACTGACGTACCACCTGGGTGGCGGCGGTGCGGCCGGCGTGGTTTCCACGAAGTCCGAAGCGACGCAGTACTGCTACCGCCTTCTTGATGGCGAGAATGGCGGGAACCTGTTTGGCTCCGCCCCTACGATGAAGGTTCTGGATCGGCTGCATTAGTCCCCCCTCATCATCACGCCGGTGTCGACGTTCAGGTCCATGTTGCCGCGTTTGTCCAGGTTGGTGACCCGGGCGCGGCCGGACTGATCGATGCGGATGGTCAGCTCGCCGCCGACCTCCTGCTTGGGCAGCGTGGTCGGGCCCAGCAGCTTGGAGTCGTCGTTGAACAGGTCGTAGATCTCGCTGCCCAGGCTGGTGCTGCTGCCGGTCAGCTTGCTCAGGCCCATCGTTATGCCTTCGTTAATCAAGCTGCCGAGCATGTAGCCGCCACCAAACGCCTCACCCAGCAACAAACCGTTGCCCGCCAGCCGGCCAGCGGTACCCAGACGGCTAGCCTTGGTCGGGCTCCTCGTTGATACGCCGCCGCCAGCGGTGCGGCCGGTCTGGCCGTAGCGTCCGGCGCGACCTTTACCACCGGCGCCGGTCGCGCCGGCGCCCGGCATCTGATTCACCACGTACACCGGTACCGGACCGCTCATGCCCCCACCCAGGCCACCGCCGGCGCCGGCCATACCACCAGCACCGCCGCGCTGGGTCGCCGAACGCAGACGCTGGCGGGCCTTGCCGGCCAGCCAAATGCCCCCACCGATCAACGCCAGGTTCTTGCCCAGCTCCAGCCAGCGTTGGAACTGCTCAGGCTCCACGCTGTTGATGGCGTCCGCCAGGTCGGCTACCGGTTCCGCCAGGTTGTTGTCGCCGAATTCTTGCCAGGCGTTGGCGAGTGTCTGCATGGAGGCGTCGTAGCTGGATGCGCCGCGAGCGGCGTCGTGCATGGTCTGCTCACCGGTGGCCACCACCCCGTAGAACTTTTCCAAGGTGGCCAGCTGGCCGGTGCGGTTGAACTCACTGGCGGCGGAGTTGAAGGCGCGCACCGCTTCGGCGTCGAAGATGCTGCCGATGCGGGAGATATCGCCGCCGGCGGTGCGCACGATCTCGGACATCAGCTGGTTGATCGGCTTGAGCACCTTCTCGCCGTTCTCCAGGTGCTTGTAGACATCGATGCCGGCGAGCGTCTGCAGCTTCTTGATCTTGTCGGCGTCGGTGAGGGTGCGCATGGTCGCTTCGAACGCGGTGGCCGCCATCTCGGAGCTGCCCGTGCCTTGGCGGATCATCTGCAGGGCGGCGCCCATCTCGCGCAGTGCCTCCACGCCGCCCCGGCCGGCGGCCGTGTAGGCGGTGACCACACGGGGGCCGAGCCGCGCCAGGTTCTGCAGGGTGAAGGCGCCTTCCTTGCCCTGGACGTTGAGGATGTCGATGGCGCGCAGTACTTCCTCCGGCGCCTTGATGTCCATCTTCTGGAACTCGGCGAACAACTCGCCGATGTCCGCGCCCATCGCGTTGGTGGCCTGCATGGCCACGCCCATGTTCTTGAGGTTGTCCTCCGCGAACTTCAGGTCGCCGGTCTTTTCGACGATGGCGTCGATCGCATCGACCAGCTGGCCGGGATCCACGCGGACGTTCGCCGAGTTGGCGGTGTCGAGGATCTGCCGCTTGAGGCCGTCGAGCTTGTCGTCGGCCAGGTTGGCCTGGATGCCCAGGCGCAGCAGCCGGTCGTTGAAGCTGCCGACCTGGCGCACGGTGGCCACGGCGGCGGCGCCGGTGAGCAGGCCGGCCCAGCGGTTGCCGAGCATGCCCAGCCCACGGTTGACCCGGTCGGCGCTGCGCTCGAAGCGGCCCAGGCTTTTCTCCCCGTCGCGGGAAAAGCGATCGATCGAACGCCCCCAGCGGCGCGCACGCTGCTGGAGGTTGCCGTTCAGGTCGATGATCAGGGAGGTGCGCAGGTCACTCATCGCGCGGCGTCAGCCTTTTAAAGTGGGTGTATAAGCGGCGGATCGGGAGGGCCTTGGTCGCGTCCTCTGTCCAGCCCAGGCGGACGGACAGCGTCAGCATCATGGTTTCAATCGGTTGGACCAGGCCCCTCGTCTCGCCCCCGCTTCGCTTGCTCCTGAGCCGCCTTCCACGCGGCGCTGTCCAGCGCCTCGATCTTGGCGCCGATCAGGTTCAGATCACGGCCGCTAAGGGCGCGCATATCCTCGTCGGAAAGCGGGCCCTCGATACCGCCGATGCACACCACCTGGCGTTTGGTCATCTCCCAGCCCATCTTGGCGTCGCTGACCAGCAGCAGGGGCCCGTCGCCGGTGTGGACCACGCGCTCGGCTGCGGTCTGGGCGTCGATCACATCGCCGGCGGTGGCGGTGCGGATGGTGCAGGTCCGGTGCAGGTCCTTCACCGGCTTGAGCCCGTCGATCAGCTCGAAGGTATCCTCGTTCATACCTGCTCCTCGGCCGGGTCGCCCTCGAACACCAAGTTAACGTTGCCGCCGGCGTTGGTTTTCACGCTCGGGTTCTCCACCAGCACGCCGTTGGTGATGATGTAGCGCTGGCCGGTGTCTGCACGGAACACGGCCGTGCCTTCCTTGCCCTGGTATTGCTTGACGCTCTCACCCTCAGCAACGGAGATGGTGACCTCCAGGCGGCCCGGCTCGGTGGAATAGCTGTGGCCGTTCACCCGGCCCTGGCCCATATGGGTCTGGCCGATTTGCCCGCCCAGCGAGCACGTGGCGTTGCCCTGCTCAACGCGGAGCACGGCACCATCGAACTCGATCTGGGCGGAGCCGATTAACTTTGGCATTGCATGAACTCCTTACAGAGGGTTTAAACGCGGAACTGCATGCGTTCCGCGTAGAAGCGGAACTGGTTCACCAGGTCCGGCCGGGTCAGGGTGTTGAGCCGGTTCGGGTTGTTCTGGTCGATCTCGCAGATCATCCCGTCCACCAGCTCGCGGGCGTTCTCGATCAGCCCGTCGTCTTCCGCCGGCTTGGCCACGCCGCCGTAGTAGGCGTCGCGGAATATTTCCGGGGTGACGATCGCGCTGCCCGGGCGGATCGGCCCGTTGCCGCGCAGCTTGTGGCGCGGGAAGGTCTGGGTGACCCAGTTGCGTGTCCGGTCGCGCAGCGCGCCCAGCGTCGCCGGCGTGTTCACGTACAGGTAGCTCGGGTCTTCGTTGCCGTAGCTGTTGACCTGGTAGTTGGTGATCTGCGCGTCGAGGCGCACCGCGCCGGCCGCATCCACGCTGTAGGACGAGATGCCGGAGTAGAGCAGCAGGTTGCGCTCAGTCACGGAGTAGCGATCGGACGCCGCCGGCGGCAGCACGCCCGGCAGCTCCAGACTCTGCAGCGGGCGGGCCGGGTCGATGTTCAGGTAGTAGCTGGCCACTGCCGCGTTCACCGACGCGAGAATCCACGGCGGCGTCAGGAAGCCGCCGGCGGGGAAGTAGCTCATCACGTGGTCGTTGCGGCCTTCGCCGAAAGTGGCGGTCTCGGAGTGCGTGCCCCGGAACGCGGCGTAGGCGACACCGTCAGACGCCTTGATCGGGCCCCAGCGCTCTTCCAGCTCGGCGGCCAGGGCGTCCAGGTTGGCGGTGTCGGTGTAGGGCATCACCACGGTTTTGAACCAGGTGCCGGCCATGCCGGCGATCGCCGGGGCGATATCCGGGTTGGCGGTGCCGCCGCTCATGGCGGTGAACGTCAGCGCCAGGCCGGCCGGCAGCTCTTCGCCGCTGTAATAGTTGGCGCGCAGATCGATGTGGTTGCCGGTCTGACCCTTCCAGCGGCAGGTCAAACTGACGGTGTCGGTCGCAGCGGAAGCGGTTACCGGCAGACGGCCCAGCGCGTTCACCGCGTCGGCCACATTGGTGGCCACGTCGGTGACTTCGTCGTCGGCCGCCACGCCCACACGGATCCGCTGGCCGGCGATGTAGAGCACCAGCGTGCCGGCGGCGGTGGGCGGTGAGCTGATCTGGATGCTGCCGGTTGCGGCCTGGCCGGCGGCGTCGTCTTCCAGGGCGATCGCCCAGGTCTCGATGAACTGGTCGGTGTCGAGGGTGGCGCGCACCATCTCGGCGAGCATGGAGCCCTCGCCGAACAGCGGCTGGCCTTGGTCCGGGCGGGTCACACGGATCAGCTCGCCGGCGGTGGCGGTGCCGCTGCTGCGCATCTGGCCGATGACCAGGCGGCGGTGCTGGCTGGTGACGGCGCCGGTGTTGGCGCGGCTGTTGTCGAACTCGATGTACGCCAGCGGCACGCGCAGGTCGTCGGGAATCTGGTTGAAGTCCATCGCTTATTTCTCCTCGCTCGCTGCGGTGTCGGCGCGCGCCGGCTTAGCCTTCGCCGGCTTGGCGGGCGGCTTGGCTTCGACGACGTCCTTGTCGTTCCGGCGCCGTGTCCAGTAGCTGTTCCACGTCACCCAGCCGCCTTCCTCGGGCAGCCGCTTGAAGGTGGCGGGGTCGCGCACCACCAGGCCTTGCTTGGGTTTGATGTAAACGCGCTTGCTCATGCTCTACTCCTGCGGAAGCTCGACGGTGTCGACCACGGCGGGTTCTCCGTCTTGTGTATCGTCCACGTCGATCTCGCCGTGGTATGTAATGAAGTCGTTCAGTGCCTGGCCGGGATCCTCGTCGTCGAACAGCTCGAAACGCTGGCGCCAGCTCAGCGCCCACATCGCGATGCCGTGGCGATCGATGGAGGCGCCATAGAGGTTCCGGCCGCTGATGCGTTCCGGCACACCTTCCGCCTGGTCGTGACCCCAGTCGTTGCCTTTCACGGCGGCCTGCAGCGTGTTGGCGAGCAGTAGCGCTTCCTCGCCCCGGTCGCTGCCTGGCTTGTCCGACGTGATCAGGTAGGCGGCCAGCGTTAGCTGGTAGCTGTCGGTTTGTCCCATCTGCTCAAACCCGAGCACCGCGACGTACACGCCGGGCGGGTGCATCGAGACACGCTTGAGCTCACCGCCATCGAAGCGGCCGCCGTGGGCGTCCACCTTGACGGGCGCCGGCAGGCTCGCACGCAGGGTGTCGACGATGGCGGTGCGGATGGTGGCCAGGCTCATAGCGGCGTTACCTCGTGTTCGATGTAGTCCTCGACCAGGTCGAGCAGGTCGTCTTCGTTCTCGATAGACAGGCCCAGGTACTCGCGGCCGGGAATGTCGCCCCAGGGAATCGGCCCCCGGCTGCTCTGTCCGAACTCGCCGCGCTTGGCGCCGTGCTGCATGACGCCGGCGTACACCAGCGGGCTGCCGACACGGATCTCGCCACCGGAGATCTCGTACTGGATGCTGTCGAGCAAGTCGCCTTCGCCCTGCAGCAGGCTCTGCCCGGCGTGGCGCGTGGCGGCGTGGACGTCCGACCACTCGGCCCAGGGTGCGCCGTCCGGGCTTTCCTTCTCCTCGGCGATGCGTCGCTTGGTTTGCGACTCCACCTCCGCGCCGATGCCTTCCTGCAGGTCGCGCAGCTGCACGTTGCTGAGCCGGTCCGCGTATTCACGCAGCCGGTCCAGCCCGGAGCTGTCGACCTTGATCCCGAAGCCGCTCATGTCAGCCGGCGCATCGAACGCCGCGAGAAGCGGCGCGCGTTGGGGTTGACCAGGCGGGCGCGGTTGGACGTGGTCTTCGGCGGGTCGGGCATGCCGAGGCTGGCGGAGCCGTTGCCGATCGCGCGCAGCAGCTTCACCGCGTCTTCGTACCGCTGGCGCCGCTCCTCGGTGGCGAACGACGCATGCACCGCCAGCCGGTAGACGGCGATGTCCGCGCACACCCGGATCAGGATCTCGGGCGTGCGCGGCAACGGCAGGGTGTAGCGGGCCTGCACCCAGGTGTCGATCTCGGCCGTGGCGTCGTCCAGGGCATCCTGGACCACGGCCTCATCGATCTCCCCGTCCTGGTCGCGGTCGGCGATCACGAGGATCTCGCTTTCGTCGTACCGCTCCAGCAGCGCGGCCAGGGTGGCGTAGCTCATGGCTTAGCCTTCGTCCAGGGCGTCGGTGTCCATCGGGGTGACCACCAGCAGCGGCTCATCTTTGAGCTGCTGCAGCTGCGCCTCGGTGAACGCGGACACGGGCACCACGCGGGGCTTGCGGCTCCACTTCGCGCCGGCGCGCCAGAACGAATCCGTCTTGGCTTCCACTTTGATCAAGTCGCCCTTGGGTTCATCGTCCGGCTTGCCCTTCGCGGCGGGCGCCGGCGCCGGCGGCGCGGGATCTTTCTTGTCCTGTTCGCCGTCGTCCCCCCCGGCCTGGTCGCCGGTGCCCGCCTGGTCGTCGTCGGACCCGGCGGCGCCGGCGTCCGCTTGTCCGGCCGCTTTGGGCTGATCGTCGCCGGTCTGATCGGCGGGGGTCGGATCGCCGGCGGTGTCCGGGTTCTGCGCGGCCGCGTCGTCCGCGCCAGGCGTGGACTCGACCGGCGCCTGGTCGGTGGAGGCCTTGGTCGCTTCCGCCTTGGCGTCCTGGGCCGGGGTCGCCGTCGCTTTGTTGGCCGGGGCCTTGCGGGTGGCGGCCTTCTTGGCCGGGGCTTTTGCTTTCGCTGCCATCGGGGTGTCTCCGTTGGGGCTGAAATGGATCCGGTTAGCCGTTGTGGTTATTCACTCCGCTATCCACCGGCAGGTTCGCGGTGTTCGGTGGGGCGCCGTCCTTGGCGCTACGGGGATCTGCCGTCCTAGTGGCGCTTGCGGGTATTAGCTGCCGGTGCCGGTGCTGCCGAACGCCATCTGCCAGAAGGCGTAGCCGCCGGCGGCGCGGGCTTCGGCGCCGTAGCGGTACTTCTTCCGCATGAAGACGTTGTCGGAGTCCATCGTGGTTTGCTGGACGAACACCGGCTTCTTGCGCTCCTGGTAGACCAGCGGCTTCACCGGCTTGGTGGTGTCGAGCAGGAACCAGGCGGTGTCGCTGGTCAGGCGCGCGTTGACCACGACCTCGGCGGTGCCCTTGTACGGGTTGGGCTTGCCGTCTTCGAGCCGGTCGTTCTTCATCAGCGCGTTGGCGATGTCTTCAAGCGCGGGCGGCACTTCCAGCACTGTGGGGTTGATGTTGAGCGGGCGGCCCTCGTCGTCCTTCATCTTGCGCAGCGCAGTACGGGCGGCGCCGTAGCTGGCCTGAGCGGCGGCCAGCGTGGAGATGCTCAGCACCATTGTGCCTTTGTTGGAGACCACGCCTTTACCCACCGGGTGATCGGTGTCGAAGAAGTACTGACCGTCGTAGCACCGTGACTCAAACGCTTCGTTGAGCAAGTCGCTCACGATCTCGTCGGGCAGCTGCTTCGCGGACCAGCCCGCCATCTGGGCCTGGGGCGCGTAGATGCCCAGGTTGTCGTCTTCGATGTGGTTGCGGTCCACTTCGATGGTGGCTTCCCAGTCGTCGTTGACGACGGTGTAGCCGTGGCCTTTCAGGCTCTTGATCGCCTTGTCACCGATCCACTTCCGCATGCGCGGGAAGTTTTCGAGCCAGTTATAGTTGTTCTCGCTGCCGCTGCTGGGCACCAGCATGGCCACCTTATCCCAATTGGTTTCGGTGGTTTCGAACGCCTTGTTATAGGTGGTCTTCAGGTTCTTGAAGATCAGATCCAGGGCCTGTTTGTTGATCAGCATGGTCCGCTGCTCCTGTTATTGAGGGAGGGGTCCGGGCGGCTTACGCCACCCAGACGCCGTCCTCATCGATTTGAATGACGGTGCCGCAGGCGGACTGGGCGCCTTCGCCATCGGTGCCGGAGACGGTTTCGTCGTCTTCGATGTAGCAGGTGCGGCCCAGCGAGGCTTGAGTCACCGGGTCGCCGGCGCTGTTCTCCCACTTGAACGCCTCGCCGCGACGCACCATGACCTGCTTGTCGCCGTCCGCGCCGTCGCCGTTGTCGACGTGCTCGTCAGCGCGGCCGAAGTACGCCAGACCGGTCGCGGTCTCGCCGGGAGTTGCAAAGCCGTCGGCGTCGATGGCCACCAGGGCACCGGCGAAGATCTCGGCGCCGGCAGCCATCGGGAGTGCCACCAGCACGGCGACTTTGTAGGGGGTGTTGCGATCTCCACTGAGCATGGGTTTTCTCCGTATGCGAAAGGGTCAGCCGGCGGGGCTTAGCCGCCGTACTTCTTCAGGTCCTCGGCGCTGTTGCCGAACATCTCCGCCGCGCGCTGCTCTTCCTGGTTGAGCGCGGTCTGCTTGTCCTTGTCGTGCTCGCGCTTATCCAGGTCGGTGTCGGCGGCGATCTGCGGCGCGGCCTCCACGTACTCCTTGAAGCGCTCCAGCCCGCCTTCCTGGCGACACTGCGCCTTGTGGTACTCCACGGTGCTGGGGGTGATCTTGCGGGCGTCCAGCGCGGCGTTGATCGCGGTCTCGATCTGCGCCTCCTGCTCGTCCTTCTGGCGGGCATCCAGCTGTGCCTGCAATTCGTTACTGCGGTTGACGGCCACGTCGTAATCGGCGCGCGGCACGAACTTGTCGAGGCCGGGCGTGGCGCGGTTGAGCGCGGCTTCCTTGTCGGCTTCGGCCTGGGTCTTGGCCTGCTCGGCGGTTTCCTTGTCCGCCTTCATCTGATTGATGGCGGCGACGCCGTCGTCGTCGGTGGCGTCTTCCTTGAGGGCCAAGGCCTTGCGAATGGCTGCGGAGAGTTTCACGGGTAGATCCTCCTCGGGTCCGGTACCGGACTGGTTGAGAGCGGTGATAAAGAGGTTGGGGTTGTTGGTGAGGCCGGCGCTGGTGATGCTTTGGATCACCCGGGTCTCGCGGTGGAACAGGAATACCGGGCTGATGTAGCGGTATTCGCGGTTGGCGACGGACGCCTTGCCGGCGTCGGTCCATTGGACGCGGCCCCAGATCGCGCCGTCGCGGACCTGCAGCTCGCTGATCCAGGCGGCGGCCGGGGCGCGCTCGCCCTTGGGCGCCTTGATCTCGGTGGCGTGCTCCCAGTCCAGCGGGGTATCGCGGCCCAGCTCCAGGGTGCGCTGCACCACGGCCGCCGGATCCGGGTTGCGCCAGGTGCGGCCGTCGCGGCCGGTGACCGTCTCGCCGGCGGGCAGCAGCTCCAGCCACTCGGGCACGGTGCCGTCGGCGGGCAGCTCGAAGTTCAGGGCCAGCAGCAGGTCGCGGCCATCGGCTTCACGGCAGAGGGCTTTGCGAATCGAGGCGGCGAGTGTCGGGTTCGAATAGATCATGGGGCCAGCGTAGGGCCGGCCGTCTCACGCGGAGAGACTGAAGCGGTTCAGTACCTGGTGAGGGAGGGGGGAGGATTGGGTAACGATACTACGGCGGCTCGGGGCGGGCAATTTGCCCGAGCCTCTCAGAGGCGCTCTAAGGCCCGGCAGGGCCAGCCCGGTGCGCTGGCCCTGCTTTGCTTGGAGAGGCCGTTTAAAGACCTGTTAATGAACGCCATACGGCCCGGTTCAGACGAAGAACGGGGTGGGATCGCTATTGAGGGGCGGTGGAACCGGGTTCGCGTTGACGAACCGGGGGGCTGAAGGCATCCGCGACGCCCTGGAGCACGTCATCCTCGTGCAGCGCGTCGAAGCCGTTCTGACGCAGGACGTAGCAGGCGATAGTGCGGTTGATAATCCGGAGTACCTCGGGCGGCGGGGTCCGTTTGCCGGACCGCCACTTGCTCCACACCGAATGGTTCACGGTCATGCCGGAGTCGAGGGACAGGTTTTCGAGCGCCACCGCCAGGGGCTCCCCGCAGGCAGTGGCGACACGTTCGTAGGTTTCGATGCAGTTCACGGGGTAGCGCCGATGATGTCCGCGCTGTGCGTGATGATGTGATTGCGGATCTCGTTTTCGTAAGCAGGCTCTTCATGCTGGCCCAGAGACACCCCGTCGAACCCGTCGTTCAGGTCGCGCACCATTTCGGCGGCAGTGTCGGCATCGTGGCGCAGCGCCGACGTAATAGTGTCCAGATCATTGAGTCCGTCGGCAGATACATATACGGCGATCAGGGCAGTGAGGGCGTCGTTGCGAGTGTGGTAGGCGATGCCGTGTACTGAATAGCTCATGATGTTGCTCCTTGCTGTTGTTGTTGATTCGATGGGTCTACTATAGGTCCGAATTAGACCTAATGCAAGGAACAGTGAAAAAGAATTTGTCTACGTCTCGCCGTCGTTGAAGCGGGCCTCGGACTGGGCGGCCTTGTCGGCGATCGCCTGGCGCCGGCGGGCGCCGGGGTGGTAGTCCCAGCCGGGGTCGATGCCGGTGGGGATCTGCTGTTCCTCGCCGGTGCGCTGGTTGACCCAGGCGCGGGTGCGGATCTGCGGCGCCTCGGTAGTGACCCGGCCGGAGGCGATCAGCCGCTCGGCCTCGCGGCGGGACACCTGGCGTACCCAGCATTTGCAGCCCCAGCCGTTGGGCGGGTAATGGGTCTGCCAGAACGGGTGGTCGGCGGGCAGCAGGATGCCGAGCCAGCCCCGGTGTTGCTCGCGGTGCTCGCGGCTGGGGCCGAGCTGATAGAGCAGATAGGGGTGGGTGCGCTTGGTGCGCTGCACGCGGTCCCACTGGCCGGCCGCCCGGGCGGTGCGCATGTTGGTGCGGTAGATGGTGCGCAGCCGGCGGGGGCTGCCCAGCTGGGCCTCCACTCGCTCGCCGCGCTGCGGGTCGTAGGCCTCGCCCTTGCCCCACCAGCCTTTGTCCTGCAGCACCGGGGTCAGGCGCTTCTGGAATTCGGCGAAGGTCTGGCCCTCTTCCTTGGCTTCCAGTACCGCGTCGCGGATATCCGACAGGATGTCGAAGCGCATCGCCTTGGTGACGGTGAAGTTCAGGTCGTGCTCGTCGCGCCACACGTCTCGGAAATCAAAGCCCGGCTGCAGGGCCTTGGCGCGGAAGTACTCGAGCGCTTCGCGGGGGACCGGACCGGCTGCCATGCTTACTCCCGGTCCTGTTCGTCGGAGACGTCACCCAGGCCGCGCGCCTTGAAGGTGGTGGTGGCCATCCGCCGGACCACCTCGGCCGGGTCCATCTCTTCCATCACGGCGGGCAGGCCAGCCAGGAAATCATCAAAGCTGTCGCTGTTCTGCAGCAGCCGCTCCAGCGGGTCCACGATCGGGCCCATCTGCGCCTGCCAGTCCTGCAGCGCTTCTTCTTCCAGCTCGTCCACGTAGCTCTGGGCGGCGCGCTCCTGGTTGCGGGCCGTGGCCAAGCACGACGGGCAATGGGCGGCGTGGTTCTGCGCCGGCGCCAGGGGCGCCTGGGTCTGCGGCGCCTGCAGCAGCACGGCCCCCTTGGCCGGGTCCGGCAGGCGCAGCTTGTCGCGCACCACACTCTGCTCGACTTCGAGGCCCATTGGAACTAGCGTTTCCAGTGCCTTGAAAAGGGTCTCAAGATTCTCCGGGTCCGGCACTGGCAGTTTGAACTTCGGGTAGCGCGTTTGTGGGCCGAAGTTGAGATCGATGAACGGCTTGATCAGATCCCGCTGGATCGTGATCTGCAGTTGCTTGGCGTCGAACTTCTGGATGTCCTCGCGCACGTCGTTGTGGACGTCCGCCTGGTTGCTGCCCAGGCCGGCGGACTGGGCGTCCGTGGTCATGGTCTGGCCGAGTACTGCCTTTGAGACCTGGCTGTCCATGTAGTTAGCCAGGCGCTCGAACAGATTCTCGCCGCCCCGGCTGCTGCCCGCTTCCTGGAAGTCGATGCGCATGTTGTCCGGGATCACGGCCGCCGCGTCGGAGCCGATGTTGGCCACCGCGTTGATCAGCGTGATGATGTCGTCCTCGTTGGCGTTCGGGCCGTGCTTGCCGACCCGGATCGGCATGCCGAACACCTCGGCGAAGGCCAGCCAGTCGGTGATCCCGAACGCCTTGCACATATAGGCGACCGCGACAAGGCGCGCCAGGCCGTTGCGGATCGCGCGGCCGCTCTTGCGCTTGGGCTTGTGGACGATGAACTTGTACGGTTCCAGCGGCAGGCCGTGGAAGCTGTCCGTTTCATCTTTGAGGCGGAGCTTGTCGCCGGAGACCCGGTCGAACAGGAAGAAGCGCGGGTCGCGCAAGATGTATTCCTTCGGCCACCAGGTAGTGCGCCCCTCCCAAATGATCTCGATGGCCGCATAGCCTTTGCCCAGCCCGTCCAGGCAATCGAACATCATGTCCCCGAACTCCGGCCGGGCGACCAGGTCCCGCACGGCGTCCGCCAGCTTGATGTCGTGGGCGTCGTCGGTGGCGGCTTCCACCAGCGGGTCCAGCCCGATCACCGCCAGTTTCCGGGTGGAGAGCACGGACCCGTAGTGCAGATCCCGCTCCTCCATTTCCTCCGCCAGGGTTAGATAGGCGTCGGCGTCGCCGTCGATTGCGTCGCGCAGCACAGTGGACAGATAGTCCGGGGTGAGTCCGTTGGCAACAGACTCGTAATTCCACACGCTGCGCACGCCGGTTATCGAGGCGTTGGCCACCTCCTGGGTGAGCGCCTTGCGCCGGATGGGGCGGCCGTGGTGATCCACGATCTGGCTGTCCACCATTTAGAGTACTCCTCTGCGAAAGCCGCCGGTGACGCGCACCCGGCGGCGCCGGTGGTCCGCGTCCCGGCCGGTGGGGTTCTTGGGGACCGGGCGGTAGCCGAAGGTCTCGATGGTGCGGTTGAGGCTGGCGAACCACATGAGCGCGCCGGCGATTGCGCCGTCGCCGTGCCGGAACAGCTCCGGCTCTTTCATGTCGCGGCGCTCCACGTGGGGCACCATCGGGATGCCGTCGATCAGCTCGATGGCGCGCATGTCCGCTTCCAGCGACTTGTCGCGCGGCAGCGTGAGCGTGCCGTCTTCGAAGGCGTCCACGAACTTGGGCATCCACTCGCCGTACCACTTGCGGCTGAGCACCACCTGGTGGATGCCTTCACCGAACCGATCGGCGGTGTACTCGGCGATGGTCTGGCCGGGCCCGGTGGCGTCGATGGCGCCGCCGGCGAACTTGGGCAGCATGTCGATCAGCGCCCAGAGGATCTGTTCCTGCTGGCGCGTGGGCGTGTTGGCCATCTCGATCACGAACGGCGCGTCGCGGTTCAGGGTGCTGGACATGGCGCCCGGCAGCAGCACGGAGAAGTGGCGATGGCGGGCGAAGTCCATGCCGAACACGTGCTCGCTTTGCGGGTCGAGGTGCTCGGCCATCGGCGCCAGGTAGCGCTGGATCCAGTCCTCGGCCCAGCTGATCCGCTCCGCCTCGGGCTTGCGGGCGAAGTCGTCGTCCAGCACCAGGCGTAGCACCGGGCGCTCTTCGGGCATGGCCCGCTCGATCCAGACGCCGGGGATCGCCAGGCCTGTGCCGTCGCGGGGGATCGCGTCCAGCTCCTCGCGCATGGCCGCCTGGCGCGGCCCGTAGGCGTTGCGGATCCGTTCGTACCAGGCGCGCTTGTCCGCCTCGGTGGGCGTCTTGCCCTGCATCATGCAGACACGCTCGAACAGGCCGTTGGCCACGGCGTCGTCGAAGGTCACCCTGTAGACGCCGGCGTCCTGGCCGTACACGCCGTTTTGAATGTCCTTTATCAGCTGGTTAAACGGGTTGCTCTTGCCGTTGTGGGTGGAGATCACACGGATGCGGCCGCCCCAGATCAGCAGCGCGGTGGCCGCATCGAGCACGCCCTGGACGTTGGGGTGGTAGGCGGCCTCGTCGATGACGACGATGCCCTGCAGCCCGCGGATGTTGGCCGGGCGGCTGGACAGGGCAACGATCTTGAAGCCGCTGGCGAAGCGGATGCGGTAGGCGCTGATCTGTTTGGTGCGGCCGGTCTCGTCCTGGTCCTCGAACAGAAACTCCTCGATGCCGGACAGGCCCTGGCCCTGCGCCTGGGTGATCACCTTAGCGAAGTGCGCGCAGTAGCCGACGAACTCCAGGCCCTTCTCCTTGGTGTCGCCGATGTAGAAGATGTCGCTGCCGCCGGCGGACTTGCGGCTGGCGGCGATCAGCGTGTCGTCGTGGGCCTCGGCGAAGGTGATGCCGGTCCGCCGGCCCTTGTCGGCCACCTTGATCACCTTGTCCAGGCCCAGCCACTCGCGCTGGTGCTTCATCATCACGCCTTCATCGAGCGGGTTGAAGCCCTGCGGGATCTCGCGGACGGACGCCGGCAGCTCTTCCCAGTCGACGACGCGGACGGTGTCGGACAGCGTCGGCTTCATGTGGCCATCCCGAGCACTTTCTTACGCCAGAAGTCGACCTGGTCGCCGTCCATGCCGGCGGCTTGGGTGACCTCGTCGACCACCTTGGCGGCCTTGTCCCGCTCTTCCTTGCGGATCTTCAGCTCGCGCTCGGCGCTCAGCTTGTCGGCGCCGGCGATGTCCTTGAGGGCGCGGGCGAGCAGCATCACCTGGTCGGCTTCGACGTCACCGCCGTCGACCATGCCGCCCACGGTCTGGAACGCCACCGTCTTGAGCATCTCGCTGATCAGCCGGCCCACGTCGCTGCTGGGGTCTTCCTCCAGCTTGCCGACCCAGACTTTGGAGATCTCGCGGGCCTCCTGCCAGCGGCGCATCTGGTCGACGGCGTTCTTGCGGTACCGGCCCACGGCGGAGCGGGACGCTTCGCCACCCATGTCGTCGATCAGCTCAACGATATCGTCGATGCTGGCGCGGCCGTCACGGATCGCCGAGTCGACCGCCTCGCGGATCTTGGGGTCCAGTTCCTGGATGGAAGATTTGCGGCCCATCAGAGGTCCTCTTTCCATTTGGTTTCCATGAGTCGCGCCATGTCCTCCCTGACTTCCGGCACGCGCGCCTGGAATGCTTTCCACTGGCGGCGCTGATCGGCGGTGGCGGCGGTCTTCATGTAGTGGTCGAACACGCCCTCCATGCCCGATACATTTGCCGCGAGGTCCGCCATGACGAAGCAGTGCACCAAGTTATCGATGGTGCTGCGCTCGCGGCCTTTGAGCGGCTCGAGTGCCTGGCTCATGGACGTATTACTCCGGAGCCGGGCGCTTGACGCCAGGCACCACGGTGGAGCCCTGGGCAACGTCGAGGCCCCGGCCGGTGAGCTTCGGGATCTGCACGCCGCCGATCTCGTCGACGCTGACCAGGCCTTGCTCTTTGAGCCAGGCGAGTTCGGTGCGGACCAGGTCGGTGCCGGCGTTATGCCCGAAGGCGTGCAGGCCCATCTTGAGCAGGTGCTCATTGGTGGAGTAGTGATCGCTCTCGGACAGGATCCGGAGGATCACAAGACGGCGGTCCTGCTGGACCAGTTCGGCAAAGTTCACTTTTGTTCTCCCCGAGTGATCAGGTACTGGTTGACCATGCTCACGGTGTGGCTCATGGACTTGAACTCGCCCATGACCTGGGCGAGCCGCTGGTTCGTTTCGTCGAGCCGCTTGAGCACTTCACCGATATCCATGTGCGTGGGCATGTGTCGGATCAGGTTCTCCAGCTCGGCGATGCGGTGGGAGTGATCGACCAGCTCCTGGCGCACCTCTTTTTTGTAGCCGGCCAGGTCCTTAGAGCGCACTTGCTCCTTACCCACGAAATAGAGGTAAAGGGAGAAAAGCCCCATCGCGATGGTCCAGCCGATCTGGAACATCTGGTAGGCGTTCAGGTCCCAGCTCATTGCATCCCCCGTTCTAATAGTTCTTCTTGCAGCTCAAACGTGCGCCCCGCGCACAGGCCGTATTCGTCCAGCAGCAGCTTGACGGTCACGGCCATCTTCTCTTTGGTGGCCTCGCGCTGAAGCGGCGGCTTAGTCGGCGCCGGGCACGGGGTCATCAAGTCCGCCGGCAGCGGCCTGGGTGGCGCGTTGCCAAGCGGTGTCGAGCTGGCGCACGACGTCAGCGCTATAGCGAAAATCAGCACAGACATCAGCTTGTAGGGCGAGCGCATCCTGTAGCTCCTGGGTGGTTCGTCGGTCCTGCTGAGCGCGCTCTTTCGCGGCGTCACGCAGCTTGATGCTGGCGGCGTTCGCGTCAGCGGTTAATTGAGTGTAGTCATCGAGTACGCCGGTCAGCCGGTTGACGGTTGACTCGCTCACCTCGGCGGTGACGTTCAGCTCGCCGCGTTCCACGCCCTGCCAATAGCCGAGCGCGCCGCTACCGGCGCAGGCGACGACTAGGGCGAGCAACCAGGTGGTCATGGACATACGCCGGTCCCCCAGCCGTGGCGCTCATAGAGCGGCTCCCAGCGTTGCAGGATGACGGCCACGTAGTGGCGGTTCTGTTTGAAGTTTGCGGCAGAGCGCCCCGCGTTGTGGGGCGCTACGGATGACCAGGCCAGCGGATCGGCCCCGGAAGCCGACGCCAGCCGTTTGTCGCGGTACACCCATCCCAGCCCGCCGTTGTAACCGGCGAGCACGAAGGCCCAGCGATCGCAGTCGCCGGCGGCCTGGACACGCTGATACAGCCACTGGTCGTAGAGCACCGCCGCGCGCAGGGCCCAGCCGGGACTGAACGGCGCGTTCTCGCCCAGGGCGTCGGGGTACATCGAGGCGAACCAGTCGGCGGTGTCGGGCATGAACTGGGCGAGGCCCTGGGCGCCCACGTGGGAGCGGGCGTCCGGCCGCCACAAACTCTCCTGGTGGATCTGCGCGGCGATGGTCGCCACCGGCGCGTCCAGGCCCCAGTAGAAGTTGGCGGTGCGCTCCAGGGTGCGGCGGTAGCGCTCGGCTTCCACCGGGATCTGGTCCGCCGGCGCGAGTGACGGCATCAGCAGGCCCAGCAGCAGCGCGACGGTGAGGTTCAGCGGGGCGCCTCGCATGTCAGAGCCCCAGCGTGAGCCCGAGGACAACGGCGAGGAAAACGATAGCTCGCCGGAACATGGCCACCTCCCGCCGGCCGTCGTCCGGTTTCATAGCGTGGGGTCTGCCGTAGGGGAAGATGGCGCGGTCGATCCAGTACGACACCGGCGCGGCCAGTGCGACAAGGCACAGCTTCCACAGCACGACGCGGAGCTGCTCGGGATGGAGGATGGCGACAACCGCCAGCAGGGCGGCGGCGACAAGCGCCCAGCTGGTCAGCCGGGGGATGCTGTTGACGATCGCAGTGAAGCCGGTGGCGATGCCGTTTAACAGGGATTCGAATAGGGATTTCATCGGCCTTTCCTGACGTTATTCTCGGGTGAGAGTGGTCTCTTTCTGAGACTGTCAGGTTAGGGGGCGGGGCGTAGCGCGGAGAGACTGAAGCGGTTCAGTCGAACAGGGACGGCTGTTGCGGGCGCGGCGCGCGCAGGGTTTCCGGACGGGTAAGGATCGACCATATCCGGCGTTCGCTCAAGCCGTATTCGCGGGCGAGCTGCCAGGCCGGGATGCCGGCGTCGAAGCGGGTGGCAATCTCGATGTTGCGCAGCGCGCGCAGGACCTTGTCGGCCTTGGCGATGTACAGCGTGTTGCCGCCATAGCGCTGCACCAGCTCGCTGGTGGCGCGGTGGCCGACAATGCCGATCAGCGGGCTGGCCTCGAAGTATTTGCTGGGCACCTTCACATGGATGCCACCGTAGTGATCCACCAGCTTGAGCGTGGCGGTGATGCCCACCAGGTCGCGCAGCTCTTTGAGGCCGTCGGGCAGATCCTCCTCGTAGATTTTAGCCGCGTCCATCGGGTGCCTCCTCGCGGCCGCGCGCGGCGCGGCGCTGCTGTTCGTAGGTGAGTGCCGCGACCACGTCGCGCAGCTGGTCCGGTTTGGCAAAGCGGATGCTCTCCACCAGGTGCATGCGCAGCAGGATGCTGTCGGCGTAGGCCCAGGGCAGGCCCATATCGGCCAGCTGCGCCTCGATCTTGCGCATCAGGTTGGCGATCGGGTCGGCCACCTTGCCGGGGTGCCGGCGCCGCTTTGGCCGCCAGCCCAGGGCTTGGTAGTGCTTGAGCACCGCACCGCGCCCCCAGGCGTCCAGCTCCGCGCTGCTCTTCACCCGGCCGATGGTCCAGAGCATGGCGCGGTAGGTCTCCTCGTCCATGCCCAGCTGGGCCCGGCCGATGTGGATCTTGGCGAGTTCGCGCTTGCGCAGATCACTCATGGCGTTTGTCCTTCTCGTAGGGCAGCGATGGGGTGATGCCGGTGTCCCGCAGCGCCTCGCGCAGCTTGCGCCGGCCGTCTTCCATTTCCTCTGCGGTCCAGAAGCGCTCCAGCGCCGGCTGGGTGCGCTTTGCCTCGGGCAGGTAGCGCAGCAGCATGGCGGGCGCGGGCCATTGCTCGGCCACACTGCAGAGCCGCACGAACGACGTTTGCAAACGCGGCGTGTCCCGCGTCTCGTCCCAGGCGCGCGTCGGCCAGAGCGCGTCCACCCAAACCGCCGCCGTGCCGTAAAGCATGTCCGCGCTGGGCGTGCGCGGCAGCGACAGCGCGTAGAGCCGCTGCAAACCGTCGGCGATCGCGGCGTCGAACCAAGCCGGTGGGGTACTGCTTTTTTTCATAGGTCTCACTTTGATTCACGGGACCTCCCAGCGAACTGCTGCAGGGCGTTCATGCCCAGGCCGGTGCGGCTGACCTGGCGCTGCTGGGCGACCGGCGCCGGCGTCTCGCGTTCCACCACGCCTTTGGCGCGCACGCTGGTGAGCACGCTTTCCAGGTAGTTGTGGTTCTGCAGGCGCTTGAACCCGGCCTCCTGCGCTTTGGCGCGCATGGCCTGCACGGTCTCCAGCAGGGCGATCTGCATCGCCGGGGTGCTGTCGATGGACAGCACCTGCTCGGCCAGCTTCACCGCGCGAGCGTTTGTCAGGTCCGACTTGGGCGGGCGGAACAGGCCGAGGTATTGGATCAGCGCCTTGGCCATGTCCGGCTCCAGGCGCGCCATGATGGCGATCATCTCGCGGCCGGCCTCGTCCTGGACGGCGGCTTCCAAGTCGATGCGGGCGTGGCAGGTGGGGCAGCGGCAGAGTTCCATCACGCATCCCCCTCTAGCGCATCCAAACTTGAGTCATCGTCCTGAAGCTCTAGGTCCGGAAAGTGCTTCTTGAGATGGCGCACCAGCGTGCGGGGGCTGTTCCAGGTTGGAATGAACGCCACGGTCTTCAGCGCCGTCATCCGATCCGCTTCCCGCTTACCGACAACACGCTTCAGGTCGCGGTACTGTTTGAGCGGCCACCCCCGAGAGCGATACGGTCGCCAGAAGCGGCCCTCAGGGTGCACCGGCTCGCCGTCCTCTGACGCCTTGGTCCATTCGCCCTTGATCCAGCCGTCCACGTAGACGTTTACGATCAGCCGCTCGCCGTCGCGACCCTTCCTCATTTGGATCGTATGGCCACCGGCCTCGGCGACGGCGCAGCCAAAGAGGCCGCTCAGGCGCCCCTCCAGCTGCTGCCATTTGTCGAGGGTGGGAGTTTCGGTCTCACGCATTGTTACTGCCCTTCCTCGCTGCTGCGTAGATCCGCTAGCAGCCGCTTGACGTCCAGGGTGAAATTTCCCAGCTTGGTGCCGTAGCCCCAGTCACCTGGCGCGCCAAGGAAGCGCGACAGGCCGGCCAGACGCATGTCCAGCTCCAGGGCCTCTCTATCGGTTAACGGCGTAGAGGACAGCAGCGCATCGCGCTTCGACTCTTTGCTGGACGACCTGCTGCTGCGCCAGGTGGGGGCGACTTCGAGCAGGCCGCGCAACATTTCCGCGCACTGGCCAAAGGCGACACCTCGGGCGCGAGGCACCTCGGCTCCGCCGGTATTGCCCTCACGGTCACAGCCCTCCGCCACGACGTGGTTATCCCTGGACAGTCGCTCATACTCCTCAGCCAACGACACGAGTTCCGGCAGCGCCATCTTAAGAGGGCTCTCCAGGATCTGACCTGGTAGGTGGGAGAGCGCTATCAGTCGCTCCTTATCCTCCTCCGTCATCGAGATCGTTATACGATGGCCGCCAGCTGCAACGACCATCTGCCGCATCATCGTGAACACCTGGTGGGCGCTCATGTCGCCCGCCATGATGTTGGCCTCGATCGCGTCCAGGTCGGCTTTGAAGTCTCTGAGCTGCTCAGTCATCGGCGGACTCTCCCTGGTTTAGCGAGTCCATCTCAGCCCTGAGTCCGTCCATCATCGCGGTGATGTAATCCCGAGCGTTCAGAATGCCGGCGCTGCGATCTTGCATGGCGAGAATCGTGCTCCGCTTACCGGGTAACCTTCCGTTGCCCACGTCCAACCGGAAATTCTCATTAAAGCGGTCGTTCAGGTCGTTCAACCTTTTCCACACGTCTTCGAGTACAGCGAGCCTGGCCGCCGCATCAGCCTTCGCCGAGTCTTTCGGCTGGGTAGGTTCTTCACCGATGCGGTCGAAGGCATCCAGGTAATCCTGGATGTGTTCACCGGTGAGCAGCACCACGGCGAAGACGGGCCGGTCGTCCTGGTTTGAAAACACGCTGGCTACCTTGGCAACCCCGTGGCTGGCCATCATGTCGAGCAGCTCATTGAGCGGCAGCTGCTCCATCTGGCCGAAGGGATGGTGGTGGGTCTCGCGGTGCTTGATGTCGTGCTTGATCGTCTCGGGCCGCAGGCGGCTAAGCTCAAACTCGAAGTCGCCTTCCACGCCTTGCAGCTTCACGACATCGGTGCCGTCTTCCCGGGTCCAGGCGCGGGAGGCCGTCACGGAATGACATTCTTCGCAATGGTCGACCCGAAAGAACACGTCGGTGCCGACGGGGTAGTGCTTGTTCCAGGTTTCGATATTCATGGGGTCTCCTTACAGCTTGGCCAGGTCGAGGGGGACGGCGACCCAGGGGCCCTGGGGCGTGTCGCGGCGGTAAACGCGCAGGTAGGTCGCGGTGTCGACCACCTGCATGGAGTCGCGGATCGCGGTCATCGCCTGGATCCATTTCGGATCGTCGATGCGCAAGCGGGTGAGGCCGAGAATCCGACCGATGGAGATCTTGCCTTCCTTGTCGGTCTGGAAGGCGTGCTCCACCAGCGCCTTGACCTCGGAGCTGCTGCCCTCGGTCCAGGCGTGGATGCATTCGTCGATCAGCTGCTTGGCGGCTTGGATGCGCTCGTCGAAGCGGATGTTTTCACTGACCTGGATCTTGACGCTGAGCGTGCCGTCGTAGCTGCTCAGGGTGAGGTTGCCCTTCTTGCCGCCGACGCTGACGCCGTAGCGTTCGGCGGAAAGGTCCACGAATTCCTGGACGTCGGCGTGGGCGCTGGCCTTGAAGTCCCGCATCTGGCTTTGCAGCTGCTGGGCCTGGTTGACGATCGCCCTTACTGTCTGATCGCGGAGCAGGTCCACTTCGTCGATGTTCGCCACCGGGACGTGGCGCCCCTGGGCGTCGACCATGAAGTCGTCGGGATGGTGTTTAGGGTTCATTGAAACGGTCCTCTAATCGATGAAACGGAGCTGCTCGACCAGGTCGGGCAGCGCCACTTTGCGCAGGCGGGCCTCTATGCGCAGGCTGGTGAGGGCCCGCTTGCGCAGGAACTCGCAGCATTCGTTCAGCTCCACAGCGTTGGCGGCGATGTAGTAGCCGGTGCGGGGCGTGCCGCAGATCGCGGTGCCGCTTTCGCGCAGCTCGCTGATCAGGGTGCGGCAGTAGCGCTCGGCGGCCGGGTCCGGCTGCTGGCCGGTGGCCGCAAACACCAGGTTGCCGATGCCGACCCCGTGCTCTTTGCCGACGTGCTGCTGCATGGCGGCGAGCACGCGGTCTGGGGTGAGGCGCTGCTTCGCTTCAGAATGCGTCATGGTCCCTCCTAGATCAGCGTGATCTCAGGGTCGCGGTGGTAGCGGCTTAGCCCTTCCGACCAGGTGGTGATCGCCTCGATGGCCTCGCGGGTGTTCATGCGGTCATTGACCAGGGGCACCCGGAGGCCCGAGTCGTCGAACGCAGCGCGCGGCGAGATCAGGGCGTGCAGGCCTTGGCGCGGGCCCTTGGCGATCGGCATGGCGTTGGCCGGCAGTGTGGTGCTGATCCGGATGCGGCCGTTGGCCCAGGCGAACGCGTAGCAATTTCTTGGTTTCATGGTGGTCTCCTAGCGCGGGTAGCGGTGGTGGCGCATGGGTTCGATGATGTGGCCGTTCTCGATGCGGCGGTGCTCGGCGAGGGCGGCCTCCCACTTCGCCAGCTCCGCGTCCAGGGCGCGGCAGGAACGGTCCAGCCGATCGCGCACGGACACCTGCCGGCGCAGCAGCGGGCGGAACTCCTGCTCGCAGATGCGGCGGAGGTGGTAGCGCGGGTTGGCGATGAACGCGGCGAACGTCATGTAGCGTTTCAGCTGCATCGATTCGAACAGGTCGCCCCAGTACCAGAGCTCTCGGTCGTTAATCAGCATCACAAACCTCCTCCTTGTTCAGGGCCCGGTAGGCCTCTTGAGCCAGGTCTTCCCAGTCGCCGATCCAGGCCTGCTGCGAACGCCAGTCGATGATGATCGGGCGGTGGGTGCCGCTGGTTCGTCCGAGCTCCAGCTGGTGGCCGTTGATCTCGGCCTCGCCAACGGGGTGGAACGCGGGCGGCTTGTCGTGGGTGAGATCCAAAACGATGGGCATGTCAGTGCTCCCGGCGTGTGTGGCGGCTGTGCGGGCAGCCGTTCCGGCACGCGCGGTACAACTTGACGCGCATGCTGTTGGTGGCGCTGAACGGCTGGCGCTGGTATTCCGAGCACTGATGGGCGGCCAGCTCACCGGCCACCGGGCACTGCACCGTCTCCGCCTGCAGGGCGCCTTTAACGGCCTGTTCAACGGCGGTGTAATCGCCCCGGTAGGTGCGGCCCAGCACGGTGTTCACCACGGCCGGGCTGTAGCCGATGCGGCCCGCCGTTTTGCTCTGGCTGGTGTGGTCGCACTCGTCGGCCAGGGCGCGGATCCAGCCCGGGGCGTCCAGGCCCCAGGCGGCCTCGACCTTCGCGCGGGCGGTTTTGCGGATCGCGTTCATTCCGGGCCTCCTTTCTGGTGGCGGGCGGGCACGTGCGTCTCGCCGGTGTTGCTGTCGAACACCACCTTGATGCGCTGCACCTGGGGCGCCTTGGGGCCGGTGTTGCGCGAGGGCAGCAGCCGGTACCGGGCCATCGAGTGCGGGCCGTTGTTGCGGCTGGTCATCACCAGGTAGCCGCAGGCGTGCAGGTGCTTGATGTAGTGGCGGGCGTCGGCCAGGCTCACCGCGACGCGGGCGTTGTTGGCGGTCTGCGCCAGCTCCTGGGCGTTGCACTCGCCGAGGATGCGCAGCGTCTGCCAGAGCGACTCCTGGCCCTGGCCCTGGGTCACAGGCTTGCCATCGCGGGTGAGGCGCGGCGTCTCGATGCCGGTGTCGCGGACCAGGCGGTAGAGGCGCTGGCGCGCGGCGCCTTTCAGGGCCTTGCCGCTGGCGCTGGTCTTTTGGTCGCGGCTTTCCAGGTAGCCGCCGGCGGCCAGGCGCCGCAGGTAGCTGCGCACGGTGTCGTCGTTGACGCCGGTCTTCATCACGCCCTGGGCGGCGCGGCAGACGTCGCGGTGGGCGAACTCACCGGGGAACTGCCGGATCACCTGCCAGACCGCGTCCTGGGTAGAGACGACGCCCTGGGCGGCGTGGGTGAGGCTGACGGGCTTGCGGCCGCGATCACGGCCGGGGCGAATCTCGCTCATACGGCGACCCTCCGACGTGCGGGCGCGTCGCCGGTGTAGAGCTGGCCGTCGGCCCAGGTGGCGCGGTCGACGTATTTCCAGCTCTGGCGCAGCGCTTGTTTGCGGATCAGCTCCAGGTTGACGACGATGCGGCGAGCGGCCTGGCGCGAGTGGCGCAGCACGTCTTCGAGCAGATCGTCGGCGAGCTCGATGCCGTCGGGCTGGGTGACGTAGAGGTTGGCCAGCTCGCGGGCGTCGTCCAGGTCGGAGGCCTGGGCCTGCTGCCACACCAGCATGCGGTTGTGGAAACGCTCCCAGCGCTTGAGCTTGGCCGGGAACTGCTCTTCGCCGATCATCAGGATCGGGGCGTTGCTGGCCTCGTAGATGTCGCGGATCAGCTCGACCGCCTTCTTCTCGACGATGTGGTCCATCTCGTCGATCAGCAGCGGGCGGCCGCTGAGCACCAGCTGCTCGGCCACCTGCTCGACCATCTGGTAGATGGTGGTGGCGGGCATGACGCCCATCTCGCGCAGGATGGCCAGCAGGATCGCCTTCTTGGTCCAGGTGCTTTTGCACTCGATGTAGTAGGCGCGGTAGGTGGTGGCCACGTAGCTGGCGGCGATCGTCTTGCCGTAGCCGGACGGGCCGAAGAACGCGGCCATGCCGGGCAGGTGTGACGGCCTGTCTATGAGCTGCTGCATCACGCTCTCCGCCAGGGCCACGTTTTGCAGTGGTGCGACCGATGGCAAGTTGACGCTCCGATTCGTTTCACTCATGCTTTTCCCCGTTGTTGCTTGACGTAGTAACCGAGTCCGGCGGTGGCACCCGCCGGGCTCACCCTTCTTTCGCTTCAAGCCCGAAGCGTTTGAAGAAGTCCTTCATGGCTGAGTAGTCCGTGGTTTTCGGATACCCCTCGTAGAACGCTTTTTCCTGCTGATTCAGCATCTCGCCCGCGCGCGCTTTACGGTCGAGCGCCATCCACCGGCGGTAGTCCGCCTTCGGGTTCGTGCCCATTTCCACCACGGCCGCTTTGCGCGGTGCCGCCAGATTGGCGCGCAGGTCTTCCACGGCCTGGCGGGTCTCGTCGTTGCGGGATGACACCGGTTTGGTGGTGGCCGCGTCGGCGGCGCGGGTGGCTTGCTCCAGCGCCTCCGTGGTGTGGGTTTCGCTGCGCGGCGGCAGCGTGGTGACGTTGTGCTGTTGGCGGGCGTGGGCGAGGATCTCGTCGGCGGCGCCTTTGGTGTTGACCCGCCGGGCGGCGGCGCGCAACTCGCGGCGCTTCGCCTGAATCGCTTCACGCTGGGCGACCTTGGCGTGGGCGGCCACTTCCTTGCGGTCGATGCCGGTGTACTCGGGCGCCTCGGCGACGCACAGGAAGCCGTCATCGGTGAAGACGTAGACCGCGCCGACGCTCTCGGTGTAGGCGACGCGCACCTGCTCGCCGACCACGCTGCCCAGCTCCGGCGCGATGTAGTGAATGCCGTCGATGCGCAGGCCCTTCTTCGTGACGCTGCGGGTGGTGGTGTCCGGCGCGCCGGCCAGCAGCACGTCGAGGGCGCGTTCGTCGCTTATCTTGCGCACCGGCTCGGCCCACTTAGCGACCCGGTTGAAGGGGGTGTCATTCAATTTCTCGTGGTGCTGATGCATGTAGATGTTCTCGACCCAGTTATCCGCGAACTCCTGGAACTCTTGGGCCGTCATGCGCAGCTGCACATCCGGGTCTTTCTGGAACAGGCGGTCGGCGAAGCTGCGGCGTGATTCGATGGCGCTGCGCTCGCTGACGTTGTGGCCGATGTAGCCGGGCAGAAGCTCCACCAGGTCGTGGGCGAACGTGTGGAAAACACGCTCCATGTGCGGCTTTTCCCAGCCAGAGAAGGGGTTGCAGAGCTGCTGGTCGATCTCCAGGGATTCGATGACGTTCTTGATATAACGGCTGGTATAGTCGGCGCCGTTGTCGGTTTTAATTTCCTCGGGGATGCCCCAGTCGATAAAACAGCGCCGCAGGAGTTGGCCCACGCTGCTGGCTTTACTGGTACGGCTGACAAGCAGTTTTAAGCGGCGGGAATAAATATCGATGGCGCCGATAACCGAATAACGGCCGTCCAAAAGCATTACATCGGCAGGGGTGGAGTCCAGTTCCCAGCGCTGATTAAGCCGCGTCACGTCTTCGCTGTAGCTGCCGAACGCCACCATGAATTTATTTTTCCAGGCGTCCGGATTGGTGACGGCGGTATAGAGGCTTTTGTTCTCCCGCTTCCAGTTGGATATCCAGACTTCCATCCGGCGTTTGCTGGGCAGCTCGATATCGGTGCCAGCGAAGCGAGCGGTGGCCGCTTTCATTACATGGGTGCCGGTGGTGTGCGGGTAGTCGCTGAGCATCGACACGACGAAGGTTTTAAGGTCGGGCTGGCGATCGATCAGGGAGCGGCCAGCCTGGCCCTTGTAGTTGCCCGCCAGGGCGGTGACGCCCTCGTCCTTGTAGCGTTTCTGCCAGCGATAGAGCGTGGCGGCCGCGACAGTTTCCACCTGCTCGCGGACCCAGTCGGCGACCTCGATCTCACCCAGGTTGTACTTGGCAGCGAAGGCATCGACGGCGCGACGGCCGCTAAGTGCGGAGTTCTGGCCGAACGTCTTCAGTTCGGCGAGGATGGCGACCCGGGCATCCGCCCGTGAGCGGCCGTTTTCATTGAGCTTTAAATAGCCGTTCAAACCCTGTTCACGGGCCAGTTGGCTGCGCCGCTTTTGCATGGTGTCGGCGATCGCCAGGCGTCTACCTGCGACGCCTCCGGCTTGAGCATCGACAGACTCGCACCGCTGCAGACGGTTCTGGCGCGCACCCAGCTGGGCCCGAGCATCCAGGGGCAAGCTGGAGATGTGGTACTCGAAACCTTTGCCCGTCTGGCGCCGGCGTGCCTTCCAGCTGTTCCGGTTGGCGACGTCGCGCACGCGACGATCTGTTGTCGGCAGGCCAGGCAGGCCCGCCAGTTCAGCGGCTGGAAACCACTCTTTCATTCGGAGTCCCCCAAGCGTTTGCGCAGATCTTTGGCTCGGCGGCTGATCTGTTCTCTTTGGCGTTCCAGCTGGCCCAGCTCTGCGGACAGCGCGTCCCGACCGACATAGAGTCGACCGCCGCGCACGCTGGCGAGCCAGTTGGTCAGGGTGTGAATGCAGGGCCCGCAGGCTTCTTCGAAGGCGGGCACCAGGTAGAACGGCAGGTTGAAGTTCTCGCGGCTCTCGGCGGACCAGCCGTCCACCATGTACTTGCTCACTTCCCGGCCGGTCAGGCGGGACATGCGGGCGGCGATCTCGAAGCGGTCGAACTCGCTCGCCGCTAGGCAGGCGCTTACCATGTTCGCGACCTGCACACCGAAGCCGAGGCTCGCCGGCCCCTGCACCGGCGCCGGCACTTCAAACATATCGGAGGTCAACGGATCCCGGCGGGCCATATCTAAATAGCCCCGCTCTGCTGTACATTGCGCGGCTTCTCAACCCGTGGTTTGCTAGGCTGGTAATATTGTTTCAGGCGGCCTCTGTTCGGCAGGCCGTCGGCGGTGTACCGCTCGGGGAAAAGGTCCTTGGGTTCCAGGCCCATTTCCTTCGCCAGCATGGCCTCCACCTTTGGGTACGGCTTTGCGAGCGCGTGATAGATGCAGTGTCGGTCGATGCCCGTCTTGCGGCCGAGGGACGCGTATGTCTCGTCGCGCATGGCCAGTTGATATCTGATCCACTCCCTACGCTTATCCGGGTTTTTTAAGATCCGCTTCAGATCGGGGGTGAGCTTGGTCATGGGGTTCTTCGCTTCCTGTGTCTATTCGAGGAATGCGAATAAACATACCGTAGAAAACTACGCGGTACAACAGAAAACAGCGCGTCCGTTTCGGTTTTCTACGCGAGCAAGAGCGGCATCGTATTTATCGTTTTTAAATCAACAACTTAGGATGAAAGGGACGCAATGAGCGAGAAACGGACGCAACGTCCGATGCTTGATCCGAGAGTCGGACGGTTCTCCGAACGCCTCAAAGAGGCTATGGCGGGCATGTCGGTGCGTAGTTTATCGATGAAGGTTCGGCCTTCAGAGGGCACACTGCGCAGTTATCTGCGCGGCGACACCTTCCCGGACCTGCCGGACTTCTGGGACATCTGTGAGGTGCTAGGGCGCGACCCGGTGTGGATGGCGACGGGGGAGGGAACTACGTCTTACTCTATTGCGGAACCGGCCACCCCCTGGCACGCTGATCGCAACAGCGCTAGGGAGCACCTGAGAGCCTCAGAAGCCACGTATCGCGCGGCTTTGGAGGCTGTAGACTGGGAGCCGCCAGTGTTGATCAGGGAGGGTATTCGGACGGCGATCTATGCTCACGGCCTGACGCTGGAAGGCGCTATCTACCTACTCGACATGCATAGACGCCAGGCCGAGTTGGACGCCGACGGTTAGCGTCTCATTCTTTCCGTCGCTTGGGTGAAGTGCCCGGTTCTAAACCGTCGCACTCCATTCAACTTTATTTTCCGCGATAGTAATGCAAAGCCGCGCCATTCCTGGCGTCCCGCTAAATTTCGTCCAATCCCATATTATCCCGGGTATCTCATACCTACCATCGGGTCACACTTTGATCTTCAGGAAGAAGTAGTCGCTGTCCCGGTAGCCATAGG
>TARA_R100000935_G_scaffold21876_2_pt1 | contig 80567 bp, 65 predicted proteins | sample TARA_R100000935 | Tara Oceans TARA_R100000935 (sample SAMEA2621502) | marine metagenome | biome: marine biome (ENVO:00000447); feature: surface water layer (ENVO:00002042); material: "saline water (ENVO:00002010), including plankton (ENVO:xxxxxxxx)" | depth 5 m
GCAACTATCTACAACATTTTAGGGCAAACAGTAGTGAGCCAGGATGTTGGGACAAGCAGTACACGACTTGATGTAGCTAACTTAAGTGTTGGAACCTACATAATGAAAGTAGTTGTGGAAGGAGAAGTTGGTATTTACAAGATTGTAAAGCAGTAATTTTTTCATATAATCAACCTAAAGTCGCCTCAGTAATACTGGGGCGGCTTTTTTTATTCTGTATCTTTGCCACACAATGAAACGATCCTACTCGTTTATTATCCCAGTATACAATAGGCCTCAAGAAATTAAAGAACTCTTGGAAAGCTTTCTGGTACTTTCGTACAACGACCCTTTTGAGATTGTTATCGTGGAAGATGGAAGCTTTGAAAGTGCTGAAGAAATAGTGAAAAATTTTTCGGAAAAACTCTCTATTTCCTATTACTATAAACAAAATTCCGGTCCTGGTGACTCAAGAAATTTTGGAATGAAAAAGGCCAATGGGAATTACTATATTATTTTAGATTCAGACTGTTTGGTTCCTCCCCATTACTTGGAAACGGTAGACTACTTCTTAGAGCGTACTTTTGTAGATTGCTATGGTGGCGCAGATGCAGCTCATATTAACTTCACGCCTTTACAAAAAGCCATAAACTATGTAATGACATCTTTCTTAACCACAGGAGGCATTCGAGGAAGTAAGAAAAGTGTAAACACCTTTGAACCCAGAAGTTTTAATATGGGAATTTCAGAAACTGCTTTCAAATGCACTGGAGGATTTGCAAAAATACACCCCGGAGAAGACCCGGATTTGTCACAACGAATTGTAAAATCTGGTTTCAAAACTGTTTTTATTCCAGATGCTTATGTATTTCATAAAAGAAGGATTTCCTGGTCAAAGTTTTATACACAGGTAAAAAAGTTTGGTATGGTACGCCCTATATTAAATAAGTGGCACCCCAATGCTGCAAAAATAACCTTTTGGTTTCCAACACTATTTGTGTTGTTTTCAATAGTTTCCGTTGTTTTTGGGATACTGTTTTCACCACTTTTCTTAGCGCCCTTACTACTATACCTAGGAATCCTCTTCATAGATGCTAGTGTTAAAAATAAAAGTCTGAGGATAGGCTGTATGGTTATTTGGGCTGTTTTTATTCAGTTTTTTGGGTACGGACTAGCTTTTTTAAAAGCTACGTTCTATATTTCATGGCTGGGAAGAACACCCGAAAAACAATTTCCTCACTTATTCTTTAAATAACCTATAGTAAACATTCATGGCAGTTTCAAAAAAATCATTTAGAAGCATAAAAATTAACATGTTCTTTTTCTTTCTGCTATTGGCTATCATTTTTTGGGCACTTACTAAGTTTTCAAAAGAAAACTCTGCAAAAATTGAAGCTAATCTGGTGTATACCAACTTGCCAGAGAACTACTTATTAGGCGATGAAAATATAAATGCTCTGACGTTTGATATTACTTCCAATGGGTTTGATTTCTTAATATATAAAATGAAGCAACCTACCGTAACCGTAGATGTCTCGAAGTATTTTAATGACACAAACAAAAATGCAATACTTCCAAATGAAAATTTAAAAGAAGAAATTGCTGAACAAATAAATTATTCGGGCGCTATCAGAAATCTTTCAAAAACTGAACTGAATATAGATATACAAGAGGTACAGTCTAAGAAAATTCCAGTGATTGTGAATGCTGTGATCACCTATAAGCAGGGATTTAAGAAAGTGGACTCATTAGTTGCTATTCCGGACTCTATTAGCGTAGCAGGACCCAAGAAACTATTAGACTCTCTAACGGGTATTGCCACAAAGGAGTTGGTGTTACAAAATGTAGGTAAAGATATTTCAAGCAAAATTTCACTGGAAGGGCTACCGTATACTGAACTGTTTTCTAAAACCAAACAAGTAACCGTAAAGCAAACCGTAAAAGAATTCGCTCAGAAAAAACTGGTGCTTCCCATAAAACTTATAAATGTACCTACTGAAAGCACCTTAAAAATAATCCCAGAGCGGCTAGAAATAACCTTTATTGTTCCTATCGAAAAATTTTCAGCCATTTCCGCACAGGATTTTGAAATAGTTTGTGATTATAAAGAACGAAATAGCGAAGAAAACTTTTTGACTCCCACACTTACTAAGGCACCAAAAGAAGCAAAGAATATAGAGATGCTGACAAAAAAAATAGATTTTTTAATTTTTAAATAAATCAATTCGTGAAAATTGTTGGACTTACAGGAGGCATAGGAAGTGGGAAAACTACCGTTGCAACTATGTTTAAAAACCTAGGAGTGCCGGTTTACATAGCCGATGTAGAGGCAAAAAAGCTCACGAACTCCTCCAAGGTAATCAGAAGAAAGCTTATAGAACTTCTGGGAGAAGAAGCCTATAGTGACACAGGTTTAAACAGGTCTTTTGTAGCGGATCGTATCTTTCAGGATGTCGAACTTTTACAGCGCGTTAACCAAATTATTCATCCAAAAGTTAAAGCCCATTTTAAGCGCTGGCTAAAAAAACAAGAGGGAGTATATTGTATTAAAGAGGTTGCCATTCTTTTTGAAAATGGAGGCTATAAAGAGTGTGACTACACTATTTTAGTTACGGCTCCAAAATCACTTAAAATTGAAAGACTCCTGCAACGGGATGCTACTACCAAAGAAGCCATAGCTGCACGAATGAAAAATCAGTGGAGTGATACAAAAAAAATAAAATTGGCACACGCGGTGATTGAAAATATTGAATTGGAAGAAACACAAAAGTCTGTCTTAAAGCTACACAAGAAACTCTTAAAATCCCAGTAATAGCGTTCGCTACATAGTGTTAACATTTGGTTAAACCATCCCAAGGCTAAATGTTAAAATCTTACTTTTGGAGCATGAACAAAAAGTTATTCATCTCCCTTATTTTATTGATGAGCCTATCCCTTCTGGGGATAATTTTTGTTCAAGGGTATTGGATCTCTAATTCCTATAAAACAAAAGACGAACAGTTTAGCTCTACCGTAAAAAACTCATTACTTAATGTGTCAAGAACGATTCAGGAACGAGAACTAGACGAGTATTACTTTCTGTATAGTGATCTGGTGGATAGTCTTGGGAATCCAGATAAAATAACAGTTAACGAATTACTGTACGCAACAAGAGATGACCGGAATCAGGAAAAAAGTGTTTTTTATAACAGTATTTTAGCTGAGGATTTTAAACTTTCAACCACTATTCTGGATACTGAAATAGACAGTATAAAGTTTAAAAGAATTACCAACCGCAGAGAAGAAATAAAGGTAAAAGATGCTGTTGATGGTGTTGAAGTTCCTGCTGAAAGTTTTGAAACCCTGAGTAGATTAACTGATTTTGAAAAAAAACAATTTGAATCTGCTTTTAAAAATATTTCAGAAAGAAAACCAATTCACCAACGAATTAGCAAGGATGAGATTGAGAAAAATCTACAAAACGAGCTAAAAGAGCGTGGAATTGTCTCTCCATTTGAATATGCGGTTTTCAGTAAAAGCCTTGCAACCAAAGTACAGTCAGAAAACTTTGAATTAGATCCGGACAACACCTACAGTACACCTTTATTTGTAAACGAAGACCTTAAAACACAGTACCAGTTGTTTGTAAGCTTTCCGGATAAAAAGCAAGAAGTACTCAATTCCATTTTAGGAATGGCAGTACTGTCGCTAATTTTTACTGGAGTAATTGTACTGGCGTATAGCAGCGCATTATCACAGTTATTTAAGCAAAGACAAATTTCGCAGATCAAGAGTGACTTCATTAATAATATGACGCACGAATTTAAAACGCCTATAGCCACTATTAATTTGGCATTGGATGCATTAAATAACCCAAAGGTTAAGGATAATAAAGAGTTTCTGGCCAGGTATCTTAAAATGATTCGTGATGAAAACCGTAGAATGCACGCCCAGGTTGAAAATGTTTTGCGTATTTCAAAATTAGAAAAAAACGAACTGGACCTACCAAAGGAACGCTTAAAACTACACGACATTATAGAAAATGCCGTATCTCATGTAGGGCTTATTGTTGAAGATAGAGGCGGATATGTAAAGACGCATTTTGGCGCCTTAAAATCGTCAGTCCTTGCGAACGATTCACACCTTACCAATGTGGTCGTGAATATCTTAGATAACGGAATAAAATACTCTGAAGACGCCCCTAAAATTGATGTGTATACAGAAAATGTAAAGAACAGCATCATCCTGAAAATTAGAGATCAGGGAATGGGAATGACAAAAGCCGTTCAGAAAAAAATATTTGAAAAATTTTACCGGGAACATACCGGAGACATACATAACGTAAAAGGACACGGGTTGGGATTAGCCTATGTAAAACGTATTTTAGATGATCACGATGCCGAAATTTACGTGGAAAGCGAAAAAGACAAAGGAAGTACCTTCATTATTAAATTACACTTAATATCATAACTTATGGAAACTGAAAACAAGAAAATTCTACTAGTAGAAGACGATCCAAACTTTGGAACCGTATTAAAAGATTACCTCGCCATGAACGACTACGATGTAGTTCACGCCAAAAATGGTATGGAAGGGTTCGAAAAATTTAAAAAAGACGATTACGATCTATGTATCTTGGACGTAATGATGCCCTATAAAGATGGCTTCACATTAGCTAAAGAAATAAGGGAGAAAAATGAAGATGTACCTATTATTTTCTTAACAGCAAAAGCGATGAAAGAAGATGTTTTAAAGGGGTACAAAGTAGGTGCAGACGATTACCTTAATAAGCCTTTTGACAGTGAAGTATTGCTTATGAAAATTAAAGCAATTATCCAGCGCAAAGCAACAGATTCTATTGCCGATAGTAAGCAATTTGAGTTTGAGATTGGTAATTTCCACCTTAACTCAAAGCTACGTTTCCTAACCTATAAAAAGGAAGATCCAAGCAAATTGTCTCCTAAAGAAAACGAGTTGTTACGTTTGCTTGCCTTGCATAAAAACGATCTTATGCCACGTGAACTGGCGTTAACCAAGATCTGGAGAGACGACAACTACTTTACTTCTCGTAGTATGGACGTTTACATAGCAAAGCTACGTAAATACTTAAGCACAGACGATGGTGTTGAAATTATCAACATTCATGGTGAAGGGTTCCGTTTGGTTGTTAAAGACGAGGTAGACCAGTAAAAATTTGTGATAACAAGTGTCATAAACGCCACCTGATTTACTTCGGGCTGGCGTTTTTGCGTTCAATAAAAGCAGTGATCTCTGAAATAGGAGTAAGGTAATTGAACCACTCAATAGCTTTGTTTTTCCGAAACCAGGTGCCCTGCCGTTTGGCAAAGCGTCGGGTATTCTTTTTTATTTCTGAAATAGCTTCCTCTTTAGAAATAGTGCCATCAAAATATTGAAACAGTTCACGATACCCAACCGTTTGCAATGCGTTAAGATCTTTGTTAGGATATAAAGTTTTTGCCTCTTCCAGTAATCCGTTTTCCATCATTAGGTCCACACGAAGGTTAATACGTTCGTACACCAGGGGTCTTTCAGCGGTTAGCCCAATATACATAGTATTGAAATTTCTTTGAGCAGCACCTTGATTCAGATACGATGAAAATGGATTTCCCGTTCCGCGAATAATTTCCAAAGCACGAATTACTCGGTGGTGGTTGTCAATATCAACCGTTTTAAAGTAAGTAGGGTCTTGGGCTTTTAATTCTTGTTGAAGAGCATGCAGCCCTCGCTCTTCAAACTCTTTATTAAGTTGCTGTCTAATTGTTTCAGGAACGTTCGGGAACGTGTCCAGGCCTTTTACTACAGCATCAACGTACAGTCCAGAGCCTCCTACCAGTACCACTACATCGTTTTGTTTGAAAAGAACCTTTAGCGTATCAAGTGCCTCTTTTTCAAAATCACCTACATTGTATGCATCAAAAATACTTCGGTCTTGAATAAAATGATGTGGAACTGCTGCTAATTCTTCCGCAGAAGGTACAGCGGTACCTATAGTCATTTCCTTAAAAAACTGACGTGAATCTGCTGAAATAATTTCAGTAGAAAAATGCCTGGCAAGTGCAATGCCTAAAGCAGTTTTTCCAATGGCAGTAGGGCCTACCACACAAATGAGTAGGGGAGTATTCATTTAGTTTAGAATATCTTCATCATGTAATTCTGTTCCGCAGCGATGGCAAAAATCTGCATCGTCCCTGTGTTTTGTTGTATTACAGTTGCGACACGTTTGAGAATTTACGTGTACGTAATCTTTATCGCCTATTTTAGGGGTACCCATATTTTTAGTGTATTCGGCGCTCACAATCCCTGTTGGGACAGCAATGATGCCATAACCCATAATCATAATTATAGCAGCAATTAGCTGGCCTAAAGGCGTTACGGGTGCAATATCACCGAAGCCAACGGTTGTTAACGTAACAATACACCAGTATACACTTACAGGAATGCTAACAAAACCACTTTGCTCACCTTCCACAAGGTACATAAGTGTCCCGGCAATAATGGAAATAATAAGGACAGCAAATAAGAAAACCAGAATTTTTGGTCTGCTGTCCATCAATGCTTTCCGTAGCTTGTTAGACTCCCCAATGTAGCGCGTAATTTTCAGGATTCTGAAAACCCGTAATAAACGTAATGCACGAACGGCCAATAAAACATTAGTTCCGGCCAGGATAAACGAAATATAAAGAGGAATGGTAGATAGAAGATCTATAATCCCATAGAAGCTAAAAATATACCTGGAAGGACGTTTAATTGTAACAATACGGGCAACATACTCAAACGTAAAAAAAATTGTAATCACCCATTCACCGTAGTACAGATAGTCGTATACATACTCTGGCCAACCGCGTACACTTTCTAACATGACAAAAATTACACTCACCAAAATAAGAATGAGCAACACCACGTCAAACAGTTTGCCCATAGGGGTGTCTGCTTCATAAATGATAGTGTGCAGATCTCGTCGCCAGGTACTTTTTTTAGTGGGTTCCAAAGAGGAGGAATTTTTGTTTGCTATAAATGTAAGTAAGTTTCTTTAATTTGATGGTTCGGGAGCCAACGGAATAACTTTTAATACCCGTCGCTTTTTAAGATAGGTTTGTATAATATGCTGGACATCCCTATTGTTGGACATAGGAGTGATAATAGACTTTAAGATATCCGGGTTGGTGATCTGGTAATTTAAATTATAAAAACCAAAACCTTTATACACACCATTTTCGATTAAAATTACAGAACGCTCATCTACGTCACGTCCTCGGTCTATCACTAACATATGCTGGTTGGCATAGCTATATTCATCTAAAAATAGTTGTACGCGTATGTTATAGTCTTTAGCGCTTTCTTCTTTAATACAAGCCCCTTCACAATCTTTTACCGTATAATTAAAGCAATGGGACTGGGTTTTATAGAGTCCTGTTAACTTTTGACATAGATTGTATTTTTCTGTAATAGAAAACAATGAAGACTTTGCCTGTTGGTGATTGCTAAAGGTTGTGATGGCTTTTTTCTTAGCATCTGCCTTTTCAATTTTTAGGTTTATATACCCATTCTCATCTTCAAAAGAGCCTAGTTGGTACTGAAATAGTGTTCTACGAAGCGCTCGATTATATTTTGGCTTTTTACGTTTTATCTCTTCACATTCTTTTAAAAGAGCAATAAGCTCATTCCCTGTAAGTTCATGCGAAACAGCTAAGACCTCCAGCTGAATTCTCTTGGACTTTCTGTTGTCACTTGTGAAATGCTGTGTGAGGCGTTTTTTTATGTTTTTACTTTTTCCAATATAGATAATCTCACCAGCTTCATTATGCATATAATAAACACCGGTTTCTGAAGGCGCTTCAGCAATAAGGTCTAGCAATTTGGTATCCAGTTGCCGTTTAGGATCTTTACGGACCGAAGCCTGAATAATTTCCTTATTCAGATCTTTTTGAAGTAGCATTTTAAAGAGCTCTACCGTTGCTTTTGCATCGCCTTGCGCGCGGTGTCTGTCGGTTATAGGGATCCCCAGTGAGCGCACCAGTTTCCCCAGGCTATACGAGGGCATATCTGGGATAAGCTCTTTACTAAGTTCTACAGTGCAAAGCGTGTTTTTGTTAAACTCATACCCCAAACGATCAAATTCTGTAGTAAGAATCCGGTTGTCAAATTTTGCGTTATGGGCAACTACTACTGCCCCGTCTGTAATTTCAATTATACGCTTGGCTACTTCGTAAAATTTCGGAGCACTGCGCAACATATCGTTATTAATGCCCGTAAGATTTACAACAAAAGGCTGTATTTTTCGCTCGGGATTTACCAAACTTGCAAATTGGTCTACAATTTTATGACCATCAAAACGGTAAATAGCAATTTCAGTAATGCCTTCTTCGTTGTACTTTCCGCCTGTGGTTTCTATGTCTAGTATTGCGTAGATAATAAAGTGTCTAAAGTTAAATGTGCACTAGAGTGCCCGATGTTTTTCTGATATACGTATATACGATTTTATCCATAGTTTCTTTCTCCAAAGATAGCACTTCCCACGCGTATCATCGTACTTCCTTCTTCCACGGCAATTTTATAATCCCCACTCATTCCCATGCTCACAACACTGAAATTTTTCTGGGTTTTACTGAAATCGTCATAAATGCGTTTCAGCTTTTTAAATTCGTTTCTTATCTGGGCTTCATCCTCAGTAAAAGTAGCCATTCCCATAAGACCTACCACCAAAATGTTTTTATAATTTTTAAATGCTTCTGATGTCAATAACTCTTTCGCATCAGCTTCGCTCATTCCAAATTTACTGTCTTCTTCGGCAATTTTAATTTGCAAGAGGCATTCTATGGTTCGCTCGTTATTTTTTGCTTGTTTATTTATTTCTTTCAGCAGTCTTGGGCTGTCCACTGCTTCAATTAAACTTACAAAAGGTGCCATATATTTCACCTTGTTGCGCTGTACATGCCCAATCATATGCCATTTAATATCTTTGGGCAGTTCTTTCCACTTGGCTTCCATTTCCTGCACTTTATTCTCACCAAAAATGCGCTGTCCAGCTTCGTAAGCTTCTTGCACATCACCTATTGGTTTTGTTTTGGAAACTGCAACCAACGTAACATGTTGAGGCAATTCTTCTTTATATTTTTGAATGTTTTCTGAAATATTCATACCCTGCAAAAGTACACAATTAGTAACAGGGTTTAAAAGATACCATAAGGGGGAGCGTGATAAGGTTCTTAAAACTCATAAATAGTAACGCCGCTCCTTAGTTTAGGCTCAATATACGTGCTTTTTGGAGGCATGGTTAAGCCTTCGTCTGCAATTTGTTTCATCTCGGCCACACTCACGGGAAGTAAGCCGAAGCCCACAGTAAAGTTGTTTTTATCTATTTCTCCTTTTACAAAAACCAGGTCTTTTTTCCCATCGGCATACTCCAGACGGGTATCGTTACGTACATCGTTAATTCCCAGAATTGGTTTTAAGATGGTCGTATATAAAATTTGAGTGTCCAGACCGTCCAGCGCGTTTTTTATCTTATAATTATTTTTTCTAAGATACAAGGAGTAAAATTCCCCGTCTAAGTACATGCTAAAGTGATGCTTTTTTGAAGGTTTGTAATAGGCAATTCCTCGATTTTCTATACGGTACTTGGCATCAAGCTTTATTAAAAATTCTTCTTTACTCAGTCCGTTTAGATCTTTTACCAACCTGTTAAATTCATAGATTTTAAGATCACTTTCAGGAATCAAGAAACTCATAAAGTAATTGTAGGGCTCGTCTCCTGTATGCTTTTTGTTTTTTTCCTTTAAATCTTTTGCCAATAAAGCGGAAGAGGACGAGCGGTGATGTCCATCTGCGATGTACACGGCATCCATTTCGGCAAAATACTGTTCCATTTTTTTTAGAAATGCTTCATCGTCAATGTTCCAAACGTAATGTGTATCTCTATAGGTAGTGGTAAACTCGTATTCGGCTCGTGTTTCCATTACTTTGTTGATCATTTTTTCAATTTCTGAATGATCCGGATAGGTAAGGAGCACTGCTTCAGCATTAAACCCTACTGTTTTTAAGTATTCTTTAAAGGTGTTTTCCCGGTATTCAATGGTGGCTTCATGCTTTTTTATAAGATTGTTTTCATAATCTTCGGCACTTGCTGCAGCTACTAAGCCATTAAACTCCAGACCATCGCGGTTTACTATTTTATAGATATAATAGCTGGAATTTTGGTCCTGTGTAAAAATTTCATCTTCCTTGAACTCCTGATACCTGTTGCGCACTAATTGATACCGTCGTTTTCCTGAAATTTCCTTCTGGTATTTAAAACCTGGATTTAAAATCTGCAAAAAAGAAAACGGATTATCCCGCAACCGGGACTCCCGTTCTTCGGGCGTATAACTTTCATAAGAACGTGATGCCAGCAGACTTACCTTGTCTCTGGTTGGTCGAACGGCTTTAAATGGAAGGATTTTAGGCAAATTTTTAAGTTTAGGGATTGATGAGTTTAGAAGTTGAGGAGTAAAAATAAACGCTTTAACCCTAAACTTCTCTACTTATTTTATGCAAACATTTTCGCAACCGTTTCAGCTTTTCTGCTTTCTGAATAATCATAGAAACCTTCACCACTTTTTACACCCATTTTACCTGCCATCACCATATTTACCAATAACGGACAGGGTGCATATTTTGGATTCTTGAAACCGTCGTACATAACATTCAGTATAGAAAGACAAACATCCAGACCAATAAAATCTGCTAGTTGTAAGGGACCCATGGGGTGTGCCATTCCCAGCTTCATCACGGTGTCTATTTCTTCCACACCAGCTACGTTGTTGTATAGCGTTTCAATCGCCTCATTGATCATAGGCATTAAAATACGGTTGGCAACAAAACCTGGGTAATCGTTTACTTCGACAGGTACTTTCCTTAGTTTTTTTGAAATTTCAGCAACAGCATCATAGGTTTCCTGGCTTGTACTATATCCTTTTATAATTTCTACCAGCTTCATAATAGGTACTGGATTCATAAAGTGCATCCCAATTACCATTTCCGGGCGGGAGGTAGCCGCAGCGATCTTAGTGATAGAAATAGAAGAGGTGTTACTCGCCAGAATAGTGTCCTCCGGGCAAAATTTATCTAAATCCTCAAAAATTTTCAGCTTAAGGTTTACATTTTCAGTAGCCGCTTCTACTACCAAACCAGCATATTCTACACCTTCTTCAAGGCTGGTATAGGTGGTGATATTTTTTAACGTACGTTGTTTGTCATCCTCGGTAATACGCTCTTTGGCAACCATTCTGTCCAGATTTTTGGTGATGGTGGCGATACCTCTATCGAGCGACGCTTGTGAAACATCTATAAGTTGTACTTTATAATCGGTTTGCGCAAACGTGTGGGCTATTCCGTTTCCCATAGTTCCTGCGCCTATTACTGCTACGTTTTTCATATATATATCCCGCCCAGGCGGGTGCTTTTAAAATTATACTTGTTATTTTTTATAACTTCCTAAAATTTTCAATTACCTGCATCGCCACTGTCAATGCCTGTGCGCCTTGTGCTAAACTTACTACAGGAGTCGTATTGTTGTTAATGGCATCGGCAAAGGCTTCCAGCTCATCCAGAATAGCATTGTTAGCATGAATGTCCGGATTGTCAAAATAAATTTGCTTTTTAACCCCTTCGGCATTGGTGAGGATCATGGCGAAATCGTCCGGGTTTTGAGGGGCGTCTTTCATTTTTACCACTTCTACTTTCTTTTCCAGAAAATCTACCGAAATATATGCATCCCGCTGAAAGAAACGTGCCTTCCGCATTTTCTTCATCGAAATTCTACTGGCGGTTAAATTTGCCACACAGCCGTTTTCAAATTCAATACGGGCATTGGCAATATCCGGGGTTTCTGAAATTACCGAAACACCACTGGCATTCACACTTTTTACAGGCGATTGTACCACACTCAAAATAGCATCGATATCATGAATCATTAAATCCAGTACCACCGAGACATCGGTTCCGCGTGGGTTAAACTCTGCCAGACGGTGCGCTTCAATAAACATAGGATTGTCCATCATATCTTTCACGCTCATAAACGCAGGGTTAAAGCGTTCTACGTGTCCTACCTGACCTTTAATAGCGTGTTTTTTGGACAATTGTAAGAGCTTTTCAGCTTCTTCAACGGTATGAGTGATGGGTTTCTCTATAAAAAGATGTTTTCCGGCTTTTACTACTTTTTCAGCACAAAAGTAATGGTGTATGGTTGGGGTCACTACATCTACCACATCGCAGGCATCGATTAACGCCTCCATTGACTGGAAACTTTTATACCCGAATTCTTCTTCAATTTTTCGGGAAGCTTTGGTGTCTGCATCGTAAAAGCCCACCAGATTATATTTAGAAGACTGATTGAGTAATTTTAAATGAATTTTCCCGAGGTGGCCAGCACCTAGAACTCCAGCGTTTAGCATGCGAATTGATTTTTAACAAAGATAAGGATTTGATTAACGATGGCAGATTGTGGATTGGAGATTTTTGATTTCAAGTTTCAAAGTAGAAATAAGAAAGTAGAAAAACGAAATAGGGACAGTTTTTACCTAAAAATAGGAGCCTTTTTCTCTGCATCCTCTGTGCCTTTGCGGTGAATTTTATATCAGTCAAGTTTTTAACGAAAAACGTTATTAGGAAATACTACAACACTTTCGTGCCCATTCGCCCCAACGGCAGCCACCCCAAAGAAATAATTATCTATCACAATGCCATCCAGCGTAAATTCTGAAACGTCACCTACATACCTGCTATGGTCCCAAGTAGGGGAAGTGGTGTCCCGCCAATAGATCTTATAGCCAACAGCGCCTTCTACTTTGTCCCACTTAAATTTTGCTGAAGGTTCCACAATACCACCAATGGCGACCTTTTGAGGTGCAGGTGGTGCCCAGGCCAGGCTGGCCATTGTAATGGCATTTACGGCAGTTAGTTTTTTTGCATAGTCGAAGTTAACAAACTTCAGTTTATCACCATACTCAATACCATTTTCGGTACGGATGTCCTGGTGCTGCTGAGTGTAATTTTCGTGGGCTTCCATAATTCTAATTCCGGCGTAGCCCAAGTCGTTAAAAGGACGGTGATGTCCGCCACGACCAAAACGGTCTAAACGGTAAATCATCATGGGGTTCATTTCAGGCATATAGGTTTGTGTGGTTTTATGGACGTAGCGTGCCAGTTGCCTGGAGATTCCGTCTACTTCGCCACCATAGAAGCGTCTTCTTGCACGTTCTTGTTCTGTTTCGGTAGGAGGTACGGGTTCAGAGAAAATCCGAAAGTCTACATTACTTATCACGCCATCCACCCCCTTAATGTTTCCAATCATATCGTTATTGAGTACTCCAATAATGTCCCAGCCTTTTTCTTTGGCATAGGCAGCAAACCCTGCGCCACCAAACAAGCCTTGCTCTTCTCCACTTAACCCTAAATAGACAATACTACTTTCAAACGAGTACTTGGAAAGCACTCTTGCTGCTTCTATGGCACCTGCCATGCCGCTGGCATTATCGTTAGCTCCCGGGGCATCTTGGGTAAAATCGCTTCCATCGCTGTTTCGGGAATCGATGTCGCCACTCATAATAATGTAGCGATTGGGGTATTTGGTTCCTTTTTGAACAGCAGCCACATTTACGATCCAGGTATCCTGAGGAACACGGCGATTGCCTTCGGCTTCTACAAAGTCTTTCTGGTAGAAAACGTCCAGACAATTACTACAGTTTTCTGATATTGATTCAAACTCCTTTTTAATCCAACGCCTCGCAGCACCTATACCACGAGTATTGCTTACAGTATCGCTAAAAGTGTTTCTAGTGCCAAAACCAGCTAAGGTTGTAATGTCTGCTTCAATTCTTTCTGCAGAAACGGCGTTTATAATATCGTATATTTTAGGATTGGTTTGTGCTGAAAGGGATACAGAAATGGTCAAAAGAAAGACCGCAAGGAGCATTTTCATAAGTTCAAATTTTTCTTAAAAATAATGAAAAGAAAAGGTTTTGGCAATGTTTCAAACAGTTGCTATCTTAGAAATGTCACTTTCGAAATTTTACCATTAGCGATTTCATAAATTGCCACTGCGCTAAATTGCTTTCCATTGACAGTAATACGTTCTTCATCTATTACAATGTTACCAATCACCATTCTTTTGGGGACGGTATAATTTAAATCCGGGGTGTTTTCAAAAAACTGGGCATAGCCGGTTTTCATTTGTTCTTTTCCTTTAGTGCTTAGTTGGTTTGGGTAGTTGTAGAGCTGGATATCTTCTGCATAGGCATCCATAAAAGCATTTAGATCACGGTTGTTATAGGCTTCCATTTGGGCTAGAACTGGTGGCAGGGGGTCGCTGGATTTTTTATCGCCAATAAACGTCATCGATTGTATGAGTCCGTTTTTGGTTTCGTAAATAGTTACCTGTCTGGTTGGTTTTCCTTTAACGGTGGCTATTTCTTCGTCTATTACCTGATTGCCTAGTACGATTCGGTTTTTTACCTCCACGTTCCAGCTCTTGTTATTTTTGAAGAAACGAGCGTAGTTTTCTTTCAGTTTTTCTCTGCCTACATACATGGTGTTCGCAGGAAAGTGGCTAACAACAGCATCTTCAGCAAATGCGCCTGCAAATCCCTCCAGGTTTGCTTTGTTGAAAGGAGCAATATGTGCATCTACAATTTGAGCTGGCGATAGTTGTGTTTCTTCTGCAGCCAATGCAATGTGTTTTCCATCTGGGCTTACAGTAATACGTGTAATATTTTTTATGTTATTTACAGAAAGGTCTGCCACTTCCACCCACTCGCCAGGACCAAACATGTCGTACATATATAATTTTGAACCACTTCCCAGCAATAGGGTAGTACTGTCTATCCACGTATGGTCCTGAATCCCCACAGGGAGCTGGCACACAAAATAAGTGTCTTCAGCCTTGTTAACGTCCACTACAAAAATATCCAGGTTTTTTTCTTCGTTTACAATCGTATAGCTTACGGTTGAAGTGTTTGGAACTTTATGAATAGAGCGCCCTACATTTTCGGTATACAAGACTGCTTCGTCTCTCGGAATATTTGCAAGTACAAGATCTAACTGGCCTCCGGAAAGTACCGAAGCCACCAGGTTGTTTTCATCATAAAAAGCAAAATAAGCAACCTCTAATTCGCTTAAAAGCACCTCGGAATTACCCCTGTTGGAATCTGTAAAATCGTATTGATACAGCCGTTGCAATCCGGTAGTGTCCAGCCTCACCGCAGCCACGTGTTTGCCATCTGGCATAAGGGTCGGAGAGTATTCACCTCCTGAAGTTGTAGTATTCACCTGGCGGTGTGTGTTCTCTGAAAGAGAATATAATTGAATGTCCGTCTGTCCATTTTCACTGCCTGCATATACTATCCTGTTGTTGTCTATGAAAGACGGCTGATTATCATACCCATTGTTATTGGAAACATTTTTAAAGTTGGAAATAGTAAAGGTGCTATCTGTTTTCATTAGTTCCATCACGTACACATCGGTGTTGGGTTGGGCGGTAACCAAAGTAGAAAATAGAAAAATGAAATAAGGGAAAAGTCTCATGTCTTAATTTTGAAATTGAAAGGTACGAAGATTGTGCCATAACAAGTTACTCCCTTTTAAAGTATACCAGAATTTAAGGCCTATTGTTAATCTAGTTTAATTACTATCCTTACTTTTGAAAACGCATAAAATTTAGATTTAAAAAAGTACGATAGATGTTTAAAAAAATATTTGGAGCAAAGGATACCAACGTTATACCTAATGCTGAAGTTGAGAAAAAAATGACTACCGTAGACGGTGAAAAATTGGGTGAATCTGAAGAGATGCTTCTGTATGGAGGATTTCAGGAGTTAAATGACTATTACTTTTTTGAAGCGTTATTTATAAGTATTCCTGCTATAAAAAGTAAAAAAGGGGCAACCATCACTTTTAAAAGTAAACGAGGCGATGTTACATTACAAGCTTCTATGCTGGAGTTTGAGAGTGAATATGCAAAACCACTACAGCGAAACGCAACTCAAATTAGCTTTGATATTGAAAAAAAACAAATCAGAAAAATACAACAAGGAGCGTATGAGGAGATTGAACTTAAGCTAAAGAAAAAGGTGTTTACACTCTCAAAAAACTGATTGTGATCTTTATAAAAAAACCGTCCTCTTCCGAGAACGGCTTTCTTTACTAACCATATTTAAATTTAACTAAACTAAAATTTTAGAACGGATAGGTGTTCTCTGCAGAAACTTTTTCTGCAATTAACTTACGCATCGCACCTATATTTGGCATGTTCTGGTATTTTGTGAAACGCTTTAAGCCCATCAACATCATACGTTGCTCGTCGCCTTCGGCAAAGGAAATAATAGATTCTTTTGCTTTTACCGAAATAATATCTACTGCGTGATACAAGTATAATTTAGACATAGCAATCTGTACTTTCTGCTCAGCTTCACTGGTACGTTTTGCATTCTTTTCAGTACGTAGGATGGTACTTTCAGCCATATAGATCTCAATTAAGATATCTGCAGCAGCCATCAGCATTTGCTGGTGTTCTTCAAGCTCTGGTCCAAATTTTTGAACCGCAGCTCCTGCTACCATTAAGAACACTTTTTTCAGTTTTTTGATCATATCTTTTTCTTCCGCAAACAACTCAGAAAAATCCGGTGTTTCAAAAGAAGGGATAGAGGTAAGCTCTTTGGCTACTTCCTGGGCAGGATTCAATAGATCTACGTGCCCTTTCATTGCTTTTTTAACAAGCATTCCAACGGCCAGCATTCGGTTAATTTCGTTAGTTCCCTCGTAGATACGGGCAATACGGGCATCACGCCAGGCAGCTTCCATTGGGGTGTCTTCACTAAAGCCCATCCCACCAAAGATCTGTATACCTTCATCGGAGCAGTTTTGTATATCTTCAGAAACGGCTACTTTTAAAATAGAGCATTCTATAGCATATTCTTCCACCCCTTTCAATTCGGCTTCCTGATGGCTGTTCCCTTCAGCAATACGAATGTTAATTCGGTCTTCAATATTTTTTGCTGCCCGGTAGGTAGCACTTTCACCTGCGTAGGCTGAGGTTGCCATTTCAGCTAATTTCAACTTAATAGCGCCAAAATTTGCGATGGGTGTTTTAAACTGCTTACGTTCGTTTGCGTATTGAATCGCAGTACTTGTTACCCTACGTTGTGAGTCTAAACAGGCAGCAGCCAATTTAATACGCCCTACATTTAAAGCATTCATTGCAATTTTAAAACCTTCACCACGTCCTGCAAGCATATTTTCTAAAGGAACTTTTGTGTCGTTAAAAAATACCTGACGCGTAGAAGAAGCTCTAATTCCTAGCTTGTGTTCTTCCTCACCCATTGAAATTCCGTTGTCTTTATCATTCTCTACGATAAAACCAGTTATATTTTTATCATCTTCAATACGCGCAAACACGATCATTACATCGCAAAAGCCAGCATTTGAGATCCACATTTTTTGACCGCTAATGAGGTAATGTTTACCATCCTCACTTAGAACAGCTTTGGTTTTTCCTGAATTGGCATCACTACCAGCTCCTGGTTCTGTAAGGGCGTAGGCTCCAAACCATTCGCCTGTGGCTAATTTTGGAACGTATTTTTTCTTCTGCTCTTCGTTTCCATAGAGGGTAATAGGCATGGTTCCAATTCCTGTATGAGCTCCAAAAGCTGTAGAAAAAGATCCTGTACCACTGGAAATATAATCGCAGGTAAGTACGGTAGAGACAAAGCCCATTCCCATACCACCGTATTCTTCAGGTACGGCCACGCTTAAAAACCCTAGCTCTCCGGCTTTGCGCATTACTTCTTCAGTAAGGGCGTAATCTTTTGCCTCGAATCTATCGCGGTTTGCAACGATTTCACGATCGTTAAACTCCATAACCGCCTCCTTCATCATGCGTTGTTCTTCGTTAAAATCTTCCGGAGTGAAAATGTCTTCGCAAGGGGTTTCTTTTACCAGGAATTGCCCACCGCGGAGTATGTCTTTGCTTGTTGTTTCTGTTGCCATTTTATTTTGAATATAGAGGGTTGAGTGTAGAATATGGACTACTCGTTCTCTAGTGTTGTTTTACTATTTTAAAAGAAATGAAGTCCATATTCTATACTTCACATTCTCTTTGTCTTTTTTATTTAAGGAACTCAAAGATCCCTGCAGCTCCTTGTCCGGTACCTACGCACATTGTAACCATTCCGTATTGTCCCTGCATATCTCGTTTACGCATCTCATCGAATAACTGTACCGAAAGTTTCGCTCCCGTACAGCCTAATGGGTGGCCTAAGGCAATTGCGCCTCCGTTTACATTTACGATGTCTTTGTCTAATCCAAGTTCACGTACTACGGCTAAACTTTGAGAAGCAAAAGCTTCGTTTAATTCTATCAGTTTTATGTCTTCCTGTTTAAGTCCGGCTTGCTTTAATGCCTTCGGAATTGCTTTTACAGGGCCTATCCCCATAATACGAGGTTCAACACCCATAGCTGCGTAATTGACCATTCTGGCAATAGGCTCTAGATTTAATTCTTTTACCATTTCTTCGCTCATGACCATTACAAAAGCTGCTCCGTCACTCATTTGAGAAGAGTTTCCGGCGGTTACACTTCCGCCTTCAGCGAATACGGGGCGTAATTTTGCCAGTGCTTCCAGACTCGTTCCTTTTCGGGGCCCTTCGTCTTTAGTTACCGTATATTTTTTTGTTGCTTTTTTACCGTTGTCGTCTACGTAGGTTTGTTCCACTTCAATAGGAACGATCTGGTCCTGAAAACGATCTTCAGCCAAAGCTTTTAGAGCCTTCATATGGCTGTTGTAAGCAAACTCATCCTGATCTTCCCGAGATACCTTATACTGGTTTGCTACCGCCTCTGCAGTATTTCCCATGCCCCAGTAATAATCTTCATGCCCCTTCTTTACGATGTCGTAATTTAATTCTGGCTTGTAACCAGACATAGGGACACTACTCATACTTTCAGCACCCCCTGCAATGATACAATCTGCCATTCCTGACTGGATTTTTGCTGCTGCCAGTGCAATTGTTTCCACTCCTGAAGAACAAAAGCGGTTCACGGTCATCCCGGGAACGTCTACAATGTCCAGTCCCATCAAGGAGATGAGTCTTCCAAAATTTAATCCTTGCGATCCTTCTGGCATAGCATTACCTACGATCACATCGTCAATTCGTTTTTTGTCTAGGCCAGGCAGCTCCTTCATCATGTATTGAATGGTTTCTGCTGCCAGATCATCGGCTCTCTTAAATCTGAACACGCCCCGAGGTGCTTTTCCTACTGCGGTTCTGTATGCTTTTACTATATATGCTGTTTTCATTTTTTTTGCTTTAGGCTTTAAGCTGTATGCTTTAAGCGATTTAATATTTGCCTATAGCTTTATTGCTTAAGGCGTAGAGCAGAAACGTTAGTTTCTAAGTGGCTTCCCTTTCTGTATCATATGCTGTAAACGTTCCAAAGTCTTACGCTCTCCTGTTAAACTCAAAAAGGCTTCTCTTTCAAGGTCTAGCAGGTATTGCTCGCTTACTTCGGTTGGTTCGCTTAAGTCCCCTCCCGCCATTACATAGGCTAGTTTGTCTGCTATTTTCTGGTCGTGTTCACTTATGTATTTACTGGCTTCCATGCTGTCTGTTCCTACGTAGAACATACCCAGAGCTTGCTTTCCTAGTACTTTTACATCGGTTCGCATGGGAGGTCTCGTGTAGCCCATATCTGCCATTTGTCTCGCAACAGCTTTTGCCGTGGCTAGTTGTCTGGCAGTATTTACTACTACAATATCTTTTCCGTGTTTTAAAATGTCCAGATCGTATGCTTCGTGTGCTGAGGTAGATACTTTTGCCATAGCTACCGTTAAGAAATGCTGTCTTAACCTGTTCAGTTCTACATCATCTTTTTTGAAGGTGTCACCTGCTCTTAGTGCCATTTCTTTAGAACCTCCACCGCCTGGGATCACCCCAACGCCAAATTCAACCAAACCAATATAACTCTCGGCTGCAGCTACGACGCGGTCTGCGTGTAGTGTTAATTCGCAACCACCCCCTAAGGTCATTCCGTGGGGTGCCATTACGGTTGGAATTGAAGAATACCGCAGTCGCATTACCGTATCCTGGAAATATTTTACAGCAGCATTCAATTCGTCATATTCCTGTTCTGCAGCCATCATAAAGATCATTCCGATGTTGGCGCCTACTGAAAAGTTTTGTCCCTGGTTTCCTATTACTAATCCGTCGTACTTTTCTTCGGCCAGGTCTATTGCTTTGTTAATTCCTGAAAGCACATCGCCACCAATGCTGTTCATCTTACTTCGGAACTCTACATTTAAGATTCCGTCACCCAGATCTTGTACTGAAACGCCACTATTACTGAAAACTTCTTTGTTCTCACGAATGTTATCCAAAATGATGAAGGCGTCCTGTCCCGGTACTTTTTTGTGAGACTTTGAAGGAATATCATAGAAATAGGTATTACCTTCTTTTATACTGTAGAATGAACTTACTCCTGCATCCAGCATTTCCTGAACCCATCCGTCTACTTCTTTTCCAGCTTCTTTAATAAGCTCCAGTCCTTTTTCAACACCCACAGCATCCCAGATTTCAAACGGGCCGTGTTGCCAGCCAAAACCAGCTTTCATAGCATCGTCGATCTTGTACAACTCGTCGGTTATTTCTGGAATTCTATGCGAAACGTATGCGAACATTGCTCCAAAGTTTCTACGGTAAAACTCACCTGCTTTGTCTTTTCCTTTTATAAGGATAGGGAAGCGATCTGCTACATTATCAACAGATTTAGTCAACTCCAGCGTGGCAAATTTTGCTTTTTTAGCCGAACGGTATTCCAACGAATCCAGGTCGAGTCCCAGGATTTCCGTTTTGCCATCGGCATCCTTAGTTTTTTTGTAGAATCCTTGTCCGCTCTTACTTCCCAACCATTTGTTGTCCATCATTGTTTGGATAAACTCTGGAAGTTTGAACATTTCGTGCTCTTCGTCGTCTGGTACGTTGTCGTAAATACCGTTGGCAACGTGTACCAAAGTGTCCAGTCCAACTACATCTACCGTACGGAAGGTGGCCGATTTTGGACGTCCAATTACAGGTCCTGTTAATTTATCTACTTCTTCCACGGTCAGCCCCATGTCTTTTACCAGATGGAACATGGCTTGAATGCCGTAGATTCCAATTCGGTTTCCAATAAAGGCCGGGGTGTCTTTTGCTATTACGGTTGTTTTTCCGAGAAACTTTTCACCGTAACTGTTTAAGAATTCTAAGATCTCAGGATCTGTTTTTGGTCCTGGGATGATCTCGAATAATTTTAAGTAGCGTGGTGGGTTAAAAAAGTGTGTTCCACAGAAGTGCTTCTGGAAATCTTCACTTCGGCCTTCGCTCATGAACTTAATAGGAATACCAGAGGTGTTTGAAGTAATTAAAGTTCCCGGTGTTCTGTGCTTTTCAAGGTTTTCAAATACTTGTTTCTTAATGTCTAAGCGCTCCACAACTACTTCTATGATCCAGTCTGCATCTTTTACCTTAGCGATATCATCTTCCAGATTTCCTGTAGTGATACGTTGGGCGAAACTTTCGTGGTAGAGGGGTGCTGGTTTTGACTTAATGGAAGACTGCAATGCTTCATTCACCAAACGATTGCGGACTTCTTTATTCTCTAAGGTCAACCCTTTTGCTTTCTCTTTATCGGTAAGTTCTCTTGGGACAATGTCCAATAAAAGGACTTCTACACCAATATTGGCAAAATGGCACGCAATACCGCTTCCCATAATTCCGGAACCAATGACTGCTACTTTATTTATTCTTCTTTTTGACATGTTTTTTCAAGTTATGAGTGAGGAGTTTTAAGTGAGGATTCAAAAGAATATTCTGAACTCTCAACTCTGCACTGTAGTTTTGTAAATTCTCTTATTATTGATAAGCTCCATAATAGTGTGAGCCACCTTATTAAATGTTTTTAATTCTTCATCTGAAATATTATCCTTCACTGCTTCATCAAACTGAAGCACGACTCCTTTGGAAAAAGTTCTCATTTCTTTCCCAAAAGGTGTTAAGTGAATAAGCACGCCACGACCATCCTCCGGGTTGGGCTTTCGTTCAATAAGTCCTTTTTTTTCCATTGCTTTTAAGGTGCGGGAAAGCGACGTGGCTTCCATTCCCATTTTTGGACCTAAGGCAGTAGAGGGAGTGCCTTCTTCCGGGTCTATGCTAATTAATGCAAAGCCAGTAGCCATGGTACTGTCTTTACGACCGGCTTCTTCATTGTACATTTTTTGTACCGCCATCCAGGTACTCCTTAATATATAATCTATTGTTTTTTCTTTCATACTTCGACTCCGCTCAGTATGCCAGCGGAAAAGTTTTTTACGCTTCGCGTTACATTAAACCGCATGCTTTGCGGAGTCGAAGCCAAGCCAAATATACAAAAATTTACTATGCGTGCATAATAAATGTGTTTAAATTTTTGTGAGTGGAGGGGGTGTATTTGATTTAGTGTGTTCTTGCAAACATAATTAGCTGTAGTTACTAAATATTTCTGCTGAAATCGTTGCATTTTATGCCAAGGCGAAGTGTTTTTCAGGACTATAAATTTCCTACTTAATTTATTATCATATCTTTAGAGGAACTAACCATCCCGATTTCCACCTTCGTGGGAATTAATTATATGATTAAATTCTTCCGTAGCATTCGGCAGCGTCTTGTTGTTGAAAACAGATTCAGTAAATACCTGCTATATGCCATTGGCGAAATTGTACTGGTGGTGATTGGTATTCTCATTGCGCTTCAAATTAACAATTGGAATGAGTCCAGAAAACAAGCTACAACTGAAACAGAATTTATAACCAGTTTACAAAACGACTTACAACAAGACAAAGCTTTTATACAGCTTATACTAGAACTTACAGAACCGAGAATAGAGGTTTATAAAATCTTAAATAGTGACTTACAAAACCTGTATCGTGATGACAGAAGTTCTTTAGATTCCATCTTTAAAATTTATTTTAAAAGTCAGCGAACATTTTACCCTATTTCAGGCTCTTACGAATCGGCTATATCAGGAAATCAAATTACTGTATTTCGTAATAAAGAATTAGTTCAGAAAGTAATCAAATTATATAATTCCACCTATGATAGATTGATTGATAACGGTCAGATTTTGGACGAAAGATGGGCTTTTTTAAGTGAAAAATATAGCTATGAAAGAAGAACAGGACACTTTCGCGACATGAAACCGGAACAATTGACTGAATTTCTAGATGACTTATATCACCATTATATACAAATGGAATGGTATGTAAATCAGTTAAGGTTTGCTGTGGCTGAAATTGATACCATTATTACTGAAAAATAAAAAAAAGCACAACACCAGATATACTGTCTAAAATTCTTTTGCTACAGCTATTTTAAACTACTCACCAACACATTCCAATTAGTCTCAAAGTCTTTATTAAAGCGTACTTTTTTACCGATCTGGTTTATATTGTCCAGCCACTTTTTTTGAGAAGGACTTAAGTAGCTTTCAGCAGATTTCCTGTTGCCCAGGGCACTATTAATTTTGGTGCGCTGTAAGCGGGTAAGTGGGATGTATTTGTAGTTGGAGTGCTGTAAGTAATAATCTTCATCTTTACTGGAGGCGCGGTAGCTGTTGTCTTTTTGAATTGGTGACATTTTGTTTTGTTGGGCAAAACTGGTTAAGGTTTTATCGCTTACGATTTCTGTATTGTAGGTTACTTTTACTACCTCTCGCCCGTTCATAAAACCAGCTTCGGTGTTTAATACACCTTCATTACTTCCCAACTGTTTTTCACCAGTCCAGAAACAATACATACTGTAATAAGTTTCCCGGGTAGCCCCATATTTATTTCCTTTTAATTCCTGTCCTAACAGCATAAGGTATTTTGGGATTTCCTTACCTTCTTTTTGTAATACCTCTGTAATAGCATTATATACAGCTAGGGCAGAGTAATCGCCTGCAATACGGTTGGTAAGGTTGTTACCTGCATTGTCTACAATACGTACTACGGGGTTGTTCCAGGTGGGTTCGTTATATTTTTGAAGAACTTGTTTGTCCTTTCCGCCTTTGTTATTAAAAATAGCGAGGGGGATAAATTCGTTCTCAATGGCTTCTACCAAGAGCGGATTGCTCATTACATTATGTCCATAAGTACGGCAGGTCATACAACCAGGTACTTCCTGAAACAAAATAAATACAGGTTTGTTCTCTTTTGCTGAAAGCAACACAGCCTGATCATAATCTCTATACCAGGCTACTTTTCCCAATTCTTCATCTTGATTTTTTGGATTGGTCTTTTGTTGTGCGTTCATTGAAAATAGTAGAGTGCAAAGGAACGCGGTAGTTATATATTTTATAGATTTCATAGGGATCTGCTTTTTGGCGTAGTCGGGGAAGCGCCCAATATCTTACAAGAGCACATAAAAAAGGAGCCTTTTTGAAGCTCCTTGTTTTTTAAAAATGCGATGGATTATCTTCCGTACAATCCTTCGTATAGGTCTTTGTACATTTCTTTTATTACTTTACGTTTGGCTTTCATGGTAGGTGTAAGTTGCCCACCTTCTATGGTCCAGGTATCTGGTGTTAAGGCAAATGTTTTCACTTTTTCCCATTTACCGAAACGCTCGTTATGCTTATCAACTTCTTTTTGAATTCGTGCAATGAGTTTTTCGTTTGTAGCTGCTTGTTTAGGATCTTCTGAAATGTCATATCCTTTTTTTCTATTCCAGTCTGCTATCCATTCCCAGTTGGGTTGTATAAGAGCTGCAGGCATTTTTTCGCCTTCTCCCACTACAAGAATTTGCTCTATGAAATTGGATTGTTTCATGGCATTTTCTATAAGTTGAGGGGCTACATATTTACCACCGCTGGTTTTGAACATCGATTTTTTACGATCGGTTATTTTTAAGAATCCATCGCTGTCTATTTCACCAATATCGCCTGTATGGAAATAACCATTTTTCAAGACTTCGTCGGTTTGTTCTTGGTCTTTGTAGTAGCCTTGCATTACTTGTGGTCCTTTGATAAGGATTTCGCCATCTTCGGCTATTTTTACCTCGGTATCTGGGAGTGGCTTCCCAACAGTTCCAATTTTAAATCCGTTGTTACGCATATCGTTTACCGAAACTACGGGCGATGTTTCTGTTAGACCATAGCCCTCCATAACAGGGCATCCGGCAGCGTTAAACACCCGCGCCAGTCTTGGTTGTAAAGCAGCACTTCCGGAGGCAATTGCCTTTAAGTTTCCGCCAAGGGCTTCCTGCCATTTGCTGAAGATAAGCTTACGTGCAATACCTAATTTTGTTTCATACCACCAACCGTTTTGTCCGTAGGGTTCCCATTTTAGTCCAAGCTCAACTGCCCAGAAAAACAATTTTTTCTTTGCCCCGGTGAGGTCAGTTCCTTTAGCGATGATTTTATCATACACTTTTTCCAGCAGACGCGGTACCGCTGTCATTACTTCGGGGTGCACTTCTTTTAGGTTATCGCTTATGGTTTCTAAGCTTTCAGCAAAATGAATGCTTACACCACAATACTGGTACATATATAGTAACATTCGCTCATAAATATGGCATACAGGCAGAAAGCTCAACGCTTTACTTTTCCCCATTTCAATAGGGAGACGGCCCTCACTGTGTTTAGCATTGCTGGCAATATTTTTATGGCTCAACATCACACCTTTAGGTCTTCCGGTAGTTCCTGAAGTATATATTAAGGTGGCAAGATCGTCTTCATTGATGGCCTCTTTGCGCTTATCTACTTCTTCCTGGAGATTCTTATTTTCATCTCCCAATGCAATTACTTCCATCCAGTTTGGACAACTGTCTATGGTGTCAAAACAATACACTCCTTTGAGCGAAGGTACGTTTTGTTTGATCTTGTTGATCTTCTCCAGTACTTCAATACAGGAAACAAATACGTATGAAGATTCTGAATGATTTAAAACATACTCATAGTCTTCTTCTGAAATGGTCGGATAAATAGGTACATCTTGTGCTCCAGTTTGCAAAATACCTATATCGCAAATGTTCCACTCGGTACGATTGGTCATGGAGATAATGGCAACTTTATCGTTGGGTTTAACACCTAGTTTTATTAGTCCGCGACTAATAGCGTTTGCTTTATCTATATATTCCTGGGTTGAGGTTTTTATCCACTCTCCATTTACTTTGCTCACTAAGGCACCTTCTTGTGGGTATTTAGCGAGTTGATAATACGGAAAGTCGAAAAGTCTTTTAGGATCGGTCATAGGTACTTTTATTGTAGGTATGCAAAATAGGGAAAATTATTTAGTTTTTACTATAAAAAAAAGAGCTCCATTTAGAGCTCTTTTCTTAAAATCTGTTTTTGCCTGTTCTTTACTGTTTTACAATTTTAACCGTTTGAGAGGTATCTTGCGAGATTAATCGCATTACATAAATGCCAGTAGAAAAGTTGCTGTAATTTACCGTGGTGTTGTTTGAGTTATGCTCCGATCTAAAGACCCTTTGCCCTTGAATGTTATAAACCTCCACTGTATAGTTATGAATGCTGGTTTTAATAGTAAGGATATCCTTTACTGGGTTAGGGTAGAGGGTAAAAGCATCTATAGGGGCATTCTCAACATTCAATACTGTTTCATCAACAATACTTATGGTGAGATCGTCAAAATAGAAGCCATCCCTACGTTCGGCACCATCTGAAGCAAACTGAAAACGCACCAGAATAGTTTCTCCTAAGTAATCGCTTAAGTCAATTTCTTCCAGCACCCAGTCATCCTGGACGCCATCGTATAAGGGCTCTCCTTCTGGCTGAAACCCATTACTACTCCCTGCGTTTGTATATATTCCACACTGTGGCTCCCATGAGCCGCCATTATTTGTACTCACTTCAACTTGTGTGTAATCCCAATTGTTTTCAATGTTCCATTTTGCAAAGAAAGAGAGACTTGCTCCTGTTGCAGTGGTTAGATCGATTGGGCTTGAAAGAGCTATGGTTTTGTTGCCGTCGTTTTGATAGTTTCCGTTTGGAGAATCTGTAATAGAACTGGACGGAGATACAAACGTACTCCCTGTTGTACCCCAGCCATTGTTGGTGAAATTGTTAGTTGCGCTATCTCCAGCGTCTTCAAAAACAGGAGTGAGGCTCCCAAACTTTTTAGTGACTACCGTTTTTGTTTCATAACTACCGTTATTTACAACTAGTTCGTATACAATGTCATCTCCTGCGGCAGTTCCTCCTGCAAGGGTTAGGTTCACATCTCCAGAGGCTGTTTCCAGAATTTCCATTCCAGAAAAGGTGTCGCCCCCACCTACAAAAACAATGTTTGAAGATACTGGGTGTACGCTAACGGTAAAATTTCCTGTTCCCGCTACTCCTAATCGCTTAATGTCATACGTAGCAGAAATTGTTGCATTGTTTCCTACATACTGAGACCCCGTACTAGCTACCGAAGCATAGTTATTCACCATTTTTGCAGCAGTAAGATTAAGGTACATCATCCCTTTGGAAATAGGAATAATTTGACTGGACGGAGGCCAAAAGGACGGACCAATCTCTGGCGTATACGCATAGATCTTATCGTGCGTTCCTACGGTGCCATACATAAAATCATCACTATCCCCAGCTGCTGCATATAACTCTGACGAAAGGATATTGTTGAAGCCATTTTTAGAGACTAATTCCTGACCTATCGAGTTAAGTAAAACTTCCTCTGGGGAAGGGGTGTTAATTGCATATCCATAAGGTCTTAACAATAAATCCCCATGAGAATGGTTGTTAAAGGCCATCACAAAATCGTGTTGCTCTACAAACCATTTCATTGCCTGATTTTCAACTTCAGAAAAAGGTGCGCTACCACGGTATATTTCACTACCCGTATTTCCAGAACTACCATCGCCACCCCACATGCCATTGGTAGGATCACCATTTATAAAATATTCATAATTACGGTTATTGTCTACCCCATGCCCGTTTTTTCTATTTTTTCTCCAAAAACCTCCTCCGTTGGGGTCGGTTTTTTCGTTGTATAAGTAACCATCGGGATTTACTACGGGAATAAAATAAAGTTCGGTATTGTCTACAATACTTTTTACTTCTGGATTAGTATCGTAATTTTCTAGCAAATACCACATATAGAATATAAGTTGCGAAAGGGATGCCGGCTCACGTGCGTGGTGAATAGCCGAATATAAAATTTGTGGTTCACCTTCAGCAGTGCTTGGATTGTCACTTATTTTAACCCACTTAATACCATTTCCGCCAATAGAAGGAGAAACCGAATTGTCCGGTTGCCCTTCGGTTAAAAAATTGCTTATGTTTTCCTTGGCTGTAATTAGATTGGGGTAGAGTGCTTTCATCTGGTCCAACTCGTCCAGCATTTCCTGATAGGTCAGGTACCCGCCCATACTACCTAAATTGAAATTTACAGGGGTTTCATAATCATTACCAGCTTCGGCACAGCTTGGGTTACGTGTTGGGATAGGATTTCGGTTTTGCTGAAGAAAAAGAGCTTTGGAGTCTTCTACTAAAATTTCAACCTGAAAACCTGCAGCCCGTGCTTTATCTAATTCTGAAACAGAAAACTCTGAAATTAAAAAATGCCCTTTTTTATGAATCCCGTGTTCTACGGCCAACCCTAACGATTCCATAATTTCTAAACTGTTGGAAGCCGAGTAGGAAATTTTGGCCTTTTGATAGTTCTCCTGAACAGGTTGTGCTACTACTATAATTGAAAGTAAAAAGCTGCAAAGTAGGAAAGCGTATTTCATAATTGGGGTTTAAGGTTAAGTACTACTAGTCCATAAATACGCAAACTCCTTACAGTAGAAACGAGGGGTCTCTGTATTTGAGACACTTTAAAAAATAAATAATCCGATCCTCTTGATTAGCGAACAGTTTCCAGCCACTTACGTGCGTTTACAAATCCTTCCAGCCATGGGGATACTTCATCATTGCGATCGCCCGGGTAGTTTGCCCAGTTCCAGGAAAATGTGGAGCGTTCTAGGTGTGGCATCATTACCAAATGCCTTCCCGTGGTATCGGTCATCATAGCAGTATTGTAATCGCTGCCATTTGGATTGCTAGGAAAAGCATCGTAGCCATATTTTCCAACAATGTTGTAATGACTTTCTTCTTTTGGAAAGCTAAATTTCCCTTCCCCGTGTGCTGCCCAGATACCCAGAGTACTTCCTGCTAAGCTCGAAAGCATCACCGAGTTGTTTTCCTGAATGGTAACCGAAGTAAAGTTACACTCAAACTTCCCTGTTTCGTTATGGAGCATTTTAGGTTTTTCATTGTCATTGGGAGTCATAAGACCCAATTCAATAAACAATTGGCAACCGTTACAGACCCCCAGCGAAAGGGTGTCTTCGCGATTAAAGAAATCTTTTAAGGCTTTATTTGCTTTCTCATTGTACAAAAAGGCACCCGCCCAGCCTTTGGCGCTTCCCAGTACATCACTGTTGGAGAATCCTCCCACGGCAGCAATAAACTGAATGTCTTCCAGCGTTTCACGACCAGAGATCAGGTCGGTCATATGGACATCTTTTACGTCAAATCCAGCGAGGTACATAGCGTTTGCCATTTCGCGTTCGCTATTACTACCTTTTTCACGAATTACAGCAGCTTTTATTCGGTTTGCACTTCGACTGCGCTCAGTGTGAAATTGTGCTAATGTGTTTATATATTTCTTCGGGAACGTAAACTGAAGGGGTTGTTTTTTATAATTGTTGAAACGTGCTAAGGCCAATGTGTCCCCACTCTGTTTTTTGTCCAGCAAATACGAAGTTTTATACCACGTATCGCGCATTTCAGGAATTGAAAAAGTTTCAGTTTCTGAATGATTTGTAATTTCAAGGGTCTCAGTTTCGGTTACAGAACCAATCTTGACAAAATCCACATTTTTTTCAGTAAGCATTTTCTCTACTGCGGTATCATCTTGTGCCTGAATCACCACAGCACAATTTTCAGCAAACAGCAATTTCACGGTATCTTCTTCACCCAATGCTGAAAGGTCTAATCTTGCACCCAGATCTAAATCTGCAAAACACATTTCTAACAGGGTAGTAATGAGTCCGCCCGAAGCTACATCATGACCTGCGGCTATCTCTTCTTCACTAATTAACGTCTGTAATGTATTGAAAACTGTTTTTACATACGTAGCACTTTTCACCGTTGGGGCTTCATTTCCAATTGTATTTAGGGTTTGTGCAAAGGAAGAGCCACCCAGTTTAAAACTATCCTGTGAAAATGAAATATAATACAAACTACCCGCATCTTTTTGCAGCACAGGTTCTACCACTTTTGAAATAGCATTACAGTGCCCTGCAGCCGAAATAATTACAGTTCCGGGAGAGATCACCTCTTCGTTTTTGTATTTCTGTTTCATAGAAAGCGAATCTTTTCCGGTAGGTACATTGATGCCTAAATCGATTGAAAATTCACTTACTGCTTCCACGGCTTTGTACAAACGGGCATCTTCGCCTTCGTTATTACAAGGCCACATCCAGTTAGCAGACAGGGAGATACTCTTTAATTGGTCTTCTAAAGGAGCCCAGACTATATTGGTTAAGGACTCGGTAATAGAGTTTCTGGCACCTGCCACGGGATCTATCAATCCTGAAATAGGAGAGTGCCCAATGCTGGTAGCCACTCCGTTTTTACCGTTATAGTCCAGCGCCATTACACCACAATTGTTAAGTGGTAATTGCAAAGGCCCGGCACATTGTTGTTTCGCTACGCGCCCAGTAACACAACGGTCTGCTTTGTTGGTGAGCCAGTCTTTACATGCAACGGCTTCCAATTGTAATACTTGCGAAACGTAGTCTTTTATTTTTGAAGTTTCGTAAGATGAATTTTTATAGTTTCTTTGAATTGAAACATCTTTCATAATAGTTTTTGGCGAGCTGCCAAACATATCGGCCAATTCAAAATCCATGGGTTTTGCACCTGTGGTTTTACTCTCAAAAACAAACTTGTAATCGCCAGTCACTTCGCCTACCTTATACATTGGAGAACGTTCACGGTCTGCAATACGTTGTAGCTTATCCAGGTGTTGTTCGCCAATGACCAAGCCCATACGTTCCTGGCTTTCGTTGCCAATTATTTCTTTAGCAGAAAGGGTTGGGTCTCCTACTGGTAATTTGTCCAGATCAATTTTTCCGCCGGTTTCTTCAACCAGTTCGCTCAAACAATTAAGATGCCCTCCAGCACCGTGATCGTGGATGGAAATAATTTCGTTATGGTCGCTTTCTACCATACCGCGTACGGCATTTGCAGCGCGTTTTTGCATTTCAGGGTTAGAGCGCTGGATTGCGTTTAGTTCGATCCCGCTGGAAAACTCACCAGTATCAGCACTGGAAACAGCAGCGCCTCCCATTCCAATCCGGTAATTTTCACCACCTAAGATGACCACTTTATCACCTTTAGCAGGAATGTCCTTTAAAGCCTGGTCTGCTTTTCCGTAGCCAATACCTCCGGCAAGCATAATAACTTTATCAAAGCCAAGTTTACGGGCATGTTCCTGGTGTTCGAATGTTAACACAGAACCAGCAATTAGGGGTTGTCCAAATTTATTTCCAAAGTCTGAAGCTCCGTTACTTGCTTTAATTAAAATGTCCAATGGTGTCTGGTACAGCCAATCGCGTGCGGGCATTGCCTGTTCCCAGGGTCGGTTTTCTTCCAGACGGGAATACGATGTCATGTAAACAGCGGTTCCTGCAAGGGGAAGCGATCCTTTTCCACCTGCCAGGCGGTCTCGTATTTCACCACCACTTCCTGTTGCAGCCCCGTTAAAAGGCTCTACGGTTGTTGGGAAGTTATGTGTTTCGGCTTTTAAGGAAATAACACTTTCAAAGTCTTTGGTTTCATAAAATTCCGGAATGTCTGGCGCTTTGGGAGCAAACTGGGTTGCTTTAGGCCCTTTTACAAAGGCTACGTTGTCTTTATAGGCTGAAACAATGCCATTGGGGTGTGCTTCCGATGTTTTTTTTATCAGTTTGAAAAGCGATGAAGGCATTTCTTCTCCATCGATAATAAAAGTTCCATTGAATATTTTATGACGGCAATGCTCGCTATTTGCCTGACTAAAACCGAATACTTCACTATCGGTTAATTTTCTACCTAATTTTGTGGCTAAATTTTCAAGGTACACGACCTCTTCATCACTTAGGGCTAACCCTTCCGTTTTGTTGTAATCCCCAATGTCACTAATTTCCTTAATGCCTTCGGGTTGTATAGCGATGTTGAAAATATCCTGATCTAATGCAGGATATTTTTGTGATAACATAGGGTCGAAATCTGTAAATTTTTCACTTACGTTTTTAAATTCTTCAATTCTAATAATACCTTCAATACCCATATTCTGGGTAATTTCAACAGCATTGGTACTCCAGGGAGTTATCATGGCAGCGCGTGGACCAATAAAAAAATCCGCTATTGCGGACTGTTCTATCTTAGGTTGGTTTCCAAAAAGCCACACCAATTTTTGACTGTTTTCTGAAGTAATTTCCCCTTGGGTTTGTACAGCAAAAATGTTGTTTTTTGCATTTCCGAAGAAGTGGATCATCCGCTTAGAATTTTAGGGCCCAAGTTGAATACACTCAGGCAAGTTTTTGAAGTTGCAAAGATAGTGAATTTGAAATTATTTTTTTGTATTTGAAACCTAAATACCGAAGCGGTAAATTATCTCTAAAGACATTTTTTTTAATTGACCTGTTTTGTCGTAAATTGCTCCCTCATTTTTGGGTGTAAGGTAGTGATGCTAAAGCGACTTACTTCAAATGTTAATCAATTTAAAATAAAATTATGAAAAAGAACTTTTTACTCACTCTTGTAGCTGTTTGTGTTGGTGCACTCACGTTTGCGCAAGATACGTTCCCGCCTGTATTAGTTACGCAAGGTACCTTTTTAGGAGAAACGGCGGCATTAAGAGACGCACCCATTGCTCCTTTATTTACTGAGGACATAACCGATGAGTTTAGAATTGACCAGAGGTTTACCTATACGGGAGGAATGACAGACGGTGGTTCACCAGACGGGTTTGACCCATTGGTGCAAACGGAAGCTCCACTCCACGCTGCTCGAAACCTGGATCAAAATTTTGATGGTATCACCGTAGCTGAAGCCGGAGGTGCTATTCCCCCGGATCCTTCGGGAGCTGTGGGTCCAGATCACTACGTAACTGCTGTGAATTTAGCTATAAAAATATTTGACAAGCAAGGGAATGTTTTGGCAGGCCCTACTAACTTAAGCTCATTTTTTGGATTTGTAGGTCAAGGAGACCCTATTGTAATGTACGACCAGCTTGCAGATCGCTATTTTGTAAGTCAATTCCGTACTTCAAATAACGCATTATTGATTGCTGTTTCTACAACTGCAGACCCAACAGGAACATATTATGTTTATCAATACCCCTTGAGTTCATTTCCAGATTATCCACATTACAGTGTATGGCCTACTGCTTACTTTTTAACAGCGAACAAAGGTGGTCAAACTACCTATGCGTTTGACAGAGAGGTTATGTTAAGAGGTGGCAATGCGCCTTCCTTAGTTGGTTTTAATCTTCCGGGAGTTGTTAGAAACCCTAATACAGTATTTAGTCCAGAACCAGCTAATTTATTGGGAAGAATTTCTCCTGCAGACGTGCCAGGATATATTGTTTACCTTCAGGATGATGCCTGGAGTGGGGTGTCTGTAGACCATTTAAAAATTTGGACAATAGAGGTAGACTTTGATGGTACTAGTACTATTTCGGCTCCCGATGAAATCCCAGTACAGCCTTTTGATAGTTTCTTCCGACCCTTTGGTTCTGGAGATTTTAACCAACCAGGAACTTCGCAACGAATAGATGGAATTGGTGGGGTAATATCTTATATGGCCAACTATAGAAGTTATGATACACATAATTCATTACTAGTAAACTTTAACTCGGACATTGGTTCGCAAAAAGGGGCAATTAGATGGATAGAACTTAGAAATGTAGGCAACGGTCCCTTTGTTGTTTTTCAAGAAGGAACCTATTCAATCGCAGACGATGTAAACCGTTTTATGGGAAGCACAACAATGGATAAGGATGGTAATATAGGACTGGCTTATAATGTTTCAGGGAATACTACATTTCCGGGGATACGCTATACAGGTAGACTAGCAACAGACCCCTTAGGAACCATGACGTTTCCGGAAACAACTATTATCGATGGAGAAGGGGGTGTAGGAACTTTTAACAGATTTGGAGATTACGCTCAAATGACCATGGATATTGACAACCTTACCTATTGGTATACAGGAGAATATATGGGGCCTTCCAATAATTTCTGGAAAACAAGAGTGGCTTCATTTACACTTGGGGCTCCAGAAACAAATGATGTAGGGGTGTATGCATTTGCAAACCCATTGTATGAAGGACCGTTTACAAATGCTGAAACTATTGAAGCAGAAATAGCCAATTTTGGAACAAACAGTCAAACGGGTTTTGATGTTGAATTACGATTAAACGGTACATTAGTTACTACCGATACTTTCTCAGGAACATTGGCTCCTGGAGAAAGGGCTACACACGTATTTAGCGAAACGTTAGATCTTTCTGTTCCAGGAGACTTTTTAGTGTCTGGAACAGCAGTATTGGCCGGAGATACCTACAATGCAAACGATGAGTTTGTTTTTAAGTATGTTCAAGAAGATGAATTAGGAATTAGCAATCAATCGTTCCTGGATAGAAACTTATTAATTTATCCAACGACAGACAGAACCTATGAAATTTTCCTTTCCACTGCGGCAGACTATGGTGATGTGAATTTTACTTTATTTGACTATACAGGGAAGCAAATTTTCAATGGTCCCTTAAGTCAGGATAGTACTGGATATAAAGCTCAGGTAAATATGAGTACGAAAGCTGCTGGAGTCTACATAGTTCAGATACAAAATAGTGTTACTACTATGAGTAAGAAGATTTTAGTAAAGTAGAATAGCTAGAAACGCTTTACCTAAAAAAAGGCATCCATTTTAATGGATGCTTTTTTTTTCGCAATTTCGGGGAGCAATAACTACTGCGTTTTTTAGGGAAGGGATAAGGAGGCTTTTTAGAATAAGACTCTCAGAATTAGAAGAACAAGGAGTAGATTTCTCTTTTTTTGACTTCCTTATTTTTTAATCTGAGTTTAGAATACCTGAACACTTACCCCTGAGGCTTAGTCTATTCCTGCAGTAAACTAATTTCTAGTAGCTTACTAGGCTATACTGTCTCAAAATTCACTATCTTGGGGCTTCTTAAAAAACACACAAAATGAAAAAAAAATTCTATGTACTGGCCTTAGGCCTGTTTGTAACCACAATGATGTTTGCGCAAGAAACGTTCGGTCCCACTGAGATACTTACCGGAACATACTTAGGGGAAACCATACCTCTTCGTGAGTATGCGTTGAACCAGGTTCAGGAGCGTAATAATCCTGATACTGAAGTTATGGTTCCAAACGAATCTAACACTCCCTTCGATTTTGTAGAAACCACTACAGTAATTCCAAACCTTCAAACTGAAGAAGGAAAAATTATCACCCAACCCATCGAACAAAATTTTGTTGGATCCGGATCTTTCGAATCAGGTTTTTTTCCGCCAGACCCAACGGGTGCTGTAGGGCCTGATCATTATGTACACTCGGTAAATTCACTAGTAAAGATTTTTGATAAAACAGGAGTTCTTGAAGTAGGTCCTGTAAGTTTAGGCGCTTTTTTAGGGATTCCTTCCAATAGTGGTGACCCTATTGTAAAATACGATCAATTGGCAGATCGCTGGGTGGTTAGTGAGTTTGGCTCATTAAACAATTCACTAGCGATTGGTGTATCTACTACAAACGATCCTGCTGGAACCTACAACGTATATCAATATCAATTTAATGGCTTTCCGGATTATCCTAAATACGGACTATGGCACGATGGATATTACGGAACTGTAAACCTTAACGGACAAACAACACAAGGCTTTGTAATGGAACGGGATGAAATGTTAGTGGGAGGTGCCTCACCTCAAATACTAATATTTAACTTACCAGACATTGTGGTAAATCCTAATCAGGTAAAAAGTCCAGAACCTGCAAGTTTGTTAGGTACTACTTTTGACCCTTCTGCACCAGGATATATAACATATTTACAGGATGATGGCTGGACAGGGGCTATTTCTTTTGACCATTTAAAAGTTTGGGAAATTTCTGTAGATTGGAACGATATTAATAATTCTACGATCTCAACTCCATTAGAAATTGCAACAGACCCTTTTGATGCAGGTGAATTATTTGGTAATGGAAATGGAGCTATAAGACAGCCCGGAACAAGTCAGCGCTTAGCTGGACACGGAGGAATTGTTTCCTTTCCTGCTTACTACAGACAATTTGGAACGCATAACTCGTGGCTAATTACATTCAACACCTTTATAGATGCTAATGAAACTGGCGGAATACGTTGGATTGAATTACGTAATGACGATGTTAATGATTGGAGTATTTTCCAGGAGGGAACTTATTCTATAGCCGATGGTCATGATCGATTAATGAGCAGTGCTGCTATGGATGCACAAGGTAATATTGCCATGGGATACACTACTGCAAGTGAAAATTTACCTGTTTCATTACGCTACACTGGAAGATTTAATGGAGATCCATTAGGACAAATGACTGTTGCTGAAACTATAATTATTGATGGCCCAGGCATACGAAATAATAGCAACCGTTATGGTGACTATTCTCATATAACTATGGACCCTAATGATTTCACTTTTTGGTTTACCTCAGATTATTTTAGTAGTACCAACCAATGGAGAACCCAAGTTGCTTCCTTCTCTCTTAGCTCTGGATTTGTTTCAGATGTTGGGGCAGTAGATATTTTGCAACCTGAAAGTGGTTTGCTAACAAATGCTGAAACAGTTGAAATTAATGTAAGAAATTTTGGCTCAGCTACACAAAGCAATATTCCGGTAGAATTGCGTGTAGATGGAAACCTTATAGCTTCTGAAATAGTTCCGGGACCTATTGCTTCCAATGATATAGAAAGCTACACCTTTACACAAACTATCGATTTGTCAACTTTTGGTCAAGTATATGATGTAGAAGTAACAACAGGGCTTGTTGGAGACCAGTTTGAAGCTAATAACTCTTTCAACAAAGATGTTAAACATTTATTCACAGATGATGTTGGAGCACTTGCAATAACTTCTCCAGTTACTGGTCCAGGATTAGGTATGGCAGATGTTTCTATCGTTGTAAGGAATTTTGGTGTCGATACTCAAACCAACTTCGATGTGCAATATTCTATTAATGGAGGTACTCCTGTTGTTGAGACATTTACAGGTTCATTAGCCTCAGAACAAGAACAAACATATACTTTTTCGACCCAAGGAGATTTTAGCGCCTTGGGTACTTATACAATCGTAGCGTCTACATCGCTACCTGCAGATGATGATACTTCTAACGATGAAGCAACAATAACTATAGAAAATGTTTTGTGTATGCCAGCATTGGATTGTAGTGAAGGAGACGGTTTTCAAGAGGTGCAAATTGCTGAAATCAATAATATGTCAGGGTGTGAAGGCTACGGAGATTTCCGTACTCAAATTGCCAATCTAGGAGCAGGTAGCTCAAACGATATCACTTTAACCACTGGTTTTGGAGACCAGCACGTACGTGTTTGGATCGATTTTAATGATGACTTCAATTTTACTAATGATGAGACCGTGATTTTAGATTACGTTATCGCTCCGGGTGAAGGTTCGGGTAGTTATACTGAAACTACAACCTTGGATATTCCAAATGATGCTCCTGCCGGGGAACACGTGATGAGAATTAAGAGTAACAGAGGTGCTGTTGTAATTAATGACCCTTGTGCTGATTCAACTCGCGGAGAGACTGAAGACTATACTGTAAACATAGGGGTGCTTGGCGTAAACGATTTCCAGATTTCAAATGGAGACTTTATCATCACAACTCTTCCAAATAATCAGTTTGAGATCAGCTTAACTACAGATTATAGTGGTGGGGTTTATCTTGGAGTGTTTAATGTGTTAGGACAGGAAGTTGCTTTTAAGAAAAATGTTGGAAACGAAGGAAATACGTACTCTGCAACATTAGACATGTCTAATATGTCTAGTGGCGTTTATCTTGTACGAATGGGTGGGCAAACCACAACTTCGACCAAAGTAGGTAGGATTATTGTAAAATAATCTTTTCTATATAAAAACTAAAAGAGCGGGCTTAACACCCGCTCTTTTTTTAATTATAATAGTTGTAAATACTATTTTTTCTGAAGTAATGCAATGTAAAAGCCATCAAACCCAGACGTATGGGCATAAATGTTTTCTTCAGAGACTAGCGTAAAATCTTTTCCTTCCTCTCTTTTTAAGAAGGCTTTTACCTGTTCTGTATTTTCTGAAGGTAAAATAGAACACGTTGCATATACCAATTGCCCGCCATCCTTCACCATTCTGGAATACGAATCTAATAACTCCCTTTGTGTGTCTTTAATATTCTGAATGTTCTCAGGATTTAATTTCCACTTACTATCTGGGTTTCTTTTTAAAACACCCAGACCAGAACACGGTGCATCTATTAATACCTTGTCACCTTTGCCAAGTAGTTTTTTAATTGCTTTGGTAGATTCTATTAAACGGGTTTCGATGTTGTGAATACCGTTTCTTCGGGCTCTGCGCTTTAGTTCGGTTAATTTGCTTTGGTAGATATCCAGCGACACTACTTGTCCCTTATTCTCCATTAGTGAGGCAATGTGTAAACTTTTACCTCCGGCACCTGCACACGCATCTATAATGCGCATTCCTGGCTCTGGGTTTAAAATTTCTGCTACGCGTTGCGAGGAGGCATCCTGTACTTCAAACCAGCCATTTTTAAATGCTTCGGTTGTAAATACATTAGATCGTTCTTTTAACTGCAAGGCGTGAGGATACCCTTTTAACGTAGCCGTTTCTACATCTGCATCAAACAGCGAGTTCTGTAGCTCTTTCACTGTTGTTTTTAATACGTTTGTTCTAAGAATAACGGCCGCTTGGTTATTAAGGGCAGCGATTTCCTTATCCCATAGTTTCCCTAATTCTTTTTCTCCCATCTCGTCTAACCAATCCGGAATAGACTCCCGAAGCGCACGCGTTTTAATAGCTTCGTCAAACCTTCCTTTAATACGTCGTGTTGGAGTGTCTTCAAATTGTGGCCAATCCGGGATTTTAATTCCGTTCAAGGTGGCCCACACTGTAAAAAGTCTAAATAAATTTGGACGGCTATACGGCATCTTCACTTCGGCAATTTCAGCATACAAGCGCCTCCAACGTACTATGTCGTAGGTGGTTTCAGCAATAAAAGCACGATCACGAGCACCCCAACGCTTGTCACGTTTTAGTGTATTTCGCAATACCTTATCTGCCTGTTTGTTTTCATTGAAAATTAAGTCAAGCGAATCTATCGTAGCAAATACAAGGTTTCTGTGTAATTTCATCTTTAAAAAAATTGAATGATTCAAAAGCAAAATGCTTTAGAATACGGAGGTGCAAAGGTACTAGATTCACTTGGTTTTAATTACTTTTGAAAAAACCTTTTTAGCATGCGAATTTTAGCACTCCTGTTAGTTATACTATTGACAATCTCTTGTTCTTCAGAAACCGAAAAAACGTTTACTTCTGTAGAAATTACTCCAGTTTTTACAGATAGCTTAAGCATACGGGCCATTACACCCTTAGATGAAAATGCGGTTTGGTTTGCTGCCAACAATGGTAGAGTAGGACTTATAGATGGTGCAACCCCTAAACTGGCTACTATTCAATATGAAGATTCCATCCTGGCATTCCGATCGATTGCTAAAACCAAAAAAGCTGTTTTTGTATTGAGTATTGCAAACCCCGCAGTATTGTATAAAATTGGGGTGAACAACAGGGAAGCTACGAATATTGAAGAGGTGTATGTAGAAGAAGCTGAAACCGTTTTTTACGATGCTATGGCATTCTGGAATGACAAGGAAGGTATTGCTATGGGAGACCCTACCGATGGTTGTCTTTCTGTAATTATAACCAGAAATGGTGGGAACACTTGGACTAAAATTCCCTGCGATAAGCTTCCAGAAACTGACAAAGGCGAAGCTGCATTTGCTGCAAGCAACTCAAATATTGCACTACACGGGAACCATGCCTGGATTGTGTCTGGAGGCAAGCGTGCCCGTATTTTTCATTCCGCCGATAAAGGAGAAACCTGGGAGGTTTTTGAAACCCCTATTATTCAGGGTAAAGCAATGACAGGAATTTATAGTGTAGATTTCTTCGATGATAAAACGGGGGTTATTTTTGGTGGTAACTGGGAAGCCCAAGAATTTAACGAAGGCAACAAAGCCATTACTAAAGACGGCGGAAAAACCTGGAAGTTAGTAAGTAACGGAAAAGGTCCTGGGTACAGATCTTCTGTGCGTTTTGTTCCCGGTACAAAAGGAAAAGGCATTGTAGCCGTTGGTTCACCAGGTATTTCGTATAGCCCAGATCAGGGAGAAACTTGGGAAGAACTGGCTACCGAAGGTTTTTATGCACTGGAATTTGTAAATGATACAGTAGCATTTGCCAGCGGACGCAATAAAATTTCAAAGCTACTTTTCAAATAAGCTTATTTTTTTTCTTTTTTCTTTCGGAACCGCTCCAGTAGCTGTCGTTTAAAATCTTCCTCAGCTTTGCGCAAAAGAATGATTTTCTTTGGAGGAATTACCCCTTTTAGATTGGTTACTAACTCCCTGTAAGCTTTTAGTTCTTTTTCTTTAATAGTGATGCTTTTTTCAACGAGAGCACTTGCCTCGGCATCTGTGAGCGATTCAAAGTTGTCCTTAACCTTCTTCATGATCTCATTACGCTCCATTTTTCTAAGTGCGTACATTTTTTCTTCGCTGGCATTGTAAATAGGCCAGAATTCTTCAGCTTCTTTAGTGGTTAAATTAAGTTGCTCTGTGATATGGGCAACTTTTAGGGCCTTTATTTTTTCATGTCTTCCCTGGGCAACAAGTGCCGTGGTAAAACAGAGGGTCAAGAGTATAAGTGCTTTTTTCATCTTTAGGGCCCGCATTGGCGGGTAGGTTTTATTCAAATAATAGTGTGTTAGTATCTAGGTTGTTTAATAAGTAATCGCTTAGGCTTTCTTCTGAAATTTCTTCGGAAGAAAACATCAGTGCATCAAAATCTTCATCTTGAAGGTACATTGCAAAGTCTTCTGTCGTTACATCCAGCTCACCATCTTGAATATAGGCTGAAACCGCAGTGGTATTAATTTCATCAAATGTGAAGGAGTTGCTATTTCCAAAGGGATACAGTGTTAAGATTAGTGCCAGTATAGCTGCAATCCCTGCAAAGGCATATAAAACTGCTTTTCTATTAGGATTGGTTTTTTCAGACTTTTTAGTACGAAATACCTTCCAGTTTGAAGTTGTTTCGGTTTGCAACAATTTTTCTTCAACTTGTTCAAAATAGCCTTCGGGAACGGTAAATCCTGAATCTTTAGGAAGCTGTTCCTCTTTCAGTTTTTCTAACATACGTGCGTCAAATTCTTTGAAGTATCCTTCGGGAACTTTAAAGCCAGTAGTGTATTTGTTCTTTTCCATCGTATTTATATGACTTTCATTTTATAAAATGGTTTCGTTGCTTTGTAAATATGCTGTAATTTTTTTTACTGCAATGTGGTAGTTGCTTTTTAGTCCGCCTACCGATGTTTCTAATATCTCTGAGAGTTCTTCGTACGTATGGTCGTCAAAATATTTCATATTGAAGACTAATTGCTGCTTTTCCGGTAAGGTAGCAATTGCCTTTTGTAATTTAAGTTGTATCGCATCACCTTCAAAGTATACATCGGTTTGTAGCTTTTCTAAGGCATGTTGTTGTAGTTCAGAAGTGGTGGTATGTTGTCTTTTGGCTCTCTTATTTATAAAGGTAATCGCTTCGTTTGTTGCAATCCGATATAACCAGGTGTACAATTTACTGTCGCCTTTAAACTTATGTATATTTCTAAAAACCTTTACAAAGGTATTCTGCAAAACATCGTCTGCATCTTCGTGAGACTTTACAATATTTCTAATATGCCAATAGAGCCTCTCTTTGTAAGTAGCGACCAATACACTATACGCCTCATCCTTTTGAGAAGAGGACTGTAATAACCTCACAAGTTCTTGTTCCTGAACCACCAGCTAGTTTGTTTAAATATAAGACTTCTGTAACTGAAAAAGGTTTAATGAATTTAGAATTAATCAATCAAAACCGATTAAATGCAAAAAAAATCGACAAAAAACATATTTTCTTTGTTTTGTAGGAAAAAAGGACTACATTTACGTCATACTTCTTATGTATTGTTCGTCATTATTAGCCCCAAGCGTAATGCGAACGCACTAAAGACGGGTCTTAGCGGGGGCTGACCCGTTTTTTTTATGTTCTATCTCCTATTTTTTATTTTGTAGGAATTTTTATTTATAAAAATTTAAAAAATCGATTAAGTGTAATTTAATTACGATTAAACGCATTTTTAATTTGGAATATTCAAAAATACGTTTATCTTTACCAAAGAAAATATTACTTATGTAATCATAGTGTCGCGAGCCCCAAATGTGGCACTATGAAATTAAAAAGAGAGCGAAGCCCCAAATCGCTCTTTTTTTTTATGCCTAACTTTTTTATTTAAAGGATTTTGAAAGGAAGTCTTAAGCAAAAGATTGCATTTCTACCAGGCTATGATACACCCCTTGTTTTTTAAGTAGCTCTTCATGCTTCCCTTGTTCTACGATTTCGCCTTTACTTAAAACAACAATAGTGTCTGCATTTTGTATGGTAGAGAGTCTATGTGCTATCACTACAGAAGTACGGTGTTGCATCATTTTTTCCAGTGCATCCTGTACCAGGCGTTCGCTCTCGGTATCCAATGCTGAGGTGGCTTCATCCAGAATCATAATAGGTGGATTCTTTAACACTGCTCTGGCAATACTTAGGCGCTGTTTTTGTCCGCCACTTAATTTGTTTCCGCTATCCCCTACATTGGTATTAATGCCGCCAGGGAGGGTTTCTACAAACTCCCATGCATTGGCAATTTTTAAAGCCTCTATAATTTCTGTATCAGTAGCTTCGGGTTTTGCTACCAGTAAGTTTCCTTTTACGGTATCGTTAAAAAGAATAGAATCCTGTGTAACCAGGCCTAATAGATCACGCAATGATTTCTGCGTTATGTCTTTAATATCCTCTCCGTCAATTTTAATAGCGCCTTCGTTTACATCATAAAAGCGGGTAATTAAGTTTGCGATGGTACTTTTTCCACTTCCGCTTTGACCCACTAGAGCAACGGTGTGGCCTTTTGGAACAGTAAGGTTAAAGTTTTTTAACACATAATCCTCTTCGTATTTAAAAGAGATGTTTTCTATTGTAAGTTGCTTAGTAAAATCATTTTTAACTAAAGCATCAGGTTTATCCTGGATGGCGCTTTCAGTTTCTAAAATATCTAAAACCCGCTCTGCAGCTGCATTCCCTTTTTTTACACTGTAACTTGCTTTACTTATGGCTTTGGCTGGTGTTAAAATTTGATATGCCAATGCCATGTAAACAATAAACATTTCTGCCTTTAGCGTGCCTTCTACTAAAACCATATGACCTCCATACCAGAGAAGAATTGCAATGGTTACAATTCCTAGAAATTCACTCGTGGGAGAGGCTAGGTTCTGCCGGTTTAAGAGGGTGTTCGAAAATTTAAAAAGTCGGGAGGTAGACTCCTTAAATTTACTATAGAAAATATTTTCAGCATTAAAGCCTTTAATAATTTTAAGTCCGCCTAATGTTTCATCTAAAATAGAAAGGAAAAATCCTTGCTCCTGTTGAACACGTTCCGACTGGCTTTTTAAACTTTTTCCAATCCATGAAATTATGGCGCCAGAAATAGGAATAAAAATAAACACAAATATGGTGAGCTTTACACTTATTAAAAGCATTGCAATAATTGCAAAAATTATAGTCAGTGGTTCGCGTACAATTAACTCCAGTAGTGATAAGAATGAATGCTGAATCTCCAATACATCCGCAGTGATTCTTGAAATAGTATCTCCTTTTCTTTTTTCTGAATAATAAGAAACAGGCAGGTCTATGGTTTTTTTGTAAAGATCGTTACGAAGATCTTTTAGCACCCCGTTTCTTAGAAATGTAATAAAGAACATTGCTAAATAACCAAATAGGTTTTTTAGTAAAAACATAGTAATTACCAGAATTACCATAAACAGCAGTACTACTTCTGGTCCGGCGTCTGCTTTCTGGGTCACAAAAAAGTTTAAGTACTGTTCTGCATACTCTTTTGCATTACTTAAGCCAGTCCATTCTGGCTTCACACGTAGTTGCTTTGTTTTATCAAACAGAACCGTGAGCATTGGAAATAGAGAAACCATTGCCAATGTCCCGAACAAAGCGTAAAATATGTTAGAAATTATATTAAGCCAGGCATACGTTTTATAAGGCAGCGCGTAGCGGATTATTTTTTTAAAGTACTTCATGAATCTACAGCCAATTGCTGTTGTATGTTTTTAATTTTTTGCTGAAGGATTTCTTCAGCATTTTCGGTGCCAGGTTTGCTGTGGACACTCATGTAAAATTTTATCTTAGGTTCTGTTCCACTGGGTCTTGCAGCTATTTTACTTCCGTCTTCGGTGTAATAAATGAGTACGTTAGACCTTGGAATTTCAATTAGTTCTTCTGAATTTGTCGTCAAATCTTTTGAGGTACCTGCGGCATAATCTTTTAAACAGATTACCGGGCTTCCGGAGATTTCATTAAAAGGTGTTTCCCGTAATTTCTTCATCATGGTCACAATTTCTTCAGCACCTTTTTTTCCTTTCTTAACAATAGAAATTAAGGCTTCCTGATACATCCCGTAAGTGTCGTATAATTCTGAAAGATATGTGTATAAGGTACCTTTCTCTTCTTTTCGTTGCGCAGCCATTTCGCAGGCCAGTAAGGTAGCAGTTACAGCGTCTTTATCACGTACAAAATCGCCTACCATAAAACCAAAACTTTCTTCACCACCACCAATAAACTGAAGCTCAGGAAAGTCTTTTACCATCTTGGCAATCCACTTAAACCCAGTAAGTCCTTCTTTGTACTGCACACCAAAATCTTCAGCAATTGCTCGTACCATAGGTGTTGAAACTATCGTAGAAGCCACAAACTGATTGCCATTCAGTTTTCCTGCATTTTTCCATTGGGTAAGGAGGAAATGGGTCATCAATACCATGGCTTGATTTCCATTAAGGATGGTCATGGTACCTTCATTATTTCGAACGGCGATTCCTAAGCGGTCACAATCCGGATCGGTACCAATTACAATATCGGCTCCTGTAGCGTCGGCCAATTGTATTGCCATTTCCAGAGCTTCTGGCTCTTCGGGGTTTGGGGAAGCTACCGTCGGGAAATCTCCATCGGGTGTGGCTTGTGCTGTTACCACAGAAACATTTTTGTAACCAGCTTGCTCCAAAACCTTCGGAATCATGGTGATGGAGGTTCCGTGCAAAGAGGTGAAGACTATTTTTAAGTTCTCTTTTGCTTCTGTTGAAGTTTTAAAACTTCCGTTTTTTATAGAAGCTATGGCAAATGCTTCGTCTACTTCGGAATCTATTAAGGTTATTAAATCTGAATTTCCTTCAAATTGAATAGCACCGTAGGCGAGCGAATTAATTTCAGCAATGATCTCCTCGTCTTGTGGGGGTACTAATTGCCCGCCATCTTCCCAGTATACTTTGTAACCGTTGTATTCTGGCGGGTTATGGCTTGCCGTGAGTACAATCCCGCATTGGCAACCCAAATGTTTTACTGCAAAAGACAGCTCCGGGGTTGGGCGTAAGTCAGAAAACAGAAAAACTTCAATACCATTCGCAGCAAAAACTTCTGCCACCACCTGTGCAAGCTCTTTACTATTATGACGGCAATCGTAAGCAATCGCTACTTTGCATTGTTTATCAGGAAATTGTTTCTGAAGATAATTTGAAATCCCTTGCGTGTTTTTTCCCAGCGTATACTTGTTAATACGGTTGTCGCCAACACCCATCACACCTCGCATTCCGCCTGTTCCAAATTCCAAACTCTTATAAAAACTATCTTCCAGCCCTTCCGGATCGTGGGCAATCATCTCTTTAATCGTTTGTTGGGTAGTGGCATCAAAAGTAGGGGTGAGCCAATTATTTACGCGTTCTAATATTTCTGGAGCTACGTATATCATGAATGTTTTCTCTTGCTTATAAAACGGTGCAAAAATACGGAAATGAATTTTGTTAATTGGTGGCTTAGGGAATTAGTGAGTTGGGTCTTCGATACAATCCCGATTGCTTTCGCATCGGGATCACTCAGCTACCTTATATTCTAAGCTTAAAATGAATGCAAAATCTAAAGTTCCTTTCTCAAGTGGCTACGAAATTTTAAATAGAATCACCGGTTAATTTCCCGCATTTGGGGGAAGGTGGATTTCGGGACACGGTTTTAATAAAACGTTCAAGGATTTAACTCAATTCGGAAGGGGACTTTTTGTTCTTAAAATTAAACAACATTCCGTTGCTCTTTGATTAGGTAATTCTGAGAATCTTTTTTATTCCGAAGTATCAATTCGCCTATAAAACCTGCTAAAAAAAGCTGACTTCCCAAAATCATTGCAGTTAGGGAAATAAAGAATTCAGGGCGTTCGGTTAACAATCTTCCTGTTGTATGGATGAATAGTTTGTCAATTCCCAAATACAGCGCAAAACAAAAACCTACAGCCAGCATAATAGCCCCCCAAGCTCCAAACAAGTGCATAGGACGTTTGCCGAAGCGGGATAAAAACCAGATGGTAATTAGATCTAAAAACCCGCGTACAAAGCGTTCTGCACCAAATTTGGTAGTACCATATTTCCGGGCTTGGTGTTGTACTACTTTTTCACCAATCTTATTAAACCCTGCGTTTTTTGCCAGTACAGGAATATAGCGGTGCATATCTCCCGTAACTTCAATGGTTTTTACCACATCTTTTTTGTAGGCTTTGAGTCCGCAATTGAAGTCGTTTAATTGTACGCCAGAGGTCTTACGGGCAGCAAAATTGAACAATTTAGAAGGTAGGTTCTTCGCTACAACCGAATCAAACCGTTTCTTTTTCCAGCCCGAAACCAGATCGAAACCATCCTGGGTGATCATCTTATAGAGTTCAGGGATTTCCTCCGGATTGTCTTGCAAATCGGCATCCATTGTAATTACTACATCGCCTTTAGCTACAGAAAAACCTGCGTGCAAGGCTTGTGATTTTCCGAAATTCTTTAAAAACCGGATGGCTTTTACCTCGGGATGTTGAGAGGCAAGGTTGTCTATCAATTTCCAGGAACCATCGGTACTGCCGTCGTCTATAAAGATGAGTTCATACAAAAAACCATTGGATTGCATGGTGTTTGCAATCCAATGGTATAGTTCTGTAAGTGATTCTTCCTCGTTAAGAAGGGGAATGACAATAGATAGGTTCATTCGGCAAATATACTACATATGTGCGGGTCTGTTCACTTTCATGACCAAACCTGTGATAAGCGAAATAATAAAGCCGAAGAACAGCGTCATTATCATAGACATTGCAGAGATAATGAGAGGGCTCATCATGGTTTCAGAAATTCCCATGGCCATATCAATTTGCTCCTGGGTCATATTAGGGTTTTGCTCCAGCATATTATCCTCAGTAGCAGCAAGCATATTTGCGGCAAAATCAGGCTCAATTATATTTCCGAAAATCAACATATAGATAACACCAAATATGCCGGCAATTAGAGATATTCCCAATCCCACTTTTAAAGCTTCCCCTAGGCTTAAAAAACCACCATTATCTTTTTTAAAGGTTTTTATTCCTATAATGATACAAATAATCATTGCAATGAAACCCAAAGCTCCTTGCCACCAAGGCTGTTCATAGGTGAGATTCATTACATAAACAATAACACTAAGTAGTACCGTAATAAGTCCTAAGACTGCACCATACGGTAGCGCAATTTTTTTTACTGAAGCTTTTTGAGTTTCCATGAGTTTTTTGGTTTTTTTGGTTTTTGTCCTGCCAGCTAAACGCGCGACAGGTAGGTTTGAAATGTTAGTAATCAAAAGTACTGAAATGTTACATACCACCAACAAAAGTGTATTTTTACAGCAAAATTATACGATTCTATAAAATTTTATTTTTTTGTATTGCTGCATTTGGAAAATTCCTTACATTTGCACACTCAAAATCGGAGAATTAAAGTTAAGACGATGAAAAAAGATATACATCCAGCAAATTATAGAGTAGTAGCATTTAAAGACATGTCTAATGACGAAGTGTTTTTAACGAAGTCTACTGCAGACACTAAAGAAACATTAGAAGTTGATGGTGTGGAGTACCCATTGGTAAAAATGGAAATTTCAAGAACATCTCACCCATTCTATACTGGGAAGTCTAAACTTATTGATACTGCAGGACGTATTGACAAGTTTAAGAACAAGTACGCAAAATTCAAGAAACCTGCTAAGCAGGAAGAAGAAGCTAAAGATAGCGAGTAAGCCAACTCCCTACTTAGTTATATAGTATTAGTGAGCCTTCGAGAAATCGAAGGCTTTTTTGCTTCGATACTATTTTAACAAGTCAAAAGCTTGTGTAAAATCACTCAGCAACCTTCGCCTGCGCATATTCTTATAATGAAGTGGTCTATTTTCTTTCAGCAAAGCGGTCTTTCTTCTTTGCTCTTTTTTCTCTATTCTGTTTCAGGAAATAACATCACTTACCAAATACGAAATCGCTTTTCCCACTTGCCCTGCAAACAGCTCCCGATTAGGTGCACCTTCACAAATATGAATATAGGTACAGTGTTGTTTTGCTGAAAAATACTGAAGAAACTGCCTGCACTCCTCTAAACTGAACCCGCTTGGAGTCATCGCACTGCTGCCCATATTGGCAACAGCATCCAGGTCTATTTCTAAGCCGAAGGGTTCATGGGAGCAAAAGTTTCCGGCTTCCTTAAGTGCTTCGGAAAAAATCTTGTTGTTTTTTACTGAAATATCCTCAAAAAATGAAAATTGAACTTTTGATGAACGTTTTGTCAGGGTATCAAAAACAGCTTGCGACGTATAATTACGATGTAATCCGAAAATGAAGTACTTATCCAGAAAGTTTTCTTCAGCAGCATAGCTAAAACCATTTCCGCTATGGCGATGCTCTAATGCCCGAAAGTCTGTATGAGCGTCGAAATTAATGCAGTTTATTGGAAATTCCAATCCTTTGGAAGCACCTTTTAAATTTCCAAAACTGTTGTTATGGCCTCCACCTATAATCAATGGGATTTTTCCCTGTGCGATTATTTGTTCAACAACTTGAGCCACCAAATGGTCTACCTGCTTTACCAACTCGCCCAGTTTTTCAGCATAGTGCGCATCATTAGTATCCAGTATTTCGGCTTGTTGCATTTGTTTCGAGCAATCTATTTCACCCAAAATAAGCATGTTGTCTGCCTTACAATACAGTGTCTGCTGGATATTACAAAGCGAGGTCAATGCCGCTTTCCAGGCTTGTGCAGCCCCTGGCTTGCCATAATTGGCGCGTACTCCAATATCTTCGGGAATACCTAGTAATACATAGTGTTGCGGTTTTTCTTTTAGCTCGTCCAAAGAACTTACGGTATTGGCGACTTGACCAAACTTAAGCTCGCCTTTACGAATGTTGGTAAGAGCTGTTAAGGTTTCTCTGGTATAAAATTTCAGCATTTAATCTATTGTTTGTCCGTTGATAATTACGGTTTCAATATTGTTGTTTCCAAAATCATAGGGTAAAAACCCGTAACTGGGAATTTCCTTTGTAATGAGTACGCTTGCACTTTTTCCTTTGGTAATACTTCCGTGGGTTTCACTCAGCCCCATGGCGTAGGCACCATTTATGGTTGCTGCGTTGATGGCCTCTTCGGGTGTGAGCTTCATCTTTATGCAGGCTGTGGAGATCACAAAATTCATATTTCCGCTTGGTGTGGATCCAGGGTTGTAGTCGGTTGCCAGCGCCAATGGTAGTCCGGCATCCAGCAATCTTCTTCCGGGAGTATAGGGAATACTCAGAAAATACGAGCAGGAGGGGAGTGCTACAGGCATAGTATCGCTGCCTTGTAACACCGAAATATCTTCTTCGGTAACTATTTCTAAGTGATCTACACTTAGTGCATCGTGTACCACGCCGGCCTGTACGCCGCCAATAGCATTAAACTGGTTTACATGTATTTTTGGAGTAAGACCATAGCTATTGCCAGCCGTTAAGATTTTATGGGTGTCCTCCACAGAAAAATAGCCTTCTTCACAAAAAATATCTATGTAGTCTGCTAAGTTTTCCTGGGCTATTTTTGGCAGCATTTCGGTTATTAATTTGTTGAGGTATCCGCCTTTATCTCCTTTAAATTCGGTAGGTACGGCGTGGGCTCCTAAAAATGTAGTTTTTACCGTAACGGGATACTTTTCTCCTAACTTCTTAGCGACGCGAAGCATTTTCATTTCAGCTTCGGTAGTGAGGCCGTATCCGCTTTTAATTTCAATAGCGCCTGTACCAAGCTGCATGACTTGCTCTAGCCGTTTTGCCGATTGCTGGTATAAATCTTCTTCTGAAGTGCTTTGTAATTTTTTCGCGCTGTTTAAGATCCCGCCGCCTTTTTCGGCAATTTCCTGGTAGCTTAAACCTTTAATTCGGTCCACAAACTCTTGTTCCCGGTTCCCTGCGTACACAATATGTGTGTGACTATCGCACCAGGTGGGAAGCACCATTTTTCCTGTACAATCAATTGTTTTATCGGCAGAAGTTTCGGCTAGGGTATCCATAGTTCCGAAGTCTTTAATCACTTCATTTTCCAATAATAACCATGCGTTTTTGATGCTTGGAAGTTCATTCATAGCTTTGCCCGCTACTTTTTGCAATCCCGGCTCTCTTATCTGGAGAAGTTCTTTTATGTTCTTTAACAATAATTTCATGGGTTAAAGATAGCAAACCTGCATAGGAATTAATACCTTAGAGCTTTAAAAATTTAGGATGGAAAATTCAAAAAAGATGGGTGTTAATACGATTTGCGCCCACGTAGGAGAGGTAAAAGACGAGCAGTTTAAAGGAGCTATTTCTCCTTTATACATGAGCAGTTCGTACGCGTATGAAAACGTGGATATTAAAAGATATCCAAGGTATTTTAACACACCAAATCAAGAGGCATTAGGAAAGAAAATAGCAGCCTTAGAGTATACCGAGGCTGGGATGATTTTTGGTAGCGGGATGGCTGCTGTGAGTCATTGTTTATTGGCTTTTCTTCAAAAAGGAGACCATATAGTATTGCCAAAAACGCTATACGGAGGTACGTATAATTTTATAGTGGAAGAGTTCGGGAAGTTTGGAATAGAATATACGTTTGCCGATGGGTTCCGGGAAGAGGATTTCAGAAAAGCACTCCAAAAAAACACCAAAGTACTATACGTGGAGACACCCAGCAATCCGTTGATGCGTATTACAGACCTGGAAATGATTGCGAACCTGGCCAAAGAACACAGTTTGGTGTCTATGATTGATAATACATTTGCGTCCCCTATAAACCAGAACCCAGCCAATTTTGGCATAGATATCATGATTCACAGCGCGACCAAATATATGGGAGGACACAGTGATATTTGCGCAGGGGCCGTTGCCGCAAGTGAGGAGCATATGTTACGGATCTGGAATCTTTCAAAAAATATTGGTGGGAGTTTAAGTGACTATACTGTGTGGTTGTTAGAACGTAGTTTAAAAACTATGGCATTGCGGGTTAAAGCCCAAAACCGAAATGCAAAACGAATGGCAAAGTGGTTGCAAAAACAGCCCTTGGTTAAAAAGGTGTATTATCCGGGGTTGAAAGACCACCCGGATTACCATTTGGCAAAAAAACAAATGAAAGGCTATAGTGGAATGCTTTCTTTTGAATTAATCCCCTCTATAGATGCAGAAGCTTTTATGGAAGCCTTGCAACTCATTAAACAATCTATGAGTCTGGCGGGGGTTGAATCGACCATTTTATCACCTGCAAAAACGAGTCATGCTTTACTGTCTGCTGAAGAAAGGGAACATCAAGGGATTGGCGATGGGTTGCTGCGATTTTCAGTAGGAATTGAAGAAAAGAAAGATTTGATAGCCGATATTGAACAAGCCTTTGAAGCTGTTGCAAAGAAAGAATTAGTATAATTAGAATAGGGTTTTACCCTGAGCATGTCGAAAGATAAACCTCGTAACGATTAAACTTCTCAAATTATTATGAAACTAGATATTTTAGCCATAGGCGCCCATCCAGACGATGTAGAAATGAGCTGCGGAGGTACTCTGGCAAAAGAAATAGCCAATGGAAAAAAAGCAGGCATCCTGGATTTAACAAGAGGAGAACTAGGTACCCGTGGGTCTGCAGAAATAAGAGATGAAGAAGCTAAAAAAGCTGCTGAAATTTTAGGGGTCTCTGTTAGAGAGAATTTGGGTTTTGGAGATGGTTTTTTTGTAAATAATAAAGCTACACAATTGGAGGTGGTTAAAATTATACGAAAATACAGACCAGAAATTATTTTATGCAACGCTGTGGACGACCGCCATATAGACCATGGTAAAGCAAGTACATTGGTGAGTGACGCTTGTTTTTTAAGCGGATTGGTAAAAATTGAAACGATTCACCAGGGCAACAATCAGCACCCCTGGCGCCCTACAGCTGTCTATCATTATATACAATGGAAAGAGCTTACCCCGGACGTTGTAGTGGATATTACAGGTTTTGAAGACAAGAAGATGGAAGCTATTTTTGCGTATCGGAGTCAGTTTTTCGATGAAACATCCAAAGAACCTAACACGCCTATCTCCTCTAAAAATGCTACAGATAGTATGTTGTACCGCAATAGAAATTTAGGAAGACTCATTGGAACGGAAGCTGCTGAAGGATTTACAGTAGAGCGATTGCCTGCAGTAGCTTCAATTTTCGATTTGATATAAAATATTTTTGGGTTAAGTATTGCCAATACTTGGCGAATGCTTTATATTTGCATCCGCTAAAGCGATATTCGTTTTAGTGAATATGCTAACTCTTGAAAGAGAGCGCTACATGGTGGTTGTAGCTCAGCTGGTTAGAGCGCTGGTTTGTGGTACCAGAAGTCGCCGGTTCGAACCCGGTCTTCCACCCAGAAAGAGTCTTCATGAACGTGAAGACTCTTTTTTTTGTCATGAATTTTGTTTGAAATAGGTAGGGTGAGAAGTTTATACTGAGTACGCGACTCAAGGAGCACATCGAAGTAAACCCGGTCTTCCATCCAGAAAGAGTCTTCATGAACGTGAAGGCCCTTTTTTTAATTTTTTCCAGTTTTAAAACCAGTTTTTTTGTTTCTGCTATCTTAGCATCTTTAGTATCCTAAAGAGTTACTTTAAATTTCAGCAAAAAATACCAGGACACTTTCGTTTTGCTTATTTTGCCTTCAAATTCTTATTATGCCCAAATACTTATATTTTCTTGTTTTTTTAGTTGTCAGTACTACTGTATGTTTTTCTCAGGAACGACCCAATTATAAATTACTCTGGGAAGTAACAAAAAGGGACGAGCCCTCCTTAAAATCGTATGTTTTTGGAACGATGCACGTTCAGGATGAGCGTGTTTTTAAATTTTCAGACTCTGTAATCCCAGCTATCCAAAATACCGATGTTTTTGCGTTGGAAATAGACCCAACCATTGTAGGCGATGCCGTAAGTGAGAAACTTCTTGAAGTAAAAGGCGATACCAACATATACAAAGAAATTTTATCTGAAGAGGAGTACACACGCCTGAGCGACAAATTCTATGAAATAAACGGCTATTCCTTTGAAGATTTTTCGTTGTCGCACCCTATGATGATAGAATCTATGTTAACTCCCAGCATAAAGAAAAAGAATGACAAACGTACTTTTTTGGATGTGCACCTCTATGGTGTTGCTAATTATTTTGATAGAGAAATAACAGGGCTAGAAGATGTGGAAGATCAATTTCCTGAAATAGATGCTATCCCTAAAGAAGAGCTTAGAGAAGCTATTCTGGAGTTGCTGGATTTAGATGCTGAGATAGCAGAAAAATACCACGAACGACTTGTGGAAATATACTATAGTGGTAGTATCGAGAAAATGTATTATTTAATGAATGGCTTGTATCCTATTGATGCCGTTATGAAAAAACGAAATCAAAAAATGGTGAAGAGTTTTGATTCCATCATGCAGCACAAAACTATTTTCGCTGCGGTGGGAGCTGCTCATTTACCTGGGAATGATGGTGTTTTAGATTTACTAAAGAAAAAAGGATATACAGTAAAGGCTGTTCCACCAACGTTTAACGATCCCGAGTTTCAATACGAGCTCATCCCTAAAATGGAAACCTGGAAAACCAATACGTATAAAGAGGCTGGGTATGGTGTGCAAACCCCGAAAATGGTTGTAGAAGTGCCCATAGGACCTGGAATTCAATCGTATACCGTGGCCGATCTTTATTCTGGGAGTAGCTTTAATTATTTTCATATAGATTATGGGAAAACTGGACAGCCAAACAATGAAGAAGTGATTGATAAGGTGATCGAAAATCAATTGGTTGACGAGGACAGTGAGTTGATTGAAAAGAGTAAAATTGAGCATTTAGGAGTACAAGGCACCGAGGTTGTTCTGCAGGTGAAAGGGACTTATATCAGAGCTCAATACTTTAACAGGGATGCTGTTCTATATGCTTTTTTAGTGGAAAGTAAGTTTAATGAAGTCAGATCGAAATATTCTGATGCATTTTTTAATTCGGTACAGTTTTTCACCGTAGAAAAGCCTGTAGCTGTATGGAAAAAGCGAGAAGATGTGCAAGGGGCTTATTCTGTAAACATCAAAGGGGAGGTTTCAGATCTGTCCAGAATTACACCAAGCCCGGAAAATCCAGCAATAGAATATGAAATATACTTATACGCCTCCAGAGATGACGAAAACAAGACATTGGGTCTCGTGCGGTACAACGATCAACCGTTGGGGTATTACATTAATGATATGTCCGTGTTTGATGCCCAAGTAAAGAATATATTGAATAGCAGAGGAGAAGTGTTAGGCGAATCGCAACCTATAACTCGTGATGGTATTGAAGGAAAAGTATACGATGTTCTGTTTTCAAGTAATCTTAATGCCCGTGCAGAGGTTTATTTCAGAGGGAATAGATTATATATGATCCTGGCTCAAAAATTAACTCCGGAAGAAAAAATTTCAGCCGAAGATCCTTTTATGAGTTCCTTTAAATTTGAGCCTTACAAGGAATTAAAGCTGGATTCCCTCGTTACACTTAACGAAAGCTTTCAGGTTAAGTTACCCCAAAGAGCCACTAAAACTGAAGACGTCCAGTTTGAATCTTACGAAGCGTATGAATATAATGAAGGTTTCAACGCAACAGACCTTGTAACGGGTGGGAGTTATCTGGTTCAATATATTAAAGTGAAACCCTATACAAAAGCTGCTTCTCTTGAAAAATTTTATGATGACTACAGCCAGCAACTTCTGGAATACAACGACACTATTATAAGCTCCAAAAATAGCATGATAGGTGGGTTGCCCTCACGACAAATAATTATGCATAATAAGAATACGCATATTAGACAAAAGATGGAGTTGTTACTAGACGGACAGGACCTTATTTTGTTGCTGGCGTATGTAGGTGATGAAGAGCTGGATCGAGTTGATGCTTATTTTAAGACCTTCAAAAAAATTAACAATAAAGCTACCTTCAAGCTTTCTGAGTCAAAAATGGATTTAATCGCAACTCACTTAAGGTCTGGAGATTCACTTCAGTTTGAGGCCGCTAAAGGAGCATTTAATTACTATGAATTTGATAAGAAAGACGAAAAGACACTCGCAAAGCTTTTAAAATACTCCTATCCGGATGATGGCGAAGAGTATAATGTGAAAAATAGTATCGTGAATGCAATTGTGAGCTTAGAGGGATCAAAAGCTGTGAAAATACTCTCTTCGTTTTACAAGTCGGGTAAAGCACCTAACAGTACTAAGGTGGAAATTTTACGAATACTACCCTCGCTTGAAACTGATAAGGCGTATAAAACCTTCTTTGAGTTATTAGAAAAAGAGGCACCGTTGCGTGAAAAAGGAGCATCCTATGGGGTATTCAATGGATTAAATAACAGACCTAAAGTTGTACTGGATCATATAGAGCAATTAAATACATTTTTAGCACAGGATACGTACAGGGATAAGATTCTGGATACGTATACCTACATCCAGAGGTATGACTCTATTCATGGCCCTAAGCTCAATGCTTATAAAAATACAATGCTTTCTTATTTTGAAGAGGATGCCAGACGGTATACCGACACACTGGAACGAAAGAAATCCAGACACCTTACCTATGGCTTAATTTCAGATTACCTGTATTTAGTTACTACGGAAGAGACGCTTACTACAGGTGTTAGAAATGCGTTGGTTACCCTTGCAAACGATGTGAGCACCAACTCATGGTTAAATATTAGAGCACTACGAATGTCGATAGAAAATAATATTGAGATTGCTAAAAGTGCTTTAACAAAAAGACTGGAGGATAAATACTCCAGGTCTGAGGTTATGGAAACATTGCTGGAAAACAATCAGAAAGAACGCATTCCGGAAAGCTATTTTGAGAAGGTAAATTTTGCTGAACTTTCTTTATACAACCACATTGGGATCGACTATGATGAGTATTACCCAAAGCAAATAAACTACCTGGGAGCATTCACCCATGAAGATACCCCTTATTTAGTTTTTACATTTATGTATGACGAAGAAGACGGAGCATACCTGGGGGTAGTTGAAGACCAGGAATTAAACTTCGAATCGTTTAAGCAACACACCGTTCATGTAAACTGGAATGCATACGATATAGAAAGTGACTGGCAGGAAGAAGCTATTAAAATTTTAAAGGAAGAATAAAAAAGCCCTCTGAGTTACAGAGGGCTTCAATTATGGTTAGTTACTTGCGTTGAAGATTAATTTCCTTTCTTATAGTCTGCTAAAAACTTCTCCAAACCTATATCTGTTAGTGGGTGTTTCAGTAATCCTTCAATAGAAGATAGTGGCCCCGTCATTACATCGCTTCCAATTTTTGCGCATTCCAATACATGCATCGTATGACGTACAGAAGCAGCCAGAATTTGTGTTTCAAAACCGTAGTTATCGTAAATTAAGCGTATTTCGGCAATGAGATTGAGACCATCTGTTGAGATGTCATCCAACCTTCCGATAAATGGTGATACATACGTAGCCCCAGCTTTAGCAGCCAATAACGCTTGTCCTGCTGAAAAAACTAATGTGCAATTTGTTCTAATTCCGTTGTCGCTAAAATATTTAATGGCTTTAATCCCTTCTTTTATCATTGGGATTTTCACAACGATTTGTTCGTGCAGTTCGGCTAGTTGTTCGCCTTCTTTCACCATACCATCAAAATCTGTTGCAATAACCTCTGCAGAAACATCGCCATCCACGATATTGCAGATGTCTACATAGTGTTTGAGGATATTGTTGCGTCCCGTAATACCTTCTTTGGCCATTAACGACGGATTGGTAGTAACGCCATCCAAAACACCCAGATCCTGAGCTTCGCGTATTTGATCTAGATTGGCAGTATCGATGAAAAATTTCATAGGAATGTTTTTAAGTTTCAGTAAAAATAAGAAGAATTATAGTGTTTGTTTGAAATGTTCTAGAGTTTTAATTTTTAGCAGTAGTACTAATTAATCTGAAATTTGAAACAAGAAACTAGAAACTAGAAACTAGAAACCAGGAATTAAATCTAATAGAATACATTAGAAATAACTTCTTTGGGGTTTTTGATTTGTTTCTTTGAAATTTTACAACTTGTAATGTTTCATCACCATACGCTCATACGTTCTATCTGGCAGCACGCGCTTCAGGACAATGGAGAACTTCTGTAAAAAGGCACCCACTTTATAGTGAATCTTAGGATGCTTTGTTTCTATAATTTGCTCCACTGCTTTTGCCATGTCACTAGGATCGTTTCCGGCGTCTACATGAGTGTTCATCATTTCCAATGTAGCTCCGTAAGCATTTTTATAAGGAGAATTGTCCAATACAGGGGCGTGATAACGACCAGAAGCAATATTAGTGGCGAAATCGCCAGGAGCAATGTTGGTCATTTTTATTCCAAATTGCTGAGTCTCCATCCGGTACGCTTCTGTTGTGATTTCCAGGGCCGCTTTGGTAGCGCTGTAAATACCTCGGTAGGGTAAACCCATATATCCAGCGATGGAGGTTACATTAATAATATGACCGCTTTGCTGTTGCCGCATTTGGGGTAGCACGGCTTTAATAACGTGTAGCGGACCATAGAAATTGGTTTCAAAGGCACTTCTGATTTCGTCTGTAGGAGTTTCTTCAATGGGGCCTGTAATGCCAACGCCTGCATTGTTTACTAGAACATCTAGTTGGCCAGCCTGGGAGATTATTTGGGAGACAGCTTCTTTAATGGTCTCAGGTTTTGTTACATCCAGTTGCAGCAAAGAAAAAGGAACGCTGTCTTTGTAGCTGTGCGGATTTCTACTTGTGCCAAAAACGGTATATCCTTTATCATGCAAGTGCAGTGCAATGGCTTTGCCAATTCCCGACGAGGCTCCTGTAATAAAAACAACTTTTGGCATAGGTGTGTAATGAATGGCAAAGATGCACAGTTGCGGGAAGTATTCCAAGAAAAAATGACTGGTTCTTTGATGCGATTTCGCAAAAAACAAACTGAATTACTCAAAAACCTTTGCTGCTTCTTAAAAATTGAAACGTACTACTGAAGAGAGTTGTGATTGCTCAGGAATGAGAACTGAGAGTTTCGGGTACAAAAAATGGCAAGCTACCTACATCACACCGCTACGACCGTTTACCCTTGCTGCGTTCCCGCCCTGGGGGATTCCACAGGAGCTGGTTGTGTAGGACTTGCCGATGCAAAGATAAGATACTTTTTAGGCTTCAGCAAGCATTTTTGTCATCAATTATTTTGGCTATCTTGCGTCAAAAATTAATACTATTATGAAAATTTATAAGGCCGTCATCTTCATATTTTTAGCTTCAGTTCTCATAAGCTGTGAGGACGAAATAAAAAATGCAAACGACTACTTTTCAATTGAAATTGAAGAAGGAAAGAACGTATTTACAACTTCTGAAAGCGTATCGGTACTACTCACCAATAAGAAAAACGTTGAGGTAAGAAACACAACCTTTATTTTTGATACTACAGAAGTGATAGGGGGTTCTATCCCGCTTGCACAACAAAGAATGGGAAAACATACCATCGAAGCTGTTGTAGATGTAGATGGTAATGAATATTCGGTAAGCAAGGACATTGTAGTAGTTGCCTCCAAAAAACCAGAAATTTACGGATATAACATTCTTGAGACCTACCCGCACGATTCAAAAGCTTATACACAAGGACTGGAGTTTAACAACGATACCTTGTATGAAAGTACTGGACAGTTCAAGCAATCTACCATAAGAAAAATAGAATATACTACGGGGGAAGTACTTCAGCAAATGGCCATTGGAGATCAATATTTTGGGGAAGGGCTAACCGTTCTGGGGGACAAGATATTTCAGCTAACCTGGAAAAGCGGTAACGGATTTATTTACAATAAAGATACTTTTAATAAAACAGGAACTTTTGTGTATGGAAAAAGCAAAGAAGGCTGGGGATTGTGTAACGATGGTGAAAACATCTATAAAAGTGACGGTACTGAAAGAATATGGACACTGGACAAAGAAACACTAGCAGAGCAAAAATTTATTGAAGTATATACCAACAAAAGTAAGATTGACACCATTAACGAGCTGGAATGGGTAGACAATAAAATTTACGCCAATATTTATCGTAAAGATGCTATTGCAATTGTAAACCCAAAATCTGGTGCTGTAGAAGCTGTTATAAACTTAAAAGGGTTAAAAGATCAAGTCTCTCAAACGGCAGAATTAGACGTCTTAAACGGAATTGCCTACAAAGGCGAGCCCAACATTCTCTACGTAACCGGTAAAAACTGGGATAAGCTTTTTAAGATTGAAGTTTTAAAAAAATAACTGTACGCTGTTAGTTTGCTTAAATTTAGAGTGTAAACAATATTCACACGCTAAAAAAGTTATATTTTTACCTAAAATTACACTTAATGAAGTATTTGTACGGATTGGCACTTCTGGCCAGCGTTGTCTTGTGGAGTTCTTGCCGAAACGATTTTGAAACAGTCGCAAGTTCTGGAAATCTTGAATTTTCCAGAGACACAGTTTTTTTAGATACTATTTTTAGCACTATTGGTTCCAGCACCTACAATTTAAAGGTCTATAACCGAAGCGATGAAGATATTAGTATTCCTACCGTTGGATTGGCACAAGGTGAAACTTCCAGATACCGTTTAAATGTTGATGGGTTGCCGGGAAAGGAATTCCAGAACGTAACGGTGTTAGCCAAGGACAGTATCTTTATTTTTATTGAAACCACACTCGATATTAACAATGAGACAGACGACAATGACTTTCTGTATACAGATCAACTAGTATTTGACGGGGGGGGGAATCAGCAGCAAGTAGAGTTGGTTACTCTGGTAAAAGATGCTGTATTTTTATTTCCAGACGATCTGGGCAACGGAATGGTAGAAACCCTGACCATCGGAGAGGGAGAAAATGCGTTCCAAATTGAGGGCTTCTTTTTAGAAGACGATGAACTGAATTTTACAAACGAAAAACCCTACGTTATTTATGGATTTGCTGCAGTTCCCGGAGGTAGAACCCTAACGGTAGACCCTGGCGCACGTATTCATTTTCATGCCAACAGCGGTATTTTGGTAGCTGGTGAAGGATCTATGAAAGTAAATGGAGCGGCCAGTTCAGATCCGGAAGCGTTGGAAAATGAAGTAATTTTCGAAGGTGACCGTCTGGAACCATCCTTTAGCGATGTTCCTGGACAATGGGGCTTTATCTGGCTTACAGAAGGAAGTACTAATAACGAATTTAGCTACACTACTATTAAAAATGGTCTTGTAGGCATACGCATGGACAGCAACGATGGCGACAGAACACTTACCTTAAGTAACGTACAGATTTATAACAGCGCTGTAAATGGCCTTTTAAGCTTAACTGGCGATATTTACGGGGAAAATGTAGTGATAAACAATAGCGGGCAATCTTCCTTAGCATTGTCGCTTGGAGGGCGTTATAATTTCAACCATTGCACGTTTGCCAATTACTGGACCAATAGTTTTAGAGATGCGCCAAGTGTGAGTATTTCTAATGTAATAGCTTCTGCAGATGGAGGGGTTGTTGCAGATTTAGTTGAGGCCAACTTCACGAACTGTATTATCTACGGAAATGAGCAACGGGAATTAGGGTTCACAAATGAACCATCGGCAGCTTTCAATGTTAATTTTGCCAATACTTTAATTCGTTTTGAAGATCCTAATGGCGACTTTAACAACATACCAGAATACAACTTCAATAACAGCGCCTTGTACACCAACTCAGTTTTAAATATGGAACCTGTTTTTCAGAATACCAATTTAAACAATTTCAATATTGAGCAGGGAACTTCTGGCGCCGAAGGGATTGGCCTTGGAGGCGTAGCACCGTCAACAGACCTAAACGGAACCACACGCGATACCAGTACCCCAGATGCCGGAGCCTATGAGACCACGGTATTTCCAGATCCGGATGGCGATTAATCGCAGCCTAGGTCTATTCGGGATTGAGGGTCGTTATTAGGAATACAATTCCCAGACAATACCGAGTCTGGAGCGTATCGTTCTATATTTGGATCATACAACCCGTTTACCAGAAAATCTACAAGGTTTGTAACTTCTTCTTCGGTTAGATTGAGAGCGCCAAACTGTGTTGCTAATTGTTCGTCCGGAACACCCACATTCTGTTTTACACCATTATTTTTATACTCCACAACATCACGAATGCTAGTTAAAGAACCTCCGTGCCCGTAAAACTTATTCATTTTTAAATTATACAGGGTGGGTACTTTAAACTTATAATCGTCTTCTGCACGGCCCGTAATTTCACCTCTCCCTCTTTGGGTTTCAATATTGAAAGATTTTCTTGTGCCCGCAAAAATGATAGTTTCTTCAGGATTAAAATCCTGCAATCCCCATGCGTGAAATTCATTTGACTTTAATGCAGGTCCTGTATGGCATTCAAAGCATTTTCCTTTATCAAAAAATACCATCGCTCCTTTTTTCTGGTCTTCGGTCAGTGCGTCTGTACTTCCGCGTAACCATTCCTGCCATGGTGCCTGGTTGGCTAAGATAGTTCGGTTAAAAGCAGCTATGGCCAGAGCTCCATTTATAGCACCGTACCGTTCTTCTACAGGAGAGGAAGGAAATGCTGCGTCGAAATAACTTTTATAGCCAAACTCTTCAGCAAACTCAGCATCAATTTTTAAACGATGTGCTTTTTGTCCGGCAATACCTTGTGTTTCTAGTCCTTGAAAGCCAAATAAATTTTCAGGAACTACATCAGCGTTTTGCTGTACATACGGAGCATTAATTCCTTGCGCACCCAAAGCACCATTCCAAAGAGCGACCTCCTGATAGGCTACATTTATAAGTGTGGGAGGTTTAATAGGTTGCACATCTATACTATCGCGCGGCATACTTCCTTCGTTCATAGGAACCCGTCCTTCGCCTGCAAACCCGAAGCCTATACCACCTTCACCAATTCCCTGCCGTATTCCAGCCGAAAATCCTGAAGCTGCAGGGTGACAACTTGCACAGGCATACATATGTTTATTACCAGGCATTTTAGGATTTCCACCTGTAGCAGTTTCGTGTACTAATAAGCGACCCAGGCGTACTTTTTCACTCGTAATTGGATTTAAAGGATCCTGTGGGATACTCGCATAATCGGTTTCATTGGGAAGTATAAAAAATGAAAGGCCCTGATCCTGGGAACGCTCGTTTAGAAGTAATGTTAAATCTTTGTCTAAAGACGTTGGGTTGTCCGTATACTCGTCAGATTGACACCCTATTAAAAGGATAGCCAACAGCGGTATTATTGCTCTATAATGTCTCATAATTCAATCAGTTAGAACATAAATTTAAGAAAACATTAAGAAACAAATATCACTTATTTTACCTTTTAGATAAAGTGTAGGAAAACATCTACAAATCGCTTAATTTCTTTCAATTCTTTGCTTTATAAATGGCTAAATTACTTGAGAGCACGTCTCTTAAATATCTGGTAAGAGGGTAGTTACAGGTAATAGTTGTTTTAAGTAAAGCTTTAGTTTTTTTAAATTCAAAGTATCTTTTTAGGCTTAAAAAAGTAGTTTACCTATAAAATTTACACGTAGAACTTAAGAACTCCTATGGTTTTTCAATTAAAAAATTACCATCAATCCTTGTATCTTTGTTATATCTTACGAACTAGTTAACTAGTTGTAATAAGATGTAACTTCGGTAAGAACACTTCAAAAAAAACTCCATGAATTATATACTTTTTGACGGCGGTGTACGCGACCAACTCCTCCCATTTACCTTTACACGTCCTGTGGCAGATATTAGGGTTGGGATTCTCACGATAAGAGAAAAATGGGAAAAATATTTAGGGTACACCACTTCAACAGTTACTGAAGATTACTTGTCGGATAAATGGCCTTTGGTAGAACTGGAGCAGAATATTTTAATAAATGCCTCTTTTATTCCTTCTGAAACTTTAGTCAACCTGATCAAAAATCTAACGAAGAATCAAGCTATTTTTTTGAATGAAGAACCCATTGCCTTTTATACTACCGAAGGGCAGGAGGTAGATTTTGATACGTTTGACATCTTAGAATACACCCAGGATGATGTGTTTAGAATTGAGCACACCTGGGATATTTTTTCAAAGAATCACGAAGCCATTCAAAGAGATTTCGATCTGGTGACAAAAGGAAGAACATCACAACCCATTCCTGAAATGGCCGTCGCTTTTAACAAAGAAAATATCTTTATTGAAGAAGGCGCAAAGCTCCCTTTGTGTTCCCTAAACGCAGCCGAAGGCCCTATCTACATTGGCAAGGATGCTGAGGTGATGGAGGGAAGTATGATTCGCGGTCCCTTTGCCCTCTGTGAAGGCGCTACGGTGAAAATGAATGCCAAAATTTATACGGGTTGTACTATTGGTCCACATAGTAAAGTAGGAGGGGAACTTAATAATAGTGTATTAATGGGCTACTCCAATAAAGGGCACGATGGCTTTTTGGGCAACGCTGTTATAGGCGAATGGTGTAATCTGGGAGCCGATACCAATAATAGCAACCTTAAAAATAACTACGCCGAAGTACGCCTCTGGGATTACGAAACCCAGGGATTTGCCCGAACAGGCTTGCAGTTTTGTGGTTTAATGATGGGAGACCATAGTAAATGTGGTATCAACACTATGTTTAATACGGGAACCGTAGTAGGGGTAAGCGCGAATATTTTTGGCAGCGGATTCCCAAGAAACTTTATCCCTAGTTTTAGCTGGGGAGGTAGTGGCGGCATGGCCACATATAAAACCGACAAAGCCTTTGAAGTAGCAAAAATAGTGATGGACAGACGAGGCATTACTTTTACTGAAGACGACGCAAAAATCCTGGAACACGTTTTTGAGGAGACAGCGCAGTGGAGGAGAAAGTAGTTAAGTTAAAGAAGGTCATAAATTGGTTGCAACCAGTATCTTTACCGATCATTTAACCCTTTCCCGCTAAAAATTTTTGCAGTACACTTTTCAATTCTCGATTCACGGGTTTTCGATTGTTTGGCACCTGAAAAATACAAGAGATATCCTCTTTGCCGGCCGGGTGTTAATGCTTTGAATGCCTTCTTAAAATCTGATTTTTTTTTAAATACTTTTTCTAATTCTTCTGGCACTTCATAATCTGAGGTCTTTTTCATTGCTACTGCTACCCCTGCTTTTTCAACTTCAATAGCTTCGAAGGTATAGGCTTTAATGGTTTTTTCCTGGTCTTTAATTTCCTGAACACCTTTAAACCGAAGTTGACGTGCTGCCTGTACATTTTTAGTTTGTTGCACCAATAGGTCTGAAGAATCTTTTAACAAAGCTCCCTTATGAAACAACAAAGCGCAATAGTCCTTAAAACCGTGCATTAATACAACATTTTTGCCCTGAAAGGTATAGCAAGGCTTTCCCCATTTAAACTCCTCTTCCAGGCCTGTAGTATTTAGTATGTTGCGAAGCAACTTATATTCTTGTTGCCAGGCACTGTTGTCTTCAAAAAACTCTTTGATATTTTTTTTCATTGCCAGAACAAACTCTTTTTACGTGAAGCCTAGTTATTTTCTACTTTTCTTTTTCTAAGTACTGCTATGACTAAAATAAGCAATAGTAAACAAATAACAATAAAGGTATCTCCAATCATGGAATATAGGGTCCTGGTTCCTTTTGTGGGTAGTTGTGTTATGAGCACTTTGTTATCACTCGTAAAATGGTCCATTTCACTAAGTACTTGTCCGGTATAATCTGTGCCAATGGAGCGTCCAAAACTGGTTTGACGAATAAAATTGAAACCTTGTTCAATCGCTCTGAATTTTGACATATCGGTATGGATTGGATCAATTTCTTTCCAGTCATTACTTGGAGCTAACACAATGTCTGAACCGCTGGCATCTTTTAAATACTTCGGAAAGTCTAAATCAAAGCATATAACTCCTGCAATAGTACCGTATTCAGTATCTATTTTTTGAATTCCAGTAGCTTTATTGTTGCTAACTTCAGCTTCCTGGCCAGGTACTGAAATGCCTTTCCAGTAATCAATAACTTTTTGTCCTTTTTTGTTGAACAAGACAAACTTATTTTCGAGGTATTTACTGTTTGAAGGGTCAATTACTGCGACGCCTACTCCTAAATAAATGCTGTGCGCTAAGGTTACCGCACTTGCTTTTTTATAAAGTTCTTTTTCATCTTCTTTGAGGATGACACCATTGCCTTCTGCCCAGAAAATTATTTCTGCTCCAGCTTGTGCTTCTTTGATACTTCTGTCAAATAAATTTTGATTTAGTTTCGATGTATTCTTTCTGGTTTCAATTGTAACTTTATTTTCGGTTTCTGAATTTTGCAACCCTTGCAAATCGATCATAACCTTAAGACTATCTAAAGCAGAAATGGAAGCTACTCGAATCGTTTCAGAATCTGATTTTTGAAATTGCACACGAAAGCTTCCGTAGGTTATGGTAAATCCAAAAACAAGGCCGTAGATAAGGATTGCTTTTCTTAAGTTCTTCCATTCATTTCGTTGTTCATAGATCCAGTTGCTAACAGAAGCAAACCAGGCAATTAAAAATGTGATATACCCTAACCCAAAAACAGAAATGGATTGTAATAAAATTAGTTGAGATTGCTGGGTATAAGCAAAATGCCCAAACGTACCGTATTGATTCAATTGATGGTACAGGTATTCAATTAAAACAACCGAACACGGAAACAGTAAGGTGCTTAGAAAGGAGGTACGCTTTTTTGAAAAATAGGAGTCGATTACATACGGGACTGAAGAAAGTAAACTAAAAACTACGGTAACAATAATGGGAATATATAATGGTAAAAAAGGAACAAAATCAAAACCAATATAATAGCCAATACCTATACATAGAAATGCCAAGAGAAAACCCTGCCATCTGGATAGTTTTCTAACTGCAAACAGGAGCAGTGCTGTAAAGATCCAGATGGCAAAAAACACTGCATATTGCCCATTTGAGAAAACAGCGAGTAGTAATAAGATTAATAGAAAGGATACTCTGGTAAGGATTGTAGTTTTCATCTTTATATTAGTTGGTACTACAAAAGTGCAAATTTAAGATGTGGAGTACCTGACACCTATGTGACAAAATTATTTTTTAGCGAGTTTACTTCGAATTCTGCTCAAAGACTGTCTTTCAATGCCTAAATATGAAGCTAAATGAGTTAAACTGATTCTATTGCTGATGTCTTTATTTTGTTCCATAAAAGTAAGGTACCGATCTTGGGCACTATCAAATAAAAGACTTTCTACTCTGTCTGTTTCCCTTGTTAAAACATGTTCGGCGACTAACCTTCCAAACATTTCATTGTCTTTAAATTTCTGGTATGCTTCCTGTAATTTTGTATAGGGTATATTTACGATAATTGTGGGTTCAAGGCACTGTATATGATATTTGGAGGGTTTTTGCCGTAAGAAAGAAGGATAGTCCGTAGCAAAGCCACCTTCGCTTATAAACCCTGTAATTATTTCACTTCCTTTTTCGTTTACATAATATTTTCTTAAAAGTCCTTCGCATACAAAACCAACTTCTTTTTGTGTTTCGCCACTTTTATATATGAATTCTCTTTTCTTATACTCATTCAGTGTTAAAAAGGAACGGCTGAATTTTTTTAAGGCTGTGTTTGAAGTAGGAATTTTATCCAAAAATAAATTAAAGTAATATTCTTCATTACGATTGCTTTCCGTCATTTTTAAAATAATTCGAGTTTTTCTTTGGTTGTTTTAAACGAGCTTGCATTTGATACTATGAGTTTTGCTGTGTCGCCTAGTATTGAAGGTGCAACGTGCGAATAAGCCACCTGTCTCCAATGTGCTTTTTCTGCAAGCGGAAGACACTAGCATCGCCACTACGAGGTTATCCTCGTGACTAATTTACAATTATTTGTAGGAAATACAATTCATTTTACCATCTGACCCGCTGTATTATATGCGTTGTTGTGCAACGTTTATTCTTTCAGTCAGCTTGTCCATTTCTGATTTTACTAATGGCTTTAATTCATAATCCTTCAGTTTACTCAGATATTCTTTCGCCGACGAAAATTCAGTGCGCTCATATTCAATGTCGGCTAAATTAAGCAATACAATCGAAGTGTCATTTTTAGTTCGAAGTCCAATTTCCAGAGCTTTAATTAATTCAGATTTTGCAAAGTCCAATTCATTTTTTTCAGATGCTATTATTCCCGTTGTGAAGTGATAATAACTTTTTTGCTGTTTGGATAAATTGTTTGGGTTTTTAATTTTGGAAATTAATTTTTCCGCTTTGTCAAAATTTTCTTTTTTGAGTTGTTGGAATGCAGCGAAAATAGTTCCATATTTAAAATATCCATATCCGAAAAGTCCAGCTACTAAAACTGTTAAGCCCGCATTAATATAATCTTCTCTTAAATAAAATAGAATTGACATACCTAAACAGGCGATGATAAGTACAATTCTAATAAAGGGTGTAAACATAAATTTTCATTGGTTTTTCAAATGTTGCACAACTAATAATATAATGTGTTTTACAGTTGTTACCCGTAAAGATACCTAATTTCAGTGTTCAGGAATGGTAACCATAAATCACCTGTGATGATAGGGTTCATTTCTTAAAATAGTAAAGCCGCGATAGAGCTGTTCTACTACAAACAAACGTACCATCTGGTGAGAGAACGTCATGGAGGATAAGGAAACTTTTCCCTGGGTGCGTTCATAGAGTTCGGGGCTGAATCCGTAGGGGCCACCAATCACAAAAATGAGGTTTTTTAAGCCGCCGTTCATTTTCTTTTGCAGGAAAGTGGCAAAGCTTTCAGATGTATAGGTTTTTCCCTTTTCATCCAGCAAGATAAGGTGGTCGCTGGTCTGGGTTCGTTTTAATATTTCAACACCTTCCAGTTGTTTTTGCTGGGCCTCGCTTAGGTTCTTCGCTTTTTTGATGTCCGGGATCACCTCCAGTGAAAAGGGAACATAATGTCCCAAACGGTTGGAGTACATTTTTATAAGCGTCTCCAGGTTTTTATTATCTGTTTTGCCAATGGCCAGCAGGGTGATTTTCATAAGGTAACAATTGGTGTTAAAAAAAGTTATTCCAGCACCGGTTTTTTCCTGAACTTGTTGGCAAGGTCTACTTCGGCCGCTATATAGCCAAACGAGGCCCAGTCACTCCCCGCAACTATGGTTCTGAAAATTTCTTCGGCAGCGCCGCTATCTCCTTCGCATAATAAATAGTTGCCTAAGCCATACAACAAAGCGCTGTTAGTGGCAGTGTCGTTAGATTGTACCTGAATTTCGGAAGGTTGCAGGTCGCCTTTGTAAAGTAAACAGGCTTTTAGGTAAGGTTCATTTTCTATCACCTCCAAATCGCTGGAGATCCCTTTTACATAGTTAAATCCTGTGCTTTTACGGCCCATCTGGCAGTTAATGGTATAGATCCAGTGCGTGGCAGAGACCACATTGTCTGCATTGGACGAGGTACGCAGGCACTCTTTATAGGCTTCAACGGCTTTGGTGTCGTTATTTCTTAGGTAATGCGCCAGGCCAAGATGGTAGTAAATATTCCCGTGCATTGTACTTACAGGAATGTTTTGCGCATTCGGCATCCCGTCTTCTTCTACTTTATTTTCTTTCCCTTGAATAAGTGTTGCGGCTTTTTCCAGATCTTGAATGGCTTTGTCAAAATCCCGTACGGTAATATAGCGATGGCCACGGTGGCGTAACAACCTACTCTCATCTGGGAATTTTTCAAGCCCATCGGTATAAATTTGTATGGCTCCTCTGTAATTTCCTGTATATGCGGTAAAACGCCCATACCAAATGGTATTCTCCAGATCGGGTTGTTCTTCAAAAGCTTTTTTCCTGGCTTCGTATTGCGCCATTATTTTTTCTGAAGGCGGCTTGCTGTAGAGGGTATCTCCAAATTTAGAGATTGCCTGGTACGAATGCTTCCATCCGGGAACAGTGTTTGTGTCCCTCTTTTTTTCTTCCGAAGAATTACACCCAATGCATAGGAGTACACCGAGAATAAGTACATATTTCATCATATCCGAAACTTTAGATTAGAGGTACAATTTATATAAAATATAGCTGTTTTGGATTCAGCATACCCTACAATTTTACACAAATTTTGCTGGGTTAAAATTAGGAGATTAGTACCTTTTCAGTTTTATAAGACGGTTACAAATTTGTATTTTTGCCGCCCAAATTATAAGGACAGCCACTAAAGGCATAAAACTAATTTGTTTTGAAATACGCCAGACTCACAAAAGAGCAGTTAGAAGAATTGCATCCGGAATTTATAAATTTCTTGGCCACCCAGTCCATTACTGGAGAAGAGTGGGCAAAGATCAAAGCCGAACAACCCGAAGTAGCCGAAGAAGAACTCGATATTTTTAGCGATCTGGTTTGGGAAGGCGTGCTCCAACAAGCGAACTTTCTTGAAAATATTGCCCCTCAGCAACTCTTTCTTTTTAAAATAGAAGAAACAGAAATGCATCTTATTTCTTTAAAAATTCTAAAAGAAGGAATAGACATTACCACTGTTGAAGGCTACCAGTGGCTCCAACAAAACTTTGCAGAAGATACTGTCGAGTTTTATACGGCGTCCAAGGCGTTTTCAGCTAATAAAACGGAAGACATCTTTGCGCTCATTAAACAGGGAGCTAATATTACCAAAGGAGAGTTGTATGGCTTCTTTGAAAAAATGGTAAAATAGCTTACTTGCTAAAGCGGTGCAAGGTAAAGGTCATCGCTGCCAACAGGAAAAAGGCTACCACCTGGTGTAAAACACCTAAAACTACAGGTACTTGTAAGATGAGTGTAAATACTCCAAGTACAAACTGAAGCAGTACCAGTCCAACCAGCAGGTGCATTGCTTTTTGTTGAAGGATTGTAAGAGTCATACTTCTGGACTTCCACCAGATAAGTCCGATCGCGGCTACCACAACATACGCCAAATAGCGGTGCACAAACTGAACACCACTTTTTCCCTCTACAAAGTTTCTCCACACAGGATTTTGCTCTATGGTTACCGTTTCATGAATTAATTTTCCATCACTCATCAAGGGCCAGTGATTGTGAATCCAGCCGGCATCCAGTCCTGCGACAAAAGCACCCCAGATAATTTGAACGATTAAAATCCCCAACCCAAAACGGATGAGATTCCGGAATTTGGTGTTCACTTCTTTTGTATCGGGATACCATAGATCTAATGCTACCCATAAGGTATAGGCAAAGGTAATAAAAGCAGTAGTTAAGTGCATGGCAAGGCGGTAGTGGCTCACATCGGGACGATCTACCAACCCGCTTTTTACCATATACCAGCCTAAAAAGCCCTGGAATCCGCCCAGAAAAAGCAGAACCACACATTTCTTAATGGTGGAGCGGCTAAGTTGTTTCTTCAGTAAAAAATAGAAAAACGGAATGATAAACACAACGCCAATAAAACGCCCGATCACCCGATGGATCCACTCCCAGAAATAGATGTCTTTAAAGTCCTCAAGGGAGAAGTGCTGATTCAATTTCTGGTATTCAGGATACTGTTTATAGAGGTCGAAGGCGGCTTGCCATTCGGTATCATTCATAGGGGGGATAGTTCCAGAAATAAGTTTGTAGTTTGAAATGGAAAGTCCCGAGTGGGTTAACCGGGTAATACCGCCTACCACTACCATAATAAAGATCAGGACACACCCTGTAAGCAGCCAGTAAATTACTTTTTTATTGTCTTTCATAGTCCTTTTTTGTTAAACGGTACCAAAGTACGGGGTCTGTTTCGTTAGGGTAGGGTGCGGTTTTTTCAAACTGAAAATTTAATTTTTTCAATACGTTACTGGAAGCTGGATTTTCTGGATTTACAAAAGCTATTACCTTAGATAATTGCAACGTTTCGAAAGCGTATGCTAAAATAGCTTTACAGGATTCGGTTGCAATGCCTTTGCCCCAGTATGCTGGTAAAAACCTGTAGCCCAGATCGGTTTCGTTGGCTTCTTTCAGGAACTTTACCCCACAAAAGCCAATAATTTTTTTATCCTCTTTGTGAACTACAGCAAACCTTCCGTAGCCATATGTTTTATAATCGGAAAGCCACACATCAGCAATTAGTTGTTTTACACCCTTCATGGTTGTAATAACAGGATCTCCCGTGTATTTGTTAATGATAGGATTACTGCTAAACGTAAAAACCTCGGCTTCATCTCCAAATCGGAATGGGCGTAATAGCAGTCGTTCTGTTTCTAGTTGCAGTGTGTTCATTTCACGGGCGTTAGTCCTAAATCGATTCCTTTTTTTAACATAAAGGTATGTGCTGCTTCATATTCATTAGGAATATCTCCTTCCAGAATAGCTTCCTTTATAGCATCTTTTATCATCCCAATCTCTCGTGAAGGTTTTAAATTGAAGGTTTTCATGATCTCTTCTCCACTTACAGGTGGCTGAAAATTCCTGATATGATCGCGCTCTTCAACTTCCACAATCTTATCACGTACTTTCTGAAAGTTATTGTGATACTTCCTGAATTTTTTAGGATTCTTGGTTGTAATATCTGCCTCGCAAAGGGTCATAAGATCTTCCACATAATCTCCGGCGTCAAACACCAATCTGCGCACAGCACTATCGGTTACATCACTCGCTAACACAATGGGGCGGGAGCTCATTAATACCATCTTCTGAACAAATTTCATCTTGTCATTTAAAGGCATTTTTAAGCGCTTAAATAACTTGAAAACCATTTTACTACCTACAAATTCGTGGGCATGAAACGTCCAGCCTATTTTTTTATCGAATCGCTTTGTTGGCGCTTTTCCAATATCGTGTAACAAAGCAGCCCAGCGTAACCACAGGTTATCGGTAGTTTCTGCAATGTTGTCTACCACTTCCAGCGTATGCCAGAAGTTGTCTTTGTGGCGTTGCCCTTCTTTTTCTTCAATGCCTTGTAATGCCACAAGCTCTGGGAAAATATGCTGCAACAAATTGGTTTTATGCAACAATGCAAATCCTTTAGAAGGCACGGGAGCCATCAATATTTTATTGATTTCGTCTACGATCCGTTCTTTTGAAATAATTTTTATGCGGTCTGCGTTGCGGGTGATAGAAGCCAACGATTCCTTTTCAATTACAAAATCCAGTTGCGTTGCAAACCGAATGGCTCGTAACATGCGTAAAGGGTCGTCGCTATAGGTAATATCCGGATCTAAAGGTGTTCTGATTATTTTATCCTGGAGATCCTGTATCCCGTCAAACGGATCCAGTAAATCACCAAAAGAAGCATCATTTAAGCTTAATGCAAGTGCGTTTATGGTAAAATCACGCCTATTTTGATCGTCCTGCAAGGTGCCATTTTCTACTGCCGGATTACGGCTGTTTTCGGCATAGGATTCTTTTCTGGCGCCTACAAACTCCAGCTCAATACCTCCTGTTTTTAACATGGCAGTTCCATAGGTTTTAAACACAGAAACTTTAGGAGTTCCGGGAAGAAGTTCAGATACTTTTTTAGCAAGGGCAATACCACTTCCTACGGCAACTACGTCAATGTCTTTTGCATTTCCGCGTTGTAAGATGTGATCCCGAACATAGCCTCCAATTACATAGGTTTCTAGTTGTAGCTGTTCTGCTGCTTTAGAAATTACCCTAAAAACTGGATGTTCAAGTGCCGATTTATGATTGGATTGCATGCTGTATTTTTGCTCGTGCAAAGGTACGACATAGCTGTTTGAGGAACAACTTAGATTGTAATCAAAAAAGCAGTGTCTAATTATTTTGAAAGGATAGCACACATAGTTTTTCCTTTCTCATCAAAAACCAGGGTCTTTGGGTTAAACAAGGATTTTAGCTTAAGCCATTTTCTTTTGGTCGCTGCTTTCTTTTGCTGAACCTCTTCAGGAATGTTGTCCGGAGTATAGTCACTTTTGGAACATAAGTTCCCTTTTTCATCTAAAATAGGAGCTCTTTCAATTTTTTTTCTTCTTTTCTTCAGCTTATAGGCTTCGGGATGGTTGTAGTAATACTCTGAAAAATTTATAAAACTAATATCCAGATCCAGCGTGGAAGCCATATACTGTAGAGATGTTTCACTAAACCACCAGTGATGCACGGGAGGTGCTTCTGTATCCCAGACAATGTCTGATGGGATAAGCGTTTTATCTGGCGTTGTAATGATGATGTGTCCATCCTTCTTTAGTAGTTTAAGAATGGATTCAATAAAACCTACGGGGGCTTCAATATGCTCTATGACCTCAGTTAAGATAACAATATCGTAGGCATTTGGCTTCTCGAGGGCGTAATCATGCAGGTCTCTGCAAACATAAAAATCTCCAAAACTCTTTTTTGCCTGGGCTACAGCTTCATTCGAAATATCTAATCCTGTACTGTCATATCCTTCTTCTTTAAGTGCGTAGGTAAGATACCCAAGGCCACTTCCCAGTTCAAGGATTCTGGAGTTGGTTTTGTTGGGTACCAGTTGTTGTAATGCTTGCTGAATTCCCCAAAACGCTTCTTCTGAATTTGCCAAAAACGCTAAAGGTTTTTCAGCTGTTTTCACTTCATTCATGTAACTCCAGTACCTATTATAGCCAGGAACGTTTTTTCCGTTACTGTAAATAGCATCGTATATGAGGCTGGTATCTGCCCGGGGCATCGAGAAGGATGTGTCACAGGCATCACACGCATAAATATTGAATTTCATTCCTAGCTGATAGCCTTGAAAACCCTTATACTTTAGTTGCGAAGGGTTTCCACATAATTCGCATTCAATTTGCTGTTTTATATCCAGACGATCCATGGTCACTCTATTTTTTTAGAGGCAGCTCTTATATATTTGTTTTAATTAACGATAAAATTATAAAATAAGCGTTAGGTAAGCAAACAGAATTTTTATTCACGGATTACCTTCACCATCCCATCCAGGGTAAGTTTTATGATAGCAGAAGGGGTTCCACGTTTTGCCTTTTGGTTGTGGTTTACCACGTAGTCTACTCCGCTTTTGATGTCTTCTGAAATTTCAGCAAAAGAGTGTGGTGTTGCTTTCCCACTTAAGTTAGCAGAGGTAGAAACAATTGGTTTTCTGAACTTACGAAGCAACGTTTTACAAAAATCATCTTTCACTACCCGAAAGGCTAACGAATTGTCTTCAGCAATAATATTGGTGGCAATTCTAATAGGATCATCGTAAATAATAGTGGTAGGTTTTGCCGCATACTTTAGGATGTCGTAGGCTACTTCAGGAATTTCTTCTACATACTGATTCAGCATTTTAAAATCGTGAACCAGACAAATCATCGACTTGTTTTCGGCACGTTTTTTCAGCGCGTAAATTTTATCAATGGCATCTGCGTTGGTGGCATCACAGCCAATACCCCACACCGTATCGGTTGGATAGAGTATAAGTCCGCCGCGTTTAAGGACGGCTAATGCATTTTCAATTTCAGTCTTCATAAAAGCGTACTTTTTGTTGTTGTTTAAGGGAATGTGTCATAGGCTTGCAATCGAGTACCGTTGAAAGTAAAAACCATTTTTTAGGCTTCAACAATAGTGCAAACGTTAAATACAACCGTATGAGCCACCATTTTAATAATCCGAAGTTTTTTCGGATCACATACAAATAGGAAATATAACTCTCGGTGCTGATTACTTTTGAAGTTCCGGTGCTCACGCCTTGGTAGTGCAATACTTTTGCCTCTGGAACGAGCATACTTGTGTACCCAATTTCACGCAAACGATGGCATACATCCATTTCTTCCCAATATAGAAATATGTTGGTGTCGAACCCGCCAATTTTTTCAAAAGCAGGGGTTCTAAAAAACAGAAAGGCTCCGTTTACCCAATCTGCCTCTATAGGATGGGTATATGCTTGCTTTCGCTTTGGATAGCGTGACGGATTGTTTTTCTCTAAAAAACCACGTCCGAAGAGTAACCGTCGCACCCCCTTGTTATGGTCAAAAGAAGGGACAAAGGTAGTGTGCTCATCATAGTTTTGAGCGGTGCAAACGCCTACTTCTGGTTGCGCATCCATATATTGGGTTAATAGTAGCAGGCAGTCATTCAAAAGCATGGCATCGTTATTTAAAAACAACAAATAACGAGCGTAGGCATAGGGTACTCCCAGCATATTTCCACCGCCAAATCCTGTGTTAATAGGGCTTCTGTGTAAGGTGAAATTGTCTTTTTTTGGAAAATTTGAAGCAAGGTGTTTATAATCGGCTAGTTCCGAATTGTTATCCACCACAATAATTTGGTAGCTGGTACTACCTTTTGTATGTGCCACTACAGCATCCATACATTCTAAGGTGTATCTGGCAGTGTTATAATTTACAATTATGATGGCAACGTCAAACATACTGCAAACTTAGCGTAAAATTGTATGATATACGTCCAGATACTGCTTTGCCGTCGCTTCCCAGTTAAAGCTTTTGGCACGGGCAATGTACCATGTTTCATAATCGTGCTGGTGTTCGTAAAAGGTATTCATTCCCCGTGTAAGTACATGTGCCATATATTCAGGATCATATTGTTCCCAGTAAAAACTTTGCTCTCCGCCAATTTCGGGTAGCGAAGTGTTGTTGGAAAGAAACACCGGTTTGCCAAAGCGCATGGCTTCAATAGGAGGAATGCCAAAACCTTCTCGTAGCGATGGAAATACAAATGCTTCGCAATTTTTCAGGTAAAACTTTTTTTCGGTATCGGCTATTTTCCCAGGTAAGAAAACACGTTCTTCCAGGTTGTATTCTGAAACCATAGTTCGTAAACGATCGCCGTACAAAGACCTGTTGTTTCCTGCCAGCACTAAATTGTATTCCGGCAAAAACTGAAGCATTGCTACCAGGCTTATAAAATTTTTACGCTCGCTAAAATCTCCAATCGAAAATAGATACGGTTGTTTAGGTTGCACAGTAGGGTTGAAATTTTTCGGAACCGAAGTATCTGTAATGGTATTGCCGTTATAAATTACATATTCTGGCACGTTTGGGACTTCAAAATTTGCGTGGGTGTCTTTTTTTGCAAATTCTGAAATATACGTAATGGCTGTGGCGCGTTTTAGTTTTTTTTCAAATTGGGCTCGGAGCTTGGCCTGTAGCCCTTCAGAACCTTCTGTTACAAAATGAATATCGTGTACCGTCAATAAATACGGGGTTTTATAAAAAGGTTCTACCTTAATATTCTGATTCAAACAATGCCATAGATCGTATCTTTTCTTAATACGGAAAGGTTTGTGACGCGTAATACTCTTGTATTTTTTATAACGGAAGGTACTGCCAAATTCAGCTTTTAAAGCTTTTAAATCGCTTACATTCAGCGTAATTTTTAAGTTGCTTACATCTTGCGTTGCCATCCCTTTTATAAGATGGTAGTTGAACTGTCCGAAGCCGGAAAACTTGTTCTTTAGATTATGTGCTTCTAGAAAAACCCGCTTCATATTAGTCTATTTTTCGGTACAATAACCATAAATTCACATAGCGCTTAAACACCGAAAAAGCACTCACATACGCTAAGATAAAACCCTCTTTTCCATCTAAAACCCCTAGCCGAAAAATAAACTGGTGCCAGAATCTGTAGTAGGGTCTAAATAGAAAATGGTATAATGTAGGTTTCTTTTTTTTCTCGTACAGCATTTTTGCCTGTAGCGCACTGTATTTATGCATTTTTCCCGTATAATCGTCAAAATCTTTATAGGTGTGGTGGGGAAGGGTTTGCTTTAGTTTGGCTGTTTCTCCATTGGCCTCCAGCGTTTCGTGCACGAGATTATCGTTGTAGTTACAGTACTGCTTATGAAACATTCTAATGACCCAATCGTTCTGTAACCCACTGTATTTAATACGTTTTCCCATAAAATAGAAGTCGCGCTTCACAAAATAGGCAATGGCAGAAGGATTTTTCAACGTTGTCGTGATCTCTTCAGCAAGCTGGGGTGTAACCTCTTCGTCCAGATCAAAAAACACCACCCAGTCATTCGTAGCTTTTGAGATAGCAAAGTTTTTTTGAGCTGAAAAATTATCGAATGTCCGCTCGAACACGGTTACATTTTTATGTTTACGAGCTTTAGCTACAGTTTCGTCGTTGCTAAAAGAGTCTACGATAATAATCTCGTCTGCAAACGAAAGCCTTTGTACAAAGCCGTCCACGTTGTCTGCTTCGTTTAAAGTAATCGCAAGTGCCGAAATTTTTACGGTATGCTCCAAGAGTTGGTGATAGTTTAGGTAAAAGTACTAATTTTACAGAAGTACTACACCCAGAAACGTTGGCAAAACTACCTATTTTAATGTACCACGACATCTCTGCCGAAAGCGGAAAGGGGTTGCGTGTGAGTGTTTCCGGTTTTGAAGCGCATTGCAAACACCTGGCATCTAATGAGTATACCACGCATCATTTTGCTGAAATTTTAAAACCTGAGACCAGTTTAAAAGGAAAAAACTGCATCCTGACATTTGACGATGGCTATGTGAATCAGTTGGAGTTCGCAGTGCCTATCCTACAAAAATATGGCTTGAAAGCTACTTTTTTTATTCCGCTGGCCTACCTTGGGAAAAGTGATGCATGGAATGACGGCGCCAACCCAATTATGACGGCTGGGCAATTACGATCGCTGCCTTCAGAAACTATAGAGCTGGCGTATCATAGCTTTCAGCACAGAAAATATGATGGGTTGTCAAAAGAAGAAATTGAAGAAGATTCGCAGCAATGTTTTAAGGTTGTTTCAGAAGAAAGACTTGATTTTACCAAAGTGGTAGCGTATCCTTACGGTAAATTCCCTCGTAAGAACCCTGAGAAAAAACATTTTTTTAAGCAATTAAAAGAAAACGGATTTCAACTAGGGCTTCGAATTGGAAACAGAATAGAGAAATATCCTTTCAGCAACACATTTGAACTAAACCGAATAGATATAAAAGGAGAGTGGTCTCTACTAAAGTTTAAAAGAAAATTGAGGATCGGGAAACTTTTTTAAATTTTAAGAACAGAGAACAGAGAACAGAGAACAGAGAACAGAGAACAGAGAATAAATTGATAATCTTACTTACCACTCACCACTCACCACTCACCACTCACCACTTACCAATTAACGCATTCCCTTATTCAAAAGCATGAGCTTTACATACCGTTGAAACACCCCATACGCATTATTGGCTGCAATGGTTAAGCCTGGAATCCCGTCCCGAAAACCCCCTTTGATGATGTAGGAACTAAAAAAACGCCAGGTAGGTTTTACAAATAAATGCCCCCAGGTAGTATGTTTCCCTTTTTTCTGAAGCTGTTCTGCCTGAAACCAAGCATAGCTTTCCTTTTTATGTAAGAAATGCTCCAGCCCTTTGTAGGTAAAGTGTAATACAGGATTCTTAAGCTGTCCTATAGTTCCTTCACAGGTTAATTTTTCATGTACCAACCCTTGATAGGAAGCACCTTCCCGTTTTACTACCCGTACTACATCATTACTGTGGTGGTAGAGGAAGCGGTTCATGTAAAAATGCGGGAAGTTTAGTTTATAGCCACCGTGAGTATTGCTATTGATGGCTGTTAAAATTTCCAGCTGTAACGGGTAGGTAATTCGTTCGTCTGCATCCAGAAACAGTACCCAATCTGCCGTAGCGTGTTTCAGTGCGTAATTTTTTTGGTTTGAAAAATTATCGAATGTTCGTTGTAAAAAAGTAGTGGCGTATTTTCTGGAAATTTCAGGGGTTGCATCCGTACTATACGAGTCTACCACAATAATTTCATCTGCAAACCTTACAGAGCGTAGGGCTGCCTCTATATAGGCTTCCTCATTTAAAGTGGGCATGATGACGGCGAGTGTTGGCACGACCCAAAGGTAACAAAATTTAAAGGGTCTTAGGAAAGTTCGTACCTTTGTAATCTACTTTAAAAAAAGCTATTTTGAACAATCTTGGCATCACCGTAATTGTAAGTACCTACAACAAAGAAGAATGGTTGCAAAAAGTCCTGGAAGGCTATAAATACCAGACCTACAATAACTTTGAAGTGCTCGTGGCAGACGACGGTTCACGTCCTGAAACGAAAGCATTGATAGATTCATTTAAAGCAGATTATCCCATGCCCTTGCGTCATATCTGGCATGAGGACGATGGGTATCGCCGTCAGCGTATCTTAAATATCGCCATTACCGAAGCCGATAAACCCTATATTTTGTTTACTGATGGTGATTGCATCCCCCGAAAAGATTTTGTGGAAGTGCACGCAAAATATGCTGAAGAAGGCTATTTTTTATCGGGAGGCTATTGTAAACTTCCTATGAAAACCAGTGAAATTATTGACGACGAAGCCATAAAAACTGAAAATGCATTTAATGTTGCCTGGTTAAAAAAGCAAGATAAGTTGAAAGGAACACAAGCTTTAAAACTGAATAGTGGCAACACACTGGCAACTTTTCTGGATTTTATAACCCCAACCAACGCAAGTTTTAACAACTGTAATAGCAGCGCCTGGAAAGAAGATTTAATCGCTATAAACGGCTACGACGAGCGTATGCAATACGGCGGACCCGACCGGGAACTAGGGGAACGTTTAGAAAATTACGGTCTAAAACCAAAACAGATCAGGCATAAAGCAATCGTGCTGCATTTGGATCACGCTCGTGGGTATAAAACAAAGGAATCGTTAGATAGAAACCTCGCCATACGAAAAGAAGTGAAAGACCAGCATAAAAAATGGACGGAACACGGGATTGTGAAAGGGGAGAAGGGGAACTAGAATATGGACTCATTGGATAGTTAGGAAAACTCAGCAAGATTAAAAAATCACAAAAAGAATAAGGATGAGAAGATAATTTATTTTCCATACTCCATACTCCATACTCCATACTCCATACTCCATACTCC
>TARA_R100000935_G_scaffold41132_2_pt1 | contig 80139 bp, 78 predicted proteins | sample TARA_R100000935 | Tara Oceans TARA_R100000935 (sample SAMEA2621502) | marine metagenome | biome: marine biome (ENVO:00000447); feature: surface water layer (ENVO:00002042); material: "saline water (ENVO:00002010), including plankton (ENVO:xxxxxxxx)" | depth 5 m
GGTCTTAAGCCAATTTAGCTTTGTTCAATTTAGTAGAGAAAGTCAATTCTTTAGTTATCTTGGAATTTTTGAACATGTATAAACGGGCAACAGAGTTTTCATTTTTTACGGCTACCTCTTGTTTGGAAGTAGCAGCAACAATACTCATGGTAACAGTTTCAACTTTAACTTCAGCAGTACCGTTCTGAGCTTGTGCGGCCATTCCGATAAAAAGAATAAAGATTAAAGTTAATATGGTTTTCATGACTTGCGTTTTGTTATATATATAACTTGGGCAAGTGTATTTTCCTAGGTTCTGTTTCGATAAAAAGCACTGTTTCTCGTTGAGCGGAAAAAATCCGGATAAAGTGCAAAATAATATCGATGAACGTACAGAGATCCAAAATCATTTTAACGATAAAAATTTGCATTTCAACGATGAGCGTAAGTATTTACTTACATTTCCAGCGCCTTTAATTTTAAGATCCCATAATCAAAAAGCAAGAAACCGTAGAATTAATTCGATTAATATTAAATGGATCCCAATAATATTCCTTGGTTCGTACTTTTGTAATATGAAAAAAGCCTTGGACCGTTTTTCACATCAATCAAAAGCCTATAAAGATTATCGGCCTACCTATCCAGAGGAACTATTTAAGTACATATACTCCTTTTGTAATGCCAGGAATACCTGTTGGGACTGTGGAACTGGAAACGGACAAGTGGCTATAGTGCTTTCAAAATCCTTTGCGCATGTATTTGCTAGCGATATTAGCAATCAACAACTACAGCATGCAGTCCATAGGGATAATATAGAGTATAGCGTACAAAGGGCAGAGCAAACATCTTTCGTCAGCGATAGTTTTGATTTGATCACTGTGGCACAAGCAGTACATTGGTTTGACCTGGAGGCCTTCAACCATGAAGTACAAAGGGTACTAAAACCCAATGGAATAATTGCCATTTGGGGATATGGCCTTTTGCGAATAAATTCTGAAATTGATCCGATCATACTTCATTTTTATAATAATATTATCGGGGCATATTGGGATAAGGAAAGGGATTACATCGATTTAAAATATAGCACTATTCCCTTCAATTTTAATGAAATACATATTAAGGACACCTTTAAAATAGAAACATCATGGACGCTATTGGAATTGGAAGGGTACTTTAATTCCTGGTCCAGTGTTCAAAATTTTATGAAAAAAAATAATGGCCAAAATCCTGTAGATCAGCTTATAAAGGACATTTCCTTGAAATGGAATACCCCTCGGCAAAAAATCACCTTCCCCATTTTCATGCGTTTAGGCAGAAATGCTAAGTAGAAAATCACCCTAAAACGATAAGAAATTGGTTAACTGGGAATCTATTCCCTAAGGTGCACCATAATTGCGTAATACTAAGCAGCAGCCAAAATACTACGTCTCCTCATCATCATAAAAATTCCTAAGGAAATAGATCCACAAACCAAAAAACCTACAAAAAGAGGAAGAATGGTATCCTGTATATAACTACCAACATAGGTAGCTATAGGAATAGCGATCATAGTAGATATAAATCCGGTGATGGCGGCCCCTATCCCGGCTATATGGCCTATGGGTTCCATGGCAATGGCCCTAAGGTTACCAAACAAAAAGCCTAGGGTAAAAAACTGCATGGCCAAGAAGGTAATCAATATCCACAAAGCAGGATTTTGGGAATTCCAGAACAAGCCCACATAAACCATGGAAACAGTACAAAATAGGGTCAAGGCAATCATAGCCAATCTTCTCATCCCCAATTTCACCACCATGGTACCGTTCAACAGAGTAGATAGGCCCACAGATATTGCCAATCCTGCAAAAACGTAGGGAAAATTATCGGCCAAGCCAAACTGCACTTCAAACACCTCTTGGGCCGAACTCAAATAGACCATAAAGGCTCCGGTAATGAGGCCAGAAACAATAGTAAAAGCCATAGTTTCCCGGTGACGGAGCAATTCCTTAAATCCGTCCACGAACACATGACTGGAAAATTCAATCTTGTATTCCGGTTTTAAAGTTTCCGGTTGCCTTCTCCAAAACCAGACACCCACAATTATAGTCGCCACCAATTGCATATAAAAAATGGCTTCCCAACCATAATGATCCAAGAAAAATTTTCCCATAGCAGGAGCCACTATGGGTACCAAAATAAAAAAAGCAGTAACGAAAGACATAATTTTGGCCATATAATCCCCCTTATAAGAATCCCTTATCATGGATATACTTATTGTTCTCGGGGCAGAAAGTCCTATACCTTGTAGTATTCGTCCCAATATCATCCACTCCAAATTGGGGGCCAAAACACAGATAACACTGGCTACACAAAATACAATAAAGCCAATATAAACAATAGGTTTCCTTCCAAAACTATCGGATAAAGGTCCAAAAACCAATTGTCCCACACCCAAGCCCAAAAATATCATTGTTATAAACTTTTGATTTTCTGTAGGGTCCAAGCTGTTGATATCTATCCCTATAGTGGACATTGCGGGTAAGAGTGCATCAATTGCCAGTGCCACAATAGACATTAGGGAAGCCATAATGGCTACAAATTCGAATTGTGGTCGCTGCTGACTTTTTTGCATCCGGCAAAATTAAACATATGGAATAAGATTAACCCATATATTACAGGAAATAACAAAACGATAACATTTTTAAAAAATTCCACAAAGCACTGTCTTATGGGCAATTACAAAACGTACACCCGAATCAACACAACCAGATTAGCCAAAAATTAATTACAGAAAAGCCCACGTAAATTATAATTCCCATACATTTGAAGGCATAAACACTAATTAATTATCATGAAAATCAATTTTATCATTGCTATAGTATTTTTATCAAGCTTATTTGGTTATGGACAAAAGCTAAAAGTAAAACAGGGAGATTTTAATTTTATCAAGGGTCAGAAGGAAATAAACGTAGAATTTGTTTATGACAATATGAAACTCTTGAAAAAGAATCTCTCAAATGATGAATACGTAAGGGAGCATTCCGCAGAATTGGAAGAAAAGACCCGAGGAAAAGGCACATCTTGGGAAAAAAGCTGGTACGCAAGTAGGGAACTGATCTATGCCCCAAAATTTTTGGAGTTAATGAACAGATACCTATATGAAGACCATAAAGTATTTTTTGCAGAGAATTTAACGGATGCCAAGTACACACTTATCGTGGAAACGATTTGGGTATATCCTGGCTGGGATGCGGGGGTCATGAAGCAGCCAGCAAAGGTGAGCACCTTATTAAAATTTGTAGAGACCAATAACAAGGAAAACATACTTTTGGAAGTCTCTAGTGAAAACGCACCAGGAGACCAGTGGGGAAGCTCTTTTAGCAATGAAGACAGATTAGGGGAAGGTTATGCCAAAACCGGAAAATCCTTCGCCAAGTTAATTTTAAAAAAAGGCTTCTAGACCAAGTATTCTTTTAATCGATTACAATACAAAAAGTGAATGATATATCATTCACTTTTTTGCGTTTCAAGATCAATTATATGTGCCACGGTCCTTATAAGTCTATTGTGCTTGGTTACAAATGGGTTGGTCTTATCCCATACATAGCCGGCCAATACAGAACAAATTTGTCTCTTTACCTCAGGGTTTTCCGGTTGATGGAAAAACAGGGTCTGCAAATTACCACTGTACCACTCCTTAACATAGGAAGAAAATACACTAACTCCTTCCCTAATATAATCAGAGTATTCCTTTTCCCAATCTACTGCCTGTCCATTAAGAACTTTGGTAATAAGTTTTGCCCCCAACAAGGCCGATTCCGTGGCAAAAGTAACCCCCGAAGAAAAAACAGGGTCCAAAAATTCGGCACTGTTGCCCGTTAGTACAAATCCCTTTCCAAATAGTTGCTTTACCGATTTGGAATAATTTTTTATCATCACCGGTTCAAATAAAAAATCAACCCCCTTAAAGCGTTCATAATAATAATCGGATAACCGCAATAACTGGCTCAATTTTTCGCTCTTACTCCCTTCAAAAGACTCTAAAAATTCTGTAGGACCTACATAACCAATACTTGTTCTTCCATTGGAAAATGGAATTACCCATAACCACACTTCGGTCTCTATAACATCAAAAGTAATCAGGGTGCCTTCCCTGCCCTCAGGTCGATTTACGTCCACTACATGTGTAAAAATGGAAGAATGATTTGGCAGTGCCGAAGGTTTGTCCAAATCCAGCAATCTGGGCAAAACTCTCCCATAACCACTGGAATCTATGATATATTTGGCATTAACCTGGTAAGGCACCCCATTTTCATCCTTTATGGTGGTCACGGACACCCCGTTTTCATCTATAACAACATCCACAACCTCATGTCCAAAGGAGACCTCCACTCCCTTCTTTACCAATTCGTCTACCAATACTTTGTCAAAATCCGCCCTCGGAACCTGCCAGGTCCAATCCCAACCTTCGGTGTGCTTCTTACTAAAATCAAATTCACAGATTTTATCCCCTTTTATAAATCGGGCACCAAATTTCTTTTCAAAACCAAAGGCATCCAAACCGTTTAACAGACCTACTTCCTCAAAATGATCCATACATCTGGGCAAAAGACTTTCCCCTATAACAAACCTGGGAAAAATACTTTTTTCAACCACTTGAACTTTAATTCCTTGACTTTGCAAATAGGCTGCCGAGACGCAACCAGACGGCCCTGCGCCAATTACCAAGACTTCGACTAAACGTTGATTCATTATTTTTAAAATATTGATTGGTTAAATATCATACATTTGCAATCCAAAATAACTATTTTTATTAATTGTTATTCAATTTACTTTTTAAATATTGAATTTATATACATGTTGACTATTAAAGGAAAGTTAGGAATAGAGGATTTCTATCGTATAGTTTTTAAAGAAGAATCTATTCTAATAAATAAAGATGTTTTAGCAACCGTCGAAAATAGTTTTAATTTTTTAAGCCAATTTTCCCAAAACAAAATTATTTACGGGGTAAATACAGGTTTTGGCCCAATGGCCCAATATAAAATAAACGACTCAGACCGAATTCAATTACAATATAACCTTATAAGGAGCCACGCTTCCGGCACCGGCAATCTAATCCCTACACAATATGTTAAGGCCGCCATGTTGGCCAGATTGAACACTTTAAGCCTAGGACATTCAGGTGTACATATTTCGGTAATCGAATTAATGACTTCTCTCATCAATAAAAACATTACCCCTGTAATCTTTGAGCATGGTGGTGTTGGTGCCAGTGGGGATTTGGTACAATTGGCTCATATTGCCCTAGTACTTATTGGGGAAGGTGAAGTTTTTTACAAGGATGAGAGAAGGCCTACAGAAGAAGTTTTTAAAATTGAGAACCTAACACCTATCAACATTGCACTAAGAGAGGGCTTGGCACTAATTAACGGCACCTCAGTGATGACTGGAATAGGCCTGATCAACACCATCAATACCAGAAAGTTATTGGATTGGATGATATGCTGCTCTTCGGCTATCAATGAAATAGTACAGGCCTATGATGACCATTTGTCCCTAGAGTTAAATCAGTCCAAAAAACACAAGGGCCAACAGCAGATAGCCAAATTAATGAGAAATCATTTAGAAGATAGTACCCTTACCAGGAAAAGGGAACACCATTTGTACAATGGCAATAATGAAGTCTCTGTTTTCGAGGAAAAGGTTCAGGAATACTATTCCTTGAGATGTGTACCCCAAATTTTAGGCCCTGTTCTTGACACGTTGAACAATGTGGAAAAAATTCTTATTGAAGAAGTTAATTCAGCCAACGACAACCCTATTGTGGATGTTGAAAAAGAGCATGTTTACCACGGCGGGAATTTCCATGGCGATTATGTTTCCCTTGAAATGGACAAGCTAAAATTAGTTGTGACCAAAATGAGCATGCTTGCCGAAAGACAATTAAATTACCTATTAAACCCAAATCTAAATAATATACTTCCCCCATTTGTCAATCTTGGAAAACTTGGATTAAATTTTGGAATGCAAGGCGTACAGTTTACTGCTACCTCTACCACTGCGGAAAACCAAATGTTGTCCAATCCCATGTACGTACACAGTATCCCTAACAACAACGACAATCAGGATATTGTTAGTATGGGAACCAACGCAGCCAATATTACCAAAAAAGTAATCGAAAATACTTTCGAAGTACTTGCCATAGAAACGATAACTATTGTTCAGGCAATTGAATACTTGAAAGTACAGGATAAAATATCATCCAAAACAAGAAAAATGTATGATGATATTAGAAATTTGGTCCCCCCAATCTCCGACAAAGATGTTCCCATGTATCCCTTTGTAAACAAGGTTAAGAACTTTATTCTAAATTTTGAAGAAGAAACTTACGCATGTAAGGAGCTTAATTAAAAAATTGCTTTAGAAAAGTTATTTAAATAAAATAATCCATAATTTAATAGTGGCTTAGTTTAATCTTAAACATACACCGAGTTCCCCCTTGGAAATTACTGAATATGAACATTTTAATTTAAAAAAATCTCAGATGAAAACAAAGATTGGATTTTCAGTTGCACTTTTTTTAGTTTTTGGCAATTTTTATTCCCAGGAATATGCCTTGGTTAGGGAAAATGGCCTTTTTGGGTATATTAATACCTCAGGGGAATATGCGATAAAGCCCCAGTTCAAGAAAGCGGACAATTTTACGAACGAGCGTGCGGCAGCCTCAATGGGCGACAAATGGGGATACATCAATACTGCGGGAGAATGGGCAATTCAACCGGAATACGAGCATGTAAAGGAATTTAATTCCGGGCTGGCACTGGTAAACAAAGGTGACCAATGGCATTATATCAATGTTTCCGGTGAAACCTTGGAAACACCTGTTTCGGATAAATATTATGATTTTGACAATGGGGTGGCCTTTTTTAAAAGAGGTGAAAAAATTGGTCTTTTGGGAACCGACGGAAAATTAATTGTGGAACCGGATTTTGACGAAATAAAACCCTTTATAGACGGCTATGCCAAAGCAAGAAAAGGTGAGCTTTGGGGAATGATCAACAAAACGGGAGAAATCTACATACCCATTGAGAATCAAGAAGTTGGGGATTATAACGGTAAAGGTGTTTGGGTAAAAAAACAGGATACCTTTGGTATAGTATCCGATGGCAACTTTTATCCGGTAAAGAATGCCGATAAGATTTGGGAATTCACGGATAAATCCGATTTAACCTATGCCCGCAGCAATAAATTAATGGGTTTTATAAATAATAAAGGAGAGTGGGTCATAGCCCCTACCTACGAAAAGGCAAGGGATTTTAGTCAAGGATTGGCCCCGGTATTCATGAACAAAAATTGGGGATATATTAATGAGAAGGGTGAAAAGGTCATAGATTTCAAGTTTAAGGATGCCGAAGTATTCTCGGCAAACGGTCTTGCCCCTGTAAAAGAAAAGAAATGGGGATTTATAGATAAAACTGGAAAGTGGGCAATACAACCCGAATATGACATCACTGCAGGATTATCGTTTTCTATCTTTCAAAAGAATTTGGAAAAAGGTTTCATCAATGGGCTTGCCCGAGTAAAATATAACAAAGAATGGGGATTTCTAAATGCCAAAGGAGAAGTTTTGGGCAATAAATGGTACGAAAATGCGGAGATCTTCGACGACGTAAAAAATTAAATCACACTAACTAAATAAATGAGCGAAAAAAAGAAATTTGCACTGGTAACCGGAGGGTCAAGAGGAATCGGAAAAGCTATATGCCTACAGCTCGCACTGGATACCGAGTATAAGATTCTAATAAATTATAAAGAAAACGCATCCGCTGCACAGGAAACCTTAAACGAAATAGAGAAAAATGGCGGGAGCGCGGAGCTTATTCAATTTAATGTCGGCGACACCGAGGATGTACAAAGTAAATTGGACCAATGGCATGAGTCCAACAAGGACGCTATTATAGAGGTAATTGTAAACAATGCTGGGATTACCAAAGACGGCCTTTTCATGTGGATGAAACCTGAGGATTGGAACAATGTCATAAACACCAGTTTAAACGGTTTTTTCAATGTAACCAATCATCTGATCCAAAAATTATTGGTGAATAAATATGGCAGGATCATAAATTTGGTCTCCGTATCCGGTCTTAAAGGAACACCGGGACAGGTTAATTATTCCGCGGCTAAAGGAGGTATAATAGCCGGCACAAAGGCATTGGCCCAGGAAATTGCAAAAAGGAACATCACTGTTAATGCAGTGGCCCCAGGTTTTATAAAGACAGATATGACCGGTGATCTAGATGAAAAAGAGCTTAAAAAAATGATTCCTATGAACCGCTTTGGGGAAGCAGCGGAGGTTGCCCATTTGGTTTCCTTTTTGGCATCCAAAAAGTCATCGTATATTACGGGCGAGGTCATAAATATTAACGGAGGAATATATTCTTAAAAATAACACTAGGAAAGATGAAGAGGGTCGTAATTACAGGTATGGGAATATACTCTTGCTTAGGAAAAAACTTGGACGAAGTCAAAGAATCACTATACAAGGGAGCTTCAGGGATTGTTTATGACGAAAAACGGAAAGAATTTGGATATCGCTCCTGTTTAACGGGCATGGTAGAAGAACCCGACCTTAAAGACTTGCTCACTAGAAGGCAACGGCTAAGTTTAGGGGAGGAAGGTGCCTACGCATATGTAGCCACTTTGGAGGCCTTAAAAAATGCAGGCATATCCCAGGAATATTTAGACAACAATGAAGTTGGCGTACTATACGGAAATGATAGTACCGCAAAATCCGTTATAGAATCCATAGACAAACTAAGGGAAAAGAAAGATACTACCTTGGTTGGTTCAGGCGCTATTTTTAAGGCCATGAACTCGTCGGTAACCATGAATCTCTCCACCATTTTCAAATTAACGGGGATCAACTTCACCGTAAGCGCTGCATGTGCAAGTGGGTCGCATGCCATTGGTATTGCCTATCAATTAATAAAAAGTGGGCTTCAAGATTGCATAATATGTGGCGGAACCCAAGAAATTAATGAATTGGCCATGGGCAGTTTTGATGGCCTTGGTGTATTTTCGGTCAACGATGTAACACCCGGGACTGCTTCACGCCCATTTGACAAAAGTAGGGACGGACTGGTACCTAGCGGCGGAGCAGCATCCCTTATAGTTGAAAGCTATGAATCCGCTAAAAAAAGGAATGCCGTTATTTTAGGAGAAATTATAGGCTACGGATTTTCATCCAATGGAGACCATATCTCCACTCCAAACGTAGATGGACCTACATTGGCCATGAAAAAAGCTATAGACCAAGCGCAAATACAGCCCAAGGAAATAGACTATGTTAATGCCCATGCTACTTCTACCCCTGTGGGGGATTCCAATGAGGCCAAGGCCATATTTGCTGTTTTTGGCGAAAATGGTCCCTTTGTTAGTTCTACAAAATCCATGACCGGCCATGAATGTTGGATGGCGGGTGCTAGTGAGATTGTTTATTCCATGCTGATGATGGAACATTCGTTTATTGCCCCTAATATAAATCTTGAAAATCCTGATGAAGATGCTGCCAAATTAAATCTGGTAAGAAAAACACTGGATAAAAAAATTGATGTATTTTTGTCGAATTCTTTTGGATTTGGAGGTACAAATTCAGCATTGCTAATAAAAAAAGTGAAAGATTAAAGATGAATAAAGAAGTAATTATTGATAAAATAAACAACTTTCTTATAGATGAATTTGAAGTTGATGCCGATGATATTTCTCCGATGGCCAATTTAAAGAAAACGCTTGAATTGGACAGTTTGGATTTTGTTGATTTAGTAGTGGCCATCGAATCTAACTTTAGTGTTAAATTGGTGGGGGAAGATTTCATTAATGTAATTACATTACAAGACTTTTATGATCTTATAGAGAAGAAATTAAACTAAAATTTTAGTCGCAAAAAATGTCAAATCAATGGAAAGGAAAGTCCAGAGGTTCAGTTTTAGGATATAAGATTTTTGTTTTTTTCATTAGAAGGCTTGGATTGGGATCGGCCTATTTTATTCTATTTTTTGTCGCCTTTTATTTTTGCTTTTTTGCCCCCGCAAGCACTAAGTCCAGCTATTATTATTTCCGTAAACGACTTAATTACAGCACCCTAAAAAGTATTATATCCATCTATAAAAGCTACTACGTATTTGGACAGACCATTTTGGACAAAGTAGCAATTTCTTCCGGTCTCAGAAATAGGTTCACCTATCATTTTGACGGAATAGAACATCTAAACGAAACCTTGGCCAATAATAAAGGAGGGATTTTGATCAGTGCCCATTTGGGCAACTTTGAAATAGCTGAGTTCTTCTTGGACGAATTGGAAGGGAATGCCACTATTAATCTACTTACCACGGATGCGGAGCATAAGGCCATAAAGGAATACCTTGATAGGTATATTAGGAAATCCTCAACCAAATTTATTATCCTACAGGAAGATCTTTCCCATATCTTTGAAATGAATGCGGCATTGGCAAAAAATGAGATAATTTGCATGACCGGAGATAGATATGCAACAACGGCCAAGTTGATGACCGCACCAATTTTAGGTGAAAATGCACAATTTCCTTCCGGTCCTTTTTTGATGGGATCCAGATTAAACGTACCGGTTCTGTTTGTATATGTAATGAAGGAAACAAATAAACATTATCACCTTTACGCCAGAAAAGCAGACTTTAAGAAAAGGGATGCCGAAGGATTATTGGCTAATTATATTGACAGTATGGAATGGATAATAGAACAATATCCTTTACAGTGGTTCAACTATTTTGATTTTTGGGGTTCAAAAAATTAAGTTCGGTTAGGATAACACTAAGTTTTGGTTACATTTTCCATATCTGGCACCGATCTGAAAATTAAAATTAAATTTGAACCGTATTAAAAGTCACAGAAAAGACCATTTTGATATTGATAAAATGGCAAACTTGGTGGTATTATAAAGAAGATTAATTGCTTACCCATGAAAGAAGTTCTTATAATTTATTACTCCCAATCCGGGCAGTTGTTGGATATTGTTCAAAATTTAGCAACTTCCATAGAAGGGGAGAATGTGAACATTACCTATTATAGGATAAGTCCCAAAAATGATTACCAATTTCCATGGAAACAGGATGATTTTTATGATGCGTTTCCTGAATCCTTCCTACAGATACCATGTGAGCTAAAGGCACCAAAGGCCCATATCCTTGAAAAGAAATACGATCTCATAATTCTAGGTTATCAGGTCTGGTATTTAACCCCCTCCATACCCATTAATTCTTTCCTAAAATCTGATGTTGCCAAAAAATTACTGGACCAAACACCCGTGGTTACGGTAATTGCCTGTAGAAATATGTGGTTAATGGCACAGGAAAAAATGAAACGCCTTCTAGTTTCCTGCAATGCCCGTTTAGTAGGCAATATAGCTTTGGTAGACCGTCACATAAATCACATAAGCGTAATAACCATAGTGCATTGGATGCTAGGCGGAAAAAAAACCAAATACCTCGGTATTTTTCCAAAACCGGGGGTTTCCGACGAGGATATAAAAGCTTCGGAAAAATTTGGAACGCCTATCCGGAATGCCCTATTAAACAATGATTACGACAATCTACAGGATGAGTTATTAAAATTGGATGCCGTTAAAGTAAAACCCTTACTTATACAGACAGACATTAGAGGCAATGTTTTATTTACGAAATGGGCCAACCTTATTATAAAGAAAGGACCTACAGGTAATCCGAAACGAAAAAAATTACTGGTTTTGTTCAAATATTATTTGTTATTTGCAATTTGGGCTATAGCTCCAATAGTTTTTATTGTATTTTTGGCGACTTACATACCCCGGTACAATAAAATTAAAAGGGATAAAGCATACTATTCATCCGTTAGATTAAAGAACAGTTAATGAAAGACGTTTATATTACCAGGATTGCCAAGTTCTTACCTAATGAACCCATTGACAATGAACAAATGGAAGAAAAATTGGGCATTATCAATGGTAAGAATTCTAAGGCCAGACGTATAGTCCTTCGGAACAATCAAATTAAGACGAGATATTACGCCATAGATGCTAATGGAAACATTACCCATAACAACGCCCAACTAACCAAAGAGGCCATAGAGCTTTTATGTGATGATACTTTTACGACCAAGGATATAGAACTTCTTTCCTGTGGCACCAGTAGTCCGGACCAAATATTGCCCTCTCACGCTTCTATGGTTCACGGCTTTCTAAAAAACGGAAATTTAGAGGTTAATTCCCCATCAGGGGCCTGCTGTTCAGGAATGAATGCATTAAAATATGGTTTTTTGGCCATAAAGGCAGGACAAGTAAATAATGCGGTATGTACGGGTTCGGAAAGAACCTCGACCTGGATGAAGTCCGATATTTTTGAAAATGAGGTAGAACATCTTAAGGAGCTGGAAGAAAATCCTATATTGGCCTTTAACAAAGAATTTTTACGCTGGATGCTTTCCGATGGTTCAGGAGCTGTTTTACTGGAAAGCGAACCCAAAGGCACTGCTTTGAAAATTGAATGGATGGAAGGATATTCCTATGCCTTTGAAATGGAAACGTGTATGTATGCCGGTGCAGATAAATTGGAAAATGGCCATTTAAAACCATGGAGCGAATATCCGGCCGAAGACTGGGCCAACAAATCACTTTTTGCCATGAAACAGGATGTTAAACTCTTAGGAGAAAACATATTGGGCAAAGGAGTGGACAGTCTAAAAATGGCTATGGAAAAGCACCATATCACTACCGATGATTTTAACTATTATTTACCACATATCTCTTCCTATTATTTTAAGGAAAATTTATACCAGGAACTAAAACAACAGGGAGTGGAAATACCTTGGGAAAAATGGTTTATGAATTTGAGCAAGGTGGGCAACGTAGGTGCTGCTTCAATTTTTGTTATGCTTGAAGAATTGGTAAGTTCAGGACAACTAAAAAAGGGAGATAAAATATTGTTGCACGTACCGGAAAGTGCTAGGTTTTCGTACTCCTATGCATACCTAACGGTCTGTTAAATGAATTTATTAAAACAAACAATAGACGACAAAGGGCTAATAGAAGATCTGATTCCCCAAAAGGCGCCTTTTGTAATGGTAGACAAGTTGATTCACTTTTCCGAAGAAAAGGTAATTACCGGTTTTACCCCACCGCCGACCAACCTGTTTGTTTACAATAATAAATTTATGGCTGCCGGACTAATTGAACATATGGCACAATCTGTGGCTCTTCACACGGGGTACCAATATTTCTTAAAAAATGAGCCTGCCCCTACGGGTTATATTGGGGCCATTAAATTGGCCGAAATAGTGGAGTTGCCTACTGAAGGTCAAGAACTAATAACAACCGTCACAATTCTACATGAGATCTTGGGTGTTACCCTGGTTAAGATTCAAGTAACCTGCAATGACAGAATTGTGGCAAATAGCGAAATGAAAACCGTATTGGCAAACTAACTAATTGAATACAGCGCGTTCACATATAAACATACACAAGTTTTTGCCCCATAGAGCGCCAATGCTCATGGTTACAAAAATAATTGATCTTAACAAGGAAACGGTGACTACCGAATTTAAAGTAACCGAAGATTGTATCTTTGTAAAGGACAATAAGTTTACCGAATCAGGGATTATAGAAAATGCCGCCCAATCCTGTTCCGCAATTGTTGGGCAAGATTTCTTTGCGGCTGATGATCTTGAGGGGGAAGGCAATAGTGTAATTGGTTTTATTAGTGGTATTAAAAGGGCAAACATTTTTTTATTGCCCAGAACAGGAGACACCTTAACTACCAAGGCCAAACTCCTATCCAATTACAGTTCGGGAAATTTTAGCATATGTACTATGGAATGCAAAATATATACAGCGAAGGAATTAGTGGCAGATTGCATATTAAATTTTCTGATACAGGAAGTTTAGTTACCTCTGCGGATCGAATATGAAATTGTATTAATAACTTTATGGGCCAACAACCTTGGCCTGTAAATTATAATGACCTTAGGCATGAAAAAGAATGAAGTACCACAGGACAAAAGCAATCTTGAGTCGGCCAATTTCAAAGAACTTTGTTATGCCGTTGACGAAAACGGGGAATACACAACAGAATTAAGTACCGGATGGAGCCCCAAGACCATTGCCCTGAACAATGCTATAGAGGCTTTAAACGAGCGTATTTCAGCTTCAAAACAAAGGGTAAAGGACCACAAGGTGAGCCCCTTGGAATACTATATGGAACTCCACAAAATGGATCTCCCCATCCTTGCGAGCTACATGGGGATATGGAAGTGGAGGGTTAAAAGACATTTTAGACCTGCCGTATTTAAAAACCTAAATAACAAAACATTACAAAAATATGCAGACGTCTTCGATATTACTATCGAAGAGCTACAGCGTACCGATCTCTAAACTATGGAAATAGATTTTAAACATAAGCAAGCTGCACACTGCGAGAACGGTGTAGTTGCCAACTTAATGACTTACAATGGGTTTACGGTAAGTGAGCCTATGGTTTTTGGAATAGGCTCTGGGCTCTTGTTTACCTATATCCCTTTTTTAAAAGTTAATCATGCACCCGTGGTGTCCTATAGGGCAATGCCAGGTATTATCTTTACCCGATTCGCCAAACGGGTCGGAATTAAAATAAAGCGTGAAAAATTTCGAAATACCCAAACCGCCAAAGACAGATTGGACGAAAACCTGCAAAAAAATAATCCGGTAGGTCTTCAGGTAGGTGTTTACAACCTACCCTACTTTCCCGATGAATATCGCTTCCATTTCAACGCCCACAATATGGTGGTCTATGGTAAAAAAGATGGTATTTATTTAATAAGTGACCCCGTAATGGAAACCGTTACCTCACTTACCGAAAAAGAACTGGAAAAAGTAAGGTTTGCCAAAGGCGCCTTTGCCCCAAAAGGACATATTTATTATCCTACCTCTTTCCCGGAACAGCTACAGCTAGAAAAAGCCATTATAAAAGGCATAAAGCACACCTGTAGGGATATGTTGGCTCCCGTCCCGGTCGTTGGGGTAAAGGGAATACGAAAAATTGCCAAACTTATTCGTAAATGGCCAAAGGCCAAAGGCATTAAAATTGCCAATCATTATTTAGGGCAAATTGTACGTATGCAAGAAGAAATAGGTACCGGAGGCGGTGGTTTCCGATATATTTATGCCGCATTTTTACAAGAAGCGGGAAAATTATTGACCAACAGTCAGCTTTTGGAGCTTTCCAATGAAATGACCTTGATCGGTGACCAATGGCGCGATTTTGCAGTGGAGGCATCACGCATATATAAAAACAGGAGCAATACCGTTGCCGTTGATCAATATGATCATGTGGCCACCCTTCTAGAAGATATAGCCAATAAAGAGGAAGTTTTTTTTAAAAAACTGAAAAAGGCAATATAAGGTAGCCCATGATCCAAATATCCCATCTCTCCAAAAAATATAAAAATAACGCGGAATATTCGGTGGTGGACCTCGATCTAAAAATAGATGATGGGGAAATTTTTGGGCTTTTAGGGCCTAATGGGGCAGGTAAAACAACACTGATCTCTATGCTAAGTTCCTTGATAAAACCTACCTCTGGCAGCTTTTCCATCAACGGACTAACCTTTCAAAAGAATGCCAACCAACTAAAACAATTAATTGGTATAGTACCACAGGAATATGCCCTTTACCCTACCCTGACCGCTTATGAAAATTTATATTACCTGGGCAGCATGTATGGCCTAAAAGGGAAGCGATTAAGGGAAAAAATCTATTTTCATTTGGAAGTTTTAGGGTTGGAAAAGTTTTCCAACAAAAAATTGGACACTTTTTCTGGGGGTATGAAAAGGCGTGTCAACTTAATTGCCAGCATCCTGCACGACCCCAAAGTTTTGTTCTTGGACGAACCCACGGTTGGTGTGGACGTACAATCCAAAAATGTAATTATTGAAAATTTAAAAAAATTAAACACCCAAGGAACCACTATTATTTATACCTCCCATCATTTGAACGAGGCAGAACAGTTTTGTACAAAAGTGGCTATTATTGATCACGGCCGGATCATTATTGAAGGAGCCCCTAAAAATCTAATTTCCCAATATCCGGAATCGCACAATCTAGAAGACGTCTTCTTAACCTTGACCGGAAAAGCACTTAGAGATCATGCATAAACTTTGGGCCTCCACATATAAGGAATTACTACTGCTCTCCCGGGATATAGGGGGATTGGCCATCTTATTTGTAATGCCTTTGGTATTGGTGGTCACCATTACCTTAATTCAGGATAGTACCTTTAGGTCTATCAATGATAACAAAATTCCCATCCTATGGGTAGACTATGACAAGGGCGAGGTTTCCAAAAATATATACGATGGACTTGCGGATTCGAAATCCTTTAATATTATTGGGAAAGAATCGGACAGCGAAGCCAAAGAACTAGTTTTCAAAGGCGAGTATCAATTGGCCATAGTAATCCCGGCCAATCTTAGTTCGGAACTGGAAAAAAAAGTGAATCTAAATGTAGAAGGTTTGCTATCCAAATTTGGTTTGGAAGAAGAAACGCCACAATCCCAAAAAGCGGATTTGGAGAAAAAAGAGGTCATACTTTATTTTGACCCTGCAACACAGATGGCCTTCAAAAACTCCATAAAGAATGGAATAGACAAGATGATCTTTAAAATAGAGACCCAAACTATTTACAAGGCCTTCCAATCGCAAATAACAGATGATGAAACCGAAGCGATATTTGATACCGAAAGTTTTATAAGCTTTAAAGAAATTACCCCAAGTATTGGTGAAAATGAAATAATTCCCAATTCGGTGCAGCACAACGTGCCGGCATGGACCTTGTTCGCCATTTTTTTTATCATTGTTCCCTTGTCTATCAATATGGTCAAGGAAAAAAGCCAGGGAACTTTTGTCCGTCTAAGAACAAACCCTGTTTCCTACCTAACGGTATTGGGAGGAAAAACTATGATATACCTTGCCGTATGTCTCATACAATTTGGGCTAATGTTAGGAATAGGTGTTTATCTATTCCCAAGCTTAGGCCTTCCCAGCCTTGCCGTGACAGGAAAAATACCCCTATTGTTCCTCGTAGCCTTATTTGCAGGACTTGCGGCCATTGGCCTTGGATTGCTTTTGGGAACCGTGGCAAGGACACAGGAACAATCGGCTCCCTTCGGCGCTACTTTTGTGGTTATATTGGCGGCATTGGGCGGTGTTTGGGTACCTGTCTTTATAATGCCCAAATTTATGCAGACTCTATCAAATTTATCACCCATGAATTGGGGCTTAAATGCCTTTTATGATGTTTTTTTAAGAGATGCCGGCATTTTGGACCTTATACCTGAACTAACCTTATTATTTTTATTTTTTGTAATAACCACCGCAATTTCTATTGTGTATAATGAAAGAAAAAATGCCGTCTAAGAACAAAACAGAGATTAGCTTTACCAGTGAAATTAGGGTTCGCTTTGCAGAAACAGACCCTTTGGGCATTGTGTGGCACGGAAATTATATCCAATATTTTGAGGATGGCAGGGAAGCCTTTGGTAGACACCATGGGATTGCCTATCTGGATCACAAAGCGGCCGGCTACACCACCCCGATCGTTAAATCTAGCTGTGAACATAAACTTCCATTGCGCTATGGAGATGTTGCCACTATTAAAACAATTTTTGTAGATTCACCAGCGGCCAAAATGGTATTTAAATACGAAATTTATGATCCGCAAAACAATTTGGTATGCACTGGGGAAACCATACAGGTTTTTGTAGAAGACGAAGGAGGTTTATCCTTGACCATGCCGGCATTTTTCTCGGAATGGAAACAAAAAGTTGGATTATTGAATGAATAAGACCTATCTCTCATATAACAATATTGTATCTTCCTTAGGCTTTGATAGTCCTACGGTGGTGCAAAATATTCATGAGGGCTTATCGGGGATAACATTAATTGAAGACGAAAACCTATTCCCCAACCCGTTTTACGCCTCGGTTATAGATTCCGATGATCTAGGAAAGGCCTTTGAGGAATTACGGCCAAATGGCGACTATACCCGCTTGGAGCAAATGATGATCCTATCCGTGGACAAAATCATTAAAGCGTCGGGAGTAGAACTAACGGATAGGGTCGGTTTAATTCTGTCTACAACCAAAGGAAATGTTGACACCTTGGACCCAAAGAATCCTATGCCTACAGAGAGAGCCTATTTAGGTACTTTAGGCCATATTATCAAAAATTATTTTGGATTTACCACAGAACCTATTGTGCTTTCCAATGCCTGTGTTTCCGGTATATTGGCCATTTCAATAGCTAAAAGATTCATTTCCCAAGGGACGTTCGATCAAGTGTTTATAGTTGGAGGTGATATCGTTTCCAATTTTATTCTTTCAGGCTTCAATTCCTTCCAGGCCATGAGTCCCCTGCCCTGCAAACCCTATTGCAAGCAAAGAGCAGGGATTAATATAGGGGAGGTGGCCGCCAGTGTATTGGTAAACAAGGACGACAACAATTTAGCCCCTGAGGCCGTGGAGGTATTGGGCGAGGCTTCCTGTAACGACGCCAATCATATTTCCGGCCCATCAAGAACAGGGGAAGGCCTATATCGCAGTATTATTTCGGCCTTTAAAGAGGCCAATGTAGGCCCTCAAGATATAGATTATATTTCCGCGCATGGTACTGCAACCATTTTCAATGATGAAATGGAGGCTATAGCCCTGAACAGATTAGGTCTGGACGCTGTTCCCTTAAACAGCCTCAAAGGTTATTTTGGACATACCTTAGGGGCATCGGGCCTTTTGGAAACTATTGTTGGCATGCATTCCCTTTACCACAATACCTTATATTCCTCCAAAGGGTTTACCGAGCTGGGAGTATCACAACCCCTAAATATAATTACCGCAACTACCGTCAAGAATTTAAATTACTTCTTGAAGACTGCCTCCGGTTTTGGAGGTTGTAATACAGCTGCCGTTTTTAAAAAGGTTCAATCATGAAGGCCCAACATCTCAAAATAAAGGAATATTGTAGAATATCCAACAATAAGGTACTGTTGAATGATCAGCTGCTTTATGAAGACCCAGGGCACGATTTCACCACTTTTATAAAATTGGCCTATAAAAAGATGGATACCAATTATCCCAAGTTTTTTAAAATGGACGACCTCAGTAAACTTGGGTTTTTAGCCTCCGATATTTTACTTAAACCAACAATCCAAGATTCGGAAATGCCCAATAATATTGCTTTGGTATTTTCCAATAGTGCTTCGAGCCTACCAACGGACAGAAAGCACCAAGAGTCCATTGCGGACAAAGAGAACTATTTTCCGAGTCCTGCTGTTTTCGTTTATACCTTGCCCAATATTTGCCTTGGAGAGATAAGTATTAAGCATAGGCTATATTCTGAAAATAGTTTTTTTATCTTTAACCACTTTAATGCAGAATATCTACACGACTACGCAAGCAGTTTAATTGAATCTGAAAAAGCGGACGAGGTGTTGTGTGGGTGGATAAACTGTGACGTAGAGGACTATGAAGCGTTTTTATACCTAGTTTCTACCGAAGGAAACATTGCACACAACAAAGAAGAAATAATAAAATTGTACACAACCAAATGAGCGATTTAAAACAAGAACTAAAGGAAAAAATTATTACTCAATTAAACTTGGAGGATATTGCAATTGAAGAAATTGCAGATAACGATCCCTTGTTTGGAGATGGTCTTGGACTGGACTCTATTGACGCCTTGGAACTCATAGTAATGTTGGACAAGGATTATGGAATTAAGCTCACCGACCCCAAAGAGGGAAAAAAAATATTTGAATCCATTGAAGTAATGGCAAACTACATTGCTGAGCATCGCACAAAGTAATTCCGTTACACTTAACACCAGAAAACCAAGGTATTTATTTACCTAATGAAGAAATTGGTCACATCCAAGGAAATCTATCCTTCAAAATAAAAAATTCATGTCCACAGGAGTAGCTATAACGGGAATGGGTATAATTTCGGCTATTGGAAACAATGTGGCCGAGAATTACAGTTCACTTTTGGAGGGTAGAACAGGAATTTCCCATATTTCCAAAATAGATACCGTGCACAAAGGCAGTATTATGGTTGGTGAAATTGAATTCACGAACGGGGAATTGGAAGCAAAATTGGGTTTGAGTGCCGACAATAATTACTCCAGAACTGCCTTATTGGGAGCCATTGCGGCCAAAGAAGCCATTGCCAATGCCAAAATAACCAATATAAAAGCCTACAGGACCGGACTTATTTCTTCCACCAGTGTAGGAGGAATGGATATGACAGAAAAATTTTATTACGATTACTTGGAAAGTGAGGATAATAGAAGGTACATTGAAGGCCATCATGCCGGGGACTCAACAGAAAAAATAGCGGAACAATTGGGCATTGACCAAAGCTTGGTCACGACCATAAGTACAGCCTGTTCTTCTGCCGCAAATGCGATAATGTTCGGGGCAAGATTAATTAAAACAGGAAAATTGGATAGGGTAATTGTGGGTGGTGCCGACTGTTTATCCAAATTTACCATTAATGGTTTTAAAACCTTAATGATCCTGTCCGATTCCTACAATACACCTTTTGACGAAAATAGGAAAGGACTTAATTTAGGGGAGGCTGCTGCTTATTTAGTATTGGAATCAGATTCCTTGGTAGAAAAGGAAAAGAAAAAAGTGCTGGGATATGTGGTCGGATACGGCAATGCCAACGATGCATATCACCAAACCGCCTCCTCCGAAAATGGTGACGGTGCCACTTTGGCCATGGAAAAAGCACTTGCCGTTGCAGGATTGGAGCCAAAGGACATAGATTACATCAATGCCCATGGAACCGCCACCGGCAATAACGATTTATCCGAAGGAAGGGCTATTATCCGTGTTTTTGGAGAAGATGTGCCAGAATTCAGTTCAACAAAAGCCTATACAGGACATACCTTGGCAGCAGCAGGTGCAATAGAAGCGGTGTATGCAATTCTAGCGCTTCAAAACAACATTATCTACCCCAATTTGAATTTTAAAACTCCAATGAAAGAGTTTTCCCTTATCCCACAGACCACCTTAAAAGACAAAGAATTAAACACCGTTCTTTCCAATTCACTGGGGTTTGGAGGAAATTGTTCCACACTAATATTTTCAAAATAGCCTTAAGTAGGATTTGTTATATTTACATTTGGACCCTTTGATCTTTTTAGATATTATATCAGAAATCGGCATTCCCAACAACTAATGGAAAAAGTATATATTAACAGTATCGGTTCCATATCTGCCCAAAAAACATTTGACAACAATGATTTTTTGGAGGAAATAACTACCTATGAAGACAATGTAATACCAGTAATAGAACCCAACTATAAGGACTTTATTCCCCCTGCAGCCGCTAGAAGAATGGCTAAGGGTATAAAAATGGGGGTCGTTGCTTCTAAAATAGCCTTGGAGGAAGCAAATCTTACAGATGTAGATGCCATTATAACCGGAACAGGAATGGGATGCGTTAGGGATTCCGAAAAATTTGTAACCGCTATTTTGGACAACAATGAGCAGTTCCTTACCCCTACCTCGTTTATACAATCTACCCACAATACGGTTGCGGGCCAGATAGCTCTGGGCATTGGATGCAAGGGATATAATTTTACCTATGTACATAGCAGTGTTTCCTTTGAATCGGCCCTTATGGATGCCATAATGCAATTAGAGCTAAAGGAAGCGGAAAATATACTCGTTGGTGGAGTTGATGAATCCGGGGAACACACCAATGCCATACATAAATTAATACAACATATAAAACCGGAAAAAATAAATTCCAACAAGCTGCTTCAATCCAAAACTGGGGGAGCCGTATTTGGGGAAGGCGCCAATTTCTTTGTGTTGTCCAACAATAAAGAAGATTCCAGCTATGCCCAGGTAATGGGCCTAAAGACCTTTAATACGCTGCCTAAATCCGATCTACTGGCCAATCTTGAGTTATTTTTAAAGGAAAATAGTCTGTCTATGGCCGATATTGATGTGCTGATCAGTGGAAATAATGGAGACTTTGAGTACGACAACTATTATTCGGAACTTACCAATGGCTCTTTTAAAAACACCCAGCAAGTGGTTTACAAACATCTGAGTGGCGAGTACAATACAGCTTCGGCGTTTGGATTTTGGTTGGGAGCCAAAATTCTTAAGACCCAGCAGATACCCAGTGCAGTTGCACTAAACACAATTAAAACCAACGGATTAGAACTTGTTTTACTGTACAATCAGTATAGAGGTAAAAACCATAGTTTCACCCTACTTCGCCGATGTTGAGGTATCCTATTATAAATAGCCTTTTTGGCGTAGCTATCGCCACCCTTCTTATATTGGATGTTTTTTGGGAAATTAGCTGGTGGACCTATATCCTGCTTGCTGTTGTATGGGCCACTTTTACCATCATAGGCTCCTTCCACATCCGCTGGAACTATCACCTCCCTGCCCTACATTTCAACAGAAAAATTCCCGACAATTTGGTTGCCATTACCTTTGATGATGGTCCCCACCCAAACTTTACTCCAAAAGTTTTGGATCTACTTCAAAAATATAATGCCAAAGCATCTTTTTTTTGTGTGGGACATCAGGTTAATCAATTTGGTGGAATTGCACAGAAAATAGTAGACAACGGGCATACAATTGGGAACCATACTTACAGCCACTCCAACAAATTTGGATTCTTTGGAACCCAAAAAGTAATATTGGAACTCCAAAAAACAAGTACCATTATAAAAGAAGTAACAGGTCTTGACCCCAAATTATACAGACCCGCCTTTGGAGTAACAAATCCCAGTATAAGCAGGGCGGTTAAAAAATTGAAACTTAAAACGGTCGGCTGGAACATTCGATCTTTGGACACTACCAAAAGATCAAAAAAAGTAATCCTGGAACGCATCACCAGTAAATTAAAAAAAGGCGACATTATACTACTCCATGACAGTAGTGAAAAAACAGTTGAAGTATTGGAACAGTTATTGCTATTTTTACAGCAGAACAAAATGCAGTCTGTCACTGTAGACCAATTGCTAGATATTAAAGCCTATGCGTAACCTATTATTTTTAGTTGTTCTCATTGCCCATACTTCCCTATTGTTGGCTCAGGAAAGTAAGATGAACAATACCGAAATTGCGGAGTTCAAGGCCAAGATCAACGAGACATCCAAGGCAACGACCACTATCCAAAGTAATTTTACGCAATATAAGCATCTGGACTTTTTATCCAATGATATTACTACTCAGGGCAAAATGGCCTTTAAAGTTCCCAATATGGTAAAATGGGAGTATACAGAACCCTTCAAATACAGTATCATTTTCAAGGACGACAAATTAATAATTAACGATTCCGGAACTAAAAGCAATATGGATCTGGGAAATAGTGCCTTGTTTAAAAAGATAAATCAGTTAATCGTAAATAGTGTAAAGGGGAACTTGTTCCAAGATTCGGATTTCACGATGAGCTATTTTAAAAGCTCAAAATATTATAAGGTTATCTTTATCCCCAAGGATGAGAAAATAAAAAGTTACATAGCCTCTTTTATATTGTTTTTCGATAAGCAGCAGGCCGATGTTATGGAGGTTAAAATGGTGGAACCCACTAATGATTATACAAGAATTGTCTTTTCTGACCGACTGATCAACAAACCATTGGACAATGAAGTATTTACTAATTAGCTTATCCCTCTTGCTGTTTGCCTGTGCTTCCTTTCCAAAAAAGAATAATCTAGAAAGAATAAACAGCGATACACCAACTGTAATCAATCCTTACTTTTCGGACCTTTCAATGGATTATATCTACAAGGCCAAAATTAATTTCGCCGAGAAATCCTTTGGCGGAATATTTGTTATAAAAAAATTGGGGCCGGAGCACCATAGAGTGGTGTTCACCACTGAAATGGGAAATAAACTATTTGATTTTTCGTTTATCAAAGACGAATTTCGAATTAATTTTATTCTCAGTGAAATGGATAAAAAGATTCTAATAAACCTGCTCAGGAGGGATTTCACTGTTTTGATCAATGAAAATCCCATCATTTTACAGCAATTCCAGACATTGGGGGATAGCATATTCTTTGAAACCAGGATAAAGAATAACACTTACTTTTACCTCAGGGTAGATGAACGACTACATAAAATTCTGGAGACAAAAGGAAGCAAAGAAAAATCGGACTATATTTTTACAGAAATAGAAAACGATCATGCAGGGAAAATTAAAATACGGCACAAAAACATTAAGTTAACCATTGATTTAAAAGCCATTTAAAAATGAAAAAATTACTGTTTACCAGCCTTTTTATCACCATTTCCTATGTCTTGGTTGCCCAAAGCAAGTCGCAACTAGGGATAAGACTGGGTGTAAACAATGCCAAGATCCTGAATTCCGAACTGGATAACAAAACTGGATTGTATACGGGATTATTTTTAGCAGTGCGTTTTTCGGATAGCTATACTATGCAACCGGAAATAGTATATTCCAACCAGGGAGGCAATGCCAGCTTTAGAAATGGGGAAGACCTAAATATCAATTATGTATCCATTGCTCTTGCAAATAAATTTTTTGTCAGTAAAAATCAGGGTTTCCACTTTATTTTGGGTCCCAGCCTAGATGTTAATTTCGATGATAATTTTATAAACTTAATCAACGATAACGGCGAAAATCTAGAAATTACTCCCATTGATCTGGCCGTGTTTGGCGGAATTGGATATGAGTTTGATTTTGGTTTGGCATTGGAATTGAGATTTAAACAAGGGTTGATAGATCTAGATTTTAATGACTCCGGAGAATATGGGGGCAATTCTGAGGAAAATCAATTGAACAGGGTATTCCAAATAGGACTAGCCTATAAATTTAATATGTGACCATAATGTTAATAGAAGGATTATATACTACAGAGACTTTTGATAAGAACGAAGAAGGCATATCGGCCCAAATCAAGTTGAATCCCAAGCATGAAATTTTTAAGGGCCATTTCCCAGGAAAGCCTATTATGCCCGGGGTATGTATGATTCAAATCATAAAGGAATTGACCGAAAGGAGTCTCGGCCAGGATTTATTTCTATCCGTCGCCAGTAATGTGAAATTTATGGCCATTATAAATCCCGAAACCGACCCGATACTTTTAATAGACATCAATCTTTCTGAAATGGACGGTCTGTTCAAGGTAAAAAGTACTACCATCTTTGGGGAAACAGTGGCCCTAAAACTAAATGCAACCTTCAAAAGTGCGGCCTAAATGAAACTTATCTGTTTTCTCCTGTTCTTCATTTCCATTTCTCCTTTCACACCAGATCTGGACCAGATCCGAAAGGATTTTAAATTGGCTACCAACGATCGTGAATCGGCACTTGCCCTATGGGATAAACTGGAAACTGTTTCTGAGGAGGACAACACAATATTGGTAGCATACAAGGGTGCAGTTTCTGCTTTAACCGCAAAATATACCAAGGATAATACGGAAAGAAAAGAGCTTTTTAAAAACGGGGTTCTGCTTTTGGAATTTGCTGTATCCCAAAAACCGGAAAACATAGAAATTAGGTGCCTCAGATTGAGCATACAGGAAAATTCTCCCAAATTTTTGAAATACAGATCCAATATTGAGGAGGACAAAACTTTTATTCTAAACCACTACGAAAAGACCAAATCTAAAGCGGTCAAGGAATTTGTAAAATCGTATATATTACAATCCACAGGATTTAATACTGAAGAAAAGCAACGGTTTTAACTTCAGTAATTCCTATTTTTGCGAACCATATCTTGTATTTTTCTACAAGATGGAACAACCAAATTAAGTTACAACCGTGTCACAACTTACTACATCCACAACTAAAGCTATGGATCAGCTTAAATGCTGTGTGATCATACCTACCTACAACAATCACAAAACCCTAAAAAAAGTCATTGAAGGGGTGCTGCTATACACCCACGATGTTATTGTCGTAAATGATGGGTCTACCGATACCACTTCCCATATTTTGAACCAATTCGCCAATATCCATACTATTTCCCTTCCACAAAACATAGGCAAGGGTTATGCCTTGAGGAAAGGTTTTGAATTGGCCTTGGAACAGGGTTTCCACTTTGCCATTACTATTGATTCTGATGGCCAACACTTTCCAGATGATATACCCATACTTATCAATAGCCTGAGCAAGGAAAAGTCGAAAGACGTACTTTATATAGGGGCAAGGAATATGGGACAAAAAGATGTACCCAAAAAAAGTAGCTTTGGCAACAAATTTTCCAATTTTTGGTTTTGGGTCGAGACCGGGATCAAACTACAGGACACCCAATCCGGATATAGGCTATATCCTATATTGGCCTTAAAGGATATTACATTCTTCACAAAAAAATTTGAATTTGAAATCGAAGCCATCGTAAAAGCCGCATGGAGTGGAATAGAAGTGAAGAATATCCCCATAAAAGTAAGCTATGATGTTACCGAAAGGGTATCCCATTTTAGACCCTTTACCGATTTTTCCAGAATTAGCCTGTTAAACACCTACTTGGTAATTCTTACCCTTTTATATATTTTTCCACGCGATTTAATTCGGAAAATAAAAAAAAAAGGAGTTAAAAGGTTTTTCCACGAAGACTTCCTGGGCAGTAATGATTCCCATGAAAAAAAGGCGCTTTCCATAGCACTGGGAGTGCTTATTGGCTTATCTCCCCTATGGGGGTTCCAGACTTTGATAGTCATTTTTTTAGCGGTACTGTTTAAACTGAACAAGACCATTGCCTTCGCTTTTTCCAACGTAAGCTTCCCTCCCTTTATACCTTTTGTGCTGTTTATCAGCCTTAAAATAGGCCACTGGGTCCTGGGTACGGAGTTTAATTTTACTTTTGAGGAGGCAGGGGCCAATTTTGAAGTCGTAAAACATTTAAAATCCTATATAATTGGCAGTATAACCCTTTCCCTTATTGGAGCGTTTGCCGCGGGAATATGTGGTTATATTATTTTGAATATTTTTGACAGAAAGAATATTGCACTTAAAAATGGGTAGTTTTTTATATAGGATTTATCAATATGTGGCCAAAAAAAGACTGCTGTCCGGCATTGGTTTCTTGGCCCTTTTTGCAATCCTAATATATTTTGCTTTTAAAATTGAATTCGAGGAAGACATTACCAAGCTTATACCCAGCAATAGCAAGACCGAAGAAGTTCAAAAAGTATTAAAATCGGTAAATTTTTCAGATAAGATTATCGTCAATATTGTGCGAGAGTCAGGGGCACCTATTGAAGAACTAACAAGCTACGCAACAGATTTTCTAGATAGTATCCCCAAAAGATCTGCTTCACATATAAAAAAAATTCAGGGTAAAATAGACGACGGAGATCTAGGAAACACCTTGGGGTTTGTCTATGAAAACGCTCCTCTACTGCTTGATAAGGAGGACTACAATACCATTTCAAAAAAACTCGACAAGGACAGCATTGCCAAAATAACACAAAAAAACTACAGAACATTAATTTCCCCTTCTGGTATTGTTGCCAAAGAAATGATTCTAAAAGACCCGCTCGGTATTTCTTTTATTGCCCTAAAAAAACTAAGGGGCTTGGGCATAGGGGATCAATTCACTATAAAGGATGGTTTTCTACTGAGTAAGGATCTTCAAAACATTTTACTATTTATTACCCCTGCCCACCCGTCCAGTGAAACCGTGGAAAACACAAAATTTGTGGCGGAGCTTTATGAGATCCAGAATCAATTGGACCAACTGTATAAGGATAAGGTAAAAAGTGAATATTATGGGGCCACACTGATAGCCGTAGCCAACGCACAACAGATCAAAAACGATATTCGCCTTACGGTAACTATTGCCTTATCCATTTTAATGGGAATTCTTATCCTATTTTATAGAAAATTAACCATTCCCATAATTCTATTCGCCCCTACCCTTTTTGGTGCAATACTATCCGTTGCCGTACTTTATTTATCCAGAGGGAAGATTTCTGCCATTTCCTTGGGAATAGGTTCTGTTCTGCTAGGGGTTACCTTGGATTATTCCTTGCACATACTAACCCAAATAAGAAATAATCCGTCCGTAAAGACACTTTACTCAGATGTGGCCCAGCCCGTTATTATGAGTAGTATTACCACTGCCCTAGCCTTTTTGTGCCTTCTATTCCTAGACTCGCAAGCCCTACAGGACCTTGGTATTTTTGCAGCCGTTAGCGTTATTGGCTCCTGTATTTTTGCCCTTTTATTTATCCCCCATGTTTACAGGAATACCGACAATCTTAAAGTGAAGTATACCCTCTTGGATAGGATAGCCTCCTACAACCTTCATAAAAATAAATGGAGCATAGCCATCCTTGCAGGCCTGCTTATTGCCAGCATTTTTTTTCACGACAAGGTAATTTTCAATAAGGATATTGCCAAACTCAACTTTGAGCCTACTGCCTTGGTACAAGCTAGGGAAAGATTGGACGCACTTACCAATTTGTCTTCCAAATCCATTTATTTGGCTGTCTATGGAAAGGATGGTGAAAAGGTCCTTCAAACCAACAATACCATATCCCAAGAATTGGATAGTCTAAAGAATAATGGAGAAATACTTAGTTTTAGCTCAATAGGCAACCTAGTCCTCTCCCAAGAAAAACAACAAGAAAAAATTGCCCTTTGGAAGGAATTTTGGAACGAGGAAGTCATTGAAAAGACTAAGGAAAATCTTGTGGAAAGTGGTACCGAGTTAGGATTTAAACCCAATTCCTTTGATAAATTCTATTCGTTTCTAAACAAAGATTACAGATTGTTGAATATTGTGGATTACAGTAGTGCATCTGCCCTGCCCATTGATGACCACATTGTTACCGATAATGATTTCACCACTGTTACTTCACTGATTAAGTTAAAGGAGGGACATGAAGAAAAAGTAAAAGACATTTTTAGAGCTTATCCCAAAACATTGGTAATAGATAGGCAGGAAATGAACGAAATGTTTTTAGGCAATCTCAAAAATGATTTCAATAAGCTAATTGGTTATTCCCTAGGTATAGTAGTCCTGATCCTATTCTTTTTCTTTAGGAGTTTTTCTCTGGTGTTGGTCACAAGTATTCCCATCTTGTTGACCTGGTGGCTCACTATTGGTATTATGGGTATGTTCCATATAGAATTCAATATTTTTAATATCATTATCTCGACCTTTATCTTTGGATTGGGAATAGATTACAGCATATTCATAACAACGGGACTGCTAAAGGAATACGGTAAGGGCGAAGAAGTACTGAGAACACACCGAACTTCTATCCTACTTTCGGCCATTACTACAGTTTTGGGAATTGGTGTACTAATTTTTGCAAAACACCCTGCCTTGCATTCCATTAGCCTCGTATCACTCATAGGTATCCTCTCCGCGGTTTTTGTAGCCTTCACCATACAACCATTATTATTTTTACTCTTTATCGGAAGTAAGGAAAAACGCCCCATTAGCCTTCGATTACTTATTCATTCCGTTCTTTCATTTGGTTATTATGGATCTGGTGGACTACTGTTGTCCATATGGAGCGTTACCGTTATGAAAATACTGCCCTTTAGCAAAAAAGTTAAAATGAAATGGTTCCATAAAACCATTTCAAAATTCATGAAATCGGTTTTGTATACCAATCCCTTTGTAAGTAAAAAAATTATCAATTTATCAGGGGAGGATTTTAAAAAACCTGCTATTATCATAGCAAACCACACCTCATTTTTAGATATTTTGGCCGTTGGTATGTTATATCCAAAGATTATTTATTTGGTAAACGACTGGGTGTACAAATCCCCAATTTTTGGAAAGGCCGTGCAACTCGCCGGATTTTATCCGGTGTCCGAAGGAATAGATAATGGCCTTGAACATTTAAGAAACAAGGTAGCCCAAGGATATTCCTTGATGGCTTTCCCTGAAGGGACAAGGTCCAGAACCAACAAAATAAGGCGATTCCATAAAGGGGCCTTTTATTTGGCGGAAAAGTTCAATATGGATATTGTTCCTGTTTTGATACATGGAAATTCGGAAGTGCTTCCCAAAGGAAGTTTTGTTATAAAAGATGGCAGTATAACGGTAAAGATCTTGGATAGAATTTCGACAGAGGACCTAGGCTACGGAAAAAATTACAGAGAGCGCAACAAGGGTATCGCAGCCTATTTCAGGTCCGAATTTCAGAACTTGAGGAATGAAGTGGAAAAGGACACCTATTTCACGAGAACAATTCTCGAAGATTATCGATATAAAGGAGATTCCGTCTACCGTACTGTAAAAAAGGATTTAAGGAACAACTCCAAAATTTACACCCTGATTTCCAAACGGATAGAAACTTCCGATTCCATAATTCATCTTTCAAAAGAATACGGGCAACTGGATTTTCTTTTATCTTTAAATGCTGTTGATCGCAAAATTTTCGCCTTCTTGGCTGATGAGGAGATAAGACCAATTGTAAAGAACAGTTTTATTACCCAACAAATAGCCAAGTTAACCTTAACAGCATCGATCGAGGAGGCTCTGGAACAGCCCGCGGATATAATGATCATTGATTTGGAAATACAAGACCTGGATAGCCTAGTGCCTAAAATCATAAATAATATTAGGCTAGTGATATTGGTAAAGGACGGAGTAAAATTATTGGAAAAAATTATATTGTCTACTGGTTTTAAAAATGTCTTTGAATATGATAATCTTATTATCTTAGAAAAAGCAAAGGCCTAAAACAAGCTGTATTCGCAGGAATCAAAAAAAATCCTCGGATTGAATCAGGGAGATACATTAATTATTATAAGGGTACAAAACCTACCAAAATCCAATATTAAATATTGGATTTGGAAATTGTAAAAGAATACCATTTATGAAAGAACATTACGACATTGTAATTGTTGGAAGCGGATTAGGGGGGTTGGTTTCTGCCTTGATAATGGCCAAAGAAGGTTATAGTGTCTGTGTCTTGGAAAAAAACAATCAATTTGGAGGCAATCTACAAACTTTTGTCCGGGACAAAACCATCTTTGATACCGGAGTACATTATATTGGCGGACTTTCGGAAGGACAAAACCTGAACCAATATTTTAAGTATCTGGGTATAATGGACCAATTGAAGCTTAAGAAATTGGATGAAGACGGTTTTGATGTAATAACGTTTGAAGGGGACCCAAAGGAGTATAAACACGCCCAGGGTTACGATCGCTTTGAGGAAAGTTTACTATCCCAATTTCCTGAAGAGGAAAAGGCCATAAAAACGTATAGTAAAAAATTAAGGGAAACCTGTTCCAAGTTCCCGCTATACAATTTAAACAAGGGCAATCCTTCCTATGGGCAGGATGACGTTTTTAAACTGAATGCCAAAACCTATATCAATTCCCTCACAAACAATAAGAAGTTACAAGGTGTATTTGCGGGCACCAATTTTCTGTATGCCGGTGACGGGGAGCGTTCCCCTTTTTATGTACATGCCCTTTCCGTAAATTCCTATATAGAAAGTGCCTACAGGTGTGTTAATGGCGGAAGTCAGATAACCAAAGTCCTTATTAGACAAATAAAGAAATTTGGGGGCGACACCTTCAAACATCATGAAGTTACCAAATTTAATGTCAATAATGGGGTAATCACTTCAGTAGATATAAAAAATGGCAAGCAAATAAACGGTGATATATTCATTTCCAATATTGAGCCCAAGCTTACCTTAAAAATGGTTGGTGAAGAAAACTTTAGAAAATCCTACACCAACAGAATAAATAACATTGAAAGTGTTATTTCGGCCTTTAGCGTATACATAGTCCTAAAACCTAAATCCTTTAAGTATCACAACAAGAATTTTTATCATTTTAAATATGGCGATAGAGTTTGGGATGCACAGAATTATACTCAGGATAGTTGGCCCGAGGGGTACATGGTCTCTATGGGTATCAATAAAAAGGACGATGGATGGGGAGATAGTTTAATAGCTATGACCTATATGAATTTCAGTGAGGTGGAGTACTGGCAAGACACCTTCAATACGGTTGCTTCCAAAAATGATAGAGGGCAGACCTATGAAGAGTTCAAGGCGTATAAAACTGAAATTTTTATCACAGAATTGGAAAAAAAATTCCCGAACCTAAGAGATTGCATTCAAACCGTATATGCCTCTACACCATTGTCCTACAGGGATTATATAGGAAGCCATAATGGGTCTATGTACGGCTATGTTAAGGACGTAAACAATCCACTACACTCATTTGTTTCTCCCAGAACAAAAATCAAAAACTTACTCTTTACGGGCCAAAGTTTAAACATGCACGGAATCTTAGGTGTTACCATTGGAGCAATTATTACCTGTTCCGAGTTAGTGGGAAAGGATTATTTATTGGAAAAAATTTTAGAAGTCAATAAAGCTCAAGAAGTTTAATATGGGACAGATTAAAACAATTCCTATTACTAGGGTCAATTCTATTAGCAAAGAGGATTTTATTAATCAATATTACAAAACCCAACGCCCTGTTTTAATTGAAAACCTCACCTCGGATTGGCCTGCCCGCAACAAATGGAACATAGATTATATTCAGAAAAAGGCCGGCGACCAAATAGTGCCCCTTTATAACAATGAACCTACCAAAGGGAAACAAAACTCCGCTGCCCCGGTAACGGAAATGAAACTGTACGACTACCTGGAAATCTTGAAAACCAAACCCACGGACCTGCGTATTTTTTTCTATAATATTCTGGATAAAATGCCAGAATTGATACAGGACATAAGTTACCCGGATATTGGATTAAAATTTTTTAAGCGTCTGCCAGTTATGTTTTTCGGCGGTGAAGGTTCTGTTGTACTACCCCATTATGACATGGATTTATCAGACCTAATCCATTTTCATTTCCACGGACATAAAAGTGTACTTTTGTTTCCTCCAGAACAGACCAAATACCTATACAAGGTTCCTTTTTCCGTACATAATTTGGAATCCATAAATATGGATGATCCAGATTTTGATCGCTTTCCAGCCTTAAAAAAGGCAGAAGGCTTATATGTAGAGATGAAACACGGGGATGCCCTATATATGCCCAGTGGATACTGGCACTATATCAAATATCTGGATGGCGGATTTTCCATTACCTTAAGGGCCTTACCAAAACATCCAGTATTGTTATCCAAAATGTTTAGAAATCTATTTTTCATGAGACCTTTTGAAAATACAATGAGGAAAATTTGGGGCCAGAAGTGGGTAGATTTCAAGGAGAGCAGGATGCTGGTAAAAACCAATACTAGGTTTGGAAAGGGATAAATTAAGCAATTAGGATGTATCGGATAAAATGGATTGTAGGTGTTGTTGTTTTGCTTGGGCTTTTTGGTTCTTGTGGAATTTCAAAATCACTAAAGGATAGACCTGATTTAAGTAACTACAACCCCCAAATTCCTGAAATAACAAAAACCTCGGATACCTCCTATATTTATTCCAATAACTCCCTGGCCAAGAACAAACAAGGTTTGTGGGAACTTTATGTTTCCGGAGACCCCTTGCAAAGGGGATTAATAACCGGAGCCCTAACGGAAGACCTATTTCAACAACAGGAAGCAATATTTTTGTCCAAAGTAGAAGAATTGGTGCCTTCCAAAACAAAAAGATATTTTCTGAGAAAGTTCTTGGCCTGGTACAACAGAAAAATGTACAAGAACATCCCCGAAGAAATTAAAGCGGAAATTTGGGGGCTTTCCCGATACGCTTCCCCAAACTTCAACGACATAGCAGATCCATATTCAAGGGTACTATATCTTCATGGCGCCCATGACATTGGGCATGCCCTTCAAGACCTGGCCCTTGTTGGCTGTTCTTCCTTTGCTGTCTGGGGCGATAAATCCGAAGACGGAAGTTTGATTCTTGGTCGCAATTTCGACTTTTACGCAGGGGATGATTTTGCAAAAAACAAAATAATTTCTTTCCTTGACCCTACAGAAGGCCACAAATTTATGTCCGTGACCTGGGCCGGTATGACGGGAGTGGTCTCCGGAATGAACGAGCATGGACTAACGGTTACCATCAATGCGGGAAAATCCAAAATTCCCTTGGTGGCCAAAACCCCTATCAGCATCCTTACCAGGGAGATCTTACAATATGCAACTACGCTGGAAGAGGCCATAGCCATAGCAAAAACACGACAGGTCTTTGTATCGGAATCTATTTTGGTAGGCAGTGCCAGGGATAAAAAGGCAATAATAATAGAAGTCTCCCCCCATAATTTTGGCGTTTATGAAGTTCCCGATTCCAATCAATTGATCTGCTCCAACCACTTTCAAAGTACCGCCTATGCAGAGGACAAAAACAACCAAAAACACATCTTCGAAAGTCATTCCAAATACAGATATGAGCGCATGGACGAACTTTTGGAAAATCAGAACAAAATCACCCCAGAAATTGCAGTGGAAATCCTTAGAAATAAGCAAGGGCTTGACGACAACAACATCGGCTATGGCAATGAAAAGGCGCTAAACCAGCTTTTGGCACATCACGGAATTGTATTTAAGCCGGAACAGCGATTGGTTTGGGTGTCTTCAAATCCCTACCAATTAGGAGAGTTTGTGGCCTATGACCTAAACAAAATTTTCAAGGACAGTCTAAGTCAAAGGAAGGGATCCACGCTATCCGTCCCCACTAAAAATATTGAAAAGGATAGTTTTCTTTATACCCAGGCATATCAAAACTATGAAAAGTATCGCGTAGAGATTCAACAAATAAAACAAGCAGTTACAGACAATAAGCACTTGGCTCCTGAATATCTTGAGGAGTTTAAAAGATTGAATCCTGAATTTTGGGAAACACATTATTGGGTAGGCCTCTATAATTACAATAGAAAATATTATAGGGCAGCCTTAAACAACTTTATGGAAGCCAGCACAAAAGAAATTACAACAGTTCCAGAGAAAGCTTTGGTACATTCGTATATTCGAAGACTAAAACGTAAATTAAAATAATGATCCCTGAAATCGAAAAAGCATCGGCAGAGGCAATTAAACAACTACAAGAACAGCGTTTAAGGGAACTAATAGAATATATTACCCAAAACTCTGCCTATTATAAAAGAATTTTTCAGGAACACAATTTACTGGCCAGCGATATCAAGACCTTGGCAGACCTCACCAAACTCCCCACAACATCCAAAGAGGATCTGCAACAATATAATGATGATTTCTTATGCGTAGATAGGCACAAGATCATAGATTACGTAACTACTTCCGGTACTTTGGGCGAACCTGTTACCTTTGCCCTTACAGATAATGACCTTAATCGCTTGGCCTATAACGAGGCTATCTCCTTTGACTGTGCCGGTGTTACGGCAAACGATATTTTGCAATTAACAACGACTATAGATCGACGATTTATGGCAGGATTGGCCTATTTTTTGGGCGCTAGGGAGCTAGGTGCCGGAATTATAAGGGTAGGCGCCGGAATTCCTGAACTTCAATGGGATTCCATCCTTAAGTTTAAGCCAACCTACCTCATCGTGGTCCCTTCTTTTTTATTGAAACTTATAGAATACGCCCATCAGCACGGAATTGACCCCAACGAAGCGGGGATAAAAGGGGCTATTTGTATAGGGGAATCACTGCGTAATGAAGATTTTTCATTGAATACCCTTGCAGCTAAAATTAAAAAAGATTGGGACATTCCCCTTTATTCCACCTATGCCTCTACAGAAATGAGTACGGCCTTTACCGAATGTACCGCACAGCAAGGCGGCCACCATCATCCGGAATTGATCATCATCGAAATTTTGGACGATAATGAAAAACAAGTTGAAGAGGGAATGCCAGGAGAGCTTACCATTACAACCTTGGGGGTTGAAGGTATGCCGTTGCTGAGATTTAAAACCGGTGATATTGTCCAAGCCCATACCTCCAAATGTTCCTGTGGAAGAAATACACCTCGCTTAGGTCCTGTGATTGGAAGGAAGAAACAGATGATAAAATATAAGGGCACTACCCTATATCCTCCGGCTATGTACAACGTGCTTAACTATTTTAATGAAATAGACGCCTTTGTAATCGAGATAGACCATAATGACATAGGAACCGATGAAATTTGTATTAAAATAGCCACCTCCAGCCCTACAAATGATTTATTACAAACCATCAAGGATCACTTTAGGGCAAAACTGCGGGTACTCCCCAAAATTGAATTCCACGATTTTAAAACCCTTCAGGAGTTGCGATTTCCCAAAATGAGCAGAAAACCGGTCATAGTGATAGACCACCGAGTCTAAGCTGATACTTTGGCATGGTAGCCCCAAAAAAACAATTTGTAAATCTTCCTTCAATTGATTACATTCTAAGAACATACAGGCCACATTCCATTCCAATTACTATTTCCCACCTTTTAGTCACGGTTTATTTGGTCGGGCCATCGAAACTAGGCTTAAAAAATTTATTTGCATTAAAATTGGTATTACATTTGATTACACTTTATACTGCCATTACATCACTATGAAAAAACATATATTTATATATATCCTACTATTCTGCTTTCCATTAATAAGTCCCGGACAAAAATTGGGCAATCAGGAAATAAAGGATTTGATCAACTCTTACAAGAAGGATATCCGTGGACCGTACAAAGAAATTCGCTGGTTCTGTACAGATGGAAGCATACGCCAGCCCAAAGATCCTTGTCCCGATGACATAGGTCCTGGAGTACAGCACGCCACCTATAAAAGCTCTATAATCGATTTAGGAAAGAGCAACCACCTCTATTTGGGTCAAATTTTATCCTATACCTCCAAGGAGGAATTTTGGGACGCAGAAAATAACCATTCCCGTCTTAAGCAGTATCAATTGGACAAGTATTTAAGAACTGTTGACAATGGCTGGATCCTGGAAAAGGGGCAGTTCTATAGGGGGGCGATACAGGCAGAGGACGAAGAGGCATGGGGCGTGGACTTTTATAAATGGCTTTTATCCGACACTCAAAATTTGGCTGAAAATTTTTACCTCATTCGGCAGTCTTTAAAGGACATACCCCATAATGGCGACGATAATCTAGCCCAAAAAATAAGGAGCGATTCAAAGGTAATTTCGGACATGGTCCCAGAATTTATGGACTTAAGGGTTAAAATCCATAGTCAGCCCGATGCAGGGGATATAAATAAAGTAAAGAACTTTAAGTCCAAAAACAGCAATCAGCTTACCAATGAGGTAAAAGCCAAAATAGATGCCTTGGTGGCTACTATGGCCAATTTCTACAAACCAGTTGATATTGTACAAATACAAAAAAATACACCACTTGTAGAGGATAGCCCTATAGGGGTTGCCATAAAAAACTTTACTACCAGTTATAGTGGAGAAGCAAATGCGGCAGTACTTATTCCCGCCACAGCCGAATTGCTGTTGGATATAAGACATGCCCTTCTACAAGAATTGAATTCAACAGCCCGACTTCAGTTGTTGGACGCTTCCCTTAAGTTGGAAGAAGTTATATTTAAAAATTCTCCCCAATGGCAGCCTGAAGACCTTAATGGCCTATTGGACAAAGTTTGCTATTTGGGCATGGCCAATGCCGGCGCAGGATATATAGAACTGGCAGAATGGGAACAACTCAATCTATCCCTAAAGGGATCCAATGGCAATGCCATGTCCCTTGGGCAGCTTACCACAGTATTGGAAAATGCGCGTAGGGAAGTGGAATGGAGTTCTTCCATGGTAAAGGCCAATTATCAGGAGATAGTAGACATTTACACCGCTTTTGAGCCTAAGGCTTATGGGTTTATTGATGACAAAATTAGAGGTTCCATAGCCCTCTATTTAGGCCAAACCGTGGGAGAATTGGGCGATATCATTGCCCAGGAATCCGCCTTGACAAATAGAGTGATGGACATAGACAATCAAAGTGGCCTACGAGGCCTTAATCCTGGATATGCCTTGGGCGAATTGGTAGTGATAAGTGGTTCTCCAGATGAAATTGAGGTTACATCCGATAAAATCTATATTTTTCAACGCCCTCCTTCAGATCTTAAGCCAGTGGCCGGAATTGCCACGGTATCGGAAGGAAATATGGTGTCTCACGTGCAATTGTTGGCCCGGAATATGGGTATCCCCAATGCCGCCCTAAGCGATGAAAATCTTAAAAGTCTTCAGAAATATAACGGAGAAAAGGTATTTTATGCGGTATCCAACAAGGGCAACGTTATTATGAAGTTGGAAAAGGATATGTCCGAGGAGGAACGCAATTTATTTATTAAGATAGAGCGTAAAGAGGAAAGAATTGAAGTACCCATAGAGAACATACGTTTGGATGAAAACACCATATTAAACCTAAGGTCAGTGGACGCCGAGGATTCAGGTAAGCTTTGCGGTCCAAAGGCGGCCAATTTGGGACAGTTAAAAAAAATGTTCCCGGATATGGTGGTAGAAGGTCTGGTGATTCCCTTCGGAATCTTTAAGGACCATATGGACCAACCTATGCCCGAGCAGCAGGGAAGCTATTGGGATTTTTTAAATTCCACTTTCAAGGAGGCCGAGACCATGCGCTCACAAGGCATTGCGGAAGGCGAGGTTGAAAACTATCAACTAAGCCAATTGGAAATCCTAAGGGAGGCCATAAAGAAAATGTCAATGAAGGCCCAATTCCTTACACAATTGGAAGAGGGGTTCAAAGAAGTATTGGGAAAACCAATTGGTGAAATCCCGGTCTTTCTTAGAAGTGACACCAACATGGAAGATCTGAAGAATTTTACCGGTGCCGGATTAAACCTCACTGTATTCAATGTAGCCGCCAAGGAAAAAATTATATCAGGCATTAAGGATGTTTGGGCTTCCCCCTATTCCGAACGCAGTTTTAAATGGCGTCAAAAATATCTCCTTAATCCTGAAAATGTATTCCCTTCCATTTTGATAATCCCCAGTGTGGATGTGGACTATTCAGGGGTATTGATCACCAAGGGCATCAGTTCCGGAAATCCGGATGATCTTACCATTGCCTTTAGCAGGGGTGCCGGGGGTGCTGTAGATGGCCAATCGGCAGAAACTTACCTATTAAAGGATATTGGTGGCACCCAACTCTTGGCACCCGCTAGGGAAATGTACCACAATCGACTTCCAGCTGCAGGGGGAACGGAAAAAAGAATGTCAACCTTTGAGAATTTTATACTAAACCAAAAAAACATTGAGGAAATAAAGGCATTTGCCAAAACAATTCGGGAAAAAATGGCTACTGAAACCAAATCGGATTATGAAGGGGCCTATGACGTGGAACTGGGATTCCAAAACAATAAGCTGTGGCTGTTTCAAATACGCCCTTTTGTAGAGAATAAGAAAGCGTTAAGTTCCAATTATTTGGAATCTATTACACCAAAAATCGATCTGGACAAAAACATTGCCCTTTCTAAAAAAATATAAGATGCAAAAGAGTATTAAATATATTGTTCTATTACTGATATGCTCTGCCTTTACCACCATGAGCTATTACCCCATTGATGGCTATTTGCATACGGGAATCAAAAGGCTGAAGTATCTGGAACTCGTTAAAAGTGGAGAACTAAAGTCGACCACCGTTATACCTCCAGGGGCCCAAAAGTCCTATATGGATATTGAACTGAACCTAATATCGAAAAAAGAGGACAGCACTGCCGCTTTCCTAAGTGTAGATGAGCAATTCCAAAAAGACATCAACGCACTATTTAGAGGTTTGGACAAGAGTTATTCCATTGCCGTATTGGATATTTCGGATATAGACAGTGTTCGATACGCCAAGCGAAACGAAACAGCCGGATATCAGCCTGGCAGTGTTGGCAAACTGGCCGTAATGGTAGCTTTGTTTACCCAATTGAAAAAAATATATCCAGATTCCTTTGAAAAGCGATTAGAGCTTTTACGTTCCAAATCGGTAAAGTCGGGCTATTGGGGCTTGACAGATACACATACCATACCCATTTTTAATCTGGAAACGAATAAATTGCTGAAAAGACAGGTAATAGCCAGTGATGTTTTTACCTTGTTTGAATGGGCAGACCATATGCTTTCCGTTAGTAACAACGGGGCAGCCAGTATTGTATGGCGCGAAGCCTTATTGATGGCGGCCTTCGGAGAGTCCTACCCCACCCTGAGCCAGGAAGAGGCGGATACATACTTTACCACTACCCCAAAAAAGGAATTGACAGATTTGGCAAATGACGTGGTAAACCTACCCTTACGGGAATTGGGAATTACTACTGATGAATGGCGCTTGGGAAGCTTTTTTACTTCGGGAGCCAACCGCTATGTAGGCGACAAGGGGGGCAGTATTGGTACTCCATTAGGGTTGATGAAATTCTTAATACAGTTGGAACAGGGCAAGGTGGTGGACCAAGAATCCAGCCTGGAAATGAAACGCCTTATGTATATGACGGACAGAAGGATCAGATACGCACAATCCCCGGCCCTGAAGCCCGCTGCCGTATATTTTAAATCGGGAAGTTTATACAAATGTGATAGAAGTACAGGTGAAGCCTGTGGAAAATATATGGGCAATGTTACCAACTACATGAATTCTGTAGCCATTGTAGAACATCCGGACAATTGCAAATATATAGTGGTACTTATGACCAACGTATTGCGAAAGAATTCAGCAACAGACCATTTGACCCTGGCCAGTAGCATAGACAAGATTATTAAACGCTAATTTTTTTAAAGTCACTCAATATTTCGGCCGCCTTTTTTCTGGCCTTCTCGTTGGAGTCCTCCAAGACCATTTCCAAAAGAGGGGTGAATTTTGGGTCCTTGGTTTTTTCAATCAAGTAAAGTACCGCCAGTTTCAGCTTAATATCCTTTCGCTTTAATAGGGACAAATAGCTTTCGGATTCACTAAGAACCTTTACATTCAGATTTTTTAGATTTTCTTCGGATATAACACCTACCTGTATAATGGATTCCGCAACAGGAATCAACTCCTTTTTGAGTTGAATGTCCAGGATATTGTCCAAAAATTCAATGGCATGTATACGTTGCTCTTCCTGACCTTTTAGTATGGCATTTAAAATAGGATCTACATCCTGGGGCGGGTATTTGACCCCCAAGAATTGAAAAATTCGTTTTAATTGCCTGTCCAACCTCAGTTCCAACAAATGGATAAGGCCATTTCTGGCTTCATTTTCTTCCTTGGTCTCCAGTTTTTCCGGGTTCTTCTTATACTGTAGTACTATTTGGGTATGGATTACGGACAGGGTACTTTGGTACAGGTGACACTCGTCCAAGATTTTATCCACAATAAACTGATCCCTTATTTTAAGGTGGGGATATTTCCACTTGAGGTGTTTCAAGGCTTCAATAGCTTCAATTTTCACCGTATGTTCCATATCCTCAGTTAGTTTCATCAAGGTATTGATGGCCTTTTGTGAATCGAACTTTCCAATAACCATGACCACGTATGCGCTATCGTCCGGGTCAATGCTTTCATTTCTTAATCCCTCGAACAAAATATCAATAATGGGCTCCCCATAGAAGTAGAGGGCCTCCATTGCAGATTTTCTGGTGTCCTTACCCGATAATCTGGAAACAATTAAATCAATAAACTGCTTGTCCAATGTTTTTGATGCCGCCAAAATAGCGGTATTTGCAATTAGAACATTATCGGAATATATATGCGTCTTTATAACCGGGTAAAAATTTTCAACCTTGGCATTCCCAATGGTTTCAAGAATGGCCAGGATCTTATTGGTCCTTTCCAGCTCTGTATTGGTTTGCGATAACTGGTCAAGGGTATTTTCAATTCTTTGTTCCAAACTAAATCGGTCCTGCATTACCCTATTATTTCGCAATTCCATAGACAAACCAATTAGGGCTGCATTGGCTATGGTATTGTCCTTTACCGATAAATATTTATCCAATAGTTCCACAGGGTTTTGTTGATAGCGCTTCAACAAATAACGAAAGGCAGAAGTAGTTACTTGCTGATCCTTGTCATAGATCATGGGCTCTACCGTAGCACATAAATTTTTCATATTCAAAAAATATAGATTTTCAATGGCCAAAGCCCTCACCTTGGCAGACGGATTGTTCAACAGCGCTTTAATTGCAAAAAAGAAACGCTCATCCTTTACTTCCAATGTTTTATGCAACATATGCAATATCTGATTCTCGTTCCCAGTTTCAAATACCCTGATTACCGTTTCTATGATAGAGGTAACCTTTATTTCCGATTTGGCAGCCTTATCTTTTCTTGTAGGGCTATATTCCAACAAGCTCTTAAAGGAAATTATATATTCATTCCTCAAATGATATATAAAGTACAACCAGATCAAAATAAGCCCAATAATAATTATACTGATATAGGTTGATGATATGTCCAGTCCATTAATAAAAAAGATTAGAATAAAGCCCGCCATCCCTGTAGCTATACTATCCACTACCACATCCGTAAATGTCTTTGTCTTTTTTTTAATTTCTATAGGGATGGGTATGGAGAGTAATTCCGTGGCCGCCTTATTTACCGACTGCTTTAAACTTCCGTCCACAATTTTGATAAACACCACCACCCATAGTTGCGGTACTATCAATAACAGAAAAGACCCCAACAATATGCCCGAAGGCAACCATAGGAGGGATTTACCAACACCAAAAGTACCTACAATACGTTTGGTGAGGAACAACTGTATCAATAGTGAAATAACGCTCAGGGTAGAAAACCAAAATCCAAAAAAGGAGGTTAATTCATCTTGATCTTTAATGAACCTGGAAGCGTAATCGCTATACTGGTAATCTACCAATTTGGCCACCAGAACGCTTATTCCAATGACTACCGCAATTAAGCTAAGTAATTTAGATTGTTTTATCAACCTAAAAGGGGACTCCGCTTTTGGATTGGAGCGACTGGAAACTTGAAAAGAGTTGAGTTTCAACACTTCGTTTTTCCAGATATATCGGGTAATGGGTAAACAGCACATTAAGAGGGTTGCGGCAACAAACAATAAATCCTCTGTATTAAGGATATTGGTCAATAAAGAGGTTAAGTACCCCCCAAATATACCCCCGCCAATGGCACCGGCACCTATAAACCCAAATACGCGCTTTGCTTCCCTAACATTATAGACCAGATTTGCCATTACCCAAAATTGGGAAGCGGTCAACAACCCAAAAATAGCCACCCAGATGTAAGGTATATACAGTGCAAATCCATAGCCTAGGTTAAAATTTAAGGCTACGCCAAATATTATCAATGAAACAACGGATCCTATCAAGGTGCGATCCACAATGATATTCAAAGGATACTTTTCCAAGGCCCTGTCGTAGAAAAATGAGCCCAATACGGCCATGATAGCAGTTAAAACATAGCCCAATGGCAGTGCATCCGAAGAAAGTTCAGAAAGAAAAAGTGAATTTATAGTAGGTTTTACTATCAATAAAACCGTTATAATGAGGAATATATTTAATTGAAGTAGAAGTGTTTTGGTCAGTTCCTCCTCTTTTAAATCAAATGCCTTTAGAATGTAGGTTTTAAACGTTTTAATAAATGAAATAAGGTAGTTCAATTTTCATGCGTTTTAGTAATATCCAACAGCACTCCTATCTAAAACCAATCCATAGAAGATTGGGGCCAAAATTAATTCATTGGCAAACATTATACGAATAAACAAAAGGAAATATACTAAATGGATCTAGTTAACGGCAAATTGTACCCTCTCTGCCTTCAACACTCTTTCTACGGGCCTTACCAAGTCCCTAATGATTTGCTCACCTCCTGCATCATCTATTAAGGCAACCAAAATATAACGTCGGTTGGGATTATTTCCCCAAACCAAAATAGAATCGGAATGAAAGGTTCTCCAAGAGCCCGACTTTCTATATAATCTGGCATCGGGAGCAATATTGTCCAAGGTATTTACAAATTTATGGTGTAGTTCGGGATCTCCCATGATATCCAACATTTGTTTGGACCTACCCTTATTCACCAATTTGCCATTGGCCAACAGATAATAGTACCTACATACTTGGTTTACTGTGGCAGCATGGGACAAATTCTTTAATGGCTCCCTATTGGTATCCCCTCCGCTTCCATATCTTTTACCGACCCATAATCCGCCGCCCTTACTTTCATCATAGAACATATATTTTGGATCGGTCATAACGGACTGTATTTTATCATATCCCAAACGATCTATCATTCTGGTGGTTGCTTCGTTGTTGGATTTGCTGATCATAGATCGCATATCCTTCTTTATTTCCTGGGTTTCCTTAAGCTCCCCTTTTTCTATGGCATCCATAGAGGATAATAGCACCGCTATTTTGGGCAAACTGGCAGCATACATCATATAGTCCCCATTAATACTGGCATATTTTGCATTTTCGGGATTTGACAGATCTACTATGCCAACGGCCATCTTGTTATTGTTCATTAAAAATTTCCAGTTGGGATTGGACATGAGCTCCTTTTCCAATCTTTTCTGCAAGTCGCTATTTACCAAACTGGGAAGAGGCTTTACTTTGGCATCTTCTATATTTATGGGCAAATCTTTTTGAGAGTACGCCAAGCCACAGCAGAAAAATACACCCAATACTAGAATTAGGCGCGTTTTGAATTGAAAAAGAGTTCTAACCGTCATATAGGAATAATAAAATACTGGTTAAATGAAAAAAATACGAATCACTATAAAAAATGAACTACCCGAAAAACGCCCAAATATATTCTATATTTACGTTGGGTATTTGTTAATTTTTTAAACTTCAAAAGAAAAATCACACCCAAAGAATATAACGCTAATTTTATCATTATCTGATTTTTATCTGTTAAATTAATTATAGATTACGAAAAAATTAATTCAATGGCTTAAAGAAAAATTAAAGACATCACCAACACTTCCTATACTTACGTTGGAGGGGGATAAAAAGATTATGTGTATATGGGCAAGGCATCTATTTTAATCATTACGGTTTGCTAGCAAATTGTTATTTTTGGAACAAATTAGAAATGCATGTTGGTTATTGGGATTGCCGGAGGAACAGGTTGCGGAAAAACTACGGTTGTAAATCAAATTATAAATGAATTGCCGTATGAGGAAGTAGGGGTTATTTCCCAAGATTCTTATTATTGCGATCTTTCCCATTTAACCTATGACGAGCGTGCACAGGTAAATTTTGACCATCCCCGTGCCATAGATTTTGAATTGTTGGGAAACCACTTACAAGATTTAAAAAAAGGTATTCCTATTCACCAACCAGTTTACTCTTTTGTTAAACACAACCGCACCAACGATACCATTCTAACGCATCCAAGAAAGGTAATGATCGTAGAGGGTATCCTCATCATGACAAATCCCCAGATAAGGGAGATGTTCGACATTAAAATATTTGTACATGCGGATTCGGACGAACGACTGATAAGACGTTTAAAAAGGGACATCACTGAACGTGGCAGGGATTTGGATGAAGTTTTAAATCGATATCAAAATACGTTAAAGCCCATGCACAATCAGTTTATTGAGCCCACCAAGGAATATGCGGACATTATAATTCCAAACAACAAGTACAATACCGTGGCCATAGACATTGTAAGGACAATAATCAACGAAAAATTAAGCTAATCACCTATGGGACTAAAAGGGATAAGAAAGAAAAAATGGTTTGGGGTGGTTACCAATATGTATGTATTGGTACTGACGGTCTTTGTGGTTTGGATGGTTTTTTTCGATACCAACTCCCTCCTCATACATTGGGAGCTTAAAAAACAAATAAACAATCTGGAAAAGCAGAAAGAATTTCTTCATGAAGAGATAGCCAAGGATAAAAAAATTATAGAAAAGCTATCGGACCCCGAAGAGTTGGAAAAATTTGCCAGGGAACAATATTATCTGAAAAAGAAAAATGAGGAAATTTATTTAATTGAATATGCGGATAGTGTAAAAACCAAGGAAGATGAGTAAATCCGAACTCTTTAGCAATTTTCACGAGATTTCTTCCAAAGCATGGAAGCAAAAGATCCAGTACGAGTTGCAAGGTGAGGATTACAACAGTAAATTGGTTTGGGAATCTCCCGAGGGCATTAAGGTAAAACCCTTCTACAATACCGAAGATCTAAAGGCGCTCGAGATATCCGGAGTACCAAAAGATAATGGTTGGAGCATAGCACAGGGCATATACGCCGGGAATGCCAAAATGGGCAACAAAAAAGCTTTGGATGCCATAACCAAGGGCGCTGAATGTATCTATTTTACCGTTCCTTCCACAGAAATAAATATTCATGAACTGCTTCATGAAATTGATCTTGGCCAAACAAGTCTCCATTTTAATCTCCAATTTCTATCCTACGACTTTGTAAGATCGATTTTGGCTGCCACAGAAAACCATCATCACAAGGTCTTTACCAATATCGATATTATTGGTCATTTGGCAAGAAATGGCAACTGGCAATACAAGCTTGATCAAGATCATAAAATATTAGGGGAAATTCTAAATTTAAATCATGACCAAACCTTGGGTGTGGATGTGGCGCTCTATGGAAATGCTGGGGCAAATATGGTGCAGCAATTGGCCTATGCCCTTTCGCATGCCAATGAATATTTGAATCACCTTAACGACCACCATAAAGACAGGCTAAAAAGAACGGCAATAACCTTTAAGATCTCGGTTGGGGGCAACTATTTCTTTGAAATAGCAAAGTTGAGGGCACTACGGATTTTGTTCGGGACCCTTGCAAGGGAATATGGAGCTCTGGAGCAGTGCCATATTATAGCTACGCCCACTCTGAGAAATAAAACCGTGTACGATTACAACACCAATATGCTACGCTCGGCAACGGAATGTATGTCGGCCATTTTAGGGGAAGCAGATACGATATTAAATATGCCATATGACGCCATATACCATAAGGTGAATGAATTTGGGCAGCGTATGGCCAGAAATCAACTGTTGATCTTAAAGAATGAAAGTTATTTTGACAAGGTGAACAATGCGGCCGATGGGGCCTATTATATTGAGTCCATAACACATCAACTCTCTTCCAAAGCTTTGGAATTATTTAAACAAATTGAAGCGGGCGGCGGATTTCTGGTGCAATTGAAGGAACATCTCATTCGGAAAAAAATAAAGGAAAGCGCCACCAAGGAACAGGAAAGCTTTAACAGCCGCGATAAAATCCTGGTAGGCACCAATAAATACGCATCCAGACTGGATAAAATGAAGGATGATCTGGAATTATACCCCTTTGTAAAAACCAACACTCGAAAAACCTTGATAGAACCGATCTTGGAAAAAAGGTTGTCCGAAGAATGGGAACAGGAACGCTTGAAAACTGAATAAAGCTGATACAACTGTTTTCCTAGGGCAATTTTATTTCTAAGCAGACAACTATAGTTTAGGACAAGAAGAACAAAAACATGGCAAGAAAAAATCTTCAACATATTCAACTCAAGTCCGTTCCAGAAAAAAATATTCCGGATCAAGAATCCGTTTTGCCATTCGAGACCTCGGAAGGAATAATCTTGAAAAAAAACTATACCAAGGAAGATATTGAGGGTTTGGAACATTTAAATTTTGCCGCGGGCATACCTCCATTTCTGCGCGGGCCCTATTCCACCATGTATGTCAGTAGACCTTGGACTATAAGGCAATACGCGGGATTTTCGACCGCAGAGGAAAGCAACGCATTTTACAGACGAAATCTGAAAGCCGGACAAAAAGGACTATCCGTAGCTTTTGATCTACCAACCCATAGGGGATATGACAGTGATCATCCGCGGGTGGTGGGCGATGTTGGCAAAGCGGGCGTTGCCATTGATTCCGTAGAGGACATGAAAATTCTGTTCCAGGATATTCCATTGGATGAAATGTCGGTTTCCATGACCATGAACGGAGCAGTGTTGCCCATAATGGCCTTTTATATAGTAGCAGCGGAGGAACAGGGAGTTTCACCAAAAGATCTTTCGGGAACCATACAGAACGATATTCTTAAAGAATTTATGGTAAGGAATACTTACATCTACCCTCCTGCCCCATCTATGAAGATCGTTGCCGATATTTTTGAGTATTCCAGTAAGTTCATGCCGCAATTCAATAGTATAAGTATATCCGGCTACCACATGCACGAGGCCGGGGCAACTGCCGATATTGAATTGGCCTATACCTTGGCCGATGGATTGGAGTATATTAGAACTGGCTTAAAAGCAGGATTGAATATAGATGATTTTGCCCCAAGATTATCCTTCTTCTGGGGAATTGGGATGAATCATTTTATGGAAATTGCGAAAATGAGGGCGGGAAGAATGCTCTGGGCCAAATTGGTAAAACAATTTAACCCTAAAAATGAGAAGTCGCTCACCCTAAGGACCCATTGCCAAACCAGCGGCTGGAGCCTTACAGAGCAGGATCCTTTCAACAATATTACCAGAACGACCATAGAGGCGGCCGCAGCAGTTTTTGGAGGTACACAGAGCCTACATACCAATGCCTTGGATGAAGCCATAGCCCTCCCTACGGATTTCTCTGCGCGTATCGCCAGAAACACCCAATTGTACCTACAATATGAGACCGAAATTACTAAAACTGTAGACCCTTGGGCAGGTAGTTATTATGTAGAAAAACTAACGGACGAAATTGCACAAAAGGCATGGGCCCTTATAGAAGAGGTGGAAGAATTGGGGGGAATGACAAAAGCCATCGACGCTGGAATTCCAAAATTGAGGATAGAGGAGGCCGCCGCAAAAAAACAGGCCCGTATAGATAGTGGTAGGGATATCATTGTTGGTATTAACAAATACCAGTCCAAGACAGAAGATGAACTTCAAATACTGGAGGTGGATAATGCCGAGGTCAGAAAACAGCAATTGGCACGTTTGGAATTGGTCAAGGCAAATAGGAGTGAACATGAAGTGCAACAAGCACTTTTAGCACTTACCAAAGTGGCAAAAGAAAGAATGAAGCCCAATTCCTCCAAATCTGCCAACATAAATAGTGTGGAAGAGGAAAATTTCTTAGCTTTAGCTATAAAGGCTGCTAGGGCAAGAGCTACGCTGGGCGAAATAAGCACTGCGCTGGAAAATGCCTTTGGCAGGCACAAGGCAATCATAAATTCGTTTACCGGGGTGTATTCAAAAGAAATAAAAGGGGATGACAGCTTTGGCATAGCCAGGCAAATGGCCGACAGCTTTGCCGAGCAGGAAGGCCGTAGGCCTAGAATAATGATTGCCAAAATGGGGCAGGACGGTCACGACCGAGGAGCTAAAGTTGTGGCAACGGGATATGCCGATCTAGGTTTTGATGTGGATATTGGCCCCCTCTTCCAAACCCCGGCCGAAGCTGCAAAACAGGCCTTGGAAAACGATGTCCATGTACTGGGGATTTCATCCCTAGCAGGCGGACATAAGACCTTGGTACCTCAAGTACTACAGGAATTAAAAGCGTACGGGCGCGAAGACATTATCGTAATTGTGGGCGGGGTAATACCCAAACAGGATTATGACTTTTTGTACGAAGCAGGGGCGGCAGCAATATTTGGTCCCGGCACAAAAATTAGCGATACGGCCATCGAAATTTTAAAAATTCTAAGTACGTGATATCCGCTGTTCCTGAACGGACAAAATGGGTTTAGCCTTCAAAACAAGCCGTGGACCACAATTAGTAATAAGCGCTAGGGCCAGGGTATTTTACCAGTGATAGCTACTTTTTTTGGTCTTGGTTCCAATATTTTCCAACGTTGTGACCGAGGCTTTTAAAAATTGAGTACCATTAATAAGTTGTGTATAAGTGATTCGCGAAAAAACAATAAACATGTAATGGCCTGAGAACAAATCCCATACAACTTTAACGTACTTTAACGCCAAAGACTACAGTTATTCACCCAGTGTTAACAAAATACATTTTATAACAACTTAAATAATCGTATTTTTACCCCCTAACTTACTATGATAATGGGCAAAATAATTGCTATTGCTAATCAAAAAGGTGGTGTAGGAAAAACTACTACTTCGGTAAATTTAGCCGCCTCTTTGGGTGTATTGGAAAAAAAAGTATTACTAATAGACGCTGACCCCCAAGCTAATGCAACTTCCGGACTAGGTTTGGATGTAGATAGTATTGAGTTGGGGACCTACCAACTATTGGAACATACCAAAACCGCCGAAGAAACCATCATAAAGACCTCCTCCCCAAATGTAGATCTTATCCCGGCGCATATTGATCTTGTAGCCATCGAAATTGAGTTGGTTGACAAGGACGATAGGGAATATATGATGAAAAAAGCCATTCGCCATCTAAAGGAAAAATACGACTATATTCTTATAGATTGTGCGCCTTCCCTAGGTCTCTTAACATTGAATGCCCTTACTGCGGCCGATTCTGTAATGATTCCCATACAATGTGAATATTTTGCATTGGAAGGATTGGGCAAATTATTAAACACCATTAAGAGTGTTCAAAAAATACACAATCCCGAATTGGATATAGAAGGAATGGTACTTACCATGTACGATTCCAGATTAAGGTTATCCAACCAAGTAGTGGAGGAGGTAAAAAAGCACTTTTCTGAAATGGTTTTCGACACCATCATACAAAGAAATGTAAGATTGAGCGAAGCCCCTAGTTATGGTGAAAGCATTATTAAATACGATGCAAGTAGTAAAGGAGCTGCCAATTATTTAAATTTGGCAAATGAAGTAGTTGTGAAAAACAAGGAGACAGTATAATGGCGAAAGCGATAAAAAAACAAGCGTTGGGCCGCGGATTATCGGCCCTATTGAAAGACCCGGAAAACGATATTCAGTCGGCCACCGACAAGAATGCCGATAAAGTTGTGGGCAATATTGTGGAACTGGATATGGACGCAATAGACGTTAATCCATTTCAGCCCCGTTCCAATTTCAATGATGAAGCATTACAGGAATTGGCCTCTTCCATTAAGGAATTGGGGGTAATACAGCCAATAACCGTAAGAAAGCTTGATTTTAATAAATACCAATTAGTTTCAGGGGAACGTAGGTACAGGGCCTCCAAATTAATTGGCCTGGAGACAATACCGGCATATATCCGTATTGCCAACGACCAGGAATCCCTGGAAATGGCTTTGGTTGAAAATATTCAACGACAGGATTTAGATCCCATTGAAATTGCACTTTCCTACCAAAGGTTGATAGATGAAATTCAATTGACGCAGGAAAAAATGAGCGAACGGGTAGGCAAAAAACGCTCTACCATTACCAACTATTTGCGGTTACTGCGATTGGATCCCATTATACAGACCGGAATACGTGACGGTTTTGTAAGTATGGGCCACGGTAGGGCTCTGGTAAATGTGGAAAAAAAGCAGGACCAGATTGCCCTTTACGAAAAAATTGTAGGTGAAAATCTATCGGTAAGGGATACGGAAAAAGCAGTAAAGGACTATCAGGAAGGCAATAGCCTGGTAGCCCCGGTTACGGCCCCATCAGGAAAAGAGCCAAAAAAAGCAGCTATAAACCCGGATTTCATTGACAAAAACCTTGGTGCCTTCTCAGATTATTTATCGGTAAAAGTAGATATTAAAGCCTCAGAAAAAGGCAAAGGAAAAATCACCATCCCCTTTCACTCCAAGGAAGAATTCAATCGGTTAAAAAAATTGATTACGGGTGAGTAAATATCTTGTATCACTGGCACTATATTTTCTTGTTATCACCTTTGGACTAGCGCAGGAGGAAGAAACCAATACCCAGGCATCAGATTCTATCACAACCTCCCTTAAAAAAGAGGGGATTACAGTGGTCGACACCCTTAAAGTCAAAAAAAGGGCCATCAATCCCTTGGCGCCCAGTAAGGCAGCCTTTTATTCCGCGGTTTTTCCAGGACTTGGTCAAATATATAACAAACGTTATTGGAAAGTTCCCATAGTCTACGCCATTATAGGCGGTGGAATATATGGCTACATATACAACGACGACCTATATGACCGTTTTAGGACGGCCTTTAAACGCCGCCAGGCCGGTTTTACGGACGATGAATTCTATGACCTTGGCACACCCAATGCCCCCGGGGCAGATCCTGACTTTTCGGAGGCGGCATTGGAAAGTGCGCAGGAAAGATACCAGGAAGATCGGGATTTATGGCTTTTGGTCACCATTGGGATGTACGCCCTAAATATTGTGGATGCCAATGTGGATTCGCATTTAAAGCAATTTAACGTGGATGATGACCTTAGTATGGATTTCAAACCATACTTGGACATGGACGCCATTACCGCCAAACCAGTATATGGAATGGCTTTAACCATTAAGTTTTAATTTATGAATATTGCCTTGTTCGGATATGGTAAAATGGGTAAAATGATTGAAAAGATCGCCCTAAAAAGAAACCATACCATAGTAGCTAAAATTGATTTGGACGCTACGGATATAAATTTTTCAGAAATTGATGTTGCCATCGATTTTAGTATGCCCAACGCCGCTTATGGAAACATTAAGAACTGTTTGGAACACAATGTGCCTATAATTTCCGGTACAACCGGATGGCTTCAGGATTACCAAAAGGCAGTGGACTTATGTAAAAAAAATAATGGAGCCTTTATTTATGCCTCCAACTTTAGTCTGGGTGTGAATCTTTTTTTTGAGCTGAACTCTTATTTAGCAAAATTAATGGCTTCCCAAGATCAATATAAGGTTGTGATGGAGGAAATCCACCATACCCAAAAATTGGATGCACCTAGTGGAACGGCAATTACTTTGGCCGAAGGTGTTATTGATAATACCAATTACATCGATTGGAAATTGGACAGCGCTGGGGACAGGGAAATTCCTATCACGGCAAAGCGTATCGCCGATACTCCTGGAACCCATACCGTATCTTATGAAAGCGAAGTGGATGGCATAGAAATTAAACATACCGCCCATAACAGGGAAGGTTTTGCCCTAGGAGCAGTGATCGCCGCAGAGTGGATCGTTGGAAAAACAGGGGTTTTCACAATGAAGGACGTGTTAAACCTTCGTTAAAGAACGTAACAAAGAACAACTTAAAATGACTTAACGGTTGATCAATTCTTTTCCAAACATCAATCATTAAATAACAATTACCGATATGAACGGCACTCAATGGATTATTTTTATTTTAATTATTCAGGTAATACATTTTTTAGGCACCTGGAAATTATATGTAAAAGCAGGACGTAAAGCTTGGGAAGCGGCAATCCCAGTTTATAATGCCATTGTGCTGATGCAGATTATCAATAGGCCTAAATGGTGGGTGATTCTACTTTTTATCCCGATCATCAATTTATTGATGTTTCCTGTAGTCTGGGTAGAAACCCTTAGAAGTTTTGGGAAAAATAGTTTATTGGATACCTGGTTGGCCATATTGACCCTTGGACTATATATTTATTATGTGAACTATTTTGTTGAGGACGTAAAATATATTGAAAACAGGGACATTCACCCCAAAACCGCGCTGGGAGAATGGGTCAGCTCCATTGTATTTGCCATTGTGGCCGCTACTTTGGTCCACACCTACTTAATTCAACCCTTTGTTATTCCTACAAGTTCCTTGGAAAAAACCCTACTGGTGGGAGATTTCCTTTTCGTAAGTAAATTTCATTATGGGGCACGGATACCAATGACCACAGTGGCCGCTCCCATGGTCCACGATACCCTGCCAATACTAAAAACCAGATCTTATGTTGCGGATGTAGACCCTGCTACCTACAAAACTTCTGTTTGGAATAAATTACAACTTCCGTATTTAAGGCTTCCCGGGTTTAAAAAGGTAAAACGAAACGATATTGTTGTATTTAGTTGGCCCGCAGATACCGTATACCAGTTTTTTAAAAGACAGCAAGGAGTACGCAAACCCATCGACAAAAAATCCAACTATGTAAAACGTTGCGTTGGGGTACCGGGAGATTCGTTGACCATTAAAGATGGCTATGTCTATATCAACGGTGAAAAAACGGTTTTACCCTATAGGGCAAAACCAGAATTCCTTCATACAGTTACAGTAGACGGACAATTTTCCAATGCCGCTATAGAACTATTGGGCAGGGAGAACCTATCGGGGAACGTTATACGTGTCCCCAACAGCTCTCTCCAACAGGAACGGGCTACAGAGGTAATTCAGGCCATGAATTTGGAACAGATAAAATCCGATACCTCTTATACCTATTACGCAGGTAATGTGGGCAACCAGAAGGTGAAGGACTATTTAAAGTCCGAAGACATGAACAACATGGCACTCTTTAATTTAACCGAGGCAGAGGCCAAAAATTATACAGGCAAGGATGGAATCGCCTCAATTAATAAATTTTCATATAAAAATCCCGATACTTCGGTTTTCCCCCAAGATGCGGCACATACAGGAACTGTGGACAATATGGGTACGATCTATATTCCCGAAAAAGGAAAAACGGTTCCACTTAACATAGAAGTACTTCCCATTTATGAAAAGATAATTAAGGAATACGAAGGGAATGACATTAAAGTGAACGGAAATCAGATCCTTATTAACGGTGAGGTTGCCAATTCCTACACATTTGATCAGAATTACTATTGGATGATGGGAGATAACAGGCATAGATCTGAAGATAGTAGATTCTGGGGCTATGTCCCTGAAGACCATATAGTGGGAACGCCCATTTTTATATGGATGAGCATTGATGGTATTAACGATGGCATGAGCAATTGGAAGGTAAGATGGGACAGGGTATTTACTACCGTAAACGGAGATGGTGAGCCCACCTCTTACTTTAAGTATTTCCTTATCCTGTTGGCAGCTTGGTTCATATTTGATTTCTTTAGAAAAAAGAAGAAAGTGGACAATTAATGTTGCAATGATTCAATGTACCAATGGGACAATTATGGTTTCGAATACTGCCAATGGCCAACTAAACAATTATGCCATAAAATTACATATCTGCCAACAAAGGCAGCGTTTTAACTTGTGTTAGGTTAGGGATGTTTTGTCATTGCATTCAGGTCTCGACTCCGCTCGACCAGACAATCGATCGTCACTTCGAGCGGAGTCGAGAAGTCATTTCACGGTTAACTTGCCGCTAAATAAGAAATCAATTTATAAATTGATACATTTTCGAATCGATATATTTTCAAATTAGACCATGAAACTGTTGCTACATCCAGGTTATTTTCCCAATATCGCCAACTTTGCCGCTATTGTTCAAAATGATATTTGTTGGGAAGTCATGGACAATTTTCAAAAACAAACTTTTCGCAATAGGTGTTATATATGCACGGACCTAGGGCTGCATATGCTCACTATACCTATAAAACATGTGGGGAACAAAAAAGGGAAACAAAGGTACAGTGAAGTACAAATGGACAACGATTACCCTTGGCAAAGACAGCATTGGCGAACCTTGGAAACAGCTTATAGGACCTCTCCTTTCTTTGAATTTTATGAAGATGATATTGCCCCATTGTACCACAATACATTCCACTCCTTAATGGATTTCAACTTGAAGACAATCGAAACCATTTGCGATTGTCTGCAAATTAATATGCCTTTGGACAGGACCGAAGTCTTTGAAGTTGATGTTACCGACAAAACTGATGGGAGGATTTTAATAAATTCCAAAACAAAGCTTCAATTTCAACAGCCGGAATATGTGCAAGTATTTGAGGACAGAAATGACTTTATTCCCAATTTAAGTATTTTGGACCTTTTATTCAATGAAGGTACCAACGCCTTGACCTACCTGAAAAACTTGAACCTAAACCTGCAAAATGCTTAGGTTTTTCCTACATTATGGCATTCATTTTATACTTCCAATTATTATTGGTCTGGTATTCTTTAAGGATCACCGTCTAAAAATAATCTTGATACTGTTGGCCGGAATTCTTTTAGATTTAGATCATCTATTGGCAGATCCTATTTTTGACCCAGGCCGATGTAGTATTAACTTTCACCCCCTTCATACTTACTGGGCCATTGCAGGTTATTTCCTTTTGCTTTTTTTTACAAAAACCAGGGTCTTCGGGATTGCCTTTTTAATACATATTTTGGCCGATACCGTAGACTGCTATTTAATGTAAAGTAGTTTCAGTCCACGAATTTTCGGATTACAAAATACACTTCCCCTGTTCTGTCAATTTATAGTTGGCGGCCTCATTACCAGCCGTAATGTAGCATAATAACAACCATCTTAGGCCTCCTTAGAAGTGCTTAAAGAAAAAATTGCTATTTTGTATAGAATTTTAACAAGGGTAAATATAATCGACAAAAAATGACAGATCGCAAATCTACAAATTCAAGTGCCCCGGGCAGAAGGGATTTTATAAAAAAATCGGGGATAGCAATTATAGGAGGTTCCTTGACCTATCCTGCCATTTCCTTTGGAGCAACAAATGCTTATAAAGACTCCCCACTAAAGGTAGGCCTTATCGGTTGTGGTGGACGGGGAACCGGAGCTGCCGCCCAAGCCTTGGAAGCCGACCCCAATGTAGTTCTTTACGCCATGGGCGATGTTTTTGAAGATAGACTGGAGGAAGCACATTCCGCCCTGCTGAAGATTGCCGGCGACAAAATAAAAGTAGAAAACAAAAACAAATTCATTGGATTTGACGCCTATCTAAAGGTAATTGATTCTGGTGTAGACGTAGTCTTATTGACAACGCCGCCCGCATTTAGGCCAGACCATCTTACGGCAGCAGTAAATGCCGGAAAACATGTTTTCTGTGAAAAACCGGTAGCGGTGGATGCTCCGGGCGTGCATAAAGTACTGGCAGCGGCAAAAATGGCCAAGGAGAAAAACCTTTCCCTGGTATCCGGCTTTTGTTTTAGGTATGACTATCCCAATAGAGCTGTATATGGACGGGTTTTGGATGGAGCTATTGGAGATATCAGAACCGTTACCACTTTCCGCCATGGTGGGGAAGCTTGGTACAAGGAACGACAACCAGACTGGACCGATATGACATACAATTTGCGCAACTGGTATTATTACAATTGGTTGTCTGGCGATTTTGTTGTAGAACAGGCCGTTCACAGTTTGGACATGATGTCGTGGGTAATGGGTGATAAAATGCCCATAAATGCCACTGGAACTGGCGGGAGACAAGTTAGGGTAGAAAAAAAGTACGGCAATATATTTGATCATTTTGCCGTGGAGTTCGAATACGGGAATGGTGCAAAAGGGTATCATTTTACTAGGCAACAAAGCGATACTTCCCACAAAAACAGTGTTGAAGTTTTTGGCAGTGAGGGTAGTGCTATAGTACATATTGGACGTAGGTATGAAATAACGGGAAAGAATAAATGGACCTATGAGGGGGAAAGAAACAATATGTTCCAGACAGAACACGATGAACTATTCGCTTCCATTAGAAATGGAAACCCGATCAACAATGGCGAATGGATGGCCACCAGTACCATGTTGGCAATATGGGCACGAATGGTAGGCTATACCGGCCAGACCATTAGCTGGGAAGAAGCCTTTAATTCACAAGAAAGACTTGGTCCCAAAGTGGATGAATATAATTGGGATTTAAAATGGCCCACACAACCCGTGGCCATTCCCGGTAAAACTATATTTGTATAATTTATACAAACAGGTTTAAGGCTAAATTACGGGTCTCAAAAGTATTGTGACTCCTAGCAATCTGTCAATTATCACAAACAAAACATCCAAATGAAGATATCTACAAACCTCTGCCTATTGTTTGCCTTGGGAGCAAGTCTAAATGCCTTGGGCCAGAGCAAACCAATAAGCTTCGGTACCGAAATTACCTTGGAACAATTGGCCAACAAAAAAAAGGTCAAGGAGAAACCCATTAACTGGATCAACGTAAATACCGATCCGGAAACTTGGCGAAAAGAAAAGGACCTCTTAATTTGTTCCGGTCTGCCCATTGGCGTTATGCGCTCCGAAAAGCAATATGAGAACTTTATCATGCTTGTGGAATGGCGACACATGGAAGCAGGCGGAAATTCAGGAGTATTTGTGTGGAGCGATGCCATACCCGGTGAAAAAGATCGCTTACCGGGAGGCGTGGAAGTACAAATGCTGGAACTGGATTGGGTAAACCAAAATATACGTGATGGGGTTAAGCCTCCTATAGCATATGTACACGGAGAACTTTTTGGGGTAGGTGGAGTAGTTACCGAACCGGACAACCCAAGGGGCACTAGAAGTAAATCTATTGAAAATAGGGCCCTTGGCAAAGGCCAATGGAACAGTTACAAAGTTGTATGCGTTGATGGAACCATAAAACTCTCTGTAAATGGGAAGTTTGTAAATGGCATTAGTAAATCATCCATCAAAAAAGGTTACTTATGCCTGGAGTCTGAAGGCGCAGAAATCCAGTTCAAAAATTTTCAAATAGTAGAATTACCTCCCGGGGTTACCTCGGAGGCACAAACTGTCAAGAAAGTATTTTAATGGTTGGTTTTCGATTGAAACAATTCCCAACGCCTATATTAAGCAACGTGAGTTCGACATAAAAATATTATCAACACATTGATTTCGAGTAAATTAAAAAATTTCTACTGTCCCCTCGAGCCTGCCTGAAGGCAGGCGGAGTCGAGAGGTTTTTTGACTGTAATGTATTTACAATGAGGTCTCGACTCCGCTACCATCGACATCCTTATTAAGGATCTCGATATTAAAGATTATGAACAGGGCAACTGTAGTCACTTCGACAGAGTCCCTTTTCGGGACGACGAGAAGTCACACTGGCCGGGAGCTAGATGTGCGATTTCTCATATGCATTCGAAATGACAACCTGGAAACCTTCAATTTATAACTGAAACCTTTGACTGTCTCTCTAGCTGTATCGTATTTGTTGTGTACTTCAAAATCAAATTTTTAAAATATATATCGAACTCACCTTAAGTAGAAATCTTAAAGTGTAATAAATTAAGTATTCCTATAATTAGGCAGATAAACTACTTGGAGCCAATTTTAATCGATGCCATGACCGGGAAATGATCAGATAATTTTATGTCGAAATTTTTGTGGGCCATGATTTCAAAGGCTTCATCGGCCAAAATAAAATCTATCCTAACCGGATAATATCTAAAATTAAAGGTCCGGCCATAACCAGTTCCCTGCTCTGTAAAGGAATCCTGCATATCCCCTTTGATTACCTTATAGACATTGGAAAACTGGGTGTTGTTAAAGTCCCCACATACAATTTTCTTATAGGGAGTGGCTTCAATATCCTTTTCTACCAATTGCGCCTGCTCCCCTTGTTTTGCAAAGGATTTACTCAACCTTTTTAACAATCTTCCCTTGGGCTCATTTGATAGTCGCCTTACACTGGGTATGATCCTATGCGACTCCAAATGAAGGTTATAAACCCTTATGGTGTCCTTGTTAACAACTATATCGGCAAACAAGGCATTATTTCCACTATCGGGAAAATCCATAGATCCACTATTGATAATGACGAATTTTGAATAAATAGCTTGGGTGGATTTCCCTTCATTGGATCTATAGTCTGTAATAAATTTAAAGGGATACATTTTCTTAAGCTGCCTATCCTTAATTCGACTAAACTCTTGAATACACAATATGTCAGGGGCTTCCGAGGAAATAAATTCCATTATACGCCCCTCAGCCGATGGGTCATTGAGCAAATCGTACTTATTGAACCCCCTAACATTGTAGCTCATGATACTCAGATCACTTTCCTCAATCTCCTCTTCGGCCAATTTAAACCTGAAAAAGTTGCCCAAACAAATATAACCAAGCAACAACACAAAGGCGGACAACAATAATTGTCTCTTTCTTTTAGCCAACCAGTACGTCAAAAAAAGTAAATTAAAAAGTACCAATACAGGCACCGTTAGGCTCAGAATAGAAAAATAAGCAAAATGCGTCACAGGAATTTGCGGCACAAAACAAGAAATAAACAACAGAAGTGCAAAAATGGCATTTATGAAGAACAGGAATTTATCAATGAAATTGAGGTTCTTCACGTTTTATTCTTTTCCTGCCTTAAATAAAAAATCTTTTTCAGCCTTGGAAAGACTTTCGTAACCAGACTTGCTAATCTTATCCAAAATAGCATCTATTTTACGTTGCCGACTCTCTTTATCATAATTGTCAGTACTGCCACCTCCTCGGCTCTCTTTGCGATATACTGTTTTTAAGGGTGCTTTTCTTTCACTACGCTTAAACAAATTGGCAATGGCATCCAAAAGCTTCGCAAAACCGCTACCAATATCGTTGCCGTTAATAAGCTGTCGCGCATAAAAATAACCTAATGCGGCACCACCCAAATGGGCCAAACGGCCACCTACATTACCTCCTATTGAAATCTGAATGAGATCCAGCAGCACCACAAAAACCCCAATATGCCACAGCTTTACATTAAAAAAAATAACCCTCACCTCCTGATTGGGCAAATAGGAACACACAAATATAAGTACAGCTGTAACCCCGGCAGAGGCACCGATCAAGGATGTATTTATCCCTAATAGGGCGGGGAATATATTATAGCTCAACAAGAATATCATCCCACCAAGTATAACCCCTAAAAAATATACATTGAGAAACCTGCGGTTATCGAAGAGGTTCAAAAAAATTCTACCTGCAAAATACAGCATCAACATGTTCCAAAAAATATGGCCCAAGCCGGAATGGAAAAAAGAATAGGTAACAATGGACCATGGCTGGGTAAGAAAATGAAAAAAGTCTTTAGGAAGTTCAAACCAGCCAGTGATGCTATCCCCAGAAAAACCAAACAATATCTTTAGCAGTCCACTTAGAATAAATACCGCTACATTAATGACTATAAGCCTTTCAGCAATATTTAACCTGTTGTAATAATATCTAATGTTCTGATTACCCATTACCTGTCCCAGCGATTGTTGTTAAACTGATTTTTTTTCCAATACCACATCATAATGAACCCGAACAAGGCCCCGCCCACATGGGCAAAATGCGCTATTCCATTTCCAAAAATAGAATACCCGGTGACCCCAGAGAATAGATCAAGTCCAATTAATACCGGGATAAAATATTTGGCCTTAACAGGTACTGGAATAAACATTAAAAAAAGTTCACTGTTGGGGTAAGACATTCCAAAGGCCACCAAAACCCCGTATATGGCACCAGAGGCTCCTACCGCCGGGGTATTAAATGCCCCCAAAAAATTATCTATGGTACTTTTGGAGGCCACATCGTACCAACTGGGACTATATTTACCACCGGTAATAATTTCCAATATCTGTTCTTTGGGAATTCCTGCGCTTATCAATGCATCCATTCCCTGATTAAAATAATAGTAATTAACCCCAGTATGGATCAAAGCTGCCCCAATCCCGGCCGAGAAATAAAAGAAGAAAAATTTATTTCTTCCCCACATACGCTCCAGTGGCGAACCAAAGGCCCATAACGCATACATATTGAACAAAATATGCATAAATCCACCATGCATGAACATATGCGATAAAACCTGCCAAAACCCAAAATTTTCATTTTTCGGAAACCAAAGGGAAAACCATTGGTACATTTGATCGCCGTATAGTTGTGTCGCCACAAAAAACAGCACATTTATAATTATCAAATGCTTTACTGCGTCCGTAATCCTACCCATTTATATAAATTTTTTATCAATATCGTCCTCGGTAATGGTGACGTATATTGGCTTATTAAAAGGACTAATCCCAGATTCCTTACAGGCAAACAAATCGTTTACCAGGGCCAGCTGGGAATCGCTGTCCAATATCTCTCCTGTTTTTACCGATAGGGATTTGGCCAAGGTTTTTGCCAGTATATCGGTTTGCGAAAAACCATCGACCACAAAATCCTGTTGATAATCCGATATCAATTGATCTAGAATAATACCCACCTCACTCTCGGGGACGGACAAGGGCACCCCTGTAACCGTTACCTCTTCTTCACTGATATTATCAAAAACAAAGCCCACAGTGGTTAAGCTATCTTGAATTTCCTCGATAATGGCGCAATCGGATTTGGAAAATGTCAAAGATAAGGGAAATAACAATTGTTGGCTAACTGCCTCCTTGATGGTGATGTTCTTCAAAAACTTTTCGTAGAGCACCCGTTGATGGGCCCTACTTTGATCTATGACCACCATCCCAGATTTTATAGTGGTTACAATGTATTTTCTTCTTAATTGAAAAGTGGTCGTACCCGTGTCAATGATCTCTTTCTTATTTTCAAAAATAGAACCTGTTATAGTATCGGATTCGAAGCTTACACTACTAAACCCTGAATTTTTCCCTATATTGGATTCCATTCCAACATATAGGCTATCCCAACTTTTTGTATTCTGTTTATGAAAGCTAGGCCTCTGGGCTGTTCCGGTTCCTGAGCCATCCTTAAAAGGGTTAAAACTGGAATCCACGTTAATTCTGGGTAATTCCGCCGATTTATCCTTGTAGTTGTATGGAGTTTCCAAGTTTTGATCCTGCTCAAAATCCAAGGACGGGATTACATTGAATTGACCCAAACTATGCTTTACCGTCGACCTTAAAATAGCATAAAGAGTATGCTCGTCATCAAACTTAATTTCCGTTTTGGTGGGATGGATATTGATATCTATAGAACCCGGATCCACGGTTAAATACAAGAAATAGCCTGGATGGTTCTCCTTTTTTATAAGTCCATCAAAAGCCCCTAAAATAGCGTGATGCAGGTATGGGCTTTTTATAAACCTATTGTTTACAAAAAAGAACTGCTCCCCCCTACTCTTTTTGGCATATTCCGGCTTACTTATATAGCCGCTTATTTGCACTACTTGGGTATCCTCATTTACCGGAACCAACTTTTCATTGGTCTTGGCACCAAAAATATTCACTATACGCTGTCTACTGTTGGAAGTGGGCAGGTTGAACAATTCACTACCGTTATTATAAAAGTGAAAATTGATCGTTGAATGGGCCAGGGCCACCCTATGAAATTCATCCATAATATGACGAAGTTCCACATTGTTGGATTTCAGGAAATTTCGTCTGGCAGGAATATTGAAAAACAAATTCTTTACCATCATGGATGTTCCCTTCGGAGCCACGGTTACCTCTTGTGAGATAATCTTACTGCCCTCTATCTTTATATGCGTTGCCACCTCATCTTCAGCTGTTCTTGTCTGCATTTCCACATGGGCAATAGCAGCGATGGAGGCCAAGGCCTCTCCCCTAAAACCCTTGGTATTTAACTGAAAAAGATCTTCCGCTTTTTGAATCTTGGATGTTGCGTGCCGCTCAAAACTTAGTCGGGCATCGGTAACACTCATTCCTACACCATCATCAATTACCTGTATAAGTGTCTTTCCTCCGTCCTTTACCACTAATTTTATAGTAGAAGCCCCTGCATCAATGGCATTTTCCATAAGCTCCTTCACTACCGAGGCAGGACGTTGAACTACTTCCCCTGCGGCAATCTGATTGGCAACATGGTCTGGCAAAAGCTTAATAATATCTGCCATTATCGAGTTATAAAGATGGATAGATCGAAATCTATGATGTAAAGAAAAATAAGAATCAGGATGGCAATTATTATAAGGGTTCTAATTTTTTGATTTCGGCTACCAGATCGTTTTAAATCGTCCATAGCCCTGCCGAACTTGCCTTTAAGTCCCCTACGGCCGTCCATAGTTGGCCTGAATTTGTCCAGTTTGTGTTCTATTTTGTACGGACTACCCTCACCTTTATCATCGTAGTAGCGAGGTGTATAATTGAACTTTTTGTTTTTACGTAATTTCGAAAACTTTCCCATAATCCTTATTGTTTCAAAGTTACTCAAAAACAAAAAACATGCCTTAAATCCCTTGCCAAAAAATGTTAACAATTATTGGAAAGACGTCTATTTTTCATCTAAAACAACAGGCTGAATAAAGAAAATTTCAGAAACTAGCCAAGGCTTGCCATCTTTATGGCCGCAATAGCCGCCTCGGAGCCTTTATTGCCATGTTTGCCCCCACTACGATCTATAGCCTGCTGCATATTGTTATCCGTAAGTACACAAAAAATAACTGGCACTTTGGTACTAACGTTCAAATCCATTATCCCTTGGGCCGTGGCACTACAAACAAAATCGAAATGTTTGGTCTCTCCCTGAATTACGCTTCCAATAGCAATTACCGCGTCTACCGGCTTGGTTTCGATCAACTTCTTGGCCCCGAAAGGAAGCTCAAAACTCCCTGGAACGTTCCATCGAATAATATTTTCCGTATTGGCGCCGCAGTCCAAAAGCGCCTCCATAGCCCCCTCGTAAAGTCCTTCGGTAATTGCCTCGTTCCACTCTGAAACAACAATCCCAAACCGAAGATCCTTCGGATTTGGGATTGTTGCTTTATCGTAAGCCGATAAATTTTTATTAGCCATAGCCATATTAGTTGTTTTTTGCCTTACCTATAAAGGCATCTATTGTCCTAGCCTCTTCCGAGCTTGGGTATTCATCCTTTATTCTTTGGAAGTATTTAAGCGCCTTATCATTTTCCTTTAAATCCAATGCGGTAACACCAGCCTTATATAAGAATTTAGGCGTAGTAAAATCATTTGCACTATGGGCAACAGCTTGCTCATAGTATCCCAAGGCATCACTTGGTTGGTTCAATTGCAAGAAAGCATCGCCCAATCCCCCTTTGGCCAAGGCTCCCAAGATCATATCATCAGAAGAAAATCCTTCCAAATAATTGATGGCCTCATCGTACTTCTGCATATTCAAAAATGCCATCCCGGCAGAATATTTAGCCAAATTAGCTGCAGGAGTACCGTTGTACTCTTCAATTATATCCAAAAACCCATACTTACCTTCCGCCCCGTTCAAGGCCAAGGTAAAAAGGGAATCCTTTTCGGCAGTAGCCGACAATGCTTGGTCAAAATATTGTTGGGGATATAACATTTCATTGGCAGCACTTGCTTCCTTTGGCTTCTCCACAAACTGAAAATATGCCAAATACCCCAAAACCGCCACGGCAATCACCCCAATGACACCAAGAATATAATTTTGATTTCTGGAAACCCATTCCTCCGATCTGGAAGCACCTTCATCCAGCGAACTAAATACTTCTGCAGTTGTACTTTCCTGCTCATCCAACAAAATCTCCTCCTCTTTATTTTTAGGTTTAAAACCTCTTTTCTTGTATGTTGCCATTTTTGAATTTTATTAATCGCGCAAAAATAAAGTTTTTATCCAAAACCGAACGGGTATTTATTCGTTATTTTTGGATATTTTATAGTTTCCGGGAGGATTAAAAATAAATATTTTACAAGCCAGAATGTTTCTAAAGAAATTATCACTTATTAATTATAAAAACTTTGCGTCCGAAAATTTCGAATTCGATTCTAAAATAAATTGTTTTGTGGGCGATAACGGGGTAGGCAAAACCAATGTTTTGGATGCCATTTACCATCTTTCCTTTGGAAAAAGTTACTTTAATCCAGTTGCCACCCAAAATATAAAGCACGAAGAGGATTTTTTCGTGATTGATGGGGAATTTCAAAAAAATGATAGGGAGGAAAGGATTCTCTGCAGCCTAAAAAAGGGAATGAAGAAAATCATCAAGCGCAATGGAAAGGCCTATGATAAATTCTCTGACCATATAGGCTTTCTGCCCTTGGTCATTATATCGCCAGCAGACCGTGATCTAATTATTGAAGGCAGTGAAACCAGAAGAAAATTTATGGATGGGGTAATTAGCCAGTCCGACAAGGAATACCTGCAAAATCTTATCAAATACAATAAAACCCTAAGTCAGAGAAATTCCCTTCTAAAGTATTTCGCCGTTAACCAGACTTTTGACAAAACTACCTTGGCCATCTATAATGAACAGCTACAGGACTATGGAAGTACAATATTCCATAAAAGGGCCAAATTCCTGGAAGAGTTCATACCAATATTCAAGGAACAGTATTTGGCCATTTCGGGCGGAAAAGAACCTGTAAATTTAACATATGATAGCAAATTATTGGACAATGAACTCTTAACTTTATTGGAGAGGAATCTAGAAAAAGATAAAGCCCTCCAATACACAAGTGTTGGCACACATAAAGACGACCTGAACTTTGAGATAGACGGTCACCCCATTAAAAAATTTGGCAGCCAAGGGCAACAGAAATCATTCTTGATCGCCCTAAAACTGGCACAATTTTATTTTATAAAAAAACAGGCCGGAACTACGCCCTTGTTACTTTTAGATGATATTTTTGACAAATTGGACGAAAACAGGGTGGCCCAAATCATTAATTTGGTGGATGAAGAAAATTTTGGACAAATATTTCTCAGTGATACCCATGCCGACAGAACCGAGGAAGTTGTAAAAAAAATTCACCAATCCTATAAGATATTTAAGTTGTAGTATGCGAAATGTTTATATTATAGTTATCCTAATTGGTCTGGTTGGCTGCCGAAACAAGGTGAACAAATTGGATCTACCCCATTTGAACGGCTACTGGGAGATAAAAGAAGTTACTTTTCCAGATGGTTCCAAGAAGGAATATACAGTGAATACCAGTATAGATTATATTCAAGTGAAAGAGCACGAAGGATTTAGAAAAAAGGTACAGCCAAATTTTAATGGCACCTATGTTACTTCCAATGATGCAGAATTGTTTACCATATACGAAAACGAAGGCGTTTTTAACTTAAATTACAAAACAGACCTGAGCGAATGGCACGAAAAAATTATAAGTCTCTCTGAAAATAAATTTATAGTAATAAGTGAAGAAAATATAAAATACCACTACAGGAGATTTGAACCCATTAATCTTGAACAATAATGGCCAAAAGAAAAAATGACAACCTTCGCCTTGGTGAAGCCTTACAGGAATTTATTGCCGAAAACAAATTACAAAAGGGAATGGACCGTGTTAATGCCCGGGAAGCCTGGAAAAACCTAATGGGAAACGGGGTAAATAACTACACCACAGCCATTGAATTGAGGAACGATACGTTATTTGTATCGCTTTCCTCTTCGGTCCTCAGGGAGGAGTTAAGCTTGGGCAAATCAAAGATCATTAAATTATTGAACGAGGAATTGGGTAAGGATCTAATCACAAAAATTGTTCTTAGATGAGCTACCGTTCCTGTCTAACTAAAAAACCACGCCCAAGGGCGTGGTTTTTAATTCTATATGCAAAATATTCTTAAAAAATTTCCCTGCCAGCAAAATGAAATGCACCTTCTATGGCAGCATTTTCGTCACTATCAGAACCATGTACTGCATTTTCAGCTATTGAGGTAGCGAACAATTTTCTTATAGTCCCCTCTGCTGCATCTGCAGGATTTGTTGCCCCGATCAAGGCGCGAAAATCTTCAACTGCATTATCCTTTTCCAGGATAGCAGATACAATAGGCCCCCTGGTCATGAAATCTACCAATTCCCCAAAAAACGGACGTTCCTTATGTATTGCATAAAACGCCTGCGCATCCCTTCTGCTCAACTGCGTATATTTCATTGCCACGATCTTGAATCCGGCCGAAGTTATTTTGTCCAAGATTCCACCGATATGTCCATTCTCAACGGCATCGGGCTTAATCATGGTAAAAGTTCTGTTTGTGCTCATTACTCTAAAATTTTGCGCAAAAATACGTTTTATTCTAAAACTCACAATATTTGGGGAATATCTTATGGTCCATAACACACTTTATCGACAAAGCCCACCATTTCAAAGTGCTTTTTAACCCCCAATGCAAAACCATATCCCTTTTGTACCACATAGTCCCTATATTTGTAGCACTATAAACACAGGCCATTAACTTTTGGAGTTAACCCAAAAAATAATTGTATCGGATGAAAAAAGCTTTCTTTAAACTTTTGGCTAAATTGAACAAGTTGGTATTGCCGTCCTATTCCAAAAAGCAATTGGACCTATCCAAAGCCACAAAAATGCAAATGGCAATTATAGGTTGGCGTTACCTGGTAACCACAAATGCCTTGGATTAATACCGTATAAGGGCCTCAACCGGGTAACCAGATAACTTGTCCCGACCCTTTAAAAACTCTAGCTCCAATAAAAAGTTACATTGAACAACTTCTCCACCCAACTTTTCTATAAGTTTACAAACGGCTTTTGCCGTCCCTCCGGTAGCCAGGACATCATCATGAATAAGCACCTTCTCCCCTTTTAAAATGCTATCCACATGAATTTCCAGCACATCCGTACCATATTCCAGGGCATAGGGTTCACTAATTATTTGATGAGGTAATTTTCCACGCTTTCTCACCGGAACAAAGCCGGCATTGAGACGGGTAGCCAATAGGGGCGCAAAGAAAAATCCGCGACTCTCCATACCTACCACTTTATCCACTTTTTTATTTTTGATAAGCTCAAACAAGGCTTCGGCTGCGCTCGCCAAGGCGTTAGCGTCCTGTAATAAGGGAGTAATATCTTTAAAAGAGATTCCTTTTTCAGGAAAATCCGGGATATCCCGAACATATTTCTTAAAATCCATTTATTTTGGTTGCTGTAATTTTGTCGTAAATTTAAAAAGAAATATATTTGCAGCCCGTTAAACGGGAAAAATGAATTTTTACAACGGCCTCGTGGCGCAACTGAATAGCGCATCTGATTACGGCTCAGAAGGTTACTGGTTTGAATCCAGTCGAGGTCACGAATAAATAGTACAATAAGAAAAAACGCCAAGCTTGCTTGAGCGTTTTTTTGTTTGTGCTATTTTCAAAGTGGAGCTTTGCAGGATGTGCGACAGTAAATCCTGTCGAGGTCACAACAAGCAAGAAACCACGTCTTTTTAGGCGTGGTTCTTTGTTTATTGGAAAAAGCCATAGGAAATATTAGGCTATGCACTATTGTGTTCTTCCCATATTCCAATATTACTTACCCCAGCACATATCCCAAAAATTCCAAACAACTAAACCTTCCACTATTCTTAAAAAATAAATATCTTGCGTCTTATGGGAATATTCGACTTTAGAGATCCAAGCAAAAGAAAAAAAAAGACAGGTTCTGTCATTATTGGGTGCGACCCTAAAGCGATAAGAATAAATAATTCATCCATTAGTTTTCCAACGAGCTACAATATCATAAAAAACATTTTGGGTGATGCCACACGTATCGAACCTGTTAAGCAAACCAAAAACAGCGTATATCTTTGGGATGAATTGGGCATTTACTGCTCATCTGCCGACCCAGAAAAGATGTTAATGCTCCTCCTTGTAGAAGACAACAGATACGGACTAGGTCACCAACCAAAAAGCAACTTCACAGGAACTGTCCTTATAGACGGCGAACCTATGGATACCACTCTAGAAAATGTCGGTAATGACCGACCCTATATAATAAGGTCCGTGATTAAAGATAAAAAACAAGTTGCAATTGCTATTGGATGGAATCCAGGGATATGAACTTTATACTTTTCTAGACCCTATAATGTGCAGGTAAATTTTGAAGTAGGCCTTCCAAAAGCGAATTGTTTTGGACATTGCCACTTCACATATGGTATTCTGCCATTGAAATTATTTTATAAAATTTATTTAGAGCATATTTAACAACACACCTTTTTCCCTTAAATAGATAAATCGGTTTGTTTTTCATTTAATTTCAGCTAAACCCATCAGCACAATATACTATTGGAAAATTACTTCATTTTACATCATTGATGATTTTTATCACCTTTATATTCTTAATGTTTTCTGAATTTTGTTAAATTAATAGTGAATTTAGAATGAAATATTTGTTCGCCCTATAAAAAATAGATCAAAATGCCTATAAAAAGTTACCTGGCCCTTCCTGTAGCCGGAAGAAAAGATGAGTTGATGACCGCCTTAAAAAGTTTTCATCAATGTGAGGTCGTCCCGGCCAAGAATCAAGATGTCCTTGCCTTGGTAACCGATACTTCCAACGAAATGGAGGAAGAAATTCTTAAAGAAAAAATTGAAGCTATAAACAGTCTCAAAATGTTATCCCTAGTCTCCGGTTTTAATACACCGCCTAATTAATATACCTATGTACAAATCTGCAACAAATAGAAGAAGTTTTATTAAGAAAATGGCCATGTTATCAGCCATGACCGCTGCTGCATCCATGTTTCCCGGAATTATATTTGCAAGTGAACAGGAAAAAGGAATTCCTGAAGGAGCCAACCTGGATTGGAAAAAAGGCCCTTGTAGATTCTGTGGCGTGGGATGCGGAATACTTGTGGGCACTGAAAACGGAAGGGCTGTTGCAGTAAAAGGAGATCCTAACTCATCTGTCAATAAAGGATTACTTTGTGTAAAGGGGTATCACCAGATTATGTGCATACAATCCAAGGATAGACTTACACATGCGTTGGTCAAGAAAAATGGCAAGTATGTTCAGACCCCTATCAACGAGGCTTTGGACCTTGTGGCTTCTAAAATGAAAGGAACTATTGAAAAGCATGGTAAGGATTCGGTCGCTATGTACACCTCCGGACAATCCACAATTCCAGAAGGATATATAGCTTCAAAACTAATGAAAGGAGCCATAGGCACCAATAATCTAGATTGCAATGCGCGCCTATGTATGGCAAGTGCCGTAACAGGCTTCCTGACCAGCTTTGGTGCAGATGAACCAATGGGTTGCTATGAAGATATTGATCATGCAGATTACTTTGTAACTTGGGGTAATAATATGGCCGAAATGCACCCTGTATTATTCTCGAGAATGCTGGAGCAGAAATCACAACGCGGTGCCAAAATTATTGATTTTGCCACAAGAACAACACGCTCCAGTACGGCATCGGACAAGTCCATTCTATTTGAGCCCCAAACCGATCTAGCAGTTGCCAATGCCATTTGTTATGAGATTATTAAGAATGGCTGGGTAAACAAATCCTTTGTTGAAAATCACTGTAGTTTTAGCAAAGGGCTCACCAATATGGGATACGGCCTGGAAGACCATTATGAATTTACCGATAAGCCAGAAAAAATAGACTTTGATGCCTATAAGGAGTTTCTGAAAGATTACAGTCCGGAAAAGGTTTCAAAATATTCTAAAGTCTCCGTGAAGGACATTAAATATTTAGCCTCTATTTATGGTGATCCAAATAAAAAGGTAGTTTCCTATTGGTGTATGGGAATGAACCAACATACGCGCGGAACTTGGATAAATAATTTAGTATATAATATACATTTACTAACCGGGAAAATTTCCCAACCGGGGAATGGCCCATTTTCCTTAACTGGGCAACCTTCCGCTTGTGGCACTGCCCGCGAGGTGGGCACTTTTACCCATAAATTACCTCACGGTGTTGTAACCAATAAGGAAGATAGGGAAATGGCCGCAAGAATTTGGAAGGTCCCTGTTGAAAATATTCCACCCAAACCCACCTATCATGCAACTGAAATGTTTAGGGCCGTAGACAGAGGGGATATCAAGTTTATATGGATCCAAGCCACTAATCCGTTGGTTTCACTACCAAAAACGAGCCGTTACAGGCCAGGAATGGAAAAGGATTCTTGTTTTATTGTTGTTTCAGATGTGTTTCCAACGCCTACCTCGGATGTCGCAGATGTTATTCTTCCTGCGTCCTGGCATATCGAGAAAAGTGGACTTTATGGCAACTCTGAAAGAAGAACCCAACATTGGGACAAAATGGTGGAAGGTCCTGGTGAGTCTACAGCAGATGCCTGGATGTTCATAGAGGTAGCAAAACGAATGGGATATGGAAATCTGTTTCCCTATAGCAAAGAAAATCACGTAGAGGAAATATACAACGAATACAGACAGTTCCATGAAGGTGCCAAACACGGTATGGCACCATTGGAAGTTCTGAAAAAAGAATCTGGCGCCATTTGGCCCTATGTAAACGGAAAATCGACCCAATGGCGATTTAACGCGAAATATGATCCTGCCTGTTCCAATGGCAAAGACTTTCATTTTTATGGAAAACCAGATGGAAAAGCTGTAATATGGCAACGACCTTTTGAAGAAGCTCCGGAAAAACCAGATCAAGAATATCCATTCTGGTTGAATACAGGACGTGTAATTGAACACTGGCATACCGGTTCCATGACCCGCAGAATCCCCGTATTACATCAAGCCATGCCCCATGCCTATGTGGAGTTTCATCCGGATGATGCCAAGTCATTAGGCATAAGAAATGGCGAAAATATCAAAATAACCTCCCGTAGGGGCTCTTGTAAATTACCCGCTTCTATTAACGAAAGAGGACTGCCCACCAAAGGACAGGTATTTGTTCCGTTCTTTGACGAAAATATGCTTATTAACGATGTGACTCTTGATGCTTTCTGTCCCATTTCCAAAGAACCTGATTACAAGAAATGCGCTGTTAAAGTTGAAAAAGCATAAAATATGAAAAAGAGACTGGGAATCATATCATTTTTTGTAATCATCTTCATAGCGTTTATAATCACTTGGAACTATAGTTACCAAGAAGGATTGGAAGAAGCAGACATCCCTACTATTGATACTCCCACTGGAAATTTTATTCCTTCGGAAAGTAATGTTTTTAAGAGGTTCGACAATAAAGGCATGGATTACTCAAATATGCCAATAGACCAGAACCATCAACGTACACTTGAAAGTTACTATGACAACAGGGCTTATCCCGGAGCTCCACCAAGTATTCCACATCCGGTAGCGAAGGATCGAAGCTTGGGAGGTAACACCTGCTTGCAATGTCACCAGAATGGCGGATTTGTAGAAAAATTCAATGCATACGCCCCTGTAACCCCACATCCTGAGATGATAAATTGTCGGCAATGCCATGTTGCCATAAACTCCAATAACACGTTTAAGGAATTTGCTTTCGCCAAAGTACAACCTCCAAAAGTAGGGGTTGGTGCAAATAACGCCATGCCGGGAAGTCCTCCTATGATCCCCCACCAATTACAGATGAGGGAAAACTGCATTTCCTGTCATTCCGGACCAAGCGCTCCTAAAGAAATTAGAGTCTCACATCCGGAGCGCATTAATTGTAGACAATGCCATTTACCCATAAAAAATGAGAAACTCCAAATGGATGCCAGCACCTTCCTAAGACAATTTAATAGTTCATATGAAGAATAAAACCCTTACATATTATTTTATAGTCCTATTCATTCTGGGGTTCTACTCTTGCAAAGAAGAAGGGGAATATCATTCCATTTCAGATAAGATTGAAGCAGAGGGCAAACCTTACCACGGAAAGCTTAGCTCAGACCCATTATTGGTCGATTCTGAATTAATTACAATTACCGAAGGAGAACATACATTCCTGATACCGGAAAGAAAAGGACAAATAAAATCATTTGCATGTACGGAGTGTCATACAAGACCTGTTGCACAAATGAAGAACTCCGATGCTCAAAAAGCCCACTGGGACATTAAATTGAATCACGCAAATAGTGAGGTAATGAATTGTGCTACCTGCCATAACGGAAATGATATGAACAATCTAAATGCCCTAACTGGCCAAAACATAGATTTCAACCTTAGCTATAAACTTTGTGCACAATGCCACTTTAGTCAGTTCGAAGATTGGAAAGGAGGTGCCCACGGTAAAAAAGTTGCTGGATGGGCACCGCCACGAGCTTCAATGACCTGCGTAAATTGTCATAATCCGCACAGTCCCGGTTTTGAAAAAAGGTGGCCGGTACAATTTAATACCCAAACATTGGAAGAACGAAAAGAAGGTTTAGATCATTAAAAACAAAGGTATGAGTGTTAGTAAAAAATGGTATTCCCTAGATCTAGGTTCAAATAAGAAAAAAGAGTCTTCCGGATCTTGTGGATGTGGTAAGGCCCAAGGTAGTTGCAATAGCCAGAAAGAAGAACTCAGCGCCGATGAATTTTATGAGGCTGCCATCAATGCTTCAATAGGCGAGGAAAGACATAGAGATGGTTTTGAGCAGGTTTTTGATGTAAAGATGGACAGAAGGACTGCCTTTAGAAAATTAACAGCTAGCCTCCTTATAGGAGCCGGAGCAGTTAGCACCTCTTGTAGTGTTATAGTTGACGATGAAACTAAAGAAAAAGCACAAATTGATTGGGAAGAACAGTTTAAGGGAAACTATAAGCTAATGACCGATGACGAGAAGCAAAGTACAATTAATAGACTTATGCGATCGTATGAATTACGTACCGGCAAGAATATTAGTATGACGGCAGAAAATGCCGCAGAAGACGTTCTCTTTGGATATGCTTTTAATATTTCGAAATGTCAGGGGTATATGAACTGTGTAACTGCCTGCGTGGAGGAGAACAATCAAGATAGAAATTCACAAATGCAGTACATCCGTATCCACGAAATGAAAGATGGGGAAGGATTTAAGTTTGATAAGGCAGATGACAATTACTATCACGAAGTTCCTGCAGAAGGTCATTTTTATATGGGCACCCAATGCTTTCATTGCGACAATCCACCTTGTGTGGAAGTATGCCCTGTGCAAGCTACTTGGAAAGAAGAAGATGGTCTGGTAGTCATAGATTATGATTGGTGTGTAGGGTGCCGCTATTGCATGGCCGCCTGTCCTTATGACGGCAGAAGGTTTAACTGGAGCAAACCTGAAGTTCCAGAAAATGAAATCAATAAAAACCAGCACTATCTAGGGAATAGAATGCGTAAAAAAGGAGTAATGGAAAAGTGCACTTTTTGTGTGCAACGTACTAGGAAAGGAAAGAATCCGGCCTGTGCTGAAGCTTGCCCAACGGGAGCAAGAATTTTTGGCAACCTCTTAGACCCTAACAGTACCATCAGATGGGTATTGGAAAACAAAAAAGTCTTTAGGCTGAAGGAAGATTTAGGAACAGAACCCAAGTTCTGGTACTTTATGGATTAACCGCCAAAAGGGTAGCAATAGGAAAATTGTATATCGGAACGCTGAGTATAATGATTACGGCCTCTGAGATTGATTTTCAAATCAATATATAATATATAATGGGACAACTAAAAGTATTAAAGAGTTTAGTAATCGATAGTCTGGATACCATTACCAAAGGATCTATGAAGTATCATATTTGGATGGGATTTCTGACCTTGGTGATGCTCATAGGCATGTATTGCTATTCCATTCAATTGGATGAGGGACTCAGTGTTACAGGAATGTCCGACCGGGTAAGTTGGGGACTTTATATTTCAAATTTCACCTTTTTAGTAGGAGTTGCCGCAGCCGCGGTTATGCTGGTAATGCCAACTTATGTTCTTAAGGATATAGACTTTAAACAGGCCGTCCTAATTGGCGAAGGATTGGCCGTAGCTGCCTTAATAATGTGTTTGGCCTTTGTGGTGGCCGATATGGGCGGGCCATCTGTACTTTGGCATATGATTCCTGGAATAGGAGTTTTTAATTTTCCCAATTCGATGTTGACATGGGACGTCATAGTTTTAAACGGGTATCTTTTTATAAATATTAGTATTCCCTTTTATATACTCTTTAGACATTATCAAGGTAAGGAAGCCAAGCAAAAAGTATACGTCCCAGGGGCCGTTTTGTCTGTTTTCTGGGCCGTTGGCATTCACCTTGTGACAGCTTTTCTATACCAAGGTTTACAAGCGCGACCATTTTGGAATAATGCACTGCTAGGTCCTCGCTTCTTAGCATCGGCCTTTGCAGCTGGACCGGCATTGATAATTTTGGTCTTGGCCGTTATCCGATCTTTTACTGCGTTTAAAATAGAAGATAAAACCATCAAAAAAATTGCAATGATCGTGACCGTAGCAGCTCAAATAAATTTAATAATGCTAGTCTCAGAATTGTTCAAGGAATTCTACGCACCCACCCATCATAGCGAAAGTGCTTATTATCTATTCTTTGGATTACACGGCAAGAACGCCTTGCTTCCATGGATATGGACCGCAATACCTTTAAATATTTTGGCCACTGTAATCCTAACCTTTGGTAAATTTAGAAATAATCTAAAAGTATTGTACTTCTGCTGTTTTATCCTCTTTGTGGCCATATGGATCGAGAAAGGATTTGGCTTAATAGTCCCTGGGTTTATTCCAGGACCTTACGGTAAAATAGTAGAATACCTACCCACTAAAATAGAAATAGGGGTTACAATCGGAATTTGGGCATTGGGAGCATTTGTATTCACTATCCTTGCTAAAACCGCAATAGGTATTGAGTTGGGAGAGTTGAGATACAAAAACAAAAATTCTTCCGGTTCCTAATTGCCCACTATGAAAAGGTAATCTAGCTATTAGGCCTCTAGACTTTTATATAAAATAAAAAATATTGACATCGAATTCCTCCGAAGCATACAAAAGTGCATAATTCGGGAACAAAATTCTTCAAACTTAGCTTTCGGCATCATTATAGGACTAGGCAAAAGCCGGCCACAATTTCAGTCCCCACCTTTTAGACGATAAAAAGATATTTTTATCTTTTTATCATGACATTTATCATTTTTTAAAGTTAGCGGAACCCATAACTTTTCCGATTCAAAAATACCTTTGATCTTATGGATTTAAAAGAGAGAATCAACAAGTTGAGGCACGAAAAGAATGCCGTAATTCTCGCGCATTATTACCAGCGCGATGAAATACAGGAAATCGCCGATTACGTTGGCGATAGTTTGGGGCTTTCACAAATGGCTGCTGAAACCGATGCATCCATTATTGTATTTGCCGGGGTACATTTTATGGCAGAAACGGCAAAAATCCTAAATCCGACGAAAAAAGTGCTGCTGCCCGACTTAAATGCAGGTTGTTCGTTGGCAGATTCCTGCCCGCCAGAGGCATTTGCAAAATTTATAAAAGCACACCCGGAGCATTTGGTTATTACCTATATTAATTGTTCGTCGGAAATTAAAGCAATGAGCGACATAGTATGTACCTCCTCAAATGCCCTAAAAATAGTTGAGTCGGTACCTAAGGACAGACCGATTATTTTTGCACCCGACAAAAATTTGGGTCGCTACATAAGTAAAAAAACGGGACGGGATTTATTGCTATGGGATGGTTCCTGTGTAGTACACGAAGCCTTCTCTGTAGATAAATTATTGGCACTATACAAGACCTATCCCGAATCGAAAATAATAGCCCATCCGGAATCAGAGGAGCACATCTTGGATCTTGCCACCTACATTGGATCCACTGCCGGTATGATCAATTATGTAAAAACCCATTCCAAAGAACAGTTTATTGTTGCCACGGAAGCAGGTATATTACACAAAATGCAACTAGAAGTGCCCACCACCGTTCTTATTCCGGCCCCTGCCGAGGAAGACAATACCTGTGCCTGTAGTGAATGTGCTTATATGAAAGTGAATACCCTTCAAAAAATTTATGATTGTCTTTTAAATGAAACACCACAAATAGAGGTTCAAAATAACATAAGGCTACGTGCACTACAGCCTATTCAAAGAATGTTGGAATTATCGAACTAATATGTTATATACAAATTATCTTGTTATAGGTTCCGGGGTTGCAGGATTGACTTACGCCGTAAAAATTGCCCAGAGATTTCCCAATAAGACAGTTATTATAGTCACCAAGGCGGATGAGCATGAGTCCAACACCAAATATGCCCAGGGCGGAGTTGCCGTAGTGTTGGATTTAGTGGAAGATTCTTTTAAGAAACACATACAGGATACCCTGGTTGCCGGAGACGGCTTGTGTGATGAGGCTGTAGTCGAAATGGTCATAAAGGAAGGTCCACAACGGCTTAAGGAATTAATGCATTGGGGTGCCAGTTTTGATGTTGATGAATCTGGCAAACTGGATTTAGGACTGGAAGGTGGACATTCAGAATACCGTGTTGTGCACCATAAGGATATTACCGGTTTCGAAGTAGAGCGCGTATTATTGCAACAAGTTCATAAACTGTCGAATGTTACCGTTTTGCCCCATCATTTTGCATTGGACCTGATTACGCAACATCACCTTAATATTACGAAATCAAAAAATATAACATGCTATGGCGCTTATGTACTGAATCAAAAGAAAGAAGATATAATTACGATTAAAGCGGATACTACTTTATTGGCAACGGGCGGTATTGGTCGCTTATATGGCAATACCACGAACCCAACAATCGCAACGGGAGACGGCATAGCCATGGCTTATAGGGCAAAAGCAGAAATTAAGGATATGGAATTTGTACAATTTCATCCTACCGCCCTTTATAACAATAAAGATGGGCGCTCATTTCTGATTTCCGAAGCGGTCAGGGGCTTTGGTGCCATTTTACGGGATAAAAACGGACAGAGGTTTATGCCGATATATGATAATAGAGCTGAATTGGCTTCGAGGGATATTGTATCCCAAAGCATTGACGCCGAGTTGAAAAAATCAGGGGATACCCACGTCTTTTTAGATTGCACCCACCTAGATATAAATGCCTTCAAAAATCATTTTCCAAATATTTATCAAGAATGTTTATCTAATCATATCGACGTTGAAAAGGATTGGGTTCCCGTTGTTCCAGCTTCACATTACCTATGTGGTGGCATTGTTGTGGACAAGAACGGGCAAACTTCGGTTGCCAACCTATTTGCCTGTGGTGAGTGTTCAAGAACTGGATTACATGGGGCCAACAGATTGGCATCCAACTCCATATTGGAAGCTTTGGTTTACGCCCATAATATTTATGCATACCACACTGCAAATCCGCCAAATCCGAACTATACGAATATTCCGGATTGGAATTATGAAGGAACAAGCATTCCCAAGGAATATATTCTAATTCAACACAATATAAAGCGGTTGCAGGCCATAATGCGGGATTATGTGGGAATTGTGCGTAGCAACGGTCGATTGACGAAGGCTGCCCGGCATCTTGATTTAATTTACAATGAGGTCGAGGAACTTTACAAAAGTGCAAAGATCAACACTACCCTCTGTGAATTAAGAAATATGGTAAATATAGCACATCTTATAATTAGCCAATCCTTGGAACAAAAACATAATAAAGGTGGTTATTACAATATAGACAATGTAAGAACAGATAAGGTAAGTTGGTTAAAGGTTAGGTTGTAGTTCATAAAAACATTTTTAAATTCCAACAATGGAAAAACATAAACATAGTACGGTACCTCTAATATATTCCTGTTCAGGCTGTAGCAATGTAGCACAATTGGCAAACGATATTGCCGTAAAAATTAATTCTGATGGTATTGCAGAAATGTCGTGTATAGCTGGAGTAGGTGGCAAAGTAAAATCACTGGTCAAAACGGCTAGGTCCAATAGACCCATAATTGTGGTTGACGGATGCCCCCTCCAATGTGCCAAAGAGTGTCTGAAGAACATTGACATTGAACCCAATGAACATATCATTTTAACGGACTACGATTTAAAGAAAAAATATAATACCCGTTCAAAATTGGAAGATGAACTTCATATTTTTGAGCAAATTGTAAAGAAAATCAAGAAGATGTAAACTGCAAATACTTTTGGCAATCGACAGTTCTGTAGAAATCTAGTTTTCATTTTTTAAAATGCCCACTCTATCTTTGGCAAGCTACTGTCACTATAGACTATTGGCCCGTCTAAATATATTTTGATATTCAGGTTTGTTAGATATAAGACTATTGCATTGATAGAAATGCCGCCAAGAAAATACGTAATTGTAGACTTTAGGGATATCCAAAAAAGGGTAAAGCTATAAACTAATCGTTATAACAACCATTAAATATTGGAGTCAAGATTAGATCTGATTTTAAATGTCGGTCCAAATGCCTAGATCCAAATAATTATAGGCAGCTATCGTGACATATATTAGGTCCTTTCCAGAATAGCACATCATAAAACTATATTACCCCAATTACCGCATAATATCATATTTTTAAATAATATTTGCAAAAAACACAATTTGAAGGTACTGCCATTTAAAATACCAAAACCAAAAAACGAAGCACTCATCTACCAAGAGGATCGCGAAAGAATATTCTATGGCCAACTTCATCAACATCAAGAAATACAAATAAGCCTTGTCGTAAAGGGATCTGGCTCCTTTGTTGTGGCAGACACTATAAATGAATATCAGGAAGGAGACATTTTGGTAATAGGTGAATATCTTCCCCATGTCTTTAAAAGTGATTCCGACAAAAGTGATGAATCTATCATGTGTTCCCTATTTTTTAAAAAGGACTCATTTGGAAAACATTTTTTCGAGTTAACGGATATGGCAGAAACCAAGGAATTTTTTAAAGGTTCGGAATACGGACTGAAGGTGCTATCCAAAAAACAGAAAATCACAAAACAATTCAATAAGTTAAGCCATCAAAATAAGATTGAAAGGGTAGCTACACTTTTGAAAATACTAAATTTAATAAGTACAGCGGAATCCACTCCCCTGTCTTCTTTTGTTTACAAAAAAAGGTATACGGACGACGAGGGAAAACGAATGAACGATGTGTTTGAATATGCCATGGAAAAGTTTTATGAACCTATTACTCTGGAAGAAATTGCGGACAAGGCCCAT
>TARA_R100000935_G_scaffold58767_2_pt1 | contig 79988 bp, 80 predicted proteins | sample TARA_R100000935 | Tara Oceans TARA_R100000935 (sample SAMEA2621502) | marine metagenome | biome: marine biome (ENVO:00000447); feature: surface water layer (ENVO:00002042); material: "saline water (ENVO:00002010), including plankton (ENVO:xxxxxxxx)" | depth 5 m
CCCCAGCCTTTGGCCTTCGATGAACAGGGCGTTGAGCGCCCCGCCAGCCTGAGCCAGGGGATGGGCCAGAGGCACGAGGGAGGGGTGCACGCGCACCGAGACGCCCTCATCGCTGCGCTCGGCCGAGGCGATCAGCTTGATGCGATAGCCCAGGTCCTTGGCCATGCGGATGTCGAGCAGCTCGACCTGATCGACCCCTTCCACCTCGCAGGCCGCGAAGTCCGGCGCGCAGTTGAAGGCGAGCGCCGCCAGGATGGTGATCTTGTGGGCCGCATCGAAGCCGCCGACATCCATGGTCGGATCGGCCTCCGCGTAGCCCAGGCGCTGGGCTTCGGCCAGGACGTCCTCAAAGGCTCGGCCGCCCTGCTCCATCTCGCTGAGAATGAAGTTGCAGGTGCCGTTGAGGATGCCGGAAATGCTGCGGACATCATCGCCGACCATGGCCTCGCGGACCATCTTCACGGCCGGGGTTCCACCCATCACCGCAGCCTCGAACAGCAGCGGGACGCCCGCCGCCTCGGCCAGGGCCGCCAGTTCCGCGCCATGTTCGGCGATCAGCGCCTTGTTCGCGGTGACCACGGGCTTGCCGGCCTTAAGAGCGGCCTCAACGGCGGCCTTGGCGGGGCCATCGGAGCCACCGATCAGCTCGACGAACAGATCCACCTCATCCGACTGGGCGAGCGCCACCGGATCGTCGAACCAGCGCAGGCCGGAAATGTCGAAAGGCCGCGGCCGGCTGCGGGAGCGCGCGGAGACGCCGCTGACCGTGACCTGGCCGCCAGCCGGGGCGAAGCCCGGCCGTTCGCTCAGAAAGGTCAGCAGGCCTGCGCCGACGGTGCCGAGGCCAGCGACGCCGACGCGCCAGTTGCGAGGACTCATCAGCTGCTCACCGTATTATGGGCCCGGGCGAGGATATCGTCGGCGTTCGCCAGGAACTTCTTCACATTGCGGGCCGCCTGCCGGATCCGATGTTCGTTCTCCACCAGACCCACCCGGACGAACCCTTCGCCGTATTCGCCAAACCCGACGCCCGGCGCGACGGCCACGCTGGCCTCTTCAATGAGCAGCTTGGAGAACATCAGAGCTCCAGCCTCCTTGAACTTCTCAGGCACGGGCGCCCAGGCGAACATCGAGGCGTCAGGCGAGGGAATATCCCAGCCGGCGCGCTTCATAGATTCCACCAGCACGTCGCGGCGAGACTTGTAGATCGCCCGGATCTCGGCGACGCAGTCCTGGGGACCGTTAAGCGCCGTGGCCGCAGCCACCTGGATCGGGGTGTAGGCGCCGTAGTCGAGATAGGATTTCACCCGGGCCAGCGCGTTGCAGATCCGCTCATTGCCCACGACCATGCCGACCCGCCAGCCCGCCATGGCGTAGGTCTTGGACAGGGAGTTGACCTCGACGGCGATCTCCTTGGCGCCTTCGACCTGCAGGACCGACGGCGGCGGGTTGTCGTCGAAATAGATCTCCGAATAGGCGATGTCGGAAATCACCAGCAGGTCGTGCTTCCGGGCCAGCGCGATGGCGTCCTTGTAGAACTCCAGATCCACGCACTGGGCGGTCGGATTGGACGGATAGGACAGGATCAGCACGCTGGGCGGCGGGGCCGAATGCTTCACCGCCCGGCTGACCCCGGCCAGATACTCCTCCGGCGAATGGGCGGGCACATGGCGGATCACGCCGCCGGCCATGATGAAGCCGTAGGCGTGGATCGGATAGGCCGGGTTCGGACAGATGATGACATCGCCGGGCGCGGTCAGGGCCTGGGCGAGGTTGGCGAACCCCTCCTTTGAGCCCAAGGTGGCGATCACCTCGGTATCGGGGTTCAGGGTCACGCCAAAGCGACGCTTATAGTAGCCGGCCATGGCGCGGCGCAGGCCGATGATGCCCTTGGAGGCCGAGTAGCGCCCCGCCTTGGGGTCGCGGGCGGTCTCGATCATCTTCTCGACGATGTGCTTGGGCGTCGGCATGTCCGGATTTCCCATGCCGAAGTCGATGATGTCGGTGCCGTCGGCGCGCAGTCGCGCCTTGATGCGGTTCACCTCCTCAAGGACGTAGGGCGGGAGGCGTCGGATGCGGTGGAATTCGGGGGTCATTGCGAGCTCTGCCGCTGTTGCGGCGTTGGGGAGCTGAAAGTCGCGCATGGATAGACTCCGGGCTGGAGTCCGCCAAGCAGGTTCGGGGATCTTTTCGCCTCCGCAGGTCCCCTCAACGGGACGACGGAGGCGGTGTAGCTCGCTCCCGGGCGTCCCGGGCGAAGGCCTCGGTATTGGCCGGGGCGCCGGCCACAGGGGGCGGCGACACATCGGCCAGCGCCCTCGCCGCAAAGGCTTCGGTTTCGCTCAGGGTCCAGGTCGCCGGCGCCGTCTCGGCGTAGAGGTTGGCGCGAGCGGCCTCCACATCGGCGACCGCCGCGGCCCAGGCTCTGGGCGGACGAACATCAGTCGGCGCGGGCGGAATGTCGCTGAACTTGGGGTAGGCGCGGTCCGCGCGCGCCGCCTCGAGGACGGCCTTCGCCGCAGGCGACTGCGGGTCAACGGGGGCGGTGGCGAACGGATTGACGCTGGCGCAGCCGGTCAGGACCGCCGTCCCCAGGCACAGGGCGACGCAGCGCCGGAGGCGGACGCCTGTCGTGTTTCGAAAAAGACCCGCTGAGACATTCATTTCCGCCTCGCTCTTATGACATGATGCGGTCCAACGAAAGGGCTGCAATCGGCCCATCTGTCCGGAGGACGGCCGTCCATGAGCGAAAAGAGCCAGAAGAGCCGAAAGACGGCCGCCAAGCCCGCACCGCCTCCCAAGCCCTCTGCCGGCAAGTCGCCCTCGGCGAAAACCAAGGCCGCAGCCGCGGTCGCAGGCGCGCCAGCGACCAAACCGAAAGCCGCCAAGCGCCCGCAGCCAACGACCGCGCGAGACACGGCCCCGCCGCCGCCGCCGAAAGAAACCCTCCCCCCGCCGGCCGCCGCTCAGCTGAGCGGCGATCAACAGCGGATGCTGGAGAACCTGTCGACCAACCTCGCCCGGGCGGCCATGACCGCCCAGGGGGCCATAGCCGAGGCGGCTCTGCGCAACGCCGACCGACCAGCGGCTCTGTCCACCGACCCCTTCCACATCGCCCCGGCCCTCACGGAGGTCATGGGCAAGCTCGCCAGCCAGCCAGACCGTCTGGTCCGCGCTCAGGCCGATCTTTTGTCGCGCTATATGGATCTCTGGCAGTCGACCGCCCGCCGCATGGCTGGTGAGACTCCCGCTCCCGTCGCCAGCCCCGCCAAGGGCGACAAGCGATTCCTCGACCCCGACTGGTCGGAGAACCCCGTCTTCGACGTGATGAAGCAGTCCTATCTCGTCACGGCGGACTGGCTGAACAGCCTGGTGGGCGACGTCGAGGGGGTCGACCCCATGGCGCGGCGCCGGGTCGAGTTCTTCATGAAGCTGCTCACCGACGCCTTTTCGCCGACCAACTTCCTGGCGAGCAATCCGACGGCCTTGCGTGAAATCATGGTCACAGGCGGCGAGAGCCTGGTGCGCGGCATGGAAAACTTCGCCGCCGACCTCGCCCGCGGCGGCGGGCAGCTTTCGATCAGCCAGACCGACTATGAACAGTTCAAGATCGGGGAGAATGTCGCCACCGCGCCTGGAAAGGTGGTGTTTCAGAACGAGCTGCTTCAGCTGCTACAGTTCACGCCGTCCACCGAGCAGGTCCACGAGATCCCGCTGCTGATCTTCCCGCCCTGGATCAACAAGTTCTACATCCTCGATCTGCGTCCCGATAACTCGATGATCCGCTGGCTCACGGACCAGGGGATCACGGTCTTCGTCGTGTCCTGGGTCAATCCCGACCGGAGCCTGGCGACCAAGACCTTCGACGACTATCTGCGCCAGGGCATCTACGAGGCCACCGACGCGGCCATGACCCAGGCCGGCGTCAAGTCCGTCAACGCGGTCGGCTATTGCATCGGGGGGACCCTCCTCTCGGCCGCGCTGGCTCACATGGCGGCCAAGGGCGACAAGCGGATCGCCTCGGCGACCTTCTTCGCCGCCCAGCAGGACTTCAGCGAGGCGGGCGACCTGCTGTTGTTCACCGACGAGTCCTGGCTGAAGGACCTGGAGCACAAGATGGACGCCGAGGGCGGCGTTCTGTCCGGCCAGGCCATGGCCGACACCTTCAATGTCCTGCGCTCCAACGATCTGATCTGGTCGTTCTTCGTGAACAACTATCTGATGGGCAAGGAGCCGCGCCCCTTCGACCTGCTGTTCTGGAATTCCGACCAGACCCGCATGCCCAAGGCGCTGCACATGTTCTACCTGCGCAAGTTCTACGGCCAGAACGCCCTGGCCAAGGGCGAGCTGGAGGTTGACGGGATCAAGCTCAACCTCGGGACGGTGAAGACTCCGATCTATGTCCAGTCCTCGAAGGAAGATCACATCGCGCCGGCGCGTTCGGTCTATCGGGGCGCGCGCCTGTTCGGGGGGCCGGTGACCTTCACCCTGGCTGGATCAGGCCACATCGCCGGGGTCGTCAATCCGCCGTCAGCCAAGAAATACCAGCACTGGACCTTCGATCAGCTGCCCGAAGATCTGGCGTCCTGGCAGACGAAGGCGGTGGAGACCCCCGGCTCGTGGTGGCCCCACTGGATCACGTGGCTGAAATCGTATTCCGGCGACATGGTCCCGGCCCGCAATCCGACCAAGGGGCCGCTCAAGCCGATTGAGGACGCGCCGGGCAGCTACGTCCAGGTGAAGTCGTAAGGGCTGGCCGCCGCCGGCAAGCGGCGGCCGCCCTCGTCCCTACTCGCTCGTCAGGGCCTCATAGACCAGCCGCGGCGAGATATCGCGCATCGGCGGCGTGCCGGCGCCCAGAATGCTGCCGCGCAGATTCTGGATCATGCCGACAAACACCACGTCGTTGGTGGGATCGATCCAGAACCAGGTGCCAAAGGCCCCGCCCCAGTAGAAGGAGTTGACGCCCTGGGGCGTGCCGGCTGCGGCCGGATCGGTGATCACCGCGAAATCCAGACCAAAGCCCACACCCGTCTGGCTCGGCCCATAGAGATCCACCGTCACCCCATCGGCCAGGACGTCGGTGCGCATCAGCTTCACGGTTTCCGGCTTGAGGATGCGCGCGCCGTCGAGCTCACCGCCATTGGCCAGCATCTGGGCGAAACGCCAGTAGTCCTCGGCGGTGGAGAACAGGCCGCCGCTGCCCGAGAGGAAGGCCGGCGGACTCGTGGGCGCAGGTCTCACCTCGCCGGCCGGGGCGATCAGACCGTCCTGGCCATAGGTGTGCACCGCCGAGACCCGCGACAGCTTGGCGCTGTCCACGTGGAAGCCGGTGTCGTCCATCTTCAGCGGATCGAAAATCCGACTCTTGAAGAAGTCATCCAGCCTCTGTCCGGACAGCTTTTCGACGATATAGCCCTGGATATTGACGCTGGGCCCATAGCGCCAGTCAGTCCCCGGCTGGACCGCCAGCGGCAGGGCGGCCAGCTTGTCGATCATCGCCTGAAGGTCGCCATCCTGCAGGCCATCGTCCTCATAGCCGGCGCTGACATCGAAGCCGGCCGTATGGCTCATCAGTTCGCGCATGGTCATGGGGTGAGCCTGCGGCTCGGTTCCGCCGTCGGCCGTCGCGACCTTCAGATCCGCGAACTCGGGAATATGCTTGGCGACCGGATCGTCCAGGCTCCACTTGCCCTCTTCCCAGAGGATCATCATGGCCACGCCGGTGATCGGCTTGGTCATGGAGGCGATGCGATAGATGGTGTCGCGACTGGTCGGCTGGCCGGTGGCCACGTCCTGGACGCCATAGGCCTCGAAATGGACCACCTTCCCCTGCCGGGCCAGGAGGGTGACGGCGCCGGCCAGCTTCTTCTGATCAACCAGGCTCTGCATCTCGGCCTTCAGGGCCTCGACGCCGGGGGTTGCGAAGCCGACCTGCGCCGGCGGGACGACCGCGACCTCTGCCGCAGAGGCGGAACCCGCCGCCAGGGCGGCCAGGACCGCGGCGGAAGCGGCCGTCGCCAGCCGGCGTGCAAAATCGTGTCTCATTCGTCCTCCCTAAGGTGTCGTCCCTTGTTGAGAGACGTCTTAGGGCGCCGCCGGACCGGAGCCTAGAATTTCATCGGTCCGTTCAGGCGGGAACGAACTTCAGCGCCACGCCATTGTTGCAATAGCGCAAGCCTGTCGGCCGCGGCCCGTCCTTGAAGACGTGACCCTGGTGACCGAGACACCGGGCGCAGTGATACTCCGTCCGAGGGAAGCCGATCTTGAAGTCGGTCTTCTCGCCTAGAGCCCCTTCGATGGGGCGGTAGAAGCTCGGCCAGCCGGTACGGCTGTCGTACTTCCAGTCCGACTTGAACAGAGGCAGATCGCAGCCGGCGCAGACATAGGTCCCGCGCCGAGTCTCCTTGTCCAACGGACTGGTTCCGGCCCGCTCGGTGCCTTCCTGACGCAGCACGCGATAGGCGGGCGGCGAAAGGCGGGATTTCCAGTCGGCGTCGCTCAGCTTGCGCCAGGGCGACCCCGCATAGGGATCGGCGGCCTTGGCCTGGGGGGCGCCGCCGCAGGCGGCGAGCGCAGTGGCGCCGAGGAGGACAGCGCGGCGGTGGAGGGCGTGCAACAGGGTCATGCCCCACTATACGCCCATCTGCCTCGGTCGGATGAATCCGCAGGATCAGGCGGCGAGCGCCGCTCCGATGCCCGCCAGCAGACTGGCGGCTGTGATCGGCTTGGCCACGTGCAGGTTGGCCCCTGCGAGCATCGCCTCCTGCTGATGCTCGGCCATGGCGTTGGCGCTGAGCATGACGATCGGGGTGGGCGCGAGATCGTTCTCAGCTTCCCAGGCCCGAATGGCGCGGGTTGCGGCCAGCCCGTCCATGTGAGGCATCTGCATGTCCATCAGCACGATGTCGAACCCGCCGCCGGCGAAGGCCGCAACGGCCTGACGACCATCCTCCACTGTCACGAGTTCGGCGTCCTGGCTGGCGAGGATCAATTGGACGACCCGCTGGTTGGTGGGGTGGTCCTCGGCCAGGAGGATCCGCAGGGGCCGCATTCGCGCGCCGATACCAACCTCAGCCCCTCGCGAACTGTCATCGGTCGAGGCCGGCTCGGCCCGCGGCAAGGGGATCGACACCGCAAACCGGCTCCCCCGGCCAGGCTCGGAGGTGGCCGAGATTTCTCCCCCCATCAGGTCGGCGAGGGAACGGCAGATGGAAAGCCCCAGCCCTGTGCCGCCGAAGCGGCGACTGATGGTTTCGTCAGCCTGCCTGAAGCGGTCAAACAAGCGCGACGCGGCGTCGGCGTCGAAGCCGACGCCCGTATCCTCCACCACCAGGGTCAGATGGTCGCCGCCTGGGCTATCCACCCGGCCGATCCGCAGGGCGATGTGGCCGGTCTCGGTGAACTTCACGGCGTTGGACAGCAGATTGCCGACGATCTGACTGATCCGGGTGGCGTCCCCGACGAACCGGCCGAGGGCCCCCTCCTCCCGCGTCACATGCAGGACCAGGCCCTTTTCATGGGCCCGCAGGCGGGTCGCCTCAATAGACGGCCGGAGCGCCTCCTCCAGATCGAACGCCCGGCGCTCCAGATCCAGCTGCCCCGCCTCAATCTTGGAGACCACGAGGAAATCAGACACTAGCCGCTCAAGAATCACACCGGAATCCCGGACGAGGCCGACCATCTCGGCCTGCTCGGGGCTCAGCTGCGTCCGCGACAGAGCGTCGATGATGCCGATCACCCCATTGAGCGGGGTCCGCACCTCATGGCTCATATTGGCGAGAAAATCGGTCTTGGCCCGGCTTGCCGCCTCGGCTGCGGCCTTGGCCTCGAGCAGGGCCTGCTCGGCGGCGACACGGTCGGTCACATCCCGGGCGACGCCATAGATCCGGTCGCCGAACCTCTGCGCCCGCCATTCAAGGGTCCGGTAGCCGCCGTCCCGATGCCGATAGCGGTTGATGAATCCCAGCACCGGATCCCCGGGCTTCCGCTGCTCCACCTCTTCGACGCTACCCCGGGTGTCTGGAAGATCGTCGGGATGGACCAGCCGAAGAAGCGGTCGCCCCTCCATCTCTGCGGGATCATGACCCAGGGTCGTCAGCCAGGAACGGCTGGCCTTCAGCACCCGGCCATCGATATCCCGAATGACCAGCAGATCGTGGGACACATCGAAAAAGGCGGCTGCGTCGAGGGCCGGCGCCTCCGATCGCGACCAACCGGCCTCCGACTCTGGATCGAGGAATGACGCATGGGTCATGAGCGGAAGGTCCTTAAGCGCCAGACTATGACCCCGATAGAGGTAAGGCCGGCGGGTTAAGAGCTCATGTCCGCACGGCCACGCCTCTCCTAGGCCACGGTCAAGCCGGCGCCTTCGTCGAGCCCCAACATCAGATTCAGGTTCTGCACGGCTGCGCCTGAGGCGCCCTTGCCCAGATTGTCCAGCACCGCCACCAGTCGCGCCTGCCCCTTGGCGTCATCCCCGAAGACATAGAGTTTGAGGCTGTTGGCGCCGTTCAGGGCCTCTGGGTCCAGCGCCCGGACATAACCGGCCGCCCCAGCTCGCGCCTGGCTGAGTCCTGCGACCTCCAGATCCGTCGCGACAGTCACGAAGACTTCCCCAGCGTAGGCTTCGGACAGGGCCGCGGTGAGGTCACTGACCTTCGGCTGACCCGGCAGGGCCCATAGGGCGAGCGGAACCTCGACGATCATGCCCTGCGCATAGCGCCCCACAGCGGGGGAAAAGATGGGCGGATGGGACAGACCTGTATAGGCCACCATCTCAGGCAGGTGCTTGTGCGCCAGGGTCAGACCGTAGGGACGGAAGGCGTCGGCTGACGGCGCCGGCGCCGGGGCGTCCTCGAACTCAGCGATCAACCCCTTGCCGCCCCCGGAATAGCCCGACACGCCGTGGACCGAGAGTGCGGCCTCTGCCGGGATCAATCCCGCCCGCACCAGGGGCGCGACCAGGGCGATGAACCCGGTCGACCAGCAGCCGGGATTGGTCACCCGCTTGGAGGCGGCGATCGTCACACGATGGCCTGGGCTCAGTTCCGGAAAGCCGAACGTCCAGCCGGCCGCGGTGCGGTGGGCGGTGGAGGGATCGATGACTCGCACGTCGGGATTGACGATCATCGCCACGGCTTCACGGGCGCCCTCGTCCGGCAGGCAGAGGATGGCCACATCGACGCTGTTCAGCAGCTCGGCCCGGGCGTCGGCGTCCTTGCGCCGCGCCGGGTCGATCGACACCACCTCCAGGTCGCGCCGGTCGGCCAGCCGCTGGCGAATCTGCAGACCCGTGGTGCCGGCCTCGCCGTCGATGAAGATCTTGTGGGCCATGGTCGTTTCCCGCTTGGGACGATGGACAAGAAAAAGGGCGCTCCGGTCTCCCGAAGCGCCCCATTTCGCATACGCGGTGTTCGCGCGCGATTAGCGCTTCGAGAACTGGAAGCTACGGCGGGCCTTGGCCTTGCCGTACTTCTTACGCTCAACGACGCGGGAGTCGCGGGTCAGGAAGCCGTGCGGCTTCAGGACCGGCCGCAGGCCCGGCTCGTAATAGGTCAGCGCCTTGGCGATGCCGTGACGCACCGCGCCGGCCTGGCCCGACAGGCCCGAACCCTTGACGGTGACGATGACATCGAACTGGCCCAGACGGTCAGCGATCTCCAGCGGCTGGGCGATCATCATGCGCAGCACGGGGCGCGCAAAATAGATCTCCTGGTCGCGGCCGTTGATGGTGATCTTGCCCTTGCCGGGCTTGATCCACACCCGGGCCACGGCGTTCTTGCGCTTGCCGGTGGCGTAGGAGCGGCCGTACTGGTCGATGACCGGCTCGCGGGGAGCCGATTCAGGATTGGACGAGAGGCTTTGCAGGGCCTCGAAACCTTGGGTCTCGGACATGGGCCTCAGGCGCTCCGCACGTTCTTGGCGTTCATGTCGGCGAACGCGATGGTCTCGGGGTTCTGGGCGGCGTGCGGATGCTCAGCGCTGGTATAGATGCGCAGGTGAGTCATCTGCTTGCGGGCCAGGGGGCTTTCCTTGGGCAGCATCCGCTCGACGGCCTTTTCAAGCACGCGCTCGGGGAACTTGCCACCGAGGATCTTGTCCGCGGTGCGTTCCTTGATGCCGCCGGGGTGGCCGGTGTGCCAGTAGTAGACCTTGTCGGTCAGCTTCTTGCCGGTGAACTTCACCTTGTCGGCGTTGACGACGACGACATAGTCGCCGCAATCGACGTGCGGGGTGTAGTCGGGCCGGTGCTTGCCGCGAAGACGCATGGCGATGAACGAAGCGAGGCGGCCGACCACGGCGTTCTCAGCATCGATCACGATCCACTTCTTCTCGACCTCGGCAGGCTTCAAAGAAGCCGTGGTCTTCATCATGGGGACGATCCGTTAGTTGCGACGGCGGCGTAGCGCCGGCGACGTGAGGCGCGGCATGTACGTGCCGCACGCCACCTTGTCAACACAGATGGCCCGGAAAGCCTTGTAAATCACGGGTCAAATGAGCGCGGTATTATGTTACCACAATCTGCTCAGTCGCCCCGATTGACGATGGACGCAGTCGCCACCAGGTCGTTGAGCAGGGACAGGGTGGCCGCCCCGGAACACTCGAAGGGATCGAATTCCAGACGGCGGAAATATTTCAGAACGAGGGAGGGGTTGAGCTTCCTGATGCTCACCTGCCCCATGGTCCAATGGCCGAACTGGCGCTCGGAGATCTCCTCATAGGCAAGCATGCGGACATTCTGGTGGCGCTCGTCACGGACGATGGCGTTGTAGAGCTCGCAGACCTCGTCGCGACCGCCCTCGATCACCTGGATGAACAGGTTATCGGAGACACAGAGAAGGCCTGTGATTCCCAGGGCCGGATTGTTTTTCCGGGACTGATGTAGAATGCGATCCAGCTCGGCGCCCTGCAAGGCGGACGACGGGCGGCTGGCGTAGAGACAACGGACGAGCATGACGCCTTACCTACTTGCTGGACTTGATCAGCGAGAGAAACTCGCTGCGCAGGGTGTGGTCCTTGAGAAACGATCCGCGCATGACGCTGTTGGTCATCTTGGTCTCGGAATCCTTGACCCCGCGCCAGTGCATGCAGAAGTGGTCGGCCTCCATCACCACAGCCAGACCATCGGGACGCACCTTCTCCATCAATAATTCGGCCATCTGGGTGATGGCCTCTTCCTGGATCTGGGGGCGCGACATCACCCACTCGGCGAGGCGGGAGTATTTCGACAGGCCGATCAGGTTGGAATGCTCATTGGGCATCAGGCCGACCCAGAGCCGGCCCATGATCGGACAGAAGTGATGGCTGCAGGCGCTGCGCACCGTGATCGGCCCGACGATCATCAGCTCGTTCAGAGCCGCGGCGTTGGGAAACTCCGTTACCGGCGGGGCCTCGGCATAGCGGCCGCGGAACACCTCGGTGAGGTACATCTTGGCCACCCGGCGGGCGGTGTCCTGGGTGTTGTGATCGCTCTCGGTGTCGATCACCAGGCTGTCGAGCACGGATCGAAACTTGCCCTCGACCTCGTCCAGCAGCCCCTCGAGCTCACCTGGCTCAAGGAAGGCGGCGATATTGTCGTTGGCGAAGAAGCGCTTGTTGGAGGACTTCAGCCGCGCCCGGATCTTGGCCGAGACGGGCGTTGGCTCCGGCAGACCGGAGGGCGGTTTGGAATCGCTCATGAACCATCTGTCGAAAGGTGAGGCCATCGTCGGGCCGGGGCCGCGCCGAACGCATCCCTGCCCCGACTGTATCAGGTCCAGCCAAGCCGCCTACCAGCTTATGGTCGTCAGCCGGCGCGCCGGGTCAGGCCCTGCTGCTCCAGGCGCCATCTGAACTGATCAAACCGATCCTGGCCGAAGAAGGGTTCGTTGTTGAAGGCGATCATCGGCACCCCGTAGTGGCCGGCCTGCCGCTGGGCGACCTGGTTGGCCTCAACCACGGCGTCGAGCCGATCGGCTTCGGCGTCCACGGCGGCGGCGAGTTCGGTCGCATCAAGCCCTGCCCGCTCGGCCGCACGGGCCAGGTGGTCGCCCTCATGCCAGTTCTCGACCTCGCCGCTCCAGATGGTCCGGCTGACCTCCGTCAGATAGGCCAGCCCCTTGCCACGCTCGGCGGCCGCCACGCCCATCTGTGTGAGGCGATGGATGTGCGGCTGCTCCTTGGGATAGGTGCGGGTGGCCATGTCCATATAGACGGGGTCTGGGCGGGGCCAAGCGAACGGCACCCCGAGGAAGGCCGCCTCGCGATGAATGTCCGTCAGAAAATAGCTGAACCAGAGGGGATCGCGGGTCTCGAAGAACTCCGGCGTGCGCACCGCCAAGGGATAGACCGGACGGATCACGCCCTTGACGTCAAACTCGGTCTCCAGGGCCATCAGCCGCGGAGTGATCATGTAGGAATAGGGTGAGCGGAAGGACCAGTAGAGATCATAGGTCAGGGTCAAGGGAGCCTCCGCTGCGCCGCTCAGGCGAAATCCTCGCCCATATGTATTGACACGATAACTGTCATATCGACCCGCTCCAACCCCGATTTGATGCTAGAGCCCGATGCGATCGGACGGAACCGTCCGATCGTTGAATCAGGCTCTACACTCCAAGTCTTGAGCGCGTTTCGTCCCGATAACCGGCTTCCACTTATCGGAACGCGCTCTAGTCATCGCCTCGCCACGGGTTTCGGCTAGAATGGGTTCAAACGCCTTTGAACTCTGGAGCCCCATGTCCCTTCATCGTCGCGCCCTGCTGGGCGCCGCCGCGGCCGGCGCGGCCTTTTCCGGCTACGCCCTCCGCGCCCAGGCCCAGGCCAATTCCGAAACCTACCTCAACGAGATCTATGGCTACGGCCCGCTGAAGCCGGACCCGTACAAGATCCTCGACCTGCCCGAGGGCTTCTCCTACCGGGTCATCTCCCACGCCGGCCAGACCATGGATGACGGCTTCTTCGTGCCCTACAAGGCTGACGGCATGGGGGTGGTCCCCCTGGGCGGGTCGCGGCTCGCCCTGCTGCGCAACCACGAGCTCAGCCCCCGCGATCTCAACTATGGGCCGCTCGGCCACGGGCGGAAGCTGGCTGACAAGCTCAAGCCGGAGCAGGCCTATGACGTGGGTCCTGACGGCTATCCCCTGGGCGGCGGCGTCACCACCCTGGTCTACGATCTGAAGCGTCAGCGGCTGGAGAGCCAGCACCTCAGCCTGACCGGCACCCTGGTCAACTGCTCGGGGGGCGTGACGCCCTGGGGGTCCTGGCTGACCTGTGAGGAAACCACCCTCTCGCCCAAGGCTGGGCTGGGTAAAGACCATGGCTGGGTGTTCGAGGTGCCGGCGCGCAATCGAGGGCTGATCGATCCCGTGCCGCTTAAGGCCATGGGGCGGTTCCAGCACGAGGCGGCCGCCGTCGATCCCACAACCGGCGTCGTCTACGAGACCGAAGACTCGTTTGACTCCAAGGGGCTGTTCTACCGCTTCCTGCCCCATGACCGCCGCGATCTCAGCAAGGGCGGGCGGTTGCAGACTCTCGGATTCCGGGATGCGCCGGAAGGCGGCGACGCGCGCAATATGAAAGGCTCTGAACCCACCTGGAAGGTGGGGGATCGCAAGGCCTGCGTCTGGATCGATGTGGAGGGCGCCGACAATCCCAATGAGGACCTGCGCTTCCGCATGCAGAAGGCCGGCGCGGCGTTCATTGGCCGGGGCGAAGGGATCTTCTGGAGCCCGGAGGGGGTCTATTTCACCTGCACCTCCAGCGGCCCGGCCGGCCATGGACAGGTTCTGCGCTATATCCCCAGCCCGCAGGAGGGACAGGCCGGTGAGGCCGACGATCCGGGCTATCTGGAGCTATTTGTCGAACCGACCGACAACCGGGTCATGGATTTCGCCGACAACCTGGCCATCTCGCCCTGGGGGCACATCTTCGCGTGCGAGGACCGCTATTCCGAGACCCTGCGCAATCACCTGAAGGGCATCACGCCCGACGGACGCGTCTACACCATCGCCCGTAACGTCTTCGAGGGGAACGCCGAGCTGGCCGGCGCCTGCTTCTCCCCGGACGGTTCCACCTGCTTCGTCAACATCTACTGGCCGGGTCTGACGGTGGCGATCACCGGACCCTGGGACAGCTTCCGCGCCTGAATGGGCGTCCGGCGGCGGCCTAGACCCGGCGGATACGCCAGGCGAAGGCCGTCGCCAGACCTAGCACGATAGCGGCCAGGAACTGGTGGATCATGCTGAGCCATAGGGGCGCGACCATCACCAGGGTGGCGATCCCCAGCACCACCTGCAGCAGGGTGGCGTGGGTGGTGGCCATCATCAGCCGCCTGGCCGGCGGCGGCACATAGTTGGTGCGCCGCGCGCTGATCGCCATCCAGATGACCACGACCGTCAGCACATAGCCCAGCAGGCGGTGATGCAACTGCACCGCGCCCTGGCTGTGGGCGATGGTTCCCCAGATCCCCTCGCCCGCATAGTCTCGAGGAAAGAGGGTTCCGTTCATCAGCGGCCAGTCGGTGTAGACCCGGCCGGCATCATTGCCGGCCACCAGGGCGCCCAGCAGGATCTGCAGGAAGATCAACGCCATCAGGCCGAGCGCCAGCAAGCTCCACGGACTGGGCAAGGGTTGGCGCGCCTCGCCTCGCCAGGCGTCCAGCGCCGTCCAGATCAGGGCGGAGAACAGGATGAAGGCCAGGCCCAGATGGACCATGAGACGCTCCGGGGCCACCGAGACCCGGTCGGCCAGGCCGCTTGAGACCATCCACCAGCCGATCGCCCCTTGAAGGCCGCCCAGGGCCAGCAGGCCGACGCAACGCAGGATCAGCCGTTTGGGGATCTGCCTGCGGACCAGGAAGTAGGCGAACGGAAGCGCATAGACCAGGCCCACTAGGCGGCCCAGGAAGCGGTGCGCCCACTCCCACCAATAGATCACCTTGAACTCTTCCAGGGACATGCCCCGGTTGACCAGCTGGTACTGTGGGATCTGCCGGTACTTGTCGAATTCCGCCACCCAGTGGGCGTCGGACATGGGCGGCAGGGCGCCGGTCACGGGCTTCCACTCAGTGATCGAAAGGCCGGAGTCCGTCAGGCGGGTGGCGCCGCCGACGACCACCATCACCAGAACGAGGGCGGCCACGATGGACAGCCAGATGGCGACCGGCGTCGACCGGTCCGAGCGCAGGAACGAGGTCATTGCGGCGGGATCGTGCCTCTTTGGGGTTTAAGTTGGGTCATGGGCTAAAGCACCGGGGCATATCCGTCCATGCCCCCCTCTCTTTCCATCCCCCCCAGTCCTTGCCAGCACATTTGGAACCGCCCAAGCTTGACCGCATTGTGATGGGGCGGCGACAGCGCCGCGTAGCGGAGAACAAGGCATGAGCGGCGTCGGAATCCTCACTGCGATCATCATCGGCATCTTCGCCGGCTGGATCGCTGAAAAGGTCATGAAGCGTGACCATGGGCTTTTCACCAATCTGGTGGTCGGCCTGGTCGGCGCCCTGATCGGCGGCTTCATCGCCAACGCCATCGACTTTCCGTTCAGCGGCTTCATTGGCAGCCTGATCGTCTCCACCATCGGCGCCATCCTGCTCCTGGCGATCCTGGGCCTGATCCGGCGCAAGTGACATCGCGCGGCGGCGCACCCTATATGGGGCTCGCGCCGCCCCGGCGCCGCTAGTCGCGAGGATTTGATGAGCGCCCGCCTGCGCAAACTGATCGGCCTGTTCGGCATAGTGGCCTTCGTGGCCGCCTATGCGGTGGCGGCGATCGCCATCGGCGAACGCCTGCCCGACAGCCTCTGGATTCAGACCGTCTATTTCGCGGTGGCGGGCCTGGCCTGGGGCGTCCCGATACTGCCGCTGATCAGCTGGATGAACCGGGGTCACTAAGCCCCTTGGGTCCCGGCGCGCGGCGCCATGTGGACCCCCATTCGACCCCGCCAAATGAGGCGATGGTCGGAGCGGCGGGATTCGAACCCACGACCCCTTGACCCCCAGTCAAGTGCGCTACCAGGCTGCGCTACGCTCCGTCGCCAGCGGCGAGGTCGCGTCTTATAGGCGGGCGCCCCGCCCCGGGCAACCCGCAAAGTCAGCCCTGATCGCGGCTGTCCCCAAGACCTTCATCGAGCTGAGCCTTGGCGGCTTCAAGCGCCTCCAGGACGCGCCACAACCTGTCCTGCCCCGCGGGGCCAAGGCTGGTCGTTTCGACCATGGTGACGCCCAGATCCACCTCGGCGATCGCCAGGAGCCGGCGCACGCCCTGTTCCTTATGCAGCTTCTGGACGCCCTTGATGGTGTAGCCCTCGTCGTGCAGCAGCCGACGCACGCCTTTCAGGACGGCCAGATCCTGGGGCCGGTAGAACCGGCGACCGCCGGCGCGTTTCATGGGACGAATAAAGGAGAACTTGGTCTCCCAGAACCTCAGGACATGCTGAGGCACGTCCAGCTCCTCAGCGGCTTCCGATATGGTCCGGAAGGCTTCGGGGCTCTTGGCCACGGTCTAGTCGCCTCCAGCGAGCGCCTTGTCGACCCTCGCCTTCATGACCTGAGACGCCCGGAAGCCGATCACGCGGCGCGGCTCGATGGCCGCCGGCTCGCCGGTTTTGGGATTGCGGCCCATCCGGGCGCGTTTGGCGCGGACCTGGAAGACGCCAAAGCCTGAAAGCTTGACCTGCTCGCCGGCCTCGAGGGCCTGGATCATGAGCTCCAGCGTGCGCTCCACCAGAGTGGCGCAGTCCTGACGCGACAGCCCCACCTCGTCGTGGACCGCCTCGCAAAGATCAGCCCGCGTCAATGTCGAGCCCTTCATACGCACCCCGCCCCGGACAACTATGAAGCCCCCTCATGCCGTGATTGTCGGGCAAGGTCAAAGGGTTCCCGCCCTGATTTCACGCCTTGCTCAGAAGCGAACCACGCAGGCGCCCCAGGTGAGCCCTCCCCCCATGGCCTCCAGCAGAAGCAGGTCGCCGCGCTTGATGCGGCCATCGGCGACCGCCACCGACAGGGCCAGCGGAATGGATGCCGCAGAGGTGTTGGCGTGCTCGGCCACGGTCGTGACGACCTTGGACTCCTCAATGCCCAGCCGTCGGGCGACGCCTTCGAGAATCCGCATGTTGGCCTGGTGGGGGATGAACCAGTCCACATCGGCCACAGCCACGCCAGCGTCGGCGGCGGCGGCCGTCACGGCCTCTGAGATGTTCACAACCGCATGCCGGAAAACCTGATTGCCCTGCATGCGCAGCTTTCCCACCTCGCCATTGGTCGAGGGACCGCCGTCCACATAGAGCAGATCCTGCTTGGTCCCATCGGCCCGCAGGGCGAAGCCCAGGAGTCCGCGGTCGGCGGTCGTCCCATCGCCCTCGATCGGCTCCAGAACGACCGCGCCGGCGCCGTCCCCGAACAGGACGCAGGTGCCGCGGTCGGTCCAGTCCATGAGCCGGGTCATCATCTCGGCCCCGATGACCAGGGCGCAGCGGCTGCGGCCTCCGGCGACAAAGCCGTCGGCCACCGACAGGGCATAGACGAAGCCCGAGCAGACCGCCTGAATGTCGAAGGCGACGCCCACAGGACAGCCCAGTTTCCGCTGGACGATGGCCGCCGTAGCCGGAAAGGTCAGATCCGGCGTGGTGGTGGCGACGATGATCAGATCAACCTCGTCGACGGTGCGCCCAGCCGCGCTCAACGCCTGTCTGGCCGCCTCGACCGCGAGGTCGGAGACCGCCTGGTCGGGGCTGGCGCGCCGACGCATCCGGATGCCGGTCCGTTCGCGGATCCACTCATCGCTGGTGTCCACGAACTTGGCGAGATCGTCATTGGTGACGATCTCATCGGGGAGATACCCCCCTACGCCTGTGACGGCGCTGCGACGCACGGAACTCAAGCTACTCGCCTCCCTGCCCCGCCTCGGCGGTCATCGGTTGGGCCGCAAGGCCCAGTCTTTCCAGACTACGGGTGATCTCGGCGGCGAAATCGCTCCGCGCCAGATCGGCCGCCACCTGAATGGCGTCGGCGAAGTCGCGGACGGTGGCGCCGCCGTGCCCCTTCACCACCACACCATTGAGGCCAAGCAGGGGCGCGGCCGCCGGCGGGCTCAGCTTTTCCCGGAAGGCCAGCAAAGCCTTGCGGGCGAGCAAGGCGCCGAGCTTCGACGGCATCGATGACATCAGGGCCGTCCGCAATTCGCCAGAGATGAATTTCGCCACACCCTCGGCGGTCTTCAGCGCCACATTGCCGGTGAAGCCGTCGGTGACGACCACGTCCACCACCCCGCGGGTCAGGTCATCGCCCTCGACGAACCCGAAATAGTTCAGGCCCGCCGCGCCCTCCCGCAGGATTCGATGGGCTTCGCGGACCTCCTCGTGGCCCTTGATGTCCTCCGATCCCACATTCAGGAGGCCGACGGTGGGACGCTCGACCCCGTGAGCGGCCCGGTGAAAGGCCTCGCCAAGGATGGCGAACTCCACCAGCCGGGCGGCGTCGCAATCCACATTGGCGCCCACATCCAGCACGGTGGTGAACCCCCGCACAGTCGGCCAGCTGGCCGTCAGGCAAGGCCGATCCAGGTCGGCGCTCATGCGCAGGACCAATTTGGAGATCGCCATCAGGGCGCCTGTATTACCCGCCGAGACCGCGCCGCCGGCCTCGCCAAGCTTCACGGCCTCCACGGCGTTCCACATGCTCGAGCCCTTGCCGCGGCGCAGGGCGGTGGCGGGCTTCTCATCGCTCGCCACCTGCTTGTCGGTGTGGCGAACCTCAACGCGGCCCGCCAGGTCCGGCAGTTTGGCCAGTTCGGCCTCAATCAGCGCAGCCTCGCCATGCGCCAGAAAGCGCACGTCGGGGCCGAGGCGTCGCGCCGCCAAGGCCAGCGCCGGAATCGTGACCCCAGGGCCGTGATCACCGCCCATGGCGTCGATGGAAATGATGAAAACTTGGCTCACGGCGTGGTTACAGCCCCATTTCGCTGGCCGGCGAGGACCGCCGCAGCGGCGACCGGCGGGCGCTCACCCATTATCGTCTTTCAACCGCTTAAGCACGGCGAAGGGCGAGTCGTCATCCTGCGGCGGCTTGTACTCGAAGGTCTCACCCGGCTTACGTGGGAACGGATCGATCTCCACGGCCAGGTGTTCGACCACATAGGCGGCCACGTCGATCACATCGCCTTCAAGGATCTCGGGCGGATCGGGCGCCTCAGGATCCAGCTCGATCTCCACTTCAGGATCTGGGGCATTGGGGCTGCCTGCGGGAACAAGCCGCACCTCCAGCGGACCCGTCACGACCTGGTCGAAGATTTCGAGGGATATCCCAGATTCCTGCTCCACGACCGCTTCGAAACGCCCGCCCATCTCGGCCCCATCGAGCCAGGGACGGAGACGGGCCTCAGCGGTCAGCGACTTGATGGCCCGCACGCCCAGATGCTTGGCCAGGGCCGCGCGCACAGTCTCGTCGGCCTCCAGCGACACCACGACAGGCCCCCGCGAGAGGTCGGACATCCGGAACCGGTGTGACCAGATGGGAGCCTCGCTCATGGCGCCGCCCATTCGACTTCGCCGGCCAGAATGCCCTCCAGGGGCTGATCGGCCAGGGCCTGACGCTGGCGCATCACATAGGCCACCAGGGCCTCGGCCGGGGCGCCCTCGGCCTCGGCGTAGACCGTACGGGTGATCAAGGCGCCCAGGGGGCCCTCGTCCGGCAGGCTCGCCAGGGCGGCCTCATAGGATTTCACCCGGCCATAAAAGGCCTCGCCCAGCTTGCGCATCTTCTTGCCCACCGACAGGTCGCCGACCCCCATTTCCCGCAGGGCGTCGTCCAGGGCCGAGACATAGGCGTCGAACAGGGCCTGAGCCACCACGCCGGCCGCCGCCCCCTGGCGCTTCAACCGGTCCAGCAGCAGCACCACATGCAGGGAATAGAGTTCGAACCGTCCCTCGACCGTGTCAGGAGCCCCCAGGCGGCTGTAGAAGTCCGGCCGCCGGGCCTGGGAGACCACCCCGGCATAGAGTTTCTGGCCGGCGATCTTCGCGGGCTTGGGACGAAAGAGACGCTCTAGGATCATCTTGGCCTCGATTTCGCCGCCACGGGGCGTTAACGGCGGCATTGAACTAAGGCCCTGCGGGCGATAGGTCAAAGTCTTGAAATCTTGAACAGGTCCGGTTCCCTCATGTTTCGCCGTGTCGCCTTCGCCGTCTTCTCGGCCGGACTGCTGGCCACCAGCGCCTGCGCGCCGATCACCAGCTATTCCGGATTCCAGGCCATCGACGCCAGTCCGAAGGACGTGAAGGTCGGCGAGGACACCAAGTCCACCGTGCGCGGCCGGCTGGGATCGCCCTCCACCACCTCGACCTTCGAGGACGACATCTGGTTCTACATCGCGCAGGTCAAGGAGCAGGTGGCCTTCCGCAAGCCTCAGGTGGTCAGCCGTGAGGTTGTGGCGATCCGGTTCAACGGCGACAGCGAAGTGGTCGAGTCGGTGGATCACTACACCTTGAAGGACGGCAAGGTCGTCGCCTTCAACGACCGCGAGACGCCCACCCGCGGACGGGAGCTGACGATCCTCGAACAGCTTCTGGGCAATGTCGGCCGCGGCGGCATGCTGCCTCGGGACGACGAATCGGTGCCGGGCAACCGGCCCGGCGACCGCCGCTAGGCGCCAAGCCCTCCGTCGGTCCACGCGCTCGCAAAGAAAGACGCCCCGGAGATTGCTCTCCGGGGCGTTTCTCGTTCTGCGGACTGTGGAGGCGTTAGCCGCCAACCCCGTGGGCCAGGATCGCCAGCAGCAGCAGGGCCACAATGTTGGTGATCTTGATCATCGGGTTCACGGCCGGGCCGGCCGTGTCCTTGTAGGGGTCGCCGACGGTGTCGCCGGTGACGGCGGCCTTGTGAGCCTCCGAGCCCTTTCCGCCGTGGTGGCCCTCTTCAATGAGCTTCTTGGCGTTGTCCCAGGCGCCGCCGCCCGACGTCATCGAAATGGCCACGAACAGGCCGGTGACGATGACGCCCATGAGCATGGCGCCCAGGGCGGAGAAGGCGTCAGCCTTGCCGCCGATGGCCATGATCGCGAAGAACAGCACCACGGGCGAGACGACCGGCAGCAGGCTGGGCACGATCATCTCCCGGATGGCCGCCTTGGTGAGGATGTCCACCGCGCGACCGTATTCCGGCTTGACCTCCCCGGTCATGATCCCGGGGTTCTCCTTGAACTGTCGGCGGACCTCGACCACCACGGCCTCGGCCGCGCGGCCCACCGCCGTCATGGACATGCCGCCGAACAGGAAGGGCAGGAGCCCCCCGAACAGCAGGCCGACCACCACGTAGGGATTGGACAGGTCGAAGGCGACCGCGCCCATGCCCTCAAAGAAGGAGCCCGGCTCAGCCGTGGACGAAAAGAACTTCAGGTCCTCCGTATAGGCGCCAAACAGCACCAGGGCGCCGAGGCCGGCCGAACCGATGGCGTAGCCCTTGGTGACCGCCTTGGTGGTGTTGCCGACCGCATCCAGGGCGTCGGTGGACACCCGGACATCGGCGGGCAGACCCGCCATCTCGGCGATGCCGCCGGCGTTGTCGGTCACCGGCCCGAAGGCGTCGAGCGCAACGATGAAGCCAGCCAGGGACAGCATGGCGGTGGTGGCGATGGCGATGCCGAACAGGCCCGCCAGGCCGTTGGCCACGATAATGCCGGCGATGATCACCAGGGCCGGCAGGGCCGTGGACTCCAGGCTGACGGCCAGCCCTTGGATGACGTTGGTGCCGTGCCCCGAGACGCTGGCCTTGGCCACCGACTTCACCGGCCGGAAGGCCGTGCTGGTGTAGTATTCGGTGATCACCACGATGGCGGCGGTCACGGCCAGGCCGACCACGCCGCAATAGAAGAGCGACAGGCCGTCAAAGCTGCGGGTCCCCAGGGTGACCATGTCCGGCACCATGCGGGTGGTGACCCACCAGATCGCGCCCACAGACAGCAGGCCCGTGACGATCAGGCCGCGATAGAGGGCGCCCATGATGTTGCGGGACTTGCCCAGGCGCACGAAGAAGGTGCCGATGATCGAGGTGATGATGCAGACACCGCAGATGGCGAGCGGCAGCATCATCATCGTCTCCACCAGCGGCGTGCCGCGGAAGAAGATCGCCGCCAGGACCATGGTGGCCACCGTGGTCACCGCATAGGTCTCGAACAGGTCGGCGGCCATGCCGGCGCAGTCGCCGACATTGTCGCCCACATTGTCGGCGATGGTGGCGGCGTTGCGCGGGTCATCCTCAGGGATGCCGGCCTCGACCTTGCCCACCATGTCGCCGCCGACGTCGGCGCCCTTGGTGAAGATGCCCCCGCCCAGACGGGCGAAGATGGAGATCAGCGAAGCGCCGAAGCCCAGAGCGACCAGGGAGTCCACGACCTCGCGGCTGGTGAGCTCGAAGCCCATCGGGCCGGTGAGCACGAAGAAGTAGCCGGCCACGCCCACCAGGGCGAAGCCCGCCACCAGCATGCCGGTGACCGCGCCGGAGCGGAAAGCGAGCGAGAGGCCCTTCTCCAGGCTTTCGGACGCCGCCTGGGCGGTGCGGACATTGGCCCGCACGGAAATCCACATGCCGGCGAAGCCCGCAGCGCCGGACAGCACCGCGCCAATCAGAAAGCCGATCGCCGGCAGGACCCCCAGCAGGACCCCCACACCAATGAGAATGACCACGCCCACCATGGCGATGGTGGTGTACTGGCGACGCAGATAGGCCTGGGCGCCCTCCTGGATCGCCGCAGCGATCTCCTGCATTCGTGGGTTTCCAGGGGAGGCCCGCATCAGGGATGCGGACTGGACGACGCCGTACAGCACCGCCAGCAAGCCGGCGACAATCACCAGCATAAGCTCGAGACTCATAGTTCAGACGCCCCTATTCAATGGCGCGACAGGTCGCTTCACCGCCGGGACGACGGGAAGGACAGGCCGCAACGTTTCCTCTGGGTTGAGGCGACGTCATTGCGCCGCCCCTATTTTCTTGGTCGCGCGGCGACTGTGCCAAGGTTGCGATAGGGGCGCAACGGGTTGTGAAGAGCCGCGGACTCAGCCTGCTGCGGCGCCGGGATGCTTGGGCAGGCCGCTTTGCCGCTTGGCGGTCTGGGACATGACCGCCACGCTCTGAACATCCTTGGCCCCCAGGCGGGCGGCTTCTTTCATCATCACGGCCTTCAGCCGCTCGACATCGACGGTAGTGAAGTCGCTCTTGCCGGTGAACGGCGCCCGGTGTCCGGCCCGCACCAGAGCGTCCCGGAAGAACGGTTCGCGCTCACGGAGCTTCTGGACATTGGCGATGGCGGTAAGGTTCAGCCGCACACCGACGAAGATGTAGTTCACCACGCGCGACCCTATCGCTACCGGCAGGGCCACTGGGGAGATGTCGATATATTGGGACGAGCCGCCCTTGTCGGCCGCCTTGCCAGATCCCCCCGCGGCGGCGGCTGGGCTAGCGAACATCAAGGCGGGCAACAGGGCAAGCAGGTTTCGACGATGCATGGACAAAGCCTACCCCGACAGGGTTGCCGCATTCTTACGGTCACGGGTGGGTCCAGCCGCCAGACCCGGTCGCCATCGGCGCGCCCTCATAGGCGACAGTGATCCCCTCCCCGGCCTCAACCCGCCCGACGACCGGCAGGCCGAGGGCCGCGGCCGCCGCCGGCGGGGCCGTAACCACCAGCTCGTAGTCGTCTCCGGAGCTGGCCAAATGGCTGAGAGCCATGGCGCGGTCGGCCTGGCCCGATAGCCACGCCTCGGCCGGCGACGAGACCGGCAACCTGTCCAGATCCAGCCGCAGGGCGACTCCGCTGGCCTTGGCGATGTGGCCGGCGTCGGCGATCAGCCCGTCGGAGATATCGGCGCAGGCCGACGCCGAGCGGCGCAGGTCCTCGCGCAGATCCAGCCGCGGCCGTGGCAGCCGGTAGCGGTCAGCCAGATAGCCGTCAGGGTCAGGACAGCGGCCCTCGACGGCGGCCAGGCCCAGGCCCCCATCGCCGATGGGCCCGCTGACCATGATCAGATCGCCTGGCCGGGCGCCCGACCGCAGGATCGCCCGGCCGTGCGGCGCCCATCCCAAAAGGGTCAGGCTCGCCCACAGGGGACCGGAGGTGGAGACCGTGTCGCCCCCCAGCAGAGAAATGTCGAAGGCCGCGCCATCGATCTCCAGACCCCGGGCGAAGGCCTGCCTCTCCCCGAACCCCGTGCCCGACGGCCAGGCCACCGCCAGAAAATAGCCGAAGGGCTCGGCCCCCTTGGCGGCCAGATCTGAGAGATTGGAGCGCAGCAGTTTGCGCGCCACAAGGTCGCGAGCCTCGCCCTCGTGGAAGTGCGTCCCTTCGACGAGGGCGTCCTTAGTGACGATCAGATCCTGCCCGGGCCGCGAAGGTATCACGGCGACGTCGTCGAGTAGCTCGAGGGCCTCTGGCGCGCCCCGGGTCAGGGGTCGGTAGAGCCGGGCGATCTGTTCAAACTCCCCCGGCGGCGGGCCGGGGTCGTCAGGCCCGGACATCCTGCGCCACGCCATCAAGGGCGCCATTGACGAAGCCGGGCTCGGGCCCTTCGAAGAAGGACTTGGCGAGCTCCACATACTCGTCGATGACCACCTCGGTGGGCACATCGGGCCGTTCAGAGAGCTCGTAGGCTCCGGACCGGAGAATGGCGCGGACCGTGGCGTCGAGCCGCTCCAGCCGCCACCCCGTGGCCAGACGGCGAACCACGGCTCGATCCACCTGGGCCTGGTGGGTGACGACTCCACGAAGAAGCTCGGCGAAGAACGCCTCGTCGGCGCCGGTCAGGGCGAATCCCTCAACGTCACGCTCAAAGCGATGGTCTGAGAACTCGCGAATCACCGCCTCGACGCCGGCGCCCGAGACTTCCATCTGATAGAGCGCCTGAACGACGGCCAGACGCGCTACGGAACGGGCCTGACGGGGGGGCTGCGGCGGAGGCGGCAGGTCGTCGCTCATTGGTCATGCCCCGACAGCCGGGCTTTCAGGCTGATCATTTCAAGGCAGGCGCGAGCCGCGCCGCCGCCCTTGTCGGCCTGGCTGGCCCGGGCGCGGGCCCAGGCCTGGGCTTCCTCATCAACGGTGAGGATGCCGTTTCCGATGCACAGACGCCGGCCGATCGACAGGTCCATCAGGCCGCGGGCCGACTCATTTGACACCAACTCGAAGTGGTAGGTCTCCCCACGGATCACACAGCCCAGGGCCACATAGCCATCATAGGCGACGCCCGCGCCCGCGCCCGAGGCGTCGGCGATGGCGATGGCGCCTGGAATCTCCAGGGCGCCGGGAACGGTCACGACGTCGAAATCGACATCATGGGCGCTCAGCACGTCGCTTGCCCCGGCCAGCAGGGCGTCGGCGATCTCACTGTAAAACCGCGCCTCGACCACGAGGACGCGCAGCTTCTGGTCTTGCATCTTGGATCCCAGCGACCGCGGAAGGCGATCTTCTCCCTGCCTTTAGGCGGTTTCGCGCCAGCGCGCGAGATAGCGCGCCAGCATGTCGATCTCCAGATTGACCCTGGAGCCCGCTTGCAGGTCCCCCAGGGTCGTGACCTCCCAGGTGTGCGGAATGAGGTTCACGCCGAACAGGTCGTCCTCCACCTCGTTCACGGTCAGGGACACTCCCTCCACCGTGATCGAGCCCTTGGGCGCGATGTATCGGTGCAGCGGACGGGGCACGCGGACCTGAACGCGGTGGGAGCCGCCCTCGGCGCGCACCGACACCACCTCGCCAACGCCATCCACATGCCCAGAGACAATGTGTCCGCCCAGTTCGTCGCCGACCCGCGCCGAGCGCTCAAGGTTCACCCGATGGCCCGTAACCCAGTCCCCGAGGGTGGTCTTGTCCAGGGTCTCGCCGGAAACCTCCACGGCGAACCAGTCGGAGCCCTTCTCCACCACCGTCAGGCAGCAGCCGGCATGGGCGATGGAGGCGCCGATATCAACCGTCGAGAGGTCAAAGCTCGTCTCGATCTCGAACCTGCGGTCACGGTCGGTGTCGCGAACGGCGCGAACCTTGCCGATGTCGGTGATGATGCCGGTGAACATTCAGATCCTCTCGTAGCTTTCCCACACATCGTCACCCAGGACGCGAAGGTCAACGCGGCGCATGCGCGGCGCATCGGCGAGCGCGTCGAGCAAAAGGTCGCCGACACCCGCATGGCCATCGCCGCCGATCACGATCGGGGCCCGGAACCATTCCAGGCGGTCAACAAGCCCCGCACGGAGGAGGCTCGCCGCCACCTCACCGCCGCCCTCCACAAAGAGACGTCGCAACCCCTGCCCCGCCAGAGCGGCGGCCACCTGGCTCATCTCAGGCCTTCCGGTCCCCGGGATCTGGACCCCACGCACCCCCGCGGTGGCCAGATCCGGCCGGAGGGGTTGGGACGACACCAGATAGGTCGGGATGTCCTGCGCCGTCCGGACCAGACGGGAGTCCGCGGCGAGTCTCTGCCGCGTATCCAGCACCACCCGCGCCGGCTGAGCCCCCTCGAACCCCTCCAGACGAACCGTCAGTTCGGGATCATCGGCCACCGCCGTGCCCGCGCCAATGACCACCGCGTCGTGGGCGGCGCGAAGTTGGTGGACCTGCAGACGAGCTTCCGTCCCGGTGATCCAGCGGCTCTCGCCCCGGGCGGTGGCGATACGCCCATCCAGGGAGGTGGCCAGTTTCAAGTTGATCATCGCCGGTCGACGGCGCCGGGCGGGGCGCGCCTAGCGCTCCTCCTCGGGGGAGTCGCCAAACCCTTCGCTGCCGAGGAAATCGGCAAAATCGCGGGTTTCCCGGAAGTCCCGATAGACCGAGGCGTAGCGGACATAGGCCACGTCATCGAGGGATTTCAGCGCCTTCATCACCAGTTCGCCGACCACCTCGGAGGGAATGTCAGTCTCGCCCATGCTTTCCAGTTGGCGGGTGATGCCATTGACCATCCGGTCCACCTGCTCAGGATCAACGGGGCGCTTGCGGATGGCGATGTCTATGGAGCGCAGCAGCTTTTCGCGGTCGAAGGGCGTGCGCCGGCCCGAGCGCTTGATCACCACCAGCTCCCGCAGCTGCACCCGCTCAAAGGTGGTGAACCGGCCGCCGCAGGCCGGGCATAGCCGACGACGGCGGATGGCCGCGCCGTCTTCCGACGGGCGGCTATCTTTCACCTGGCTTTCGGCGTGGCCGCAGAACGGGCATCGCATTTGTTCAGCCCCTCCCGGACCGCATCCCAGACGGCCTAGTTGTAGATGGGGAAGCGCCGGGTCAAGGTCAGCACCTCTTCGCGAACCTTGGCTTCGACGGCGGAATTGTCGCCGCCCGCCGCCAGGCCATCGACAACCTCAGCGATGAGTTGGCCGATGCGACGGAACTCGGCGGGTCCGAAGCCGCGGGACGTCCCGGCCGGCGAGCCGAGACGCAGGCCCGAGGTCTGCATGAAGGGCAGCGGGTCGAAGGGGATGCCGTTCTTGTTGCAGGTGATGTTGGCCCGCTCCAGGGCTACCTCGGCGTCGGCGCCGGTGACGCCCTTGGGCGTCAGGTCCACCAGCATGAGATGGCTGTCGGTGCCGCCGGACACGATCTTCAGGCCAGAGGCGGCCAGGGCTTCAGCCATGGCCCGGGCGTTCTCCACCACCTGACGGGCGTAGAGCTTGAATTCCGGCTTCAACGCCTCGCCGAAGGCCACAGCCTTGGCGGCGACCACATGCATGAGGGGGCCGCCCTGAAGGCCGGGGAAGACCGCCGAATCGATCTTCTTGGCGAGTTTCTTGTCATTGGTCAGGATCAGGCCGCCCCGCGGACCGCGCAGGGTCTTGTGGGTGGTGCTGGTCACTACATGGGCGTGGGGGACCGGGTTGGGATAGGCGCCGCCGGCGATCAGGCCGGCATAGTGGGCCATATCGACCATCAGGATCGCGCCGACGCTGTCGGCGATCTGACGGAAACGGGCCCAGTCGATCTCCCGGCTATAGGCCGAGCCGCCGGCGATGATGACCTTGGGCTTGGCGCTGAGGGCGAGCTCGGCGGCCTGATCATAGTCGATCAGATGGTCCTGCTGCCGGACCGAATAGGCCACCGGACTGAACCACTTCCCCGACTGGTTGACGTCCTTGCCGTGGGTCAGGTGGCCGCCAGCCGCCAGATCCATCCCCATGAAGACATCGCCCGGCTTCATGGTGGCCATGAAGACCGCCTGATTGGCCTGGCTGCCTGAGTGGGCCTGGACATTGGCGTACTCGGCGCCGAACAGCCGCTTGGCCCGCTCGATGGCCAGGGTTTCGGCGACGTCGACCTCTTCGCAGCCCCCATAGTAACGCTTGCCCGGATAACCCTCGGCATATTTGTTGGTCAGGACCGAGCCCTGAACCTCCAGCACCGCGCGCGAGACGATGTTCTCGGACGCGATCAGCTCGATCTGATCCTGCTGGCGCCGCAGTTCCTTGCTCAGGACGCGGGCGATGTCGGGATCGGTCTGGTCGACGCCTTGGCTGAAGAAGGTGTCGGCGGCGGAGGCGGTTTGGGCTTGAGCGGTCAAGGGCGGACCTCGGGTCGGAGTCGATGGGGGCGGAGGCGCCTTTTACTCCCATCTCCGAGAGGTTCCAACCACGGCTGCAACCGCGCGGAACCAAGCCCAAATCTGCGCGTTTCGCCACCCATCGCCGGCGTTTCAAGTCACGCCGTGGCGCAGTCGCGTACCGTCCAGGGGATATTCCGAATGAGCGCTGATGACGAAGCCGCAGGGCGGCCCAATGACGTCCGACGCCTCGGCGTCGATATTGTCGCGGCCTATGTCAGCCGAAACGCTGTCAGCGCCGACGCCGTTCCGGACCTGATCCGCTCGGTGCACGCAGCCCTGAACCAGTTGGGCGACACCGAGCCGGCTGCGCCGCAGGAACGCCCTAAGCCTGCCATCCCGATCAGTCGCTCGGTGCAGGACGAGTACATCGTCTGCCTTGAGGACGGGAAGCGCCTGAAGATGCTAAAACGCTATCTGCGGTCACGATACGATATGAGCCCGGAGGACTATCGCCGTCGCTGGGGGCTACCGCCGGACTATCCGATGGTCGCGCCCGCCTATGCGGCCAAGCGGTCGGACTTCGCCAAGCAGATCGGCCTGGGCAAGGGAGTCCGCCGCAGATCCTAGGCTGCGACGCCGCCGACGCGTTTGATGTTGCAGTGGACCCAGAGGGTCTCCAGCGCCTGAGCCAGATGGTCGATCATCTCGTCTGAGTGCGCCGGCGAAGGCGTGAAGCGCAACCGCTCCGTGCCCCGCGGCACGGTGGGGTAGTTGATCGGCTGGACATAGATCCCGTAGTCGCTGAGAAGGATGTCCGAGATCATCTTGCAGTGGACCGGATCGCCCACCAGCACCGGAACGATATGGCTCTCCGAGGGCATGACCGGGATGCCGGCCTTGGTCAGACGTTCCTTCAGGGCCTGGGCGCGGGCCTGGTGCGCCTGACGGACCTCGTCATGTTCCTTCAGATAGCGGATCGACGCCACGGCCCCGGCGGCCAGGGCCGGCGGGATTGAGGTCGTGAAGATGAAGCCGTCCGCGAAGGACCGGATCGCATCGACGATGACCGCATCGGCGGCGATATAGCCGCCCATGACGCCGAACGCCTTGCCCAGAGTTCCTTCAATGATGTCGATCTGATCCATGACGCCGTCACGTTCAGCGACGCCGGCGCCGCGCGGGCCATACATGCCCACCGCATGGACCTCATCGAGATAGGTCATGGCGCTGTAGCGCTTGGCCAGGGCGACCATGCCCTTCATGTCGGCGATATCGCCGTCCATGGAGTAGACGCTTTCGAACGCAATCAGCTTGGGGGCGTCGGCGGGCGCAGCAGCCAACAGCTCCTCGAGATGCGCCAGATCGTTGTGGCGGAAGACCCGGCGCTGCTCGCGCGCCCCGGCGCGGATGCCCGAGATCATCGAGTTATGGTTCAGCTCGTCCGAGAAGATGATCAGGCCAGGCAGGATCTTGTAGAGCGTCGAGAGCGAAGCCTCATTCGACACATAGCCGGACGTGAACAGCAGCGCGGCTTCCTTGCCATGCAGGTCGGCCAGCTCGTGCTCCAGCTCCACATGATAATGGGTGGTGCCCGAGATGTTGCGGGTGCCGCCCGACCCCGCGCCGGCCTCGTCGATGGCCTGCTTCATGGCGTCGACGACCACAGGGTTCTGACCCTGGCCGAGATAGTCGTTGGAGCACCAGACCACCACGTCCTGCGAGGCGCCGTCCGGCCGCGTCCAGGTGGCCCGGGGAAAGGCGCCGCGATGCCGCTTCAGATCGGCGAAAACCCGGTAACGACCCTCGGCGTGAATCCGCTCAAGGGCGTTCTGGAAAGCGGCTCTGTAATCCATCGCAACGAAATCCGGCCGCGCGCTCGACGATCTCACGCTGCAACCAGTCCCCTATTAACCGCCCGGTTTTTGGCGCCGGGTTCGGAAAAAGTCTACAAGGCGCTGTGTCGCGCCTGCTTGATCTGCGTCAACGACCGTCAGTTCTGCGTGAACAGTCAGGCCAGATCCTCCAGCCGCCCGCGCAGCATCTGAAGTAGGCCCGAAAAGTCCTTTTCGCCATAGCCGAGCCGGTCAAACAGCGCGTAAAGCGCCTGGGCCTGGGCCGCCAGCGGCGTTGAGGCCCCCACTGACGCCGCCGCCCCCTGCGCCAGGCGCAGGTCCTTCAACATCATGGCCGTAGCGAACCCGCCCTCGTAATTCCGGTTCGAAGGCGCCGCCGCCACCTGCCCCGGCCAGGGGGAATATGCGGTCAGGGACCAGCATTGCCCCGAGGAGGTCGAAGCGATCTCGAAGAATCGCTCCGGATCCAGCCCGAGCCCTTCGGCCAGGGTCAGAGCCTCGCAGACGCCGATCATCGAGACGCCCAGCAGCAGATTGTTGCAGATCTTCGCCGCCTGCCCCGCGCCCGCCTCGCCGGCGCGGACCACGGTCTTCGCCATCGGCGACAGGGCCGCCTTGGCCCGCGGGAAATCAGCCTCCGCGCAACCCACCATGAAGGTCAGCGTCCCGGCCGCGGCGCCCGCGACACCACCGGACACCGGCGCGTCGACGACAGCAAAACCCGCAGCCTGGGCCTGACTGGCGATCGCCCGGGCGCTGTCTACATCGATGGTCGAACAGTCGATCAGCAGCGCCTCAGGCGGCGCGTGGGGCAGGATGGCCTGCTCGTACACCTCCCGCACATGGGCGCCGGCTGGCAGCATGGTCAGCACCACCTCGGCGCCCGTGACGGCGTCAACGGCGGAGGCGCACGGACTCACGCCCGCTTCGGCCGCCCGTGCGAGGGCGGCGGCCGAAAGGTCGAAGGCCTGCACCCTGTGGCCTGCGGCGGCCAGAACCGCGGCCATGCCGCCGCCCATATTGCCCAGGCCGATCAAAGCGTAGCTGGTCATGTACGCCCCCTTGGCTTGTCGCGTCGCATCACAGTCCTCCCGTCGTCGGGCGAACGCACGCCGCCCTTAGTCGAAGGGTATCGGTCGCCAGGTCTGGGCGTAAGGCAGCGGGGCGAAGATCTCGTCCAGCATGGCCTCGCTCACCCCCGCCAGGCTCGCCGGGTTCCAGCGCGGGGCATTGTCCTTGTCGATGATCACCGCCCGAACCCCTTCGATGAAGTCGTACAGTCCAACCACCCGGGCGCCGATGCGGTATTCCATTTCCATATTCTCGGCGAAGGTTTCGGCCTGGGCGCCGAGGGCCAGCTGTCGGAAGGCCACCTTCAACGTCTGGGGCGATTTGGTCTTGAGCGTCGCCAGCTGGGCGCTCGCCCATTCCCCTCCGTCAGCCTCCAAGGCGGCGAAGATCGCTTCGACGCTGTCGCCGGCGAAGAGATGATCCATCTCGTCCCTGTGGGCGCCCATAGGCGGGCGGCCAGCGTCGGCCTCCATGACGGTGAGATGCGTCTCCACGGCGGCCGGATCAGCGATGATCTGCGCCTTGAGCTCGTCCAGGCGGTCTGAGGGAATAAAGTCGGTGGCCAGACCGAGCAGTTCGCAGTCGGCGGCCTTGATCCGGGCGCCGGTCAGGGCGAGCCAGAGCCCCGACTTGCCCGGCAGGCGCGGCAGATGCCAGCCGCCGCCCACGTCTGGGAACAGGCCAATGCCGGTCTCGGGCATGGCGAAGGTGGTCTTCTCGGTCGCCACCCGATAGCGGGCCGGCAGGGCGATGCCGACACCGCCGCCCATGGTCACGCCGTCCATGATGGCCATGACCGGCTTGGGATATTCGAAAAGCAGGTGGTTGAGCCGGTACTCCGTGAAGAAGAACTCCCGCGCCGCAAAACCGTCGCGGGCCCCGCTCTCGGCCAACATGCGGATATCGCCGCCGGCGCAGAACCCCCGTTCGCCGGCATGGTCGATGAGCACGAACGTCACCGCCGGATCGCTGCGCCACGTGACAAGGGCGTCGATCATCGCCCGGCACATGGACGTGGTGAGGGCGTGCAGCGCCTGGGGCCTGTTCAGGGTGATGCGCCCAACCGCGCCCTCGACGCGGGTCAGAACCTCGGCGGTCTCGCTCATCGGAACATCTCCCGGGCGATGATCACCCGCATGATCTCGTTCGTCCCCTCCAGGATCTGGTGGACGCGCAGGTCGCGGACGATCCGCTCCAGCGGGTAGTCGGCGAGATAGCCGTAGCCCCCGTGCAGTTGCAGGGCCTCATTGGCTATCTGGAAGCCGGCGTCGGTGGCGAACCGCTTGGCCATGGCGCAGAGCTTGGTGGCGTCGGGGCGCCCGGCGTCCAGAGCTGCGGCGGCCCGGCGGACCATCAAGCGGGCGGCCTCCAGCTCTGTGGCCATATCGGCCAGCTTGAACTGAAGGGCCTGAAACTCACGGAGGGGCCGCCCGAACTGATGGCGCTCGGCGAGATAGGCCTGCGCCGTATCGAGGGCCAGGGCCGCGCCGCCGAGGGAGCAGGACGCGATATTCAGCCGGCCGCCATCCAGGCCCATCATGGCGAAGCGGAACCCCTCACCTTCCCCGCCGATACGGTTGGCGGCGGGGACCCGCACCCCGTCAAAGTTCACCTGGGCGGTAGGCTGAGCGTTCCAGCCCATTTTGCGCTCCCGCGCCCCAAAGGACAGACCTGGCGTCCCTTTCTCCACCACGAAGGCGGAGACGCCGCCGGCGCCTGGCCCACCGGTGCGGGCCATGACCACATAGATGTCCGACACCCCGCCGCCAGAGATGAAGGCCTTGGCGCCGTCCAGCACATAGGTCTCGCCGTCCCGCCGGGCCGTGGTCGACAGGGCTGCGGCGTCCGATCCCGCGCCGGGCTCTGTGAGGCAATAGGAGGCGATCAGCTCCATGCTGCAGAGGCGCGGCACATAGCGCCAGCGCAGATCCTCGCCGCCGAACCGATCGATCATCCAGGCGGCCATATTGTGGATCGTCAGATAGGCCGTCGTGGCCACATCACCATAGGCGAGCGACTCGAAGATCAGCGAGGCGTCCAGGCGCGACAGGCCAGATCCGCCCAGATCCTCCGACAGATAGATGCCGGCGAAGCCGAGCCCGGCGGCCTGCCTGAGGGTCTCGACCGGGAAATGCGACTCAGCATCCCAGCGCGCCGAATGAGGCGCCAGTTCGGCCGCGGCGAAGGCCTGAGCCGCGCTCTGCAGGGCGCGCTGATCCTCGGAAAACTCAAAATCCATGGTCTGGCCACTCCGTAGGCTTGAGGAACTTGCCCGGGCGGCGCACCCTGTCAACGACAGGGGGGACTAAAGCATGACTTTCGATAGCGTCGGCGGGGCTCCCCGCGAATCCGCCCGCAACCTCGCTCTGATGAACTACGGCCTGCTATTCGCCGCCTTCTTCTTCGCGGGCGTTCCGGCCCTGGTGGCGGTGATCATCGCCTACACCCAGCGCGACACGGCGGCGGAGCCCGGCCGCAGTCACTTCACCTTTCAGATCAGGTGCTTCTGGGTTTCGTTCGCCCTCGCCCTTCTGGCGGGTGTCTGCGGCCTCGCCGCGGTCATTCACGTGGTGACTTCCCTCTATGGGGTGGCCAACACCCTGGGCTGGGACGGGTTCGACAAGATGGAGGTGGTGATCGGTCAGGTGGCCATAGACGCCTCGCTGCTCTTCATGATCGTCGGCGCCGTCGCCCTGGCGTTTCTTTCCGGCCTGATCCTGATCGGCGCTTCGGTCATCGGCGCCATCAGGCTTGCCTCCGATCAGGGGATGGGTAAGAGCCGGACCCCATGAGCCTGCCCCCCCTCGCCGCCTACCCCGCCCTGCGCCTGCGCCGCCTGCGTCAGGCCGACTGGATCCGCCGCCTCGTCCGCGAGACGGTCCTCACCCCTGCAGACCTCATCTGGTCAATGGTGGTGCACGAGGGCGAGGGACAGGTTCCCGTCGCCTCCATGCCGGGCGTCGCCCGCCTGTCGGTGGACGAGGCCGCCAAGGCTGCGGTGGAGGCCCGGCGGCTGGGCATTCCGGCCATCGCCATCTTCCCGCACATCGACATGGCCCGGAAGGACCCCACCGGCTCCCTGGCCGCCGACCCGGACGGCCTGATCTGCCGGGCGGTCAAGGCGATGAAGGACGCCGCCCCTGAGGTCGGGATTATGTGCGACGTGGCGCTCGATCCCTTCACCGATCACGGCCATGACGGGGTGATAGAGCAAGGCCGCATCCTCAACGATGCGACCATCGAGCGGCTGGTGGAGCAGGCCCTGGTCCAGGCCAAGGCCGGTTGCGACATCCTGGCGCCGTCCGACATGATGGACGGCCGGGTCGGCGCCCTGCGCACCGCCCTGGAGGCCGAAGGCCTGCAGGACGTGATGATCATGTCCTATGCGGCCAAGTACGCCTCGGCCTTCTACGGCCCCTATCGCGACGCCATCGGCTCGGGGAAACTGGGCACAGGGTCTGTGGATAATCCTGGGGATAAAAAGACCTACCAGATGGACCCGGCCAATACCGAGGAGGCCCTGCGCGAGGTCGCCCTGGACATCGCCGAGGGCGCCGACATGGTGATGGTCAAGCCCGGCCTGCCCTATCTCGACATCCTGCGCCGGCTGGTGGAGGCCTACGCCTTGCCGACCTTCGCCTTCCAGGTGTCGGGGGAATACGCGATGATCAAGGCCGCGGGCGCCAACGGCTGGATCGACGAGGATCGGGCCATTCTGGAAAGCCTGGGCGCCTTCAAGCGGGCCGGCGCGGCCGGGACCATCACCTATTTCGCCCCCCACGCGGCGCGTCTTCTGGGCGCGTGACCGCCCCGTCGATCCACATTGTCGCGGCGGTTCTCCGCAATCACGCCGGCTGCGTGCTGACCGTGCGCAAGGCCGGAACCTCCCGTTTCATGCTGCCGGGCGGAAAGCGTGAACCTGGCGAGGATGACCTGACCGCGCTGGCCAGAGAACTCCGCGAAGAACTTGGAATACAGATCCGGGTCGGCCCGTTTATCGGTCGGTTTCACGCGCCGGCCGCCAACGAGCCTGGGCGCCAGGTGGTGGGCGACATCTACATGGCCTCCACGTCCGAGACGCCCGCCGTCGGTGCGGAAATCGCCGAACTGCTCTGGATTTCCCCACAGGGTCCCTACCCGGCGGCCCTCGCGCCGCTGCTGCAGTTTGAGGTTCTACCTCGGCTGACCGACAGAAACCTTTGAACGAAAAGCTGAAGGCCCGCTCAGCTCAAGTCGCCAGCCAGTCCGCCATCAGCGCATTGACCACCTCAGGCGCTTCCTGCTGCACCCAGTGGGAGACGCCCGGCAGCCGCTTGATCTGCAGGTCGGGGACGAAAGCATCCGTCCCCTCCAGGGTCTCCAGGCCCAGCGCCGCGTCGGCCTCGCCCCAGATGACCAGGGTGGGGATTTCGATCTTCGCCCAGGGCTCTCGCATGAAGTCGGGGTGGCGGGCGGCGGCCCGGTACCAGTTGATCATGCCGGTCATGGCGCCCGGCCGCTGGGCGTCTGCGGCGTAGCGGTCGAGCACGGTTTCGGGAAATCGGCTCTTGTCCTTGGCCATGCCCGAAAACGCCCGCCGGATAGCGCGGGCGTCATTGGCCAGCAGCAGGCGCTCGGGCAGTCCGGGGATCTGGAAGAAGGCCATGTACCAGGAGCGCAGCATCTGTTTCGGCGAACGGCGCAGGACCTGCGCGAACACCGCCGGATGGGGGACATTCATGATGATCAACCGGGTCAGAGGCCGAACCTTCCGCGCTGCGAAGGTCCAGGCGACGGCCGCCCCCCAGTCATGGGCCACCAGCATGACCTCCCGGGCGCCGGCGGCGTCGATCAGGGCGGCGACATCCTCCAGCAACCGCTCCATCCGGTAACTGTCTACATCCTGGGGCTTGGGCTCGGTCTCCCCGTAGCCGCGCAGGTCCGGCGCCCAGACCCGGTAGCCCAACTCCGCCAGCAGCGGCATCTGGGCGCGCCAGGAAAAGCGGCTTTCGGGGAATCCGTGCAGACAGAGGGCCAGGCGGTCGCCGTCGCCGGCCTCGTCCACCGCAAAGGCGAACCCGTTCGCCTCTACCGTGCGCGTGCTGATGGTCATGAGCCCCCTCCGATGTCCTCAGGCGCAGTAGTAGGCGCTCGGCTGGTCCCATCCGTCCAGATGGCGGACGTCGATGAAGCTGAAGCCGGTCTTCTCCAGCACGCGGCGCGAGGCGGCATTGTCGGGATTCACGATGGCCGCCACGGTCGTAAGCGCCAGAACGGCGCGAGCATGGGCGAGGACGGCGGCGGCCGCCTCCTGAGCATAGCCGCACCCCCACCAACGCTCCAGGAAGGCGTAGCCTAGGTCCACGTGCGGCAGCACATCGCGCCGAACAAGGCCGCAGAGGCCGGCAGGCTCGCCTTCCCCCTTGGCCGTAACCACCCACATCCCAAAGCCGTGGTCTCGATAGCTGCCGACCATTCGGGTCTCGATATAGTCTCGCGCCTGATCAAGGGTCCGAACGCCGCGATCGCCGATCCCCTGGATGAAACCCGGCGCATTCAGCAGATCGAGGATGAAGGCGGCGTCGTCCGTCGTCGCCTCCCGCATCGTCAGGCGTGGGGTCTCCAGGATCATGTCGGCCGGTTCAGGCGGGCCACGAGGCTCGAGGTGTCCCAGCGGGACCCGCCCATGGCCTGAACCTCGGCATAATAGCCGTCGACAAGGCGGGTGATGTCGAGCCGCGCGCCGTTGGTCTGCGCCTCATCGAGGACCAGACCGAGATCCTTGCGCATCCAGTCCACGGCGAATCCGAAATCGAACCGCCCCTGCGCCATGGTCGGCCAGCGGTTGTCCATCTGCCAGGACTGGGCCGCGCCCTTGGAGATCGCCGCCAGAACATCGGCGGGCTCCAGCCCGGCCCGTTGCGCGAAATGCAGCCCCTCAGCCAGGCCCTGCACCACGCCGGCGATGCAGATCTGGTTGACCATCTTGGTCAGCTGGCCCGAGCCCGGCGGCCCCATGAGGCGGATGGCCTGGGCGTAGGCTTCCATCACCGGCCTGGCCCGGTCGAAGGCCTCGGGCTCGCCGCCGCACATGACGGTGAGCTTGCCCGCCTCGGCGCCGGCCTGGCCGCCCGAGACCGGGGCGTCGATGAAGCTGCGCCCCGCCGCGGCCGCGCGCTCGGCCATCTCCCGGGCCACGACGGCCGAGGTGGTCGTGTGGTCTAGGATCACCGCGCCAGGCGCCAGAGCCTCCAGGGCTTCGCCAACCACCTGGCGGACATCGTCGTCCTTGCCAACGCAGAGGATCAGGACCTCAGCCCCGCGGGCGGCCTCGGCGATGGTGGCCGCCGCTCTCCCTGGATGGGCCTCGGCCCAGGCAAGGGCCTTGGCCGGCGACCTGTTGAAGGCCGCAACCTCGTGGCCCGCCCGAGCCAGGTGACCGGCCATGGGGAACCCCATGATCCCAAGACCCACAAACGCCAGCTTCATAACCGCTTCCCAGACTCACAAATGGCAACGGCATCTTAACGCCGACCAGGGAGTCTAACGCAGAATTAGCGTTAACCGGGGTGGGACGATGGCGTCGGGCGAGCGGCCGATCATCATCAAGAAGATCAAGAAGGCGGCCCATGGGCACCATGGCGGCGCCTGGAAGGTCGCCTATGCCGACTTCGTCACCGCGATGATGGCCTTCTTCCTGCTCATGTGGCTGATCAACACCACCAGCCCGGAACAGAAGCGCGGCATCGCCGACTATTTCGCCCCGGCCAGCATCTCATCGACCACCTCGGGCTCCGGCGGCATTCTCGGGGGCACCGCCCTTGGAGAAGACGGCGCGAAGTCGTCGGGCTCCATGTCGATCATCGAACAGATGTCGCCTGAGTCGCCAAATCCGGAGGAAGACGGCGAAACCCAGGACCCCTCCGCCAAGAGCCGCCTGCAGGAAGCCAGCACCGAGGCCCTGCGCGAGGCCCTGCAAAAGCGTGAGGAAGCCGCCTTCCAGTCCGCCGCCCAGTCCCTGCGACAGGCGCTGCAGGACATGCCCGAACTGGCCGAACTGTCGAAGAACATCATCATCGATCAGACGCCCGAGGGCCTGCGCATCCAGCTGGTGGACCAGGAAGGCCGCTCGATGTTCGCCGAGGGCTCCGGCCAACCCAATGAGCGCGCCCGACTGTTGCTGCGAGCGGTGGCCAAGATCATCACCCAGCTGCCCAACCGGGTCAGCATCTATGGCCACACCAGCGTGAACATGAACGGCGCCCGCTCTGAGGGTGACTGGGCGCTCTCGGCCACCCGCGCCGACTCTTCGCGCCGGGTGCTGCAAAGCGCCGGCGTGGCGTCGGACCGCATCTATCAGGTTTCGGGCAAGGCCAATTCCGAGCCGCTCTATCCGGATGACCCCACCTTGCCGGGCAACCGGCGCATCGCCGTGGTTCTGCTCCGCGAGGCCCCGGTTCTGCCGCCAGATGTCCAGCCATAGGGGCGCCGGATATGGGTGTTTCGCCTCGGGATCACCGAAATGTGCGGCTTGCCTGATTGGGATCCATGCCGCCTAATCACCGGCGAAACAGAGGCTTAAGGTCCAGACTCGCTCCGTGACGCAGCATTTCCCGACGCGACAGCTAAGGTTCTTCCTGACGGCCCCGTCGCCCTGCCCTTATCTGCCGGATCGCTTCGAACGTAAGGTGTTTGCGCACCTGCCCCTGACCGATGGTCCCGGCGTCAATGACTCTCTGACGCAGATGGGGTTCCGCCGCTCCCAGAACATCGCTTACCGCCCGGCCTGCGAGTCGTGCATGGCCTGCGTTTCAGTCCGCCTGCCGGTGGCCGACTATGTGTTCTCGCGCTCCGAACGCCGCGCCCTCGCCAGAAACGAGGACATTGAGCGCTCTGTGGTGGAGGCCGAGGCGACCATGGAGCAGTTCGATCTGCTGCGACGCTACCTCGTGACCCGCCACGTCGATGGCGGCATGGCCGAGATGAGCTGGCCCGACTATGTGGCCATGGTCGAAGACACAGCTGTTCGCACCCATCTGGTGGAGTACCGCATCCGCGCCGACGACGGCGGCCCAGGTGATCTCGTCGCCTGCGCCCTGATCGACCTGATGGGGGATGGCCTGTCGATGGTCTACAGCTTCTACGACCCCGAGCAGACCCGCCGCAGCCTGGGTTTCTTCATGATCCTCGACCATGTGGCTCAGGCCGGGCTCCTCGGCTTGCCTCACGTCTATCTGGGCTATTGGGTGCGAGGCAGCGACAAGATGGACTACAAGGCCCGGTTCTCACCCATCGAACTGCTTCGTCCCGAGGGTTGGGCCCGGGTGAACAGCCGCGAGATTCTCAACGCCTCCCGCGGCTAGGCGACCTAGGCCCGAGAATCTTCCAGGGTGAAGCCGACCTTCAGATAGACCTGGAAGTGGCCCAGTTGGCCATCGATGATCTCCCCACGGGTCCCGGTGACTTCGTACCAGCGCATGTCCTTCAACGACTTGGAGGCCTCGGAGATGCCGTTGCGAATGGCGTCGTCGATACTGTCCTTGGACGATCCAACCAATTCGACGACCCGGTACACGTGTTCGGACATAGATAGCTCCTGTGCATCGCGCCTGGACGGCGCGCCTTATAAGCGCCCAGACAACCTTTCGCGTTCCGACGCGGCCCACAGAGATCGGCGCCCCGTCCCCAGGAGCGAGCCCTGCCTAGATCGACCGCCGAACCCCGGCCTGCTAGGATTGGCGCTGTTGAGTAACCGCCTGCGGAAACGGACCATGGCCCGGCAGCTTCGGCTGAAGCTTCGACGTCCACCGTCTTACGACCGGGATGACTTCGCCGCCGGGCCCTCGAACGCCGCCGCCAGAGGCGCCCTGGCCGCCTGGCCCGCGTGGCACGGGGGCGTCCTGGTGCTGGTTGGCCCGGAAGGGGTCGGCAAGACGCATCTGGCGCGCCTTTGGGCCGAGACGGCCGGCGCCCGGGAGCTCCCCCCTCAGGGGGGTGATCTGGCCCATCCCGGACCCGCTCTGATCGAGGACCTTGACCAGGGCTTTGATGAGGAATTCCTCTTTCACCGCATCAACATGGCGGCCCGCCCGGGCGGCGGCCTGTTGCTGAGCGCCCGCACCCTGCCTTCCGCCTGGCCAGTGACGCTCGGCGACCTCCGGTCGCGGCTCAACGCCCTGCCGGTGGCAGAGATTGAACCCCCGGACGACGAGGTGCTGGAGGCGGTCCTGCGGCGACTGTTCGCCCGCTGCAACATTACGCCGTACGACGATGTCATCCCCTACCTCGTCAAGCGCATCGAACGTTCAGCGCCGGCCGCCTGGGCCCTGGTCCAGCGGCTGGACGCCGTCTCGGGCGAAACCCACCGTCCGGTGTCGCGGGTGCTGGCCAGGCAGATACTCGAGGACGAGACGGAGAATCTTGACCTTTTCGAGTGACCCTGCGGCCATGATCGGCGACGTTCTCCGAGCAGCTGACCTAAAGAGGCCCCTATGTCCTATATTGCATCCCCGCCTTCCCCAGGCGCGCCGAAGGCCGACGCGGCCCTGGGCTGGGATGCGGACCTGGCGGAGTCGCGCGACCGGTTCTTCAACCGCGAGATTTCCTGGCTGGCCTTCAATGAGCGGGTGCTGTCGGAGAGCAAGAACCCCCGCCACCCGCTGCTGGAGCGACTTCGCTTCCTGTCGATCTCGGCCAACAATCTCGACGAATTCTACATGGTGCGGGTGGCCGGCCTGAAGGCCCAGGTTCGCGAGCGCGTTCGCTCGGTCAGCCAGGATGGCCTTACAGCGGCCGAGCAGCTGGAACGAGTCAACGCCGAGGCCGCCATGCTGATGACCGACCAGCAGACCCGCTGGCGGGACCTGCGCCAGGAATTGGCCAGTGAAGGCATGCGGCTGATCGAGGCCGACGAAGTGACGCCGGCCGAGCGGGCCAGCCTGGAAGAGTCCTTCCTCAATCTGGTCTTTCCTATCCTGACGCCCCTGGCGATCGACCCGGCCCACCCCTTTCCCTTCATTCCCAACCTCGCCTTCTCCCTGGCCCTGACCCTGCGCCGGGACGCCGATGGCCGGAAGTTCAACGCCCTGGTGCCGATCCCCGCCCAGGTCGCGCGCTTCTGGCAGCTGGAAGCCCCACGGAGCGGACGCAAGCCGGCGAAGCCGCAGCGACGGTTCATCTCCCTGGAGGGCATGGTCGCCCTGTTTGTCGACCACCTGTTCCCCGGTTGCGATGTCGAGGCCAGCGGCGTGTTCCGCCTGATCCGCGACTCAGATGTGGAGATTGAGGAAGAGGCCGAAGATCTGGTCCGGGAGTTTGAGGCCCGCCTGAAGCAGCGGCGGCTGGGCTCGGTCGTCCGGGTGGAAATCGAATCGGCCATGCCCGAGGCCCTGCGGGGCTTCATCTGCGAGAATCTGAACGCCCAGCCCGATGACGTTCTGCTGATCGATGGCCTGCTGGGCCTGGACGAGCTGTCGCAGCTCATCCCGTCCGACCGACCGGATCTGAAGTTCAAGCCGTTCACCCCCCGCTTCCCCGAGCGGATCCTGGATCATGGGGGCGACTGCTTCTCGGCCATCCGTGAGAAGGACATCCTCGTCCACCACCCCTTCGAGAGCTTCGATGTGGTGGTGCAGTTCGTCCGGCAGGCCGCCCGCGACCCGCACGTGCTGGCGATCAAGCAGACGCTCTACCGAACCTCGTCGGACAGCCCGATCGTCGCGGCCCTGATCGAGGCGGCCGAGAACGGCAAGAACGTCACCGCGGTCATCGAGATCAAGGCCCGGTTCGATGAAGAGGCCAACCTGAAATGGGCCCGCGACCTGGAGCGGGCCGGCGTCCACGTGGTCTTCGGCTTTGTGGAGTACAAGACCCACGCCAAGCTGTCGGTGGTGGTGCGCCGCGAGGGCGATCAGGTCCGCACCTACTGCCATTACGGCACGGGCAACTATCACCCGGTGACCGCGCGGATCTACACCGACCTCTCCCTGTTCACCACGGATACGGCCCTGGCGCGGGACTCTTCGCGGGTGTTCAATTTCATCACCGGCTACGCCCAGCCCACCAAGCTGGAGCGCCTGTCGTTCTCGCCGATCACCATGAAGCGCGATCTGATCGCGCTAATCGCCCAGGAGGCGGCCAACGCTCGGGCGGGCAAGCCCGCGGCCATCTGGGCCAAGATGAACGCCCTGGTGGACCCGGAGGTCATCGACGCCCTCTATGCGGCGAGCCAGGATGGAGTGAGCATCGATCTGGTGATCCGCGGGATCTGCTGCCTGCGGCCAGGGGTCCCCGGTCTCTCCGAGAACATCCGGGTCAAGAGCATCGTCGGCCGCTTCCTGGAGCATTCCCGCATCGTGGCCTTCGCCAACGGCCACGCCATGCCCTCCAGCAAGGCCCGGGTCTTCATCTCTTCGGCCGACTGGATGCCGCGCAACCTGGACCGCCGGGTCGAGAGCCTGGTGCCGGTGGAGAACCCCACCGTCCATCAGCAGGTTCTGCAGCAAATCATGGTCGCCAATCTCAAGGACGAAGCTCAGAGCTGGACCCTGGACGCCCAGGGGGGCTACACCCGCGATCCCAACTGGGATCACCCCAGCGCCTTTTCCGCGCACGAGTACTTCATGACCAATCCAAGCCTCTCTGGCCGAGGCCAGCGTGTGAAGGACATGCCGCGCGCGATCGATCATGTCGCCGCCCGAACCTAGACCTGACAGCCGCCAGGCGGCGGTCATCGATGTCGGTTCAAACTCGGTCCGTTTGGTCATCTACCGACTGGAGGGCCGGGCCATCTGGACGGTCTATAACGAGAAGGCCTTGGCGGGCCTCGGCCGCGACATGGCCGAGACCGGCCTTTTATCGCCCGAAGGGGTGGAGGTCGCCCTTGGCGCCCTGCGGCGGTTCCGCGCCATCCTCCAGGACTGGGCGCCCGACGACATCATCGCGGTCGCCACCGCCGCGGTGCGCGAAGCCGAGGATGGCCCGGCCTTCGCCGACCATGTCCGCCAGGACCTGGGCCTGCCCTTGCGGGTGTTGAGTGGTGAAGAGGAAGCCTATTTCGCGGCCGCCGGCGTTCTGGCCGGTCATCCCGCCGCATCTGGCCTCGTGGGCGACCTGGGGGGATCCAGCCTGGAGCTGGTCCGCATCGGTCCCGACGGTCCGGCGCCCGGCATCACCCTGCCCATGGGGCCCTTCGCCCTGGGGGCGCCGCGGCCCCTGGCGGTGGAGCCGACACGGAACCTCATCGCCGACAGCCTCTCGCCCATCGCCGGCGAGTTTGGCGCCAGCGAGTTCCACGCCGTCGGCGGCGCCTGGCGGAACCTCGGCCTGCTGCACATGATCATGACGGACTACCCCCTTAGGGTGGCCCACCAGTATGAGATGTCCCGCACCGAGGCCCTAGACCTGACCCGGTTCGTGGTCCGGCAATCCCGTTCATCGCTGGAGCGGATCGTCGGCCTCTCCAAGAAGCGCTACGAGACCCTCCCCTACGCCGCCCTGGTGCTGGAGACCCTTATCGAGCAGTTGGGCCTGGAGCGCATCGTCGTCTCGGCCTTTGGTCTGCGCGAGGGACTACTCTGGGACGGCATGTCCCCCGACATCCGCCGCCGTGATCCGCTGCTGGAGGGCTGCGAGGCGATGAGCGCCATGCGCGGCCTGTCGGCGGGCGACATGCCGCACGCCCTGGAGCGCTGGCTGGGCCCGGCCTTCGCCGAACTCGAGCCGGTGTTCGGCGTCCGCGATCCGCTGTTGATCGCCGCGGCTTGTCGGCTAGCCGATCTGGGGGGCCGCCTGCACCCCGATCATCGCGCCGAACTCGCCTTCGCCCAGGTGCTGCGGGCGCCGATCGCCGGCATGTCCCACACCGAGCGCTGCTTCTTGGCTTTGGCCACCTTCGCCCGCCATTCGGCGTCCAGTCAGTTGCCCGAGCCGGACACCCTCAACCGTGTCCTAAGCGTCGAGCGCCGGGCGCGGGCTCGGGCGCTTGGGGCGGCCCTCCGGCTGGGGGGCGACCTGTCGGGTCGCAATGGCCGCCTGCTCGCCAAGGCGGAGCTGACGATCGACGGACAGACCCTGCGCCTCAGCGCCGCAGAGTCCTGGTCCGATCTGCTGCTCGGCGAGCAGACCGCCAAGCGCGCGGCCACGCTGGCCGGCGCGCTGAAGCTGAAGCTGGTCCTGGCCTAGGCCTCAGCTCGCAGCCTTAGGCGCACGGCGCACCTCGACCACACGCACCCGCGCGCCGTCGAGCACAAGGGCCAGTTCACCGCGCTTAATGCGCAAGGCGTCGGCGCCAAAGGCCTCCAGGCGCCAGCCCTTTAGGGCCGGACTGTCGGCGTCGTCATCGTTGGCGATCATCTCCAGATCGGACACCGTGGCGATCAGTTTCGAGGCCACACCCGTATCCTCGGCCCGGGCCTTGAGCAGAACCTTCAGCAGCTCCACCACCGCGCCGGCGGATGGCGAGTTCGTGGTCTTGGTCCGTTCGACCACCGGGGCGTAGGCCTCCGGATTCTTGAGGGCCTCACGGATCGCCTCGAGCAGGTCCGGCCCGAACTTGGACCCCGAAAACCCCTTGGGCACCGAGCGCAGACGGTCGAGCGCGGCGGCGTCTGTGGGCGCCTGGGTCGCGACCTCGTCGATGGCCTCGTCCTTGAGGATCCGTCCGCGGGGCTGGTCGCGATGTTGGGCGGTGCGTTCGCGCCAGGCGGCGACGGCCTTGTAGACCGCCAGATACTTCGCCGTGTGCCGCCGGGGTTTCAGACGCTTCCAGGCGTTTTCGGGAACGACGTCGTAGTTCGCCGGATCGGTGAGCGCCTGCATTTCGTCGGTGACCCAGACGAGACGGTTCTCCTTCTCCAGCCGCTCACGCAGCATCGGGTAGAGACGCGCCAGATGCGTCACATCCGCCAGAGCGTAGGTGAGCTGCGAGTCCGCCAGCGGGCGCCGGGCCCAGTCGGTGAAGCGGCTCGACTTGTCGAGCTCGATCTTCAGCATCTGGCGGACCAGGGCGTCGTAGGCGATCTGCTCGCCGAACCCGGCGGCCATGCCGGCCACCTGGGTGTCGAACAGAGGCCGGGGCATGGCCTTCAGATTGTTGAAGATCTCCACATCCTGGCGGGCAGCGTGAAAGACCTTGAGGATGGTCTCGTCACGCATGATTTCCAGGAACGGCTCCAGGGCCATGCCCTCGGCCATGGGGTCGATGACCGCCTCGTCCGTGGGGGTCGCCGCCTGGATCAGGCAGAGCTTGGGCCAGTAGGTGGTCTCGCGCATGAACTCGGTGTCTACGGCGACGAAGGGCTGGCCTTTCAGTCTGTCGCAGAACGCCGCGAGTTCGGCGGTGGTTGTAATCGGCGTCATCACGTAGCTATAGCCTCGCGCGCGACCGAGTCTGCAAGCGCCCGATGCAAGGGCGCCTCACTTTATTTACGCCTCCCGGGGCGAGGGCTTTGAAATGACCGAACGGCCAAACGGGCTGACCTACGCCCAGGCGGGTGTCGATATCGACGCCGGCAATGCGCTTGTGGACGCCATCAAGCCGCTCGCGAAGGCGACCCGGCGGGCAGGCGCCGAAGCCTCCCTCGGCGGCTTTGGGGCGCTGTTTGACCTGAAGGCGGCGGGCTATGATGACCCGCTGCTGGTCACGACCACCGACGGCGTGGGCACGAAGTTGAAGATCGCCATCGAGACCGGCCTGCACGACACCGTCGGGATCGACCTGGTGGCCATGTGCGTCAACGACCTGTTGGCCCAGGGCGCCGAGCCGCTGATGTTCCTGGACTATCTGGCCACCAGCAAGCTCGATGTGGAGGTCGCCACCCGGGTGATCGCCGGCATCGCCGAGGGCTGCAAGCTGGCGGGCGCCGCTCTGGTCGGAGGCGAGACGGCCGAGATGCCCGGAATGTACGCCGGCGCGGACTACGACCTGGCGGGCTTCTCGGTCGGGGCGGTGGATCGCAATCGGGTTCTGCCGCGCATGGATGATCAGGGCGCCGGCGATCTCTTGATCGGCCTGGCCTCATCGGGCCCGCATTCCAACGGCTATTCGCTGATCCGCAAGATCGTCGAGCGATCGGGCCTGGCCTGGGATGCGCCAGCCCCCTTCGCCGAGGGCCAGACCCTGGCGGAGGCCCTGATGGTCCCGACCCGCATCTACGCCCGCAGCCTGACGCCGCTGATCAAGGCCGGACAGGTCAAGGGCCTGGCCCACATCACCGGCGGCGGCCTGACCGAGAACCCGCCCCGGGCCATCGCCAAGGGGCTGGCGGCGCGCTTCGACTGGGACGCGTGGTCCCTTCCGCCGGTGTTCGCCTGGCTGGCCGAGACCGGTGGGGTCGCCCAGGAAGAAATGCGCCGGACCTTCAATTGCGGTCTCGGCATGGTGCTGATCGTGGGCGCCGAGGAAGCGCCCATCGTGCTCGACGCCCTGCTGGCGTCCGGTGAAGACGCCTTCATCTGCGGCGAACTGGCTGCAGCCTAGTCGCTCGGCCTCATCGCCCATGAAAAAGGGCCGCAGCGTCGCCGCTGCGGCCCTTGCTCGTTTCGGCGGTGACGCCGATCAGCCGACGATCTGGTCTTCGGTGAAGAACTGGGCGATCTCGAGCTTGGCGTTGTCCTGGCTGTCGGAGCCATGGACCGAGTTCTCGCCGACATTCTTGGCGAACAGCTTGCGGATCGTGCCTTCAGCGGCCTGTTCCGGGTTCGTCGCGCCCATGATCTCGCGATACTTGGCCACGGCGTTTTCGCCTTCCAGGACCTGGACGACCACGGGGGCCGAGGTCATCTGGCCAACCAGCTCGCCATAGAACGGACGTTCCTTGTGGACCTCGTAGAAGGTCTTGGCCTGGGCTTCGGTCATGCGGATGCGGCGCTGGGCGACGATGCGCAGGCCTGCGCCTTCGATCACCGCATTGATCTTGCCGGTCAGGTTCCGTTCGGTCGCGTCCGGCTTGATGATCGAGAAGGTGCGTTCGGTCATGGGATTTTTCTTCAGGAATGGGGTCTAGAGGCGGGGTTTCGCCCAGAGGCGCGCGTGTATAGCCCCGAGACCCGCCCGCGCCAAGCCGCTGCGGCCGATACCCCCTGACGCGGAAGGCCTCGTCTGCTATGAGCCGGCCACGGTCGGGACGGCGGCGGCGCAGATCTCGAGTTTCCCGGCCCTCCCCCTCACGGCCCTTCGACCGTGTCGCCGAGCCCGCGCCCGCGGGCCGCCCCCTCTGTGTTGTGCCCTGACTGATATGCTGCAAATTCAAGATCTCGTCTTCGACGCCTGGGGCCGCCGCTTCTTTGACGGGGCCAGCGTCACCCTGCCCCGCAACGCCAAGGTCGGCCTAGTGGGGCGCAATGGCATCGGCAAGTCGACCCTGTTCAAGCTGATCAAGGGCGAACTGGTCCTGGGCTCGGGCGAAATCAGCCTGCCCAAGGGCGCGCGCCTGGGCTCGGTGGACCAGGAGCATCCGGCGACGCCGGTCTCGCTTATCGATACGGTTCTGGCCGCCGATGAGATCCGGCATGGCCTGCTGGCCGACCTGGAGACCGCCGAACCCGAGCAGATGGGCGAGATCTACGCCCGCCTCATCGAGATCGACGCCGACCGTGCGCCCTCCCGTGCGGCGGAGATCCTGGCCGGCCTGGGATTCTCCACCGAGGACCTGGATCGGCCCATGTCGGAATTCTCCGGCGGCTGGCGGATGCGGGTGGCCCTGGCGGCCGCCCTGTTCTCCGAGCCCGACATGCTGCTGCTGGACGAGCCTACCAACTATCTCGACCTTGAGGGGGCCCTCTGGCTCGAGGCGCGGCTGAAGGTCTATCCCTACAACGCTCTGATCATCAGCCATGACCGCGAGCTGCTGAACAACTCCATCGACCACACCCTGCATCTGGCCGACGGCAAGCTCACCCTCTATGCCGGGGGCTATGACGCCTTCGAGACCCAGCGGGCCGAGAAGGCGCGTCTGCACGAGGCCATGCGCTCGAAGATCGAGGCCAAACGGGCCCATATGCAGTCCTTCGTGGACCGCTTCCGCGCCAAGGCGAGCAAGGCGACCCAGGCCCAGTCACGCCTGAAGGCCCTGGCCAAGCTGCCGGTCATCGACGCGGTGGGCAGCGAGAGCGTCGCCCCCTTCACCCTGCCCTCACCTGAGCGGCCCCTAGCCCCGCCCCTGGTTCGGATGGAAGGGGTCAGCGTCGGCTATGGCGGACCGCCGATCCTCAGAGACCTGAACCTGCGGCTGGACGTTGACGACCGCATCGGCCTGCTCGGCGTCAATGGCGCAGGCAAGTCGACCTTCGCCAAGATGGTGGCTGAGGCCCTGACTATCGAACATGGCCACATGCACCGGGACCGTCGCATGCGGGTGGGCTGGTTCCACCAGCACCAGATCGAAGCGATGGATCCGACGGACACACCGCTGGACATCATCCGCCGCGCCATGCCCGAGGCCTCGGAGGCCTCCCGACGCTCACGGCTGGCTCAATACGGCTTCAACCGCGACAAGGTGGAGACCACGGTCGCCGACCTGTCCGGAGGGGAGCGCGCACGCCTGCTCCTCAACATGGTGGCCGCCGAGGCGCCTCACCTGCTGATCCTCGATGAACCCACCAACCACCTGGACATCGACTCCCGCCGCGCCCTGCTGGAGGCTCTGAACGACTTCGCCGGCGCCGTGATCCTGATCACCCACGACCGCTCCCTGATGGAGATGGTCGCCGACCGCCTCTGGCTGGCCGCGGATGGGACCATCGCCCCGTTCGACGGCGACCTTGAGGACTATTCCCGGTACGTGATCGAGCGCGCCAAGGCCCGGGTTCGGGCGCCGACCCAGGTGCGTGAAGAGGCGCCGCCGCCTCCGCCTCCTCCGCCGGCTCCAGCGCGGAAGGCGCCCACTGGCAATGCGCGACGTCGGGCCGAGGCGGCCGAGGCCGCCCTGGCGCGGGCGACCGAGGCTGTGGCCAGGATTGACGCCCAACTGAGCGACCCCGCCGTCTTCGCCGAGGGGCCGGAAAAGGCCGCGGCCCTTGGGCGGCAACGGACCAAGGCCCAGGCCGTGCTCGACGCCGCAGAGGCTGAATGGATGGCGGCGGTCGAGGCGTATGAAGCGCTGAAATCCCCTACGCCATAAGGACTCGCGCGGGTCCTGGCAGTTGATTCTGGCCGACATTTCGCGTTTGTTCACACCCGAATCCTAAGCTCGGGCACAAGATGCGCATGGACGCCCGGATCGCCGACAGTTCGCCAGCTTCCGAGACCGCTCTTGACGGCCGGCTCGCTCGGGCGCTTGCGGCCGTATCCCATGGCATGGCGCTGATCGATCTTCAGGGTGCGATCACCTGGATCAACGAGGGCTTCACGTCCATCACGGGCTACGAGCAAGCCGATGCGATCGGTCAGGATGCAGCCGATCTCCTGCTGGGACCGGAGGCGAAGACCGAGGAAGCCGTGCTGGCCCGCCGTCTGCAGGCACGTCTGGGCCACCGTGCAGAGACCTCGGCCCGCCGCAAGACCGGCGAAACCTATTGGGTCGACGCCGATCTCCGACCGGTCCACGACACTGCTGGCGAGCTGGAGGGCTATGTCCTCACCCTGACCGACATCACCACCATCCGTGAGGGTCAGCGGCGCGCCGACGCCGCCTCGGCGGCCCTACGCGACGCCGCCCGGATGGCCGGGCTTGGCGGATGGGAGATCGACTTCCGGGCTGCGGAGGTGCGCTACAGCCGTGAACTCAGCACCATGATGGCCTACACTGAGACCGCCGAGAGCCTGCCCAAGGCGTTGGAGGTCTATCTGCCGGAATACCGGCAGGCCGCCGTCACCGCCGTCATCGGGGCCGCCCAGAACGGCGAGCGCATGGACTTCGAAGCCGAAGCCATGACCGGCGATGGGCGCAAGGTCTGGCTGCGGGTCATGGGCGTGGCTGAGATCATCAATGGCGTGTGCGTCGCCGTGCGCGGGGCGAGCCAGGACACCACCACCGTCCGCCAGGCCATGGGGGAGCTTCGGGAATCTGAGGGCTTCGCCCGCGGTGTGATCGACGGTATCGCCGCCATGGTGGCGGTGATCGACGCCAACGGCCAACTGGTGGAGGCCAACCGGAGCTTTCGTGAGGCCGGCGGGACGCGCACCTCGATCGAAAACACCCCGAAGCTCAACCTGTTCGAGATCTTCCGGCGGTTGCCCGGCGGACACGGGAGAGGTCTGGAGCGCGGCGTCCGGGCGGTCATCGACGGGCATAAGACGACCTTCACCCGCGCCTATGAGTCGCTCAGCGGCGAATGGTATCGCCTGAGCGCCTCACGGTTCGAAGGGGACGGGCCCGTCCGGGTGGTGATCTTCACCCAGTCCATCGCCGACCTGAAGCGCTCGGAACGGCGGCTTCGCAACCTTAACACCAACCTCAGACGCGCCCGGGATCAGGCCGACGCGGCGAACCTTGCCAAGAGCGCTTTCCTGGCCACGATGAGCCACGAGATTCGCACCCCGCTCAATGGCGTTCTGGGCATGGCCCAGGCCATGGCCAGGGAGGACCTCCCGCAGACCCAGCGGGAGCGCCTGGCGGTGATCCGACAAGCGGGCGAGACGCTCCTCATCCTGCTCAATGACCTGCTGGACCTCTCGCGGATCGAGGCGGGCCGCCTGGAGCTGGAAGACGGGGTCGTGGACATTGGACGTATCGCCCGTGGGGCGCAGGCGACCTTCACCACCCTGGCGGCCGAGAAGGACCTGTCCTTCGAGGTGGTGATCGACCCCGAGGCGGCCAGCTATTGGCGCGGCGACCCGACGCGGGTCCGCCAGATCCTGTATAATCTGGTGTCGAACGCCGTGAAATTCACCGCCCGCGGCTCCGTTCAGGTCTCGGTCGCCGCCAAGGCGGGCGATCTCGTCATGTCGGTGACGGACACCGGGCCTGGCATCGCGCCAGAGCGCCTTGGCGCCCTGTTTGAGAAGTTCGTTCAGGCCGACACCTCGACCACGCGAAAGTTTGGCGGATCAGGCCTCGGCCTGGCCATCTGTCGCGAACTCTGCACCCTGATGGGCGGGACGATTGGCGTGCAAAGCGTGATAAACCAGGGATCGAGATTCACGGTGATCCTGCCGCTTTCGGTCGAAGAAGGCCCCTCTGACGATCAGGCTGTGGCCGCGCCCAGTTCAAGTCCGTCGGCGGCCGAAGGCTCACCCCTCAGGATCCTCGCCGCTGAGGACAATCCGATGAATCAGCTGGTGCTCAAAACCCTTCTGGAGCCCCTGAGGATCGACCTGCATCTTGTGGATGATGGCGAAGCGGCCTTGGCCGCCTGGTCGGACGGCCAATGGGACGTCATCCTCATGGATGTCCAAATGCCGCGGATGGACGGTCCGACGGCCACTCGCCTGATCCGCGCCCGGGAGGAAGCCGAGGGCCGACCGCGCACCCCGATCATCGCCCTAACCGCCAACGCCATGTCGCACCATGAGCGGGAGTACCTCAACGCGGGCATGGACGCCCTGACTCCCAAGCCCATTGAACTGGAGCGGCTTCTGGGCGCCCTGGACACGGTGCTGACCGGCGCCTCATCCTCCCTGCCGGGGGGCTGAGGGAGAGGCGTTGATGCCGGACTGGGCGCGTGTGTTCTATATGTTGCTCGCCGCCGTACTGGTGGCGCCGGCGGCCTTCGCCATCATCGCCCGCTGGCTCCGGCGGCCGCCAAAGGACTGACTGGCCCCCGGGATACAGGCTTTAGATCAGCCGCAACGGACCTCTTTGATGATCCCGGTCTCGGCGTCGTAAAAAAAGTTCAGGCGCCGCGGATGGAAGTCCATGGTCACCGGACAGGTGGTGCACGCCACGCGCTGCAATCCCGGATTTACCGGCACGGGAATCTCGCTGCGATTGCGGCCGACCAGGCGTTGAGCCTGAGCCGCGCCGCACTGGTCGGCGGGGGGCGCCGGGTCGGGCCGCGGCGGGGGCGGCCGCTCGACGGACGGCGGCGGGGCCGAAGGCTCGCTGGCGCAGGCCCCAATCAGAAAGAGGCTGGCGCCCAAGGCCAGTGCGAGCTTGAGTGTCATGCCTGTTTCTCCCAACCGCGGGCCATTTGCTTCCAGTAACTCACCGGTAGCCCAGATGCCTTGATAACACGCCATTGCGCCCGCGCTGTGGCGAGCGCCGCCTCGTCACGACCGTCAAACAGCACGATGCAACGGGTGAAGCCGTCAAGGTTCCCGGCCTCTGCGCCATCCAGCAGAAACACCACATTGGCCCCGCTAGGATTATCCATCCCGGTGGTGAGCAGGACCGGCTGGTGAGCGGCATGGGGCTCGTCGGCCAGACCGTGGGCGAGGAAGCTGTCGTCGCGATAGGTCCAGAGGTGGCCATCCAGATGCTCAAGCCGATCCGGAAGTCTTGAGCGGACCAGGGCCTTCCAGTCGCGCGCCAGGGTGCGCTCCAACAGGTCGGGCAACACCTGATCAAGGCTGGATCGCTCCATGTGGTAGAACCACACCTCGCAAGGCGTGTCAGCCACGGGCAAGCTCCGCCAGATCCTGGCCAAGGGCGTAGATGGACGCGGCCACCTCGCGCGGGGCGGTCAGCGGCGAGAGATGGTTCAGCTGCAATCGCCGCGCCCGCCAGCAGCGCTCGCGGCCCGCCTGGGCCTGATCCTCATAGGCCCCACTGAGCTGCAGATAGGCGCAGGGCCCGGTGAGGTCGCCCAGAGGCGCCGCCTCCTCGAAATAGGCTAGAGGCAGCGGGCCAAGTTCGTCCAACAGACGGGTGCGGAGTTCCGCATCGGGGACCAGCCGCTCCAGCGCCCCTGGGGGCCACCAGCCGTCCCATGAGGGCAGTTCACCGCCCTGAGAGGCCAGGGTCAGCTCCTGCCGCAGAGCTGGCGGGGCGGTGTCGAACCAGCTGAGGCCGGGATGCGGTAGGATCGCGTCCACCAGGATGGTCGCGGCCACGGGCGCCGACAGAGCCGCAACAAGGGCTGGAACCAGGGCGCCGGCGCCGCTGTGGGCGACCAGCGTCACGGAATCTCCGCCGGCCGCGTCCACGGCTTGGGCCAGGTCGGTGGCCAAGGCGCGGTAGAAGCCGTCGTCGACCCGCGACAGGGGTCGCCAGGCCGGCGTCTCCGCTTCGACCCCACGGCCCCGCAGATCCTCCGCCACGGCCTGCCAGGTCAGCGGACCGAGCAACGGACTGTGCAGTAGGACGAACCGCAAACCGAGCCCCTCCTTCAGACCGCCAGGCATCAGCCCTCGTACTTGTCAGCCACCATCCGGTTGAGCAGGCGCACGCCATAGCCGGTGGCGCCCTCGGGGCTGGTCGGCACGGTGGAAGGCTTCTTCCAGGCGGTGGAGGCGATATCCATGTGAGCCCACGGCAGACCGTTGACGAAACGCTGCAGGAAGAGCGCCGCGGTGATCGAGCCGCCGGGACGGCCGCCAGTGTTCTTCATGTCAGCGATCATGCTGTCGATCTGCTTGTCGTAGGCCGCCGGCAGGGGCAAGCGCCACAGGGGCTCGGCCTCGGTCTTGGAGGCAGCCAGCAGGTTGTCGGCCAACTCGTCATTGTTTGAGAAGACGCCGGCATAGTCGTTGCCCAGGCTGATGATGATCGCGCCCGTCAGGGTGGCCAGGTCAACCATGAACTTCGGCTTGAAGCGCTCCTGGCAGTACCAGAGGGCGTCGGCGAGCACGAGGCGGCCCTCTGCGTCGGTGTTGATGATTTCGATGGTCTGGCCAGACATGCTGGTGACCACGTCGCCGGGGCGCTGGGCGTCGCCGTCCGGCATGTTTTCCACCAGGCCCAGAATGCCGACGGCGTTGACCTTGGCCTTGCGGCCGGCCAGCACGTGCATGAGGCCGGCCACCGCGGCGGCGCCGCCCATGTCCCACTTCATATCTTCCATGCCGTCAGCCGGCTTCAGCGAGATCCCGCCGGTGTCGAAACAGACGCCCTTGCCCACAAAGGCGATGGGCTGAGCGGCGGGATCAGCGGCGCCGTTCCAGCGCATGATGGCCAGCTGGCTTTCCCTGGCGCTGCCGCGGCCGACGCCAAGCAGGGAGCCCATGCCGAGCTTCTCCATCTCGGCCTCGCCGAGAATCTCGACCTCGAGACCCAGGGCCTCCAGACCCTTCACCCTGCGGGCGAACTCGGCCGGATAGAGGACATTCGGCGGCTCGGAGACCAGGTCCCTGGCGAAGGAAATGGCGTCGGCCAGGGCCGACTGGGTGGCGAAGGCGGTCTTGGCCGCATCGATATCGCCGCAGACGATCTCCGCCTTCTGGATGGAGGGCTTCTTGTCCGCGGGCTCCTTGGTCCGATAACGATCAAACCGGTAGGCCGCGAGACGCACGCCAAGGGCGGCGCGGTCGGGTTGGGCGGCGCCCTCATCGGCGAAGGCCACCCTCAGGGTCGTCAGACCCGACAGCTTCACTGCTCCGTAGGCGCTGGCGGCGGCGTGCTCGGCGCCGACGGCGTCAAAGGCCTCGCGCTTGCCTGCGCCGATCAGCAGCAGACGGCCCGCCGGATGGTCGGCAGGCGCGCCGAGATCGAGCACCTGCCCCTTGGCCCCTGTGAAGCGGCCTTGCGCCAGAGCCTTGCCCACCACACCTCCGGTCAGGCTGTCGGCCTCGGCGGCGGCGCCCTCGAAGACGATGATAGCCAGGGCCGACTTGTCGGCGATGTCCGTGGCGGCCGTGACGAATTGAATGTCCATGCGATATCTCAACCAAAGCAAAGCTGAAGGCGCTCCACCGTCAGGACACCCAGTCTGGCGTCACCTGCGGCGGTTGTGTGGCGCGGCGACGCATGGTTTAGAACAGCTTCGCGCCCAGGGCGCGCCAAATCAGCCCGGCGACGCCTTTTTTCCATGCGCCTGATCGATCGATATCTGCTTCGCCAGTTGCTGGGTCCCACCCTGCTGGCGACGCTCGCCCTCACCGCTGTGGCCCTGTTGAGCCAGAGCCTGTCGGCGCTCGATGTCATCATCAATCAGCGGCAGAGCGCCGGAGTCTTCCTCAAGATCACCCTGCTGGCCATGCCGCAGCTGCTCAATATGGTCCTGCCGCTCGCCCTGTTCGTGGCGGCGCTGGTGGCCCTGAACCGACTGCAGAGCGAGCAGGAGCTCGTGGTGTGTTTCGCCGGCGGCATGAGCCGGTGGCGGGTGATCGCCCCGCCGATGCGGTTGGCGGTCATCATCGCCCTGCTGGCTTTGGTGATGAACCTGTTCATCCAGCCTGCCGCCTATCGGGAACTGCGCAACACCCTGTTCGACGTCCGCACGGACCTGGCCGCCACCCTCGTCCGCGAGGGCGAGTTCACCGAGCCAGCCCCAGGACTGACCGTCTACGCCCAGAGCGTCGACAGCCGCGGACGCATGGGCAATCTGTTCATCCACGTGGCCGAGAGCGACGGCGCGGCGACCACCTACACCGCCGACGAGGGCCGCATGGCCACCCGCGGCGGAACGCCGGTGCTGGTCATGTCCCGCGGCTCGACCCAGGAATTCAGCCCCACCGGCGTGCTGAACTACCTGACCTTCGACGAGTACATCTTCGACCTGGGGCCCCTGGTCGCCTCCGAGGAGCTGGTCCACTACAAGCCGTCGGATCGCTACCTGCACGAGCTGTTCTTCCCAGACCTGGAACAGGATTGGGAGCAGCGCAATCGCCTGGAGATGCTGGCGGAAGGCCACGCGCGCCTGGCCACGCCCCTCTACAACATCGCCTTCATGGCCCTGGCCCTGGCGGCCATCCTGGGGGGCGGCTACGACCGCATGGGCTATGGCCGCCGGATCGCCTGGGCGGGCGCCGCCGCCGCCCTGAGCCGGATTCTCGGCTTCGTGGTCCAGGCCGCGTCTGAGTCTGGCGCCTGGATCAATCTTCTGCAGTATGTCGTGCCGCTGCTGACCATGGGCCTTGCCCTGCACGGCGTATTTCGCCAGCGGGTCTCGCGTTTCATCGATATGCGCCAACGGCCGGTGCGGATTGCGCGAGCTGGAGCGTCTGCATGAGGTTCGGCCGGATCGAAGCCTATGTGCTCTCGCGCAGCCTGCTGAGCGTCGGCGTGGCCCTGGCCGTGATCACCGCCGTGATCATCCTGGTTCAGTTTGTCGAACTGTCCCGCTCGGTAGGCGTCCGCGCCGAGGTCAGCGTGGCTCAGCTGTTTGGCCTGACGGCGCTGGGCACCCCCAGCCTTGTGCTGGTGCTCCTGCCCTTCATATTCCTGTTCGGCAGCATGGCGGCCTATGTCAGCCTCAACCGCCGCAGCGAGCTGGTGGCCATGCGCGCAGCCGGGGTTTCCGCCTGGCGGTTCATCCTGCCCACCGCGGCCGCCGCGGCCTTTGTCGGCGTGATCTCTGTCACCCTGCTCAATCCCCTGGCCGCCGCGTCCAACGCCAGGTTCGGCCTGGAACGCGCGCAGATCATGGACAACTATCTGGTGGATGCGCCGGAGGACATCTGGCTGCGACAGGGCGACGAACGCAGTCAGATCGTCATTCACGCCAAGGACCGCGAGATGGTCGATGGCACGGTCGTGCTCCGGGGCGTCTCCCTGTTCATTTATCAAAAGAACGAGGACGGGGTCCCCGAGTTCAGGCGCCGCCTGGAGGCCGCCGAGGCGCGACTGCTGCCGGGGTTCTGGCGGCTCACCGACGTGCGAGAGGCGGCCGCTGGTGAGAGCTCTGTGCGTTCCGAGAGCCTGTCGCTCCGCTCGAGCCTCGACAGCGAGTCGGCCCTGGAGCGGTTCGCCTCGCCCCAGGCGATCGCCTTCTGGCGGCTGCCCGCAGCCATCCGCACCACGGAACAGGCCGGGTTCAGCGCCAGTCGATATCAGCTGAGGTTCCAGCAACTTCTGGCCACGCCGCTGCTGTTCGCCGCCATGACGGTGCTGGCTGCCGCCTTCTCCCTGCGGCTGGCGCGCCTGGGGGGACTGGCGGGGCTGGCCGGTGGCGGCGTGGCCCTGGGTTTTGTCTTCTTCTTCCTCAATGAGTTCGCTGGCGCCCTGGCGAATGCGGACATCATTCCTCTCGTGGCGGCGGCCTGGGCGCCGCCCCTGATCGCCCTGCTGTCGGGTCTCACCCTGCTCTGCTACACCGAAGACGGTTGAAAGACGCCGCCACGCCGCTATTCCCTGCGCTTGGGCCGGCGGCAAGAAGGGATTCACGCTTGAAGACGTCACCTCGGCGCAGCTCTCTCGCCTCGGTCAAGCGCAGCCTCCTGGCCGGGGTGGCGCTGGCGAGCCTTTGCGCAGGGACCGCTCTGGCCCAGGCCCAGCCAGCCGCGACACCCGCGCCCGGCGCCGACGGGCTGATCCCCGGCGCCATCTATCTTGAGGCGGACTCGGTCGTGCGCGACGACAATCGCCCCAAGACTAAAGCGACCGGCGAGGTCGAGGCCCGCTATGATCGCCGCAATCTGCGCGCCGACACCCTGGTTTATGACGAGGCCCAAGGGGTCCTGCAGGCCTCCAATGTCGAAATCCTCAACCCCGACGGCAGCGTGGAGTTCGCCCGGGAGATCGTGCTGGACGACCAGATGCGCGCCGGCGTGGCCCGCGGGTTCGCCGCGCGCCTGCCCCAGAACGTCAAGCTGGCCGCCGCCAGCGCCGTTCGGCGCAATGAGAACGTCAACGAGCTGAACCGCGCCATCTACACTCCCTGCGACATCTGCGCAGACAGCGAGTCCAAGACCCCCACCTGGTCGATCCAGGCCGACAAGGTGGTGCAGGATCGCGAACGGCAGCTGGTCAGCTATCGGCACGCCGTGTTCCGTCTGTTCGGCGTGCCCGTCTTCTATGCGCCGCTGTTCTGGCATCCGGATCCTCAGGCGCAGCGGAAATCAGGGCTGCTGACACCGGACATCTCGGCGTCCGACCGCCGCGGCTTTTCCTACGAACAGCCCTATCTCATTGTCCTGTCGGATTATTCCGACCTGACTCTCAGCCCGCAGATCAACGCCAAGGTCGAGCCGTTTCTCAACGCCCGCTATCGCAAGCGCTTCTATTCCGGGGAGATCGATGTCCGGGGCGGCTACACCTATGCCGAGGATTTCGATTCCGACGGCCAGTTCGGCGAAGCAACCTCGCGCAGCTACATCCTGGCCCGCGGCGCCTTTGCGATCGACGAGAATTGGGAATGGGGCTTCACGGCCGAGCGGTCGTCCGACGACCTGCTGTTCGACAAGTACGAGATCGGAGATGTCTATCAGTCCCGCGGTCCCTACATCGCCGATGACCGTCGGCTGATCTCCCAGCTCTACGCCGTCCGGCAGGACGACGACTCCTATCTGTCCGTGGCGGCTTTCGACATCCAGGGCCTGCGCCCGGGCGATGACGACCGCACCTTCCCCACCGTGGCGCCGCTGATTGAAGGCCGCTGGAGCCCAGATGCCCGCGTGGCGGGAGGCCGCGTTCGGCTGCGCGCCAACGCCGTGGCCCTGGAGCGTGACCTGTCGCCCAGCAATACGGCGGCGACCTATGTGCCGGGCCTCGACAGCCGCCGCGTGGTGGCCCAGGCCGAATGGCGACGGACCTTCACGACGCGGGCGGGCGTCCGCCTTGAGCCCTTCGTCAATCTTCGCGCCGACGCCTACAGCCTCAGCGATGTGCCGCTGGAAGCCTATGGCGGGCGGACAGAGACCCGGGCCATGGGCACGGTCGGCGCAGACCTGAGCTGGCCTTTCTACCGTCGATTCAACAATGTAACGGCCGTTCTTGAACCCCTGGTCCAGGTCATGGCGTCGCCCCGTCCAGAGCAGATCCAGACCGGCGTGTCCGCAGCCGGCGAGCCTATCTATCTGGACGAGGACAGCCTCGCCTTTGAGTTCGACGAAACCAACCTGCTGATGGCCGACCGCTTCCCGGGATTTGACCTGATGGAGGGCGGACTGCGGGCCAACGTCGCGGCCAGGGGCAGTCTTCTGTGGGATGATGGCCGGCGCGCCACCCTGCTGGTGGGCCGGAGCTTCCGGGACGAGGAGGAGCCGGCCTTTCCGGAACGCACCGGCCTGCGGGACACCGCCTCGGACTGGATCGTCGCGGTTCAGGCCCAGCCGATTCGCGGGGTCTCGACGTTTGGTCGGGCGCGCCTGGACGGGGACAGCCTGGAGGTCCGCCGCGCGGAGGCCGGGGCCAATGTCGCCCTGGGCCGCGGGTCGGGCTTCTTCCGCTACCTGTGGGATGATCTCGACATCAATGGCGTCAAGCGCGAGAATCTGGACGTCGGGGGCGAGCTCTTTCTGACCCAGAACTGGGGTCTCACCGCCTATGGCAACCGCGACATGGTGCAGAACGCCTGGGTGGTGCGCGACGTCGGTGTGGTTTATCGGGACGAGTGCACACGGATCGAAGTCATCTACCGGCGCGAGGACACCATCGTCGGCCGCCTGGGCCCCAGCGAGTCGGTGGCCGTGCGCCTAACCCTCGCCACATTGGGCGAACCTATCTATGCCAACTAGGATCAGCGGCGCGCCAAGCCGCCACGAAGGAATGACCCAAGCGATGTTGTCTGCGCGTTCAGTCCGCGGCCGAGCGGCCTGCGGCGTCGCCCTTGTGGCGTTTCTGGCGACCACCGCCCTGCCGGCGGCGACCCTGGCGCAGGAGGCCCCTGCCCCTGCCCCCGCCGCGCCAGCGCCTGGGCTGTCGGAATATGCCGCCGCCGTGGTCAATGACGAGATCATCTCGACCTATGACCTGGCGCAGCGCATGCGCCTGCTGATCGCCACGACGGGGGTGCAGCCCACAGAGCAGAACCTGCCGCAGATCCAGCAGGAAGCCCTGATCGCCCTGGTGGACGAGACCCTGCAGCTGCAGGAGCTTCGGCGGGTCGAGCGGGAGCAGAAGTTCAGCATCATCGCCACGGACGAGGATGTCGACGAAGAGCTGGCCGAGCTCGCCAGCGGCAATGAGATGACGCTGGAGCAGTTCACCTCCATGCTCCGTAGCCAGGGCGTCCTCGACTCCCTGCGGGAGCAGCTCCGCGCCCAGGCCAGCTGGCAGCGATGGATCCAGGGCCGCTACGGCTCGCGTCTGCGAATCGGCGAGGATCAGGTTCGCGCCGTCCTGGAACAGCAGCGTGCCCAGGCCTCCAAGGCCCAGTTCCAGGTGAGCGAAGTCTTCATCGACGGCGCACGGGTCGGCGGCATGGATGTCGCCCTGCGCGGCGCCGAACAGCTAGTCAGCCAGATGCAGCAGGGCGCGCCCTTCCAGGCCGTGGCCCGGCAGTTCTCGGCCGCCCCGACGGCGGCGTCCGGCGGCGACGCCGGCTGGGTCAGCCCAGGGGAAATGCCCCCAGAGGTCGAGCAGGCCCTGGAGCAGATGCGGCCAGGCCAGCTGTCCCGGCCGATTCCGGTGACCGACGGTGTCTATATCGTCTACTTGCGCGATAAGCGTTCGGGGGCCGGCGCGACGGTCGTCAATCTGAAGCAGGCGGCGGTGGGCGTCCCCGCTGGCGCCCCGGCCAGCGAGGTCGAGGCCGCCCGCACCCGCCTGCTTGCGTTGCGCTCACGGATCACCGGCTGCGAGGATCTTGAGGCGGTGGCCGGTCAGGAGACCGGGGTCATCGCTGGCGACCTCGGCGAGGCTGAAATCACCGATCTGGCTCCGGCGTTCCGCTCGGCGGCCGAAACCCTGCAGGTGGGCGAGCTGTCCGAGCCGATCCGCACCGAAGCGGGCATGCACATCGTCGCCGTCTGCGGCAAGCGCGCCTCCGGCGGGCCGGAGCTTTCGGCCCAGCTGGTCGAGCGCCGGTTGTTCTTCGAGCAACTGGGGCTGATCGCGCGGCGTTACATGCGTGACCTTCGGAACGCAGCCACCATCGAGACCCGGTGAAAAACAGACCCCTGGCCGTCAGTCTCGGAGATCCCGCCGGGGTTGGCCCCGAGATTGTCGTCAAGGCCTGGAGCGCCCTACGTCATACCGGGCCACCCTTCCTGGTGGTGGGCGATCTGAATCAGGTCATCGCCGCTCCAGGCGGGGCCAGCGGCCTTGTCCGTCGAATCAGCACAGCGGAGGACGCGGCTCGGACCTTTCCCCAGGCCTTGCCGGTGATTGACATCCCTCTGCTTGAGCCCGTCGTCGCCGGCGTCCCTTCGCCGCGGGCGGCCAAGGCCGTGATCGCCTGGATTGAGACCGCCGTCGGTCTGGCCCTCTCTGGGGCCGTGGGCGGCGTCGTGACCGCGCCCATCGCCAAGGAAAGCCTCTATGGCGCTGGCTTTCCCTTTCCCGGCCACACCGAGTTCCTCGGCGAACTGACCCTCTCCCATCGCTATGACGGCGCCCGCGGTCCCGTGATGATGCTGGCGGCCCCGGGACTGCGGGTCTCGCTGGTCACCGTGCACACGCCTCTCGCTGAGGTGCCTGGAAGCCTGACCGTCGAGAAGATCGTCAATGCCGGCCTCGTCACCGCCCAGGCTCTACGACGGGACTTCGGCGTCGAGCACCCGCGGCTGGCGGTCGCCGGGCTCAACCCTCACGCAGGCGAAGGCGGGACGATCGGGCGCGAAGAAGTCCAGGTGGTGAGCCCAGCGGTGCGGGCCCTGCGCGATCTGGGGGTCAACGCCATGGGACCAAGCCCGGCTGACAGCCTGTTCCATGAGGCGGCGCGGGCCAAGTACGACGCGGTGCTCTGCCTCTACCACGATCAGGCCCTGATCCCGGTCAAGATGCTCGACTTCTGGGGTGGGGTGAACATCACCCTCGGCCTCCCCATCGTCCGGACCTCACCGGACCACGGCACGGCGTTCGACATCGCCGGGCGGGGGCAGGCGCGGCCTGACAGCATGATCGCCGCCATCCGCATGGCGCAAGACATCGCCTTACACCGCCTATGAGCGCGCTTGCTGATCTTCCGCCCCTGCGCCAGAGCCTGGAGGCGCATGGCCTGATGGCCGACAAGGGGCTCGGCCAGCATTTCCTGCTGGATCTCAACATCACCCGGAAGATCGCGCGCCTGGCCGGCCCTCTGGAGGGCGTGCGGGTGATCGAGGTGGGTCCTGGTCCCGGCGGGCTGACCCGCGCCTTGCTTGAAGCCGGCGCGCATGTCATCGCGATTGAGAAAGACGCGCGCTTTCTTCCACTTCTCAATGATTTACGCGATGTCGCTGACGATCGCTTGCAGATCGAACTGGCGGACGCGCTCAAGGCCGATGAGGCGACGCTGACCGGCGGCGCGCCCGTCGCGATCGTGTCCAACCTGCCCTACAATGTCGGGACCGCCCTGCTCATCAAGTGGCTCACCGGGCCCTACCGGCCCGCCTCCATGACCCTGATGTTCCAGAAGGAGGTCGCGCAGCGGATCGTGGCGCGTCCAGGGGACGACGCCTATGGCCGGCTGGCGATCATCGCCCAGGCGACCTCCCAGGCGAAGATCGTCATGGAGGCGCCGGCCAGAGCCTTCACCCCGCCGCCGAAGGTCGACTCCGCCGTCGTGCGCCTCGATCCCCTGGACCAGCGGCCGCCGGAGGCCCTGATCGCAGCCCTGGAGCGGGTGAGCCAGGCCGCCTTCGGGCAACGCCGCAAGATGCTGCGGTCCAGCCTAAAGGTGCTGGGCGGCGCGGCGCTGTGCGATGCGGCGGGAATCGATCCCGCACGACGGGCCGAGACCCTGTCGCTTGAGGAGTTCATGGGCCTGGCCGAGGCCCTGCGGCGGGCCGAGGGCGCGAACTGAGCCCTGACAGGGCTTGCCCGCACCAAGCCCCCTCCTCTAGGACCGCCCTATGCTGGAACTGGATCAGGCCCTCGCGGGCCTCAATGACTATCCCTATCTGCAGACCCTGATCGGGCTGGCCCTGCTCGCCGCCCTGGCGGTGGTGGTCAACTGGCTGACCCAGCACGTGCTGCTGCGGATCGTGCGCCGCGCCCTCAGCCTGTCCCTGAAGGACGAGGCCGAACTCTTCTTCCGGGAGGTGATCGCCAGACTGGCCAATGTGGCGCCGGCCATCGTGGTCTATCAGGCCGTGCTGGTGGTGCCGCACCTGCCTGAGGCCGCCGAGACCGTGGTGCGCAATGTCGCCGCGGCCTTCATGATCCTGACGGTGATCCTGGCGATCACGGGCGCGCTGAACCTTTTCAACGCCCTCTATTCCCGCCGACCTGAAAGCCGACAGCGGCCGATCAAGGGCTATATCCAGGTTGGCAAGATCGTCCTCTACGCGGCGGCCGCCATCCTGGTCGTGGCGACCCTGCTGGACCGCTCCCCCCTTCTGCTGATCTCAGGCCTCGGCGCGATGGCCGCGGTCCTGCTGCTGGTCTTCAAGGACACCATCCTGTCCCTGGTGGCCTCGGTCCAGCTCACCAGCAACGACATGATCCGGGTGGGCGACTGGATCGAGATGCCGCAGCTCAACGCCAATGGCGATGTCATCGACCTGGCGCTGCATACGGTGAAGATCCAGAATTTCGACAAGACCATCACCACCATCCCCACCTGGCGGCTGATCAACGAGTCCTTCGTCAACTGGCGCGGCATGCAGGAGTCCGGCGGTCGCCGGATCATGCGCGCCATCCTGCTGGACCAGACGGCCATCCGCTTCCTGACCCCGGAGGAGCGGGAAGGCCTGAAGCGCTTCGCCTTGCTCGATGTCTATCTGGGGCAAAAGGACAAGGAGCTGGAGGCCTGGAACGAGTCCCTGGTGAAGTCAGGCCGCGATCCGGTCAACACCCGGCGGCTGACCAATGTGGGCACCTTCCGGGCCTATGTGCAGGCCTATCTGAAGGTTCATCCGGGCATCGCCAAGGAGAAGACCCTGATGGTCCGCCAGCGCGATCCGACGCCCGAGGGCCTGCCCCTGGAGATCTACGCCTTCGCCAATACGGTCGTGTGGGAGGACTATGAGGCGATCCAGAGCGACATCTTCGACCACGTCCTGTCGATCCTGCCGGAATTCGACCTGCGGCTCTTCCAGGCCCCCACCGGACGGGACATGCGCGGCCTGACCGAAAAGATCGGCGGCGAGGCGCGCTAGAGGCGTTCGTCCAGGAGGCGCTGAACGAAGTCCCGCAGGCCGGGGTTGCGCACCCGCTTCTGCCGCTCGGCGTGATAGATGTGGGCCAGGTCCGAATAGGCCCGGTCGTAGTCGTCATTGATGATGACGTAGTCGTAGTCGACGGCCCGCTCGATCTCGCCATAGGCGCGGCCGAGCCGCCGCTGGATGACGTCCTCGCGGTCCTGAGCCCGGGCGTGCAGCCGGCGCGACAGCTCCGCCATGCTGGGCGGCAGGATGAAGACCCGGACCACGTCATCGGGGGCCTTCTGGGCGATCTGCGCCGCCCCCTGCCAGTCGATGTCGAACAGAACGTCACGACCGCCGCCAAGGGCGTCCATCACCGGCTGGGCGGGACTGCCATAGCGGTGCTCATGCACATTGGCCCATTCCAGGAAGGCGTCAGCGGCGATCATGGCGTCAAAGGCGGCGCGGTCGACGAAGTGATACTCGCGACCGTTTTCCTCCCCCGGCCGCGGGTCGCGGGTCGTCGCCGAAACCGACAGCTCCAGCTCGGCGTGATCGGCCACCAGCCGCCGCGACAGGGAGGTCTTGCCGGCGCCGGACGGGCTGGAGATGAGCAGCATCAGGCCGCGGCGGGGAATGGAGCTTTGAATCATTGGTCTCGGGTCTGGTCAGGGCGGGCCGGCGCGGGATGTCTATTCCACATTCTGGACCTGCTCGCGGAGCTGTTCGATCACGGCCTTGAGCTCCAGGCCCACGGCCGTCAGGGCCGACAGGGCCGACTTGGAGCAGAGCGTGTTGGCCTCCCGCATGAACTCCTGGGTCAGGAAATCCAGTCGTCGCCCCACCGGCCCCTCGCCGGTCAGTAGACCGCGGGCGGCGTCCACATGACCCGCCAGACGGTCGAGTTCCTCGCGGACATCGGCCTTCACAGCCATGGCGGCGGCCTCCTGGACGATCCGGGCCTCCAGTCCCGCGGGATCGTCGATCAGCTCGGCGATCCGACGGGCGAAGCGTGCCTTGATCACCTCAGGCTGTTCGGCGGCCAGGACCTCGGCCTGGGCGGTGAGCTCGGCGATCCGGTCCGTAAGGCCCAGGAGAACGCCCTGCAGAGCCGCGCCTTCAGCTTCCCGGGCGAGCTTCAGCGCATCCAGGGCCTGTCCGATGGAGGCGGTCATGGCCGCTTCGACCCGCGCCAGGGCTTCTGGATCTGGCTCGGCGTCCGTCACGTCGATCACCCCCCGTAGGGCCAGCAGACCGTCCAGGGCGGGCGGCGTTGCGCGCCCTTCCGTCACAAGCCCCTGCGTGACCGCCAGATAGCGCTCGATCTGGTCGAGGTTGATGCGGACCTGGGCCTGGCTCTCGGCGCGCTTCGCCTGCAGACCGACGGTGATCTGGCCCCGCTGAAAACGCCCCTGCGCCCCATCCCGGGCGGCCCGTTCCAGGGTCTCGAACCCCGGTGGGCTACGAAAGCGGACATCCAGGTTACGGCCATTGACCGACCGGGCCTCCGCCGCCCAGGTCCAGTCGTCCTGGACGCCATCTGCTCGGCCAAAGCCGGTCATGCCCGAAAGGCCCATATTCAGTCTCTCCGTGACTGCGGCGAACGGTTGGCCGACTGGCTCATGGCTCGGTGCTGAGGGGCGCATCCACCGGCGGCGCGGCGGCTTCGCTGGCCGACGCCCTCGCCCGCTCGATCCGGCGCCAACGCTCCACATTACGCCGATGCTCGTCATAGGTGGCGGCGAAGGCGTGGCCGCCGCTGCCGTCGGCGACAAAGAACAGATAGTCGGTCTCCGGCGGATCCAGCACGGCAGCCAGGGCCGCGCGCCCCGGATTGCAGATCGGCGTCGGGGGCAGGCCATCGATCTGATAGGTGTTGTAGGGCGTCTGGCGATTGAGCTCGGACTGGCGGATTCCGCGCCCCAGGGGCCGTCCCTTGGTCATGCCATAGATGATGGTCGGATCGCTCTCCAACCGCATGCCCCGCCGCAACCGGTTGACGAAGACGGACGCGACCTGCGGCCGCTCGGCGCCGAGGGCGGTCTCCTTCTCCACCACAGAGGCCAGGATCACCGCCTCCTGCGGACTGCTGATCGGCAGGCCGGGCTGCCGCTTGGACCACAGCAGGGCCAGCACCTCGTCATGGGCGTCCATCATCCGCTGCAGGACCGCGGCCCGGTCCTCGCCGCGCTCGATCTGGTAGGTTTCCGGGAGCAACGCCCCTTCCGGCGGCGACGGCGCCACCCCGCTCAGCAGCGGGTTGGCCGCCAGGATCTCCACCACCATTTCGGAGGTGACCCCCTCGGGAATGGTCACGAAATGGCGCACCACCCGACCGGCGCGGATGTCGTCCAGCACCCGGGCCATGGACTGGCGAGAGGAGAACTCATACTCCCCCGCCTTCAGGCTGCGGGCCGCACCCGTGGCCTGGGCTGCGGCCAGGAAGATGGGGGCCGAGGAAATCACGCCGGCGCCTTCCAGGCTCGAGGCGATTTCCGGCAGGCCCGCGCCCCGGCGCAGGATCACGGTCGTGGTCTCGCCCTGCGCGGTGGGGCCCGGTCCCTGAAACATCCACAGCGTCCAGAGCCCGGCCAGGGCCAGGACCAGGGAGAAGGTCACCGCCGCGCTGGTCAGGGTCACCAGCAGGCGGCGCAGGGGAGAGACGCCGGCGCCCCTTTTGGCCGGTCGGGGGCGAGGCGCGCGCGGCATGGATCAGACCTGCTTGAACACCACGGAGGCGTTGGTGCCGCCGAAGCCGAAGCTGTTGGAAAGCGCCACCTTGATCTCCCGGGGCTGAGCCTTGTTGGCCGCCAGGTCGATCGGCGTCTCCACCGAAGGATTGTCCAGATTGATGGTGGGCGGGGCGATCTGGTCGCGGATGGCCAGGCAGGTGAACGCCGCCTCAATGGCGCCTGCGGCGCCCAGCAGGTGGCCCGTCGCCGACTTGGTGGACGACATGGTCACCTTGGAGGCCGCATTGCCGAGCATCCGTTCGACCGCGCCCAGCTCGATCTCGTCACCGAGGGGCGTCGAGGTGCCGTGGGCGTTGATGTAGTCGATGTCGGCCGGCGAAACGCCCGCATCCTTGATCGCCGCCTGCATGGCCCGGAAGCCGCCATCGCCATCCTCCGCCGGAGCGGTGATGTGGTAGGCGTCGCCGGCCAGGCCGTAGCCGGCTACTTCGGCATAGATTTTCGCGCCGCGGGCCTTGGCGTGTTCGTACTCTTCCAACACCAGGACGCCGGCGCCCTCGCCCATCACGAAGCCGTCGCGGTCCTTGTCATAGGGGCGGCTGGCCTTGGTGGGATCATCATTGAAGCCGGTCGACATCGCGCGACAGGCGATGAACCCGGCGATGCCCACCGGGCAGACAGCCGCCTCGGCGCCGCCGGCGACCATCACGTCAGCGTCGCCATACTTGATCATGCGCGCCGCATCCCCGACCGCGTGAGCGCCCGTGGCGCAGGCGGTCACCACCGAGTGGTTGGGGCCCTTGAAACCATGACGGATGGAGACCTGGCCCGAGGCCAGGTTGATCAGGGCCGACGGGATGAAGAAGGGGCTGACCCGGCGGGGGCCCTTCTCATGCAGTTCGATGCTGGTCTTCTCGATGGTCGCCAGGCCGCCAATGCCCGAGCCGATGATGACCCCGGTCCGCTCGCGGCCCTCGTCATCCTCCGGCGCCCACCCGGAGTCCTTCACCGCCTCGTCGGCCGCGGCGATAGCGTAGAGGATGAAGTCGTCTATCCGGCGCTGGTCCTTCTGGGACATCACGCTGTCAGGGTCGAAGGCGCCCTCCACGTCCGGGCCGCCGCCGCCACGCCCATCGACCCGCGGCACCTCGCAGGCGACGTTGCAGGCATAGGTTGAGGCGTCGAAGGTGGTGATGTTCCCGGCGCCGGACTTGCCGGCCAGGATCGCCTTCCATGTCACCTCGACGCCTGAACCAAGCGGGGTGACCAGGCCGAGGCCGGTGACGACGACGCGGCGGGTATTGGCGGTGGACATGGCGTTTCTACTCCCAGGGCTGGCCCCAAAACAAAACCGCCGCGCCTCTCCGGCGCTGGGGCCTAAGGGACGCGGCGGTCATGTGTCAGACGTCAGGCGAAGACGCCCAGGCGTCAGGCGCCCAGACGCTCCTGGATGAACTTCACGGCGTCGCCGACCGTCTGGATGTGCTCAGCGGCGTCGTCCGGAATTTCGATATCGAATTCTTCTTCGAAGGCCATGACCAGTTCGACGTTGTCGAGGCTGTCGGCGCCCAGGTCGTCGATGAAGCTGGCCTTTTCAGTGACCTTCTCGGGATCGGCGTCGAGGTGCTCGATGACGATCTTACGCACGCGTTCCAGAATGTCGGACATTCGCTTTTAGTCCCTCTAAATTCAACTGATGCATCCGCGACGGGAGACGCCTTGTCAACCTTCGGCGGTGTTGGGTTTGGGGCCTCTGAAGTGGCCCCAGGCAGTCCAGGCCAGTTTAATCGGCGAGCGCCGTAGCATGTTCCTTTCGGCGAGGCCAGCGGCCAGCAGGCCCGATCAGATCATCGCCATGCCGCCATTCACATGCAGCGTCTGGCCCGTGACATAGGCCGCTTCTCCGCTGGCGAGATAGACGCAGGCCGCGGCGATTTCATCGCCACTGCCCAGCCGTCCGGCCGGGATGGTAGAGAGAATCTGGGTCTTCTGGGCCTCGTTCAAGGCGTCGGTCATCGGGCTTTCGATGAAGCCAGGCGCGATGCAATTGACGGTGATTCCCCGGCTGCCGACCTCCTGGGCCAGCGCCTTGGAGAAGCCGATCATCCCCGCCTTCGAAGCCGCGTAGTTGGTCTGGCCGGGATTTCCCATCACGCCGACCACCGAGGTGATGCCGATGATTCGCCCGTAGCGGCGCTTCATCATGCCCTTCACCGCCGCGCGGCTGAGGCGGAAATAGGATTCCAGGTTCACGCGGATCACCGCGTCCCAGTCCTCGTCCTTCATCCGCATCAGCAGGCCGTCGCGAGTGATGCCGGCATTGGCCACCAGGATGTCCAACGGCGCGCCGGCCGCGGCCTCGGCCGCAGCCACCAGACCGTCAACGGAGTCGGGATCGGAGAGATTGGCCGAGGCCACGCTGACGCGGTCCTTCAGATCGCCGGCCATCTCGTCCAGCACCGCCTGCCGGGTGCCCGACAGAACCACATGGGCGCCCTGGGCGTGCAGGGACCGCGCGAGGGCGGCGCCGATGCCGCCGGTCGCGCCGGTGACCAGGGCGGTCTTGCCTGAAAGATCGAACATGTGAGCGCCTCCAGCGGCGTTTGAAACTCTAGAGAGACTTGGCGAAGGCTTCCAGGTCGGCGGGCGTGTTCAGCGGCGTCGCCTCGGCGTCCGGGGCGATGCGCTTGGCCATGCCCGAAAGGACCTTGCCGGAGCCGGCTTCTGCGAAGCGGGTCACCCCGCCGCTTTCCACCAGCCAGGCGATGCTCTCGCGCCAGCGCACCCGCCCCGTAACCTGCTCCACCAGCAGGCGGCGGATCTCTTCAGGCTCGTGCACCGGGCGCGCCGTGACATTGGCTACCAGGGGCGCGCGGGGCGAGACGATGGTCGCCGCCGCCAGGGCCTGCGCCATCTCATCGGCGGCGGGCTGCATCAGGGGGCAATGGAAGGGCGCCGAGACGTTCAGCGGGATGGCCCGGGCGCCAAGCTCCTTGGCCTTCTCGATGGCCCGGTCGACGGCGGCCTTGGCGCCGGAGATCACCACATTGCCCTGGTTGTTGTCGTTGGCCACAACGCAGACGCCAACCTCGGCGCCGGCGGCGGCGGCGGCCTCGGCCAGGGCGACGTCGGTCTTGGGTCCGATCAGCGAGGCCATGGCGCCCTCGCCCACCGGCACGGCGCGCTGCATGGCCTGGCCCCGCAGCTTCAGCAGGCGGGCGGTGTCGGCCAGGCTGATGGCGCCCGCCGCGGCCAGGGCGGAATACTCCCCAAGGCTGTGGCCAGCGACAAAGGCGGCGCGATCAACTCCGACTCCGAACTCCTTCTCCAACACCCGGGCGACCGCCAGGCTGACGGCCATCAGGGCCGGCTGGGCGTTCTCCGTCAGGGTGAGGTCGGTCTCCGGGCCGTCTCGCATCAGGGCGAACAGCTTCTGCCCCAGGGCGTCGTCGACCTCCTGAAACACCTCGCGGGCCGCCGAGAAGGTCTCGGCCAGGTCAACGCCCATGCCGACGGCCTGGCTGCCCTGGCCAGGAAAGATGAAGGCGAGGCTCATGGGTTGCGCTCCCAGGCTGGCGGCGTCCGGGGCCCGGCGCGCGCTCTGTCGATTCCGAGCCGCGAGGGTTAGGGGATTAGGCCCTGGGCGGCAAGCATGGGGCCTCTCCCACCCCGCCTGGGGTGACGGGGCCGGCGTGATGAGTCAGACTCTCGAGGCTGCCCCCCGACAAGCCGGAGCCCACCGTGACCGACCGCCATCTGATCTATTTCGCCGATCCCATGTGCTCATGGTGCTACGGCTTCTGGCCGGTGATCAGCGCCGTGCGCGCGGCGTTCGGCGACAGCCTGCCCGTCCGGCTGGTGATGGGCGGGCTACGGCCTGGGACCACCGAGGCCATGACGGAGGAGGCCAAGACCAGTCTGCGAGGGCACTGGGCTGAGGTGGCGGCCGCCTCGGGACAGGACTTCAGCGAAGCCGCCATGGCCGGCGAGGGCTTTATCTATGACACCGACCCGGCGGCCCGGGCTGTGGTGGTGATCCGCCGTGAGCGACCCGACCTCGCCCTCGACTATCTGGGCGCCCTGCAGCGGGCCTTTTATGGCGAGGGCCGCGACATCACCCAGGAAGACGTGCTCGCCGAGGTCCTGGGCGAGGTTGTGCCAGGCGCCGACCAGGAGGCGTTCCGCATCAACTGGCGCAGCGAAGACGCCGAGAACGAGACCTGGGCCGACTACGCGATCTCCCAGAAGTCCGGCGTCACGGGGTTCCCGACCCTTGTCGGCGGGCCAGACGATACCGGAAAGTACGGCGTCGTGACCCGCGGCTTCGCGCCGGCCGAACAGGTGCTGCCAGTGCTGGTCGACTGGATCGGCCGACCGGTTCACTAGGTCCGGGCGTCGTCAGGCGGCGCCATTGGGGCTGCAGTGCAGATAGCCCCTTTCGACCATCCGCCGCATGGCTTCATAGACCTCGGTCAGCTCTTCATAGGTGGCGCGCAATTGCGCCATCCGACCGGTCTGCTCGGGACTCATCAGGTGCGAGCGTCCGGCGAGCGCCAGCCCCTCGGCCACCCAGGCCGCGCGGGCGTGGGCCGCAGCCAGGGCCAGTCGCTGGAACTTGGCCACATCCACCGGCCCCAGCATCTGCGCGACCACTTCGCGGTTCGAGGCGAAAGCGGTGTAATCGATCTGTTCGAGAAGACCCCGCAGGCGACGATGGGCGGCGGGATCGCTCTCATCCTGGGGTTCGAAATGGTCCGATACCACCCGACGGTAGGACGAACTTCTGACGGAAGACATCTCTTCCTCCTTGGCGGAGCAATGGGACTCCGAACCGCCACCCTATCCACATTGGATTAATAGAGGTTTTCCGAGCGTGCTGGAGCACGCGAGGTTCAGGATTACGGAATTGGCCCGCGCCGTCCGCGCACCGTCACACCGAGCGCCGCCTGCCGAGCTTGCCCTGACATCGGAATTGGCGTACTAGCCCGCCTCTTCACGGAAGGCGGTCTCTAGCCGGAACGCGAACAGGTCGGGGCACGCTCGACCGCCGCGCCAGAGATCCATCGTGGCCGACGGACTTCCGCCGCCGCCCACGCCGCCTCCCACAACGGAAGAGGAAAAATGGCGCTTTACGAACACGTGGTCATTTCGCGGCAGGACATCTCGCCGCAACAGGCCGAAGCCCTCAATGACCAGCTCAAGTCGATGATCGAGGAAAGCGGCGGCGCCGTAGCCAAGATCGAATACTGGGGCCTCCGCAACCTCACCTATCGCATCAAGAAGAACCGCAAGGGTCACTATTCCCTGCTGGCCATCGATGCGAAGCCCGAGGCCGTCAAGGAGATGGAGCGCCAGCTCTCCCTCAACGAAGATGTCCTTCGCTACATGACCGTCCGCGTCGAAGAGCTCGACCTCGAGCTGTCGCCGGTCCTGGCCCGCCGTGACCGTGAGCGCGAACCGCGCCGCGAGGACGGTCCCCGTCGTGACGGCGAGTCCCGCCGTGACGCCGAACCGCGCCGCGACGACGCCTAAGGGGAGGATCTGGAATCATGACTGACACCAACGACACCGCCGGCGCTCCGGCCGCCGCCGCCGCCCCCCGCCGTCCCTTCTTCCGTCGCCGTAAGGTTTGCCCGTTCTCGGGCGCCGGCGCGCCGAAGATCGACTACAAGGACGTGAAGCTGCTGCAGCGTTACGTCTCCGAGCGCGGCAAGATCGTGCCGTCGCGGATCACGGCCGTCTCGGCCAAGAAGCAGCGTGAACTGGCTCGTGCGATCAAGCGCGCCCGCTTCCTCGCCCTTCTTCCCTACGTCGTGAAGTAAGGGACCAGGATCATGAAGGTCATTCTGCTTGAACGCGTCGAAGGCCGTGGCGGCCTCGGCGAAATCGTAACCGTCAAGGACGGCTACGCCCGCAACTTCCTGCTGCCGCGCCGCAAGGCCCTTCGCGCCACCACGGCGAACATGAAGGTCTTCGAGGCCCAGCGCGCCACCATCGAAGCCCGCAACGCCGAGGCCCGCGCCGACGCGGCCAAGGCCGGTGAAGGCCTCGACGGGACCACCTACGTCCTGATCCGTCAGGCTGGCGAAAGCGGCCAGCTCTACGGGTCGGTCTCCGGCCGTGACGTCGCCGACGTCGTCAACGCCGAAGGCGGCAAGGTCGAGCGTTCGATGGTGGTGCTGGACAAGCCCATCAAGACCCTGGGCATGCATGCCGTGAAGGTTCGCCTGCACGCCGAGGTGATCGTGACGGTCAACCTCAACATCGCCCGCAGCCAGGACGAAGCCGACCGTCAGGCCCGCGGCGAGAACATCATCACCTCGCAGTTCGAGGAAGATCGCGCCGCCGCCGACGAGGCCGCCGCAGATCTTCTTGAGGGCGGCGCAGGCTCGATCGAAGGCGACTACGTCGAGTCCTGATCCAGTCTTTCTGGAGATGAAAATCAGCGGTCCGGAGCCCAGGCTCCGGGCCGCTTTTTCTTTGGCCGGAAGAAGGCCAGAGGCTGTTGCAAATATGTCATTCTTTTGGCGCGCGAGACACACTAGCTAAGCCCCAGGGGCCATCAAAGGACCTGGGGCCGGCCAAGCCGGACCCCCTTAACGGGGATATACATGCAGTATCGTACGCTTCTTCTGGCCGCAGTCTCGGCGACAAGTCTGATCTCGACCGCCGCCCTGGCGCAGACCGCGTCCAACGGCGGGCCCGCTGGCGCGGAAGTCCAGGAAATCGTGGTCACCGGCACCCGCACCACCGGCCGCAGCCGGCTGGACACCCTGGCGCCCGTCGACGTCGTCACCAGCCAGAGCCTGCAGCAGCGCGGCGTCACCGAACTGGCCGCGGCGCTCTCGACCACCGTGCCCTCCATCAGCTTCCCGCGCCCCTCCAACACCGATGGCACCGACGCGGTCCGCCCGGCCACCCTGCGCGGCCAGGGCCCTGACCAGACCCTGGTCCTGGTGAACGGCACGCGGCGTCATGTGAGCGCCCTGCTCAACACCAATGGCTCGGTGGGCCGCGGCTCGGCCGCCGTCGATCTGAATGCCATCCCCTCCACCGCTCTTGAGCGCATCGAGGTCCTGCGCGACGGCGCGGCCGCCCAGTACGGCTCCGACGCCATTGCCGGCGTCGTCAACCTTCGCCTGCGCGAAGCCGCCACCGGCGGCGGCCTGTCTGTGACCTACGGCCAGTACGAGACCGAATTCGACGGCTTCTATGGCCGCGACGGCAACATCTCCGACGGCGCCACCACCACGGTGTCCGGCTGGCAGGGCCTGCCGCTTGGCGCTGACGGCTTCCTCACCCTGTCGGCGGAATACCGCGATCGGGAGAACACCAACCGCAGCGACATCGACCGTCGCGTCACCCCCAACCGCATCACCTCGCGCTTCGGCGACGCCGATGTGGAAGACGTGTCCTTCTACGCCAACGCCGGCAAGCCGCTGGGCGATGTCTGGGAAGCCTATGGCTGGTTCGGCGTGCAGGAACGTGACGCCTCTAGCGCGGCCACCTTCCGCACGCCCACCGACGCCAACCAGAACGTGCCTGCGGTCTATCCCAACGGCTATCTGCCCAAGCTCGCCACCGACACCAGCGACCTGAGCGCTGCGCTTGGGGTGCGCGGTGAGATCGCCGGCTTCAACGCCGACTTCAACGTCGCCTACGGCAAGAACGACATCAATTTCGGCGTTCGCGACACCATCAACCCGTCCTATGGTGCGGCCTCGCAGACCTCCTTCGAGGCCGGCGGCCTGGAGTACAGCCAGACGGTCTTCTCCGCCGACTTCAGCCGCGGCGTGGACGTGGGCCTGGCTGGGCCGCTGAACGTGGCCTTCGGCCTGCAGGCGCGCACCGAGACCTTCGAGATCAACCAGGGTGAGCCGACCTCTTATAACCGCGGTCCGATCACCAATGTCTCGTTCGGCTCGCGGGGCTTCACCGGCTTCAGCCCGAGCAATGAAGTGGACGTCGATCGGGACGCGGTCGGGGTCTACGTGGATCTCGAAGGCCAGCTGACCGACAAGTTCTCGGCCTCGGCCGCGGTCCGCTATGAGGACTATTCGGACTTCGGCTCCAACACCTCGGGCAAGGTCTCGGCGCGCTACGACTTCACCCCCGCCTTCGCCCTGCGCGGGGCGGTGTCGTCCGGCTTCCGGGCGCCCAGCCTTCAACAGCAGTATTACACCGCCACCTCGATCCTCTACATCAACGGCGTGCCCTTCGAGACCGGGACCTACCCCTCGGTCAGCCCCGTGGGCGCCGCCCTGGGCGGTCAGGCCCTGGACCCTGAAACGTCGCGCAACTACGCCCTGGGCCTGGTCTATCGTCGCGGCGCCTTCGAGCTCACCGTCGACGCCTACCGCATTGAGGTCGAGGACCGCATCGTCCTGAGCGAAACCTTCCAGGGCTCGGCCACCGCCGCGCCGGGAACCAACGCCCGGGTGATCGCCGATCTGCTGGCCCCCTTCGGCGCCACCGCCGCCCGCTTCTTCATCAACGGCGTGGACACCGAAACCAACGGGATCGACGTGGTCGCCCGCTATCGGATCGTCGATCCCCAGGCTGGCGTCTTCGACCTGACCGCGGCCGGCAACATCAACGAGTTCGAGGTCACCAAGACGCCGACCGCCAGCGCATCGATCCTGCCGACCCCGACCAGCCTGTTCGGCCGCCAGGCCGTGCTGCGGTTCGAGGAAGGCGCGCCGAAGCAGAAGCTGACCCTGCAGGGTGACTGGAGCCGCGAAGCCTGGGGCGCGACCCTGCGCACCACCTTCTACGGTTCGGCCCTGTCGCCCGGCACCCTGGCCAACGGCAGCGCCGACAGCGAGACCGGCGTGCGCGGCGTGGTGGACCTGGAGGCTCGCCGGACCTTCCCCATGGGGGTCACCGTGGCGCTTGGGGCGGACAATCTGTTCGACGTCTATCCCCGTCAGATCCCGCCGAACCTGAACACCACCGGCGCGGCGCCGTTCAGCTCGTTCTCGCCGTTCGGCTTCAACGGCCGGTTCCTCTACGGCCGGGTCAGCGTCCGCTGGTAGATCCCGCAGCCTGAGACGACCTTGAAGGGGGCGGGCGCATGTCCGCCCCCTTTTCGTTGGGCCGTCGGGACAACCTTTCCACAGGCTCGCGATTTCCTGTTGAGCGCGACACTTCGTCGGCAGTCGGAAGGCCGGCGTTAAGCTATCAGCAAGCCATGGCCATTGTTCCCGCCCTTGATCTGCGCATGCCGCAGGACGACGAACCCCACCACAATCACGCCCCGGCCAATATCGAGGCCGAGCAGGCCCTGCTGGGGGCGCTGCTCTACGACAACGCCGTCTTCGAGCGCCTGGGGGACAACCTGCAGGCACGGCACTTCTTCGAGCCCTTCCATGGCCGCCTCTACGGCGCCATCGAGACCTCGATCCGCAAGGGGCAGCTGGCCGAGCCGATCCTGATCGCCGAGCAGTTCGCCCGCGATCCGGCGTTCGAGGAGCTGGGGGGCCTGCGCTACCTGGCCAATCTGGTGGACCGGGCGCCGCCCTCGACCCATGCCCCTGACTATGCCCGGGCCATCTATGACCTGGCGCTGCGCCGGGATTTGATCCGCATCGGCCAGGAGATCGCCACCGGCGCCCAGACCACCGACGGCGAAACCTCGGCCCGCGACCAGATCGAGGCCGCCGAGCAACAGCTCTACGCCCTGGCCGAGACCGGCTCGGTCAGCCAGGGTTTCGTGCCCTTCGCCGACGCCCTGCACGGCGCCGTGGCCATGGCCGCCGAAGCCCATGCCCGGGACGGCGGCCTGGCGGGCCTGTCCACCGGCCTGATCGATCTCGACCAGAAGATCGGCGGGCTGCACCCGTCCGACCTTGTGATCCTCGCCGCCCGACCCTCCATGGGGAAGACTTCGCTGGCCTGCAACATCGCCTTCGATGTGGCCCGCAACTTTGCTTGGGAGCCTCGCCCTGACGGGACGCGCAAGACCGTCAGTGGCGGCGTCGTGGCCTTTTTCTCCCTGGAAATGTCGGCCGAGCAGCTGGCCATGCGCCTGCTGGCCGAGGCTTCCGGCGTCTCGGGCGACCGGCTGCGCAAGGGCGAGATCGACGCCATGGAGTTCGGACGCGTTCGGGACGCGGCCCTCGAAATCCAGGAGGCGCCGCTCTATATCGACGCCACCGGCGGCCTGAGCCTGGCCAAGCTCACCGCCCGCGCCCGACGTCTCAAGCGCACCACGGGCCTCGACCTGATCATGGTCGACTATCTGCAGCTGGTGACCATTGGCTCCGGGTCCAGCGACAACCGGGTGCAGGAGGTGAGCGCCATCACCCAGGGCCTCAAGGCGTTGGCCAAGGAACTGTCGGTGCCGGTGATCGCGCTCTCGCAGCTCTCCCGCCAGGTAGAGAACCGCGAGGACAAGCGGCCGCAGCTATCAGACCTTCGGGAATCCGGCTCCATCGAGCAGGACGCCGACATGGTCATGTTCATCTATCGGGAGAGCTATTACCTCAGCCGCACCGAGCCGCGGGAAGGCACCGAAGAGCACTTCAAGTGGCAGGAGCAGATGGACCAGGTCCGCGGGCTGGCCGAGATCGTCATCGGCAAGCAGCGTCACGGGCCGATCGGCACGGTGAAGCTCTCCTTCCATGAGGACCTGACCAAGTTCGGCAATCTCGCCCGGGACGGCCGCTACGATCCCCACTGAAGCGCGCGGACTTGCGCCCCGCCCGTCGGCGGTTCAAGGGGAGCAGATGGCCCCCTCCTCCCGCGCCACGCTGAGCATCGACCTCGACGCCCTGGCCCATAACTACCACGTGATCGCCGCCGAGGCGGCCGGGGCGGAGACCGCTCCGGTGGTCAAGGCCGACGGTTACGGCCTCGGTGCGGCGCCTGTCGCCCGCCGCCTCTGGGCGGAAGGCGCCCGAACCTTCTTCGTCGCCCGGCTCGAGGAGGGCGAGGCCCTGCGCGCGGCCATCGCCCAACGATCCGCCCGCATCATCGTGCTCGATGGCTTTGTCCCAGGCTCCGGTCCGCGCCTGGCCGCCGCAGCCTTGACCCCCGTGCTGAACAGTCTCGATCAGGTGGCCGCCGCCAGCCAGTTCGCCCGGGCCGCGTCAGTCGCCCTGCCCTGCGTCCTCCAGGTGGACACTGGCATGAACCGCCAGGGGCTGGGCCGGGATCAGGCCGCCGCCCTCACCCAATCCGACCGCCTGGCGGGGCTGGAGATCGAGCTTGTCATGAGCCATCTCGGGTCGGGGGCGATCCCCGACCACGTCCGAAACACCCAGCAGTTGGCCGCCTTCCAGGCCGTACGAGCGCTGTTCCCACAGGCTAGGGCGAGCCTTGCGGCCTCCGCTGGGGCCTTCCTGGGGCCCGACTACCGGTTCGACCTGGTGCGCCCGGGGATCAGCCTTTTTGGCGGCGGACCGCAGGAGCGGCCAGACCCCCGGCTTCGGGCCGTGGCGCGTCTGGAGGCGCCCATTCTCGACATCCGTCACGTGGGCGCTGGCGAGCTGATCGGCTACGGGACGACCATCGCCGCCGAACAGGCCACCCGCGTGGCCCTTGTGGGCGCCGGCTATGCCGATGGCGTGATCCGCGCCACCCGCCGCGGGGGCCAGGCGTGGGCGGCTGGCGCGCTGCGCCGCCTCTATATCGTCGATATGGACCTCACGGTCGTGGACCTGGGGGACGGGCTGGCGCGGCCGGGCGACATGGTCGAACTGCTGGGGCCCCACGCCCTGCTGGATGACCAGGCCCAGGCGGCGGGCAGCATCGCCCATGAATGCCTGGTCCGCCTCTCGAATAGGGCCCGTCGCCTCTATCTGGGCGCCGAAGCCGCATAAGTGGCCCCAAGACGGCCAAACCCCGGCCTGCGGCGTTAGACTGCCGCATCAGCGAATCAGGAGTCCCGCTTGGCCAGAGACGGCGCGGTCTATGTCTGCCAGTCCTGCGGCGGCGTGCAGGGCAAATGGGCTGGCCAGTGCCCCGCGTGTGGGGCCTGGAACACCATGGTCGAAGAGGCCCAGTCCCGGCCCCCGGGCGCTCTTGCGCCGGCCAAGTCCGGCCGCGGCCAACGGGGCCTGGTCTTCGAAACCCTTGAGGCCGAGACCCCAGCTCCGCCACGGATCCTCACCGGGGTGGCGGAGTTCGACCGGGTCTGCGGCGGCGGCGTGGTGCCGGGCTCGGCCCTTCTGGTGGGCGGCGATCCGGGCGTGGGCAAGTCGACCCTGCTGATGCAGGTGGTCGGCCAGGCCGCCCTGCGCGGCGCCCGCTGCGCCTATATCTCCGGCGAAGAGGCCGTGGAACAGGTGCGCGCCCGGGCGCACCGCATGGGCCTGGCCAAGGCGCCGGTGCAGCTGGCCGCCGAAACCTCCCTCCGCATCATCCTCGATGGCCTGAAGCGCGACGCCTTCGACCTGGTGATCATCGACTCCATCCAGACCATGTGGAGCGACGCCCATGAAGCCGCGCCGGGATCGGTCACCCAGGTCCGCGCCGCGGCCGGCGAACTGGTCCGCATCGCCAAGAAGCGCGGGGTGGCGGTGATCCTGGTCGGGCACGTGACCAAGGAAGGCGCCATCGCCGGGCCCCGGGTGATCGAACACATGGTCGACGCCGTCCTGACCTTCGAGGGTGAGCGGGGCTATCCCTTCCGCATTCTGCGCGGCGTGAAGAACCGCTTCGGCGCCACCGACGAGATCGGCGTGTTCGAGATGGCTGACGCCGGCCTCATGGAGGTGGTGAACCCCTCTGCCCTGTTCCTCAACACCTCTGGCGAACGGGCGGCCGGCGCCGCCGTGTTCGCCGGCATCGAAGGTTCGCGCCCGGTGCTCGTGGAGATCCAGGCCCTGGTCGCCCCTAGCGCCTATGGCACGCCGCGGCGGGCGGTCGTTGGCTGGGATTCCGGTCGGCTGGCCATGGTGCTGGCGGTGTTGGAAGCCAGGTGCGGCCTTGGTTTTGGCGATCGCGACGTCTATCTGAACGTCGCGGGCGGCCTGCGGG